>Ga0315280_10000207_pt1 | contig 113933 bp, 112 predicted proteins | sample YL17G06_40_MG_FD_203697 | JGI IMG/M metagenome (GOLD analysis project Ga0315280, IMG submission 203697) | Sediment microbial communities from Yellowstone Lake, YNP, Wyoming, USA - YL17G06_40 | ecosystem: Environmental > Aquatic > Freshwater > Lake > Sediment | place: USA: Wyoming | collected... | reverse complement strand
CCCTTGCAATTGCGGATTTTTCGTAAATGAAGGGTTACAGAGGATCTCACTTTACGTGAAGTCCCGGTTTTGCCTGGAGACGCATGCACCTACTCCCAAAGGTGCCGCTGCAAGGCTTTGAGGCATCCCGCTTTATTGCGCGATGCCTTCCGGAGAGGTAATTGTCTTTTATAAATATGCCGGCCCAGTAGCCCCGCCCGGTTTCGATATTGTTTTTTTGCAACTGGCGGGTCAACATTCCATATTTCTCACTCATTCGCCTTCTTACGGTCTTTTGTCTCCTCCTCATCGGGCGGTTCTGAAATAGGAAATCAAACTCTCCACGCTTCTGGTTCTCCCGTCAGGCTGCAACATAAATGCCCCAAGTTGAACTTAAGACACTCTATGAAAATAGATCTTTTACATCAATGAAATCTTTAACCTTCTTTCGTTGACAAAGGAAACTCAATTTTTTATAAATAGTCAGAAGGTGTGAAAAAATCGAGCAGATGGCTCAAACGGAAAGGACGGGTGGATTGGAGAAGCTTTCGAGCGCAACCTTTGGAAATTGAACCACTGTGCCGTAAGCTCGCTTAACCATATATCTTTATTGCCGTGGCGGGTGACCCTTAACCTCAACGAGCGCATTCTAAAGCTTTGCCTGCCTGCCGCAGGCAGGGAAATCCACTCGTCCTTTCGGGACAAAGGTTGACGAAAGCAATTTTTTCACAGCTTCTCACCAATAACTAATCCTAATCAAAAGGATAAAAATGTCCACTATCCTGGTCACGGGGGGTGCGGGGTATATTGGAAGCCATGTTGTTAAGGAGCTTCTCTATCAAGGCCATAAACCGATTGTCTACGATAACCTTCAAACGGGACATCGAAAGGCTGTTAAAGATTCCATATTCATAGAGGGAGATCTCACAGATTCACAGAAACTTAGACAGACCCTTCATTCATACCCTATCAATTCTGTGATGCATTTTGCTGCCGATTCACTGGTAGGGGAATCGGTTAACGATCCACTGAAATACTTCAACAATAACGTAAAAAATAGCATACAACTACTTGAAATATTGCAAGAATATGCTATCAAGAAATTCGTTTTTTCATCCTCTGCTGCGGTCTATGGCGAACCCCAAAAAATCCCTATCTCAGAGGATCACCCATGCGCCCCAACGAACCCATACGGCGAGACCAAATGGATTTTTGAAAGGGTTCTACAATCCTTTTACGAGACCAGTAAATTGGACTACATTTCTCTAAGGTATTTCAACGCAGCAGGGGCCGATCCGGAAGGCAAATTAGGCGAGGATCACTCCCCAGAAACGCATCTGATTCCGATCGGTCTTATTGCAGCCTTAAATGGAGACTCTATTCCCATTTTTGGTACCGATTATGAGACACCTGATGGGACTTGCATTCGCGACTATATCCATGTCACTGACCTCGCACAGGCTCACATCTTAGCCCGTGAGAAATTGGAGGAAGGTGGGATTTCTGGAGTTTATAACCTTGGAAATGGAAATGGATACTCGGTGAGAGAGGTGATCGAGACAATCAGAAAGATAACGGGAAAAAAGATTGTTTCCATTGAGTCACCAAGGAGACCAGGCGATCCTGCTCGGCTGGTAGCCAGTTCAGAAAAAATTGGGGAAGAGCTGGGATGGGTTCCAAAATACCCTGATCTGGAGACGATTGTCGAAACCGCTTGGCAATGGCACAGGAAACATCCTAATGGCTATGAAGACTGAAACTATTAGTAAATAGTGTCTGTTTATAAAATGCCATCTTCAATAAGAAGCGTCATTCCGGCGAAAGCCGGAATCCAGTCCTTTCAAGACCTTCTGGATGCCGGATCAAGTCCGGCATGACGGAAAAGATGCATTTATGGACAGACTCTAAATAGTTCGGAGTTAAGAGTTCGGAGTAGTAACTCAAAACTAAGAACTCCGAACTTATTATTTGAGCGGCAGGGAGAAAACGATGTGCGGCATCTTTGGTATTTATAATCATCCTGAAGCATCGAACCATACCTATTTAGGCATTTATGCCCTTCAGCACCGTGGGCAGGAGAGCGCTGGGATTGTCTCCTCAGACGGCAGACAACTCCATCATTACCGCCAGATGGGACTGGTCTACGAGGTGTTCACCAAAGATATCCTCAAGAGACTTCCCGGAAAAAGCGCTATTGGCCATGTCCGGTACTCCACTGCTGGGTCAAGCGAACTCAAGAATGCTCAGCCTTTTGTTGCAGATTATTATAAGGGAGGATTGGCCATTGCCCACAACGGCAATCTAACCAACGCCTTCCTTATTAAAAGCGAACTCGAATCCAGAGGATCCATTTTTCAGTCGAATATGGATACCGAGGTCATCGTTCACCTCATTGCTCGTTCCAAAGAAAAAAGCTTTGTGGAGCGGGTCGTCCACGCCCTTAAACAAGTCGAAGGAGCCTATTCCCTCCTCTTCTTGACAGAAAAGGAAATGGTCGCAGCTCGAGATCCTTTTGGCTTCAGGCCCTTGGTACTGGGTCAGCTTAAGGATGCACCGATCGTTGCCTCCGAGACTTGTGCCTTTGACCTCATCGGTGCTAAATTTTTGAGGGAAATCGAACCAGGGGAGATTCTTCTCATCAATGAGGATGGGATTAAATCTTTCAAACCATTTCCCCAAAAGCAGCATCACCAGTGTATCTTCGAGTTTATCTACTTCGCCCGTCCAGACAGTTTCATATTTAACAGAAATGTCTACGAGGTCCGAAGATCATTCGGGGTTCAACTCGCCAGGGAGGCACCCGCAGAGGTGGATATGGCCGTCCCTATCCCGGATTCCGGATTCCCAGCGGCGATAGGGTATGCCTACGAATCGAAAATTCCTCTGGAACTGGGGATGATACGGAATCACTATGTGGGGCGGACTTTTATTGAACCTGAACAGCGGATCCGTCACTTCGGCGTCAAGATCAAACTCAATCCTGTGAAGGAATTATTAAATGGCAAACGAATCGTCACCGTAGATGACTCGATCGTTCGGGCAACGACCAGCAGAAAGATCAATAAGATGTTTCGAAACGCTGGGGCCAAGGAAGTTCATGTCAGAATCAGTTCTCCACCCATCACCGATCCCTGTTTCTTTGGTATCGATACACCCAAAAGATCGGAGTTGATTGCCTCCTCCCATAAGGTGAAGGAAATTCAGAGGTATATCAACGCAAGTTCTTTACATTATTTGAGTTTGGAAGGTTTGAAAAAGTGCGTCAAAGGCGAGGCTGAAGAATTCTGTTACGCTTGTTTTACCGGAGATTACCCTATCCCGTTCCAAATGGAATTAGAGTAGGTTTAAATTTTTGATGAAGGTTTGAACTTGGTCTTTCCTATATCTTTTTCTTGCTTCGGTTTCACCTTGCTCCTTGTCAGTTTCCTCAATTCCGCCACACCCTCAATCAATTTTTTCCATTCCGACTTAATCTCCTCTCTCTCCTTTTCAACTTTCAAGATCCGACGGTAGACCGAGAGCGCTCGCAAAGCAACCTTGGCTTTCTCATCGTCCTGCTGTTTCCCATCACAATAAGCTCTAAGATACTTCTCCGCTGTAACAACCAATGGTTTAAATAACTCCGAATCCTTTTTCACCACTTTCTCTGCCCTTCCCTTTCTTTCATTGCTGATACGATGTTTAGGCGTAGATTCTTACACGGTCTAATCTAAGAATTTATCTCTAACACTTGAGCGCCGGTTTGGCCTGGTTTCTAACCTTAGCCTTAACCTCAACCTTAACCTTGGTTTTTAGAATTTTATCAACAAATATAATTGGACGCAAGTGACAATGTTATTGACTTTTTTAATTAGAGTTATTAAGCTTTTAGCAAAACAAAGCGTTTCAAAAGATCAATCCTCCCAAACCTAACTTCAACCTTTTGGAGTTTGAGATGAAATTTGGGGTCCAAAAGGTGCCGATATGAAGCCTCCGAGGGATTTATACTCACGTGGAGGCTCAACAAATCCTGAATTAGAGTTTATAAATCAATTACCTCTGGCCTTCCACCTCTAACCTTTTAAGGGGAAGATTCCATGACCACCCAAGAAGTTAAACGCAAACTCACTGCCATTCTCAGTGCGGATGTGAAGGGCTACAGTCGCCTCATGGGGGAAGATGAGAAAGGGACAGTCCGCACCCTGAATGTGTACAGAGAAGTGATGGCAAACCTAATTCAACAACATCATGGTCGAGTGGTGGATGCTACAGGAGATAATCTAATGGCGGAGTTTGCCAGTGTGGTAGATGCAGTTGAGTCCTCGGTGGAGATTCAGAAAGAACTTAAAACTCGCAATGCAGAGTTGCCCGAAAATCGCAGAATGGAGTTTCGGATCGGTATTAACCTTGGGGATGTGATCGAAGACGGAGAAAGAATCTACGGGGATGGAGTCAACATAGCAGCAAGAATAGAGAGCTTATCAGAAGCAGGTGGTATCTGTATATCAGGGACCGCCTTTGATCATGTCAGGAATAAGCTGGACCTTGGATATGAATATCTCGGTGAGCAAACTGTTAAGAATATCCCATTACCAATCCGTGTGTATAAAGTCTTGATGCAACCGGAAGAAGCCGGAAAGATAATTGGCGAGAGAAGAGCTAAACCAATACAATGGCAGAAGACGGCTTTCATTGTTGTAGCAATTCTGATTGTGGTAATCGCTGCTGTTGCGATATGGAAATTTTACAGTCCTATTGCTCCTAAGACGGAAGTTGCGCCTAAGGAGAAAATGGCCTTTCCTTTACCCGATAAGCCCTCCATCGCTGTGCTGCCCTTCGTGAACATGAGCGATGACCCGAAACAGGCCTTTCTGGGCGATGCCCTCGCGGAAGAGGTTATCAATGGTCTCGCCAAGCTTCGCGAGGTCTTTGTGATCGCGCGCAATTCCAGCTTCACCTACAAAGGCAAGGCGGTGGACGTGAAACAGGTGGGGCGCGAGCAGGGGGTGCGCTACGTCCTGGAGGGGAGCGTGCAGCGGTCCGGGGATCGGCTTCGGATCACCGCGCAACTAATCGACGCCACCACCGGGCGCCACCTCTTCTCGGAACGCTATGACCGCGACCTGCAAGAGATCTTTGCCATTCAAGATGACATCACCATGAAGATCCTGACCGCCATACGGGTGGTGATGGCCGAGGGCGAAGCCGCCCGCGTGATGGGAAAAGGGACAAAGAACCTCGAAGCCTATTTGAAGGTGATGCAAGCGACGCAGCTTCGGCAGAACTTCAACAAAGAGAGCTTTGCGCTCGCCCGGCAGTTGGCCGAAGAGGCGATTAGCCTGGATCCCGCGTACGCGTTGGCATACAGCTCCGCGGCTCTGGCTATATCGAATGAGGTATTTCTTGGGGCGTATAAGGACCCGAAAGACGCGCTGGAACGAGCCACGAAGTTGGCCGAAAGGGGTGTCGCCCTCGATGACTCCTTGGCATACCCCCACTCCATCTTGAGTTGGCTTTGGATCATGAACATGGATCATGACAAGGGCGTCGCCGAGGCGGAGCGAGCTGTGGCCCTGGAACCCGGCTCAGGCATTGGCTATGCACAGTTGGGGACAAATCTCTTCTATGCGGGCCGATACGAGGAAGCCATTCGCGCGCTCAAGCAGGCCATACGTCTCAGCCCTATTCCTCCAACGCCCGTCCTGACAAACCTGGGCCATTCCTATCGAATGCTCGGCCGATATGAGGAGTCGATCGCCATCCTGAAGCAATTGATCCAGCGTGAGCCCGATGCATTCTCCGCTCATCTGAGCTTGACCGCGACGTATATGTTGGCGGGCAAAGAGGCCGAGGCCCGCGCAGAGGCAGCAGAGGTCCTGAGGATCAATCCGCATTTCTCCTTGGAACGGTTTGCTAAGACAGCCCCGATGAAAAACCAGGCCGATTTAATGGAGCACTACATTGAACCCGCGCGCAAGGCAGGGCTGAAATAAGGGAATAGCATGACCACAAAAGAAGTTAAACGCAAACTCACTGCCATCCTCAGTGCCGATGTGAAGGGCTACAGTCGCCTCATGGGGGAAGATGAGAAAGGGACACTCCGCACCCTGAATGCTTACAGAGAAGTGATGGCAAACCTCATCCAACAACATCATGGTCGGGTGGTGGATGCTACAGGGGATAATCTGATGGCCGAGTTTGCCAGTGTGGTGGATGCAGTTGAGTGCTCTGTGGAGATTCAGAAAGAACTTAAAACTCGCAATGCGGAGTTGCCCGAGACCCGCAGAATGGAGTTTCGGATCGGTATCAACCTTGGGGATGTGATCGAGGAGGAAGGACGGATCTACGGTGATGGAGTCAATATTGCAGCCCGGATAGAGAGCTTGTCCGAGGCAGGAAGCGTGTGCATCTCCGGAACCGCTTATGACCATGTGGAGAACAAACTGTCTCTGGGATATGAATATCTTGGTGAGCAAACTGTTAAGAATATCACAAAGCCAGTGCGGGCGTATCGAGTTCTGATGGAGCCCGAGGCAGCAGGCAAGGTGATTGGAGAGAAAAAGGCTAACCCGAGACAATGGGAGAGACCAGTTGTGGTATTGGTTATTGTCCTGATTCTAGTTGCAACTGCTCTTGCGATCTGGCGTTTATACTTGCGTCCTACCCCTCCCCCCAGGGACGTTGCCTCCAAAGAGAAAATGGCATTTCCTCTGCCTGATAAACCCTCTATTGCCGTGCTCCCCTTTACAAACATGAGCGGCGATCCTAAAAAGGACTATCTAAGCGGAGGCCTCGCCGAGGAGATCATCAACGCCCTGACCAGACTCCCCCAGGTCTTTGTGGTCGCGCGCAATTCCACATTCTCCTACAAAGGTAAACCAGTAAAGGTGCAGAAGGTCGCCGAGGAGATGGGGGTAAAGTACGTGATGGAAGGGAGTGTTCAGTGGTCAGGGGATCGACTTAGGATCACAGCGCAGCTCGTCGATGCCACGACCGGGCATCACATCTTCTCCGAGCGATATGACCGGGAATTGAGAGACGTGTTCGCTCTCCAGGACGAGATAACCATGAAGGTCCTGACGGCCATGCGGGTAAAATTGGTCGAGGGCGAAGCGGCCCGCGTGATTGCGAAGGGGACGAAAAACCTCGATGCCTATTTGAAAGTGATGCAAGCGACACAGCTTCGGATAGCATTCACCAACAAAGAGAGCATGGCTCGCTCCCGGCAGTTGTCCGAAGAGGCAATCGGTCTGGACCCCGGGTATGCATTGGCGTACAGCAGCGCGGCTGTGGCCCTCGCAAATGAGGTCTTATTCGGGGCGTACAAAAACCCGAAAGAGCCTCTGGAACGAGCTATGAAGCTGGCCGAAAAGGGCGTCGCCCTCGATGATTCCTTGGCAAACTCCCACTCGGCGTTGAGCTGGCTTTGGATCATGAACAGGGATTACGACAAGGGTGTTGCCGAGGCGGAGCGTGCGGTGGCCCTGGAACCCGGCTCAGCCCTTACCCATATGCAATTGGGTTCAAATCTCAACTATGCGGGCCGGTACGAGGAAGCCATACCCGTGCTCAAGAATGCCCTACGTCTCATGCCCATTCCTCATACGGTCTGCTTGTTACACCTGGGCATTTCCTATCGAATGCTTGGTCGATATGAGGAATCGATTGCAGTATTAAAACAATTGATCCGGCTTGAGCCCGATGCATTGGGCGCCCATCGGGGCCTGGCTGCGACGTATATGTTGGCGGGCAAGGAGGCGGAGGCTCGCGCGGAGGCATTAGAGGTCCTGAGGATCAACCCTAACTACTCGCTGGAGCGGTTTGCAAAGTCTCTCCCTCTTAAGAATCAGGCTGATATAGATCGTGAAGTTGATGCCCTCCGCAAGGCGGGTCTGAAGTGAGGTTTGTAGGTGGTTATTGGGTTAAGCATTTAGCTTCTAAAAGATCGAGACCTATGTTATTCTTGTAGAAGAGATAGGAGGTCAATTTTATGAAACAATTTAAGATCATTGTTGAAAAGCATCCAGATGGATATGTGGCCTATCCATTAGGTGTTAAAGGCGTTGTAGTCGGGCAAGGAGATACTTACGAAGGAGCTCTTTCGGACGTGAAATCTGCAATCCGTTTTCATATCGAAACCTTCGGAGAAGATGTTCTCGATATTGAGCCACCTATTCTCGAAGCGTTCGTTGCAGAAGCTGGAGTATAGGTGATATGACAACATTTCCCATCGATGCTCCGAAACAGAGAGTGATCAAATCGTTGGAGATTTTAGGTTTCCGGGTCATTCGAGAAAAAGAACATATCTCAATGGAACGAGGCAATCCAGACGGATCAAAAACTCCATTAACGATGCCCAACCATCCCAAGTTAAAGTCTTCAACACTTAGAACAATTTGTGCACAAGCAGGTATTTCGAGAGACGACTTTCTTGATGCTTACGGAAGAAGTTGATTGCGGCCTTCAGACCAAAAAGCAAATGTTAAGAAGAAATTCTAATAAGATGCCGACATGAAGCCTTCGAGAGGGCTTTTAGGCCTTTGTGAAGGTTCTTAAACCAATTCTGAATTAGAGTTTATAAATCAATTACCACTGGCCTTCCACCTCTAACTATTTGAGGGGGGGGACTCCATGACCACCCAAGAAATCAAACGTAAGCTGACGGCCATTCTTAGTGCCGATGTAAAGGGATATAGCCGACTCATGGGGGAAGATGAGAAAGGGACCGTCCGTACCCTTAATGCATACAGAGAAATAATGGCAAACCTAATCCAACAACATCATGGTCGGGTGGTGGATTCTACAGGGGATAATCTAATGGCTGAGTTTGCCAGTGTGGTAGACGCAGTTGAGTCCTCTGTGGAGATTCAGAAAGAACTTAAAACTCGCAATGCGGAGTTGCCCGAGAATCGCAGAATGGAGTTTCGGATCGGTATCAACCTTGGGGATGTGATCGAGGAGGAAGGGCGGATCTACGGTGATGGGGTCAACATTGCAGCGCGTTTAGAGAGCCTGTCCGAAGCAGGAGGGATCTGCATATCTGGAACTGCTTTTGATCAGGTTAGAAACAAGCTGGACCTTGGATATGAATATCTGGGCGAACAAACCGTTAAGAATATCGCAATGCCAGTGCGGGCGTATCGGGTCTTGATGGAGCCTGAAGCAGCCGGGAAGGTGATCGGAGAGAAAAAAGTTAAACCAAGACAATGGCAGAAGACGGCTTTCATTGTTGTAGCAATTCTGATTGTGGTAATCGCTGCCATAGTAATCTGGAAATTTTATGCGCCTTCTGCTCGTCAACCAGAAGTAGCTTCTAAGGAGAAAATTACAGTCGCCCAACCGGAGAAGCCTTCAGAGACTGTTACTCCCCCTCCCGCTCCCTCAGCAGAACGAAAACTGATAGAAAAGATAGCGCTTTCATCGCCCGAAAAAGTTGCTAAACCTACGGCTCCACCTGCTCCTAAAGTGGAAGTCGCATCAAAAGATAAAATGGCTTTGCCCATGCCTGATAAACCATCCATTGCCGTTCTACCTTTTACAAACATGAGCGGTGAAAAAGAATTGGAGTATTTCAGCGACGGGCTCGCCGAGGGGATCATCAACGGCCTCTGCAAATCCGAACACATTTTTGTGATCGCCCGGAACTCTACCTTTGCTTACAAAGACAAACCTGTAAAGGTTAAGCAGGTCGCGGAGGAGATGGGAGTGAGGTATGTAATTGAAGGCAGCGTCCAGCAGGAGAGAAATCGGGTGCGGATCACGGCCCAGCTCATCGATGCCCTGACCGGGCGCCACCTCTTCTCAGAGCGGTATGACCGTAATCTGAAGGACATCCTGAACTTACAGGATGAAATCACCATGAAAGTTCTGACGGCGGTGCAGGTAAAATTAACCACGGGAGAGGTGGCGCGCCTCTATGAAAAAGGGACCAAGAACCTCGATGCCTATTTGAAAGTGTTGCAGGCGCGGGAGTATAAAGCCGGCACACTGAACAAGGAAAGGGTGGAAAGGGCCATGCAGTTGCTTGAGGAAGCCATCACTCTGGACCCCGAGTACGCATATGCATATTCTATCCTCTCCACTGCCCACGTCGATTTGGTCGGTCTTGGCGCAAGCGAGTCGCCCAGAGAGTCCTTGCAGCGAGCTGTTGAGCTAGGGAAAAAGGCCATCGCCCTGGATGACTCCAATTCATCCGTCCATGCCAATCTGACTTTTCCTTATATGTTTCTTAGGGAATACGATAAGGCCATTTCAGAGGCGGAAAAAGCCGTGTCCCTCAGCCCCAATTCCGCTGTGGCCTATTGGGTGTTAGGAACCGTGCTCTGCTTTACCGGTCGGCCTCAAGAGGCCATTTCTATGCTCCAGAAATCCCTTCGTCTCAGCCCCATTCCCGTCCACAGCCAAGTCTTGGGCTTTCTGGCCATTTCATATACCATGCTTGGCCAATATGAAGAAGCAATAGCCACATACAAGAAGATGCTCCAAATCTATGGTCCCGATCACTTGGCGGCCCACATAGGGCTGGCTAGTATATATGCGTCGTTGGATCGTGAAAAGGAGGCGCGCGCCGAGGGGGCAGAAGTCCTGAGGATTGATCCCAAGTTCTCTTGGGAACGGTGGATAAAAGGACTTCCTTACAGTCAATCTGTAAAGGATCGCATGGCCGACCCCCTGCGCAAAGTGGGCCCGATGTGAACCCTGTTAGAAAGGACGGGGCTTTAAACTCCACCCTTTCTGAAAGATATTAAAATTCTGATACACAACCCACCCCCGCTCTAAAAGCGGGGTTTCTAACGGGGTGAATTTATCCCTTTACAAAGGGATTAAAAGTTGACGAATTATCCCTGCGCGGAGGGATAAAGAACGAGAAATTAACGGGTTAATTGAGGCTATGAAAAGGCTGAAGTCTCCAAAGGCCGTTCTAATAACGGCGGAAAAAGAGGAAACCATAAAGGTTGGAAATAAAATAGTTCAGGTCGCTCCTCTCTGGAAATGGTTGTTGGTAGATAAATCTTAGAGTATTTGGGGATTCCATGACCACACAAGAAGTCAAACGCAAACTCACTGCCATTCTCAGCGCGGATGTCAAGGGTTACAGCCGTCTCATGGGAGAAGATGAGAAAGGGACTGTACGTACGCTGAATGCTTACAGGGAAGTGATGGCAAACCTTATCCAACAGCATCATGGCCGCGTGGTGGATTCTACAGGGGATAATCTAATGGCTGAGTTTGCCAGTGTGGTGGATGCGGTTGAGTGTGCTGTGGAGATTCAGAAAGAACTTAAAACCAGAAATGCTGAACTTCCAGAGAACCGCAGGATGGAGTTTCGGATCGGTATTAATCTTGGGGATGTGATCGAAGAGGAAGACCGGATCTACGGTGATGGGGTCAACATTGCAGCACGACTGGAAAGCTTCTCTGAGGCTGGAGGGATCTGTATATCAGGAACTGCTTATGACCATGTGGAGAATAAACTTTCTCTGGGATATGAGTATCTTGGGGAGCAAACCGTAAAGAATATCGCAAAGCCAGTGCGGGCGTATCGAGTTCTGATGGAGCCCAAGGCAGCCGGGAAGGTAATTGGCGAGAAAAAGATTGAACCAAGACGCTGGCAAAGACCTGCCTTGGATTTAGTGGTTGTCTTCATTTTGGTAATTGCTGCCATTGCAATTTGGAAATATTACACTCCTCCTACTCCCAAGACTGATGTCGTATCAAAAGAAAAGATGGTCTTCCCTCTCCCTGACAAACCTTCCATTGCCGTAATGCCATTTATCAACATAAGCGGGGAACCGAACCAAGAGTTCTTCTGCGACGGTCTAAGCGAGAGTCTGATTACGACCCTCTCCAGGGTTCCTCAGCTCTTCGTCATCTCCAGGGACTCCGCCTTCAGCTACAAGGGCAAGGCCATGAAGACCAGGGAAGTGAGCCAGGAACTTGGGGTATAGTACTTGCTGGAGGAAAGCGTGCAGAGGGCCGGGGATCGGGTGCGGATCACGGCGCAGCTCATCGATGCCCTCAAGGGACATCACCTCTGGGCAGAGCGATATGACCGGGAGATGAAAGACATCTTTGCGATACAAGATGAGATCACGATGAGAATTCTGATAGCATTACAGGTTCGCCTGACCGAGGGGGAACAAGCGACTTATCAATCTAAAGGCACAAGGAACCTTGATGCTTATTTGAAATACTTACAAGGCCGGCAATGCGCACTCACTTACAAGAAAGACGATAATATCAAGGCGCGTAAAATAACGGAGGAAGCAATCAATTTGGATCCCAATTACCACGGGGGATACTATCTGCTTTCTTTGGTTGAATTGCAGGATGTGTGGCTCGGGATAAGTAAGTCTCCCGGAGAATCCCTGAAGCGCTCGATTGAATTGGCAAAAAAGTCCATTGCTTTAGAGGATACTTCGGCTCCACACCAAATATTGGCCTCTATCTATGTTCTGATGCGAAAATACGATGATGCTCTTGCAGAAGCGAGAAAAGCAAGTGAAATGGAGCCTAGCGGTGGAGGTTCTCACATGATCTTAGGGCATGTACTTTTCATGTCGGACAGGGCAGATGAGGCCATCCCTGTATTGGAGAAGGCCATCCGTCTCAACCCCTACCCTCCAAGCAACTACTTCCATAATTTGGCGTGGGCCTATGTGGTTTTGGGGAAGTATGAAGAAGCGATTAGCGCAGCCAAGAGAGCGGTTCGCATAGAGCCAGGTAATATTCTTGCACGGCTCGTTTTAGTATCTTCGTATTCCCTCTCGGATCGAGAAGCGGAGGCGCGAGTAGAGGCTGAAGAAGTGCTACGAATAAATCCGAACTGGTCAGTCGATGAAAATGAAAAAAGGGCAACCTTAAACAACAGAGATAAGGTAAAGACAATTTATGATTCCTATCGCAAGGCGGGCCTGAAGTGAAACGGGGAAGATCAAAAAGTTTACATTTTTGCTAATTGGGTGTATAAGGAGATCGGATAAACACTTTGAATCAAAAAATAGTGGGTGGGTGCGAAGGAATGAATACTGCTAAGATGGATGATATTTTGGCTGAGACTGTACGAAGAATTGTAGAAAGTGTCCATCCAAAGAAAATCATTTTATTCGGGTCGGCTGTCCTGGGGGAAATGGGGCCGGATAGTGATTTAGACCTTTTGGTCATTATCCCCTCGGATGGACATAGACGAAGGACTGCACAAACCGTTTATCGCAAATTAATAGGAGTAGGTTTTGCGGCTGATATCATCGTAGTTACGGAAGATGATATTGAGAAATTTGGAGATAATATTGGGATGGTGATCCGTCCCGCACTTCAAGAAGGCAAAGTACTTTATGCCGCGTGACCCAAATGAACTTGGTACAGCCTATGATTGGTTAAGAAGAGCCAAAAGCAATCTCATTCGGGCAAAACAACCAAAGCCTGAGGAGGTGCTTTGGGAAGATTTTTGCTTTGATACCCAACAGGCAGCAGAAAAAGCTTTGAAAGCCGTGCTTCTTGCGCGAAGAATCCCCTTCCGATTTGTTCATGACATCGCTGAATTGCTAACCCTCATCGAAAATCAAGGTGTTACTCTCCCAGAGGAAATTAAAGCTTCTGCAGAGCTCACCGATTACTCTGTAGAAAGCAGATATCCGGGTCCATTTGAACCTGTCACTGAAGAAGAGTTTAACAGGGCTCTTAAGATTGCTGAAATAGTTGTAGCTTGGGCTGAATCCCAAATTGAAAAATGATTAACCGCCCCGGGTAAAAATCCCTGTCCCTCCCATAAGATAGGGAAAATTCCATGAGCACCCAAGAAGTAAAACGCAAACTCACGGCCATCCTGAGTGCGGATGTGAAAGGTTACAGTCGCCTCATGGGGGAGGATGAGAAGAGGACAGTCCGCACCCTGAATGCTTACAGGGAAGTGATGGCAAACCTCATCCAGCATCATCATGGTCGGGTGGTGGATGCCACAGGGGATAATCTAATGGCGGAGTTTGCCAGTGTTGTAGACGCAGTTGAGTGTGCTGTGGAGATTCAAAAAGAACTTAAAACCAGAAATGCTGAGCTTCCAGAAAATCGCAGGATGGAGTTTCGGATCGGTATTAACCTTGGGGATGTGATCGAGGAAGGAGATAAGATCTATGGGGATGGGGTCAATATTGCAGCGCGTTTGGAGAGCCTGGCAGAGGCTGGAGGAATCTGTATCTCTGGGACAGCTTTTGATCAGGTTAGAAACAAGCTGGACCTTGGATATGAATATCTCGGTGAACAAACTGTTAAGAATATCCCACTACCAATCCGTGTGTATAAAGTCTTGATGAAGCCTGAGGCAGTTGGAAAGGTGATTGGCGAGAAAAAGGTTAAACCCAGACAATGGCAGATGGCTACTATGGGCTTGGTGATAGGTGTGATTGTGGTAGTCGCTGTCATAGTAATCTGGAAATTTTACATTCCTTCTACTCCTCAGCCAGAGGTTACCCCAAAGGAGAAAATCGCAGTTTCCACAACTGAAAAGGCACCAACAGTCGTTCCTCCTTCAACAGAAGTCGCTCCCAAAGAAAAGGTAACGCCTCCATCACCTGAAAAAGTCTCAAAAACCATCACCCCTTCTCCTCCGGTTGTTAAGGTCGATCCCAAGAAGATGGCACTTCCTCTTCCTGATAAGCCCTCTATTGCCGTACTACCCTTTACAAACATGAGCGCTGAAAAAGAACAGGAGTATTTCAGCGATGGCATCACCGAGAATATCATCACGGGGCTCTCCAAGATTCCAAGGCTATTTGTCATTGCACGCAATTCAACTTTCGTTTACAAGGGCAAGGGCGTAAAAGTCCAGCAAGTGGCCGAAGATCTGGGAGTGCGGTATGTGCTGGAGGGCAGTGTCCAGAGGTCAGGGAACCGTGTTCGGATTACGGCGCAATTGATCGATGCTCTCACCGGCAATCACTTGTGGGCGGAACGCTATGACCGAGATCTAAAGGATATCTTCGCAGTGCAGGATGAAATCACCATGAAAATCCTGATAAGCATGCGGGTGAAACTGACGGAAGGAGAGCAAGCCCTGAGGGGAAAACCCCCGCGGAACCTTGAGGCATATTTAAAATTATTACAAGCAGTAGAGTACATCCAGCGCTTCAATATAGAAGGGAATATTATGGGAAAGCAGCTTGCAGAGGAAGCCATTGCTTTAGATCCTGAATTTGGAGCCGCTTACAACACGCTAGCTAGCGCCCATATGATGGATGTGTGGCTTGGTTTAAGCAAATCCCCTAAGGAATCTCTTGATAAAGCTGTTGAACTGACGCAAAAGGCCATTTCCTTGGACCCCAAGGATTCCCGCTACTATGCCTTGATAGGGTATCTCTATACCATGGAAAGGGATTATGACAAGGCCATTGCCGAGGGGGAAAAGGCTGTGGCTCTTGATCCCGGTGGCGCGGATGTCCATGCGTTGCTGGGTATGACTCTTAACTACGCAGATAGGCCCAAGGAAGCCATCTCTCTATTTGAAAAGGCGATCCGCCTTAATCCTATCGGTCCAACCCCGTACTTTCTCAATTTTGGTACCTCCTATCGAATGATGGGGCAGTATCAGGAAGCCATCACTCAATATAAGAAAGCACTGCGCACCGCACCCAATAATATTATAGCTCACCTTTCTCTAGCAGGTACGTATAGTTTATTGGGACGCGATGAGGAAGCCCGTGCCGAAGCCGAAGAGGTTCTAAGATTAAATCCTAAGTTCACTCTCGAATCCTATGCAAAGACGTTGCCGTTTAAAAATCAAGCTGAAACAGATCGCCTCGTTGAAGCCTTGCGCAAGGCAGGCCTGAAGTGACAAATCGCAAAGCGCATATAGCAGAGATTAGAACGTAACTAAATAAGCCCAAACTATTGTTTAACGGGTTGTATGGAGGAAATTCCATGACCACACAAGAAGTAAAACGTAAACTTACTGCCATCCTCAGCGCTGACGTGAAGGGCTATAGCCGCCTCATGCGGGAGGATGAGAAAGGGACAGTCCGCACACTGAATGCCTATAAAGAGGTGATGATTGGCCTGATTCAGCATCACCATGGTCGGGTGGTGGATGCTACAGGGGATAATCTAATGGCTGAGTTTGCCAGTGTGGTGGACGCAGTTGAGTGTGCTGTGGAAATTCAGAAAGAACTTAAAACCAGAAATGCTGAACTTCCAGGGAATCGCAGGATGGAGTTTCGGATCGGTGTTAATCTTGGGGATGTGATTGAAGAAGGAGAAAGAATCTACGGTGACGGGGTCAACATTGCAGCTCGGATAGAGAGCTTATCTGAAGCAGGAGGCGTCTGCATCTCTGGAACAGCTTATGATCAGGTGGAGAATAAATTATCTCTCGGATATCAGTATCTTGGAGAACAGGCTGTAAAGAACATCGCAAAACCAGTACGACTATATCAAGTCCTTATGGAGCCAGAAGATGCAGGCAAGATGATCGGCGAGAAAAAGGCTAAACCAAGACAATGGCAAAGGGCTACAATAGGTTTGGTGATAGGTGTGATTGTGGTAGTTGTTGTCATAGTAATCTGGAAATTTTACATTCCTTCTACTCCTCAGCCACAGGTTACCCCAAAAGAGAAAATCGTAGTTTCCCACCCTGAGAGGGCACCAACAGGCGTGCCTCCTTCTGCAGAAGTCGCACCCAAAGAAAAGGTGGCACGTCCATCACCTGAAAAAGTCTCAAAAACCATTCCCCCTGCTCCTCCGGTTGATAAGGCCGACCCCAAGAAGATGGCACTTCCTCTTCCTGATAAGCCCTCTATTGCGGTACTACCCTTCACAAACATGAGCGGTGAAAAAGAGCAGGAGTATTTCAGCGATGGTATCACCGAGAATATCATCACTGGACTCTCCAAGATTCCAAGGCTATTTGTCATTGCACGCAATTCAACTTTCGTTTACAAGGGTAAGGGAGTAAAGGTACAGCGAGTGGCTGAAGACCTGGGAGTGCGCTATGTGCTGGAGGGAAGTGTCCAGAGGTCAGGGAACCGGGTGCGGGTTACGGCGCAATTGATCGATGCTCTCACTGGCAATCACTTGTGGGCAGAACGGTATGACCGGGATCTAAAGGACATCTTCGCGGTGCAGGATGAAATCACGATGAGGATCATGGGAGCCATGCAGGTGAAGCTGACGGAAGGAGAACAAATCCTGAGGGTAAGACCCCCGCGAAACCTTGAGGCATTTTTAAAAGCCTTACAAGCGAGAGAGTATATCCAGCGCTTCAATATAGAGGGGAATGTTATGGGAAAGCGGCTTGCAGAGGAAGCAATTGTTTTAGATCCTGAATTCGCAGACGGCTACGCCACCTTAGCTGCCACCCATATGATGGATGTGTACCTTGGTTCAAGCAAATCTCCTAAGGAATCCATTGATAAAGCTGTTGAACTGACGCAAAAGGCCATTTCCTTGGACCCCAAGGATCCCCGTTTATATGCCTTGATAGGGCAGTTCTATCTCTTAAAAAGAGATTATGATAAGGCCATTGCCGAGGGGGAAAAGGCTGTGGCTCTTGACCCAGGCGGAGCAGATGCCCATGCGTGGCTCGGTGTGACTCTTACATACGCAGATAGGCCCAAGGAAGCCATTCCCTTATTTGAAAAGGCGATCCGCCTTAATCCTTTTGGTCCAACCTGGTACTTTCTCAACCTTGCCATTTCCTATCGATTAATGGGTCAGTACCAGGAAGCCATCACTCAATACAAGAAAGCGCTACGCCTCGCACCTAACAATATCATGGCCCACATTGGTCTTGCATTAGGTTATAGTTTATCGGGACGCGATGAGGAAGCTCGCGGCGAAGCCGGAGAGGTTCTAAGATTAAATCCTAAGTTCACTCTCGAATCCTATGCAAAGACGTTGCCGTTTAGAAATCAAGCTGAAACAGATCGCCTCGTTGAAGCTCTGCGCAAAGCTGGGCTGAAGTAAGGTAATAACATGACTACCCAAGAAGTTAAACGCAAACTCACTGCCATTCTCAGTGCGGATGTGAAGGGGTACAGTGGCCTCATGGGGGAAGATGAGAAGGGGACAGTTCGAACCTTGAATGCTTACAGGGAAGTGATGGCAAACCTAATCCAACACCACCATGGTCGGGTGGTGGATGCTACAGGGGATAATTTAATGGCTGAGTTTGCCAGTGTGGTGGATGCAGTGGAGTGTGCTGTGGAGATTCAGAAAGAACTTAAAACTCGCAATGCAGAGTTGGGTGAGAACCGCAGGATGGAGTTTCGGATCGGTATCAACCTTGGGGATGTGATCGAGGAGGAAGGGCGGATCTACGGGGATGGAGTAAACATTGCTGCCCGGATAGAGAGTCTATCCGAAGCAGGAGGCATCTGTATTTCAGGAACTGCCTTTGATCATGTTAAGAACAAGCTAAACCTTGGATATAAGTATCTTGGGGCGCAACCGGTTAAGAACATTCTAGAGCCGGTGCGAGTGTACAGAGTTCTGATGGAGCCGGAGGCAGCAGGTAGAGTGATCGGCGAGAAAAAGGCTAAACCAAGACAATGGCAGAAAACAGTTTTAATAGTTTTGGCAATTCTAATTGTAGTAGCCGCTGCTTTTGCGATCTGGCGTTTATACTTGCACCCTGCCCCTCCGCCTGTGGAGGTTGCCTCCAAGGAGAAAATGGCTTTTCCCTTGCCGGACAACCCCTCTATCGCCGTGCTTCCCTTCGTCAATATAAGCGGCGATCCCAAAGAAGACTATTTCAGTGACGGGTTAACTGAGCAAATTATCACTAGCCTCTCGAAGTTCCAACGCCTGTTCGTCATTGCTCGAAACTCCACATTCGTTTACAAGGGAAAACCTGTGAAGATCCAGAAAGTAGCTGAGGACTTAGGTGTGCGGTATGTGCTGGAGGGGAGCGTCCAAAAGTCTGGTGATAGGGTGCGGATCACGGCTCAGCTTATCGACGCTTTAACAGGTCGTCATATTTGGAGCGAGCGATACGACCAGGAGGCTAAAGATATATTTGCTTTGCAGGATGAGATAACGATCAAAATCATGCAGGCCATGAGCATAGAGCTGACGGAGGGGGAGCAGGCCCGTCATTGGAGGAAAGGGTGGACGGCCAACCTAAAAGCGGTTGAAAAGAATTATCAAGGAATTGGTTTCATGAGGCGCAGCACGAAACAAGACAATGATACAGCTCGCCAGTTGTTTGAGGAAGCGATTGCCCTTGACCCTAACTTTGTATGGCCTTATGTGAATTTAGGATACACGCACTTTTGGGATGCGAGATTTGGATGGAGTGAATCACCTGCTAAATCCTTTCAGAGGGCTTTTGAATTGGCGCAGAAGGCTCTTGCTATGGAGGAGTCGATTGATCTTGGCCATTCATTATTGGCCTCCTTCTACCTTCTGATGCGTCAGTATGATAAGGCCATCGCTGAGGGGGAACGGGCTGTTGCTCTTAATCCCAATGGAGCGTTCGCATATATGGTTTTGGCTGCGATTGTTGGCTGTGCGGGCAAGTGGGAGGAGAGCGCTTTGTATTCCAAAAAGTCGATGCGGCTCAACCCATTCCCTGAACCCGGGGATTATTGGATATTAGGTCGCGCGTATTTCATGACGGGGCAGTATGATGAATCGATAGCGACGTCGAAGAAAGCACTGCAGGCTAACCCTGATTTTCTATTTGCGCACGTTTTTCTTGCAGCATGTTACAGTTCAATGGGTCGTGATGCGGAGGCTACCGCTGCAGCAAAAGAAGTTCTTCGGATAAATCCCAAGTTCACTATCGAGTCGTATGCAAAGACACTCCCTTACAAGGATAAAGCCGACATAGAGCGGGAGGTCGCCGCCCTGCGCAAGGCGGGGCTGAAGTGAAGATGAAAGAAAGAAGAAATTGAGTCTTGACACATAATTCAGTATGGCATATAATCTCACCAAAAGTAAGAATTAGAGGAGGGCTATTATGCCTACCATTACCGCTCGTTCTCCAAAGATAAAGGTCACGGTGACGTTGAGCCACGACTTAGTTCGCAAGCTCGATGAACTCCTCGATACTCCTGAGGCCAGCTCTCGAAGCCAGTTAGTGGAGGAGGCCCTCCGCAGGTGGTTAGATGATCAAGTGAAAGAGGAACTTGAACGGCAAACAGAGGAGTATTACCATTCTCTTTCCGAGGCGGAACGCAAGGAAGACCGCCAATGGTCAAAGATAGCAGGTCGTTCAGCTAAATGCCTATGGGATAAATAGGACGATGTCATATCCACGGCGCGGAGAGATCTACTTGGTCAAACTCCCAGGACATCCATCTGACATAAAGGATCGTCCTGCTCTTGTCGTTTCTTTGGATGTTAGGAATCGCCTGGCCAATGATGTTATTGTTGTGCCACTCTCCACGACTCTTCACCCAGCTCCAACTCACGTGGAGTTGCCTGCCGGAGAAGGGGGTCTTAAAGAAACTTCGATGGCAAAGTGTGAACAGGTGACAACTCTGGATAAATCGGTTCTCATTCGTGGTCCTTTTGCCGGAACGATCAATCCTTTTCTCATGCGAGAAATTGAAAAAGCCATCCAACGCGCCATCGGAATCCCAGTGGTGTAGATATAGATCTACCAAATAGTATCCTAAATGGTTTCCCCATATTCAGGATTTAAAGAGTCCTCTTATACCTTCAAGGTTAACTTTTTTAATATTTTTTTCTAAATAGCAATATCTAACACTGTCTTCAGTGCTGTCACCCCATTATCTGGAAAAATGATGCTTCCGGCCAATGTCCCGGCCAAGGCAACTGATTTTTTTATAAATTCCCGGCGATTCATTATTTTTTGGGATATCTGGGATTGGTAACTCCCTCAGTAGGTTTTCCAAAGGAGGCTGTATCCAGACCGGACAGAGGATGATTTTTCTCATACATCGGCTTGAGCTTCTTTGCCCTTACACCTTCTGGGTAGAACTTTGCAATGGCTGCCTGACTCCGGTCGAGAGGAACATTTTCAATGACATACTCAACCGTACCCAACCCATTCTCCATTCCTCCATAGACCTGTTGCTCGATATCTTTACCTTTGATAAGGTTTAACTTTTTCGAACCTGGAGCCAGTGCATTGAATTCTTCGGCTTCGGAGTTAATCAGTCCTGGTGCCTCATTCATCATATCAATACAGGCCTTATCCACAGCCACTGGATCCAGAGAGGCCAAAACTCCAATACCATTCACGAAAGGTGTATCGGTCCATCCATAACAGTCACAAGCAGGTGTTATATCCATAGCATAATTGATGAAAAACGCCTTGCCTATTTCCTTTGTCATCATTGTGGCCAAGGCTGAATCAGCAATGCGCCTCCCAAGAGCGGGCAAGTAATCGAACCGCTGAATCGCATTTATTCCAACCATATTCACACACAAGTTCGCACAGGCAAAACAATAGACACAGGATTCCAAATCAATCTCTAACCCCTTTTCAGTTACTTTGATCGATCCTTCCGGGCAACAGTCCTCACAGGTCTGCGACCATTCACATTTTCGTCCGGGGCAAAGCTCGGCCTTAACGACCGGCTTATCACCAGCCAGGGCCCCGTGAAGGTTCATCTTTCCCCGCTTGCTCGCACAGCCAACACCAATGTTCTTGATGGCTGCTCCGTAGCCTCCGGCAGGATGGCCCTTAAAATGGGCCACAGAGAGAAGGACATCGGCACCGGCGATCGCCCGGGCGACGAACTGTTTGTTTAAATAGTTTCCACGACCCTTGAGATCAACGATCACATCGTCTGTTCCCAACCATCCATCAGCGATGACGATGGGGCAGCCCATGGAGGCATGATTAAATCCATTATGGTTAGCCGTCTCCAAGTGATCAATAGCCAAGGTTCTGCTGATCCAGGGATGGTAAGGCATGGTGGTCGTATCTGTGACAAATGGCTTGCATCCTCTCTCCTTAAGGGCATCCACGAATGTACGGACAATGACCGGCCTTAGGTAGCCAACGTTGTAAGCCTCACCCATGTGGGTCTTAACGGCTACAATCTCTCCTGACCTGAGGTTGTCCAGAAACCCCGAATGCTCAAGGATCTGGCGACCTTTTATAGCCGTCGACTCCAAGAAACGCCTTGACCGCGCATCCATAAACCAAACAGTTGCCTTGCCCATGTTCCCTCCTTACGATCTAAGATGCGAACCACTGGGTCAATAATAAAACTGTTACAAAAACTTTTTTTGTGTTAGACGGAGTATAGGGTAAGATTTTCTGTGTGTCAAGGTGGTGCAGCACCTTACCACTCCTCACTTTTTAGGCCCGCTCAAACTGTTATGAAAATTACCCCCCTGGCCGAGCACCTCGCAAAAACCTCACAGGCCAAAAAAAGGGTTTGACAATAGCAATACATTTTTATTAAAATAATTTTGTGGAGATAACAGAATTTGAGTGGGACGAGAGCAATATTGATCATATCTTGAGACATAATGTGTCTCCGGATGAAGTCGAAGATGTAGCATTCGACGACGAACCATGGATAAAAAAAGGGAGGAAAGGAACAAGGTATAATCTCGGTTATACGGCTGCCGGCAGGTATCTTTTCACCGTCTATGTGGTTAAAAGCAAGGGGATTGCAAGAGTTATCACTTCGATGGACATGGATGAAAAAACGAGGAAGCTTTACAAAAGTAGGGGCAAATCATAATGAAAAAATTGCCGGAGTTTAAGACACAAGAAGAAGAAATAGAATTTTGGGAAAACTACTCCATTACCGATTATTGGGATGGACTCGAAGAGAGCAGGGATATTTTCAAGAGGCCCAAACTAAAACCTGTTACACTGAAATTTGACCCTCTTGTACTAAAAAAAATCAAGATGCTTGCCAGGAAGAGAAGGATTTCATATAACGCCTATATTCGGTATCTGATTGCGAAGAGTGTCGAAAAGGAGATGTTTCCAGCAGGTCGTTGATAAAATAGATCGTCCCGATTGTTGGCTTTATGATGGAGTGGTTTGGGAAGCTTGACTCTCCTCTTCGATGTATTTTTTCAAGATCTCGTAGATCTTATCCTCAATAAGCCCCACGGCGTGAAGCCACGTCATTGCATCCGATATTCTAAACAGGATATGAGGTTCAATCCGAGATGACCGGAGCCTCTGCTGGCCCCCTTGCTCCCTATCCAGAAGTACGGCCAGTTCGTTGACCACACCCCCCTGATCTCTGATCACTTCTGCTGTCTCGATCACGCTCTCGCCGGTGGTAATGAGGTCATCAATGATTAGGACTCGATCGTTCCGCTCCAGAATTCCCTCGACCTTCTTTCTCACCCCATGTTCCTTCCGTGCCTGGCGGTAGTAGATGAGAGGGATGCCCAATTTCTGACTCACCACCGTTGCAAAGGGAACTCCCGCTGTCGGAACTCCCAATATCTTGTCGATCTTATCCTTCCCGATCTCATTGAGGATGATACGGGTCAAAGAATTGGCAATCCAGTCCATGGTGGTCGGGCTCGAGATCGTCTGCCTCAAATCGATGTAGTAGGGGCTCTTCTTCCCGGAAGCCAAGATATAGTCTCCAAATTTGATCGCCTTATTCTTGATCAACAGGATTCCAACCTGCTTCATGAGGAAGAGCTTCTCCTCTTCCCAAACCCTCTTTTCGATTTCCTCAAGCCCGAAGATCATAGGAGCCTCCCCGTCATATTGCCCGAAATAGCAATTTAGTGAGTTGCTTTTAATAGTTCTAAGAAAGAGATCCCTCTTCTCCCCTGGAATCACAACTCAGTGGTCATTTGGAGACGCATTCGAATCAATCTCCACTTTGGATGTCAATGACCTTTTATAAAAATTTATCCGTAAAGTCAAGCGGAATTATGGAAAGTTCCAAATCGTTGAGGCCACAAAACGGCCCCATCCATTCATTCCGCTAACTAATACAAACGCAATAATTCCTTTTACCCCCCACCCGCCCCTCCCCCTCAGAGACTGTGTCGCAATCAACAACAAACTACTTCCATTGCAGCGGAGGGACAGGCGGTCAGGCTCCTCAGGTTTAGAATGCGGTCGTTTTAATTTATGGGTAATTGGCCTTCTCAGAAATGGGATTCTTTTCATAGGCTTGGATCTCCGGAGCTGTGTGTTGAGAGGTTTCCGCACTAAAGCTTCCTCACCCGACCGCCTGTCCCTCCGGAATTCACCGTCCATCATGATTATGACACAGTCTCTCAAGGGGGGGAGGTGAGGGTGGGGCTGATGTCATTTTACTTAATGCGTTTGCATTAATTAATTTTTAATGGTTGTTCCTGCCTCTCCCCTCATTGCTCTTAAAAGATTTTCGGGTGATGTAATGATCGCTTTTTCACCGCCATTTTCAAGGAACTGTATGATGGCCTCGATTTTTGGCTTCATCGATCCTGGCTTAAAATGCCCTTCCGCAAGATACCGCTTTATTTCAGGAAGGGTGGCACGGCGTATAGGTCTCTGGTTCTCCTTCCCAAAGTCCAAATAGACGCTATCGATTGCCGTTGAAATAATGAAAGTATCTGCACCAAGATTTCTGGCCAAAAGGGAAGATCCAAGGTCTTTATCAATGACGGCTTCAGCGCCTTCGAGATCCCCCTGCTCATTCCTTATGACAGGAATTCCGCCTCCACCCGCAGCGATCACAATGTAACCCCTTTCCACCAATAACTTGATCACATCCAATTCAATGATCTCTTTCGGTATGGGGGAAGGGACGATACGCCTGAAACCGCGACCTGCATCTTCCACAACCTGCCATCCGAATTCTTTCTTGTTGGCGAGGGCCTCTTCCTCCGACATAAAGGAACCGATCGGTTTTGTGGGACGTTCAAAGGAGGGATCATCCCTGTCCACAATTGTCTGAGTCACAACGACGGCCACCTTCCTTAGAATGCCCGTCTCGCGAAACTCGTTCAAAAGGGCCTTCTGAATCATGTACCCGATCGCCCCTTGTGTGTCAGCTCCACAGATGTCGAGAGGGATCAGAGGTAGTTCATGACGGGCGAGTTCCCCTCTTCTATAGAGAAAACCCACCTGAGGGCCATTGCCGTGAGTGATCACCATGCTCATCCCTTCTGCAATGAGCTCGGCAATGTACTTCGAGGTCTCCTGGACCGCTTCGTACTGGAAGGACAAGGCGATGTGGCTCTTGTCCTTGATCAGAGAGTTTCCGCCGATAGCCAAAACAGTTAGACGAGACTTCATATCACCCAATATCCAAATCAATAAGAAGCCCATCACCCCTGCCTACCGGCAGGCAGGCCTCCGCTCTCCCCCGAGAGGCTGTGTCATAATCATAAGGGAGGGTACATTCCCGCGGAATCCCGCCGTGCGCGGGATCAGATTCCTTAGCTTTAGAATGCAGTCGTTTAAAGTTATGGGTAATCAGCCTTCTTAGAAATGGGATTCTTTTCATGAGTTTGGAACCCCGAAGCTGAGCGATGAAAGGTTTCCGCTCTAAAGTTTCGTCACCCGACCACCTGTTCCTTCTTCCAAGGGGAGTAGTTTCTTATTGATTATGACACATTCCCCGAGGGGAGAGGGATAGAGTGAGAGGGCTTGGGCAGAATTACCGTTTTCCTAAAATCATGGCGAGTAAAGCCATTCTGATAAAAACCCCATTTCTCACCTGCCTGAAATAGGCCGCTCCTGGATAAGCATCCACCTCCGGGTTAATCTCATCGATCCTCGGAAGCGGGTGAAGGATGGTTATCTTCTTTTTTAGCCTCTTAAGAAACTCCTCATTGATGACGTAACTGCCTTTGACCCTTTCGTATTCCGATAGGTCTGAAAACCTTTCCTTCTGAATCCGAGTCATGTAAACGAGGTCGCTTGCAGCAGCTGCTTCCATCATATCCTCTGTTTCCACAATCCCGATCCCCTTCGCCTTCAAATTGGATGTGATTTCTACCGGCATCCGAAGGATATCCGGAGAGACAAGATAGAGCCGTGCTCCGAAAAGGGAAAGGATCTCCGCCAAGGCATGGACGGTCCGACCATTTTTCAAATCGCCAACCATAGCGATCGTCAGATTCTTGAGAGACCCCGTCTCTTTCTTAATCGTATAGATATCGAGGAGGGCCTGTGTGGGGTGCTGTCCTGTTCCGTCCCCTGCATTGATCACTGGGATTGGAGTAACATCGGCCGCCTCTTTGGCAGATCCGGTACGGGGATGTCGGATAACAATCACATCTGCATATTGGGAGACGGTCCGCACCGTGTCGGCTAAGGTCTCACCTTTTGCAACCGAGGAGCTTTCCACTGAGCCCATGCCGATGATCCCGCCCCCTAACCGTTGCATCGCTGCCTCAAAAGATAGCCGTGTACGCGTACTGGGCTCATAGAAAAGAGTGGCCAAGATCTTTCCCTTTAATAGATTCAAGGAATCCTTTTTCTTCAATTCCTTTTCAAGTTCGGATGCTACTTTCATGATTGTATCGATGTCCTTCTTCGAAAATTGATTCCCATGAAGAATATCTTTTCCCTTCAGAGTGAACATTGTTTTCCTCCCTCTTCAGAATTATATGAAGTTAGAATTTGGAGTTATTGCAAAATCCGAAATCCGAATATCGAAATCCAAAACAATTTCGAAATCTAAATGACCAAATGTTTTTAGATTTAATTAATTTTGATGAATTCGTAAAAAGTCAAAAAACAGAGAAAATGTCATGCTGAACTTGGTTCAGCATCTAACAAGATCAATGAGTTACGAGACCCTGAAATCGTAGATCCTGAATTAAATTCAGGACCTGGTTCAGGGTGACAAATCAGTACTTTTTACGAGACCATTAATTTTTCGTTTGGGAAATTCGGACATTTGAATTTGTGTCGAAATTCGGATTTCGTGTTTCGAATTTATAGTTTCACCTTTGTGGCCTTTGTCCGAAGAAATCTACCGTCCCCGGCCCTCCCTTTCATCTCTCCTCCTTCGATCAGAATCTTTCCTCTCTGCATGGAGAGAGTAGGCATCCCCAGGCATCTTCTTCCTTCATAGAGCGTATAAGGGGCTCCTGAATGTTGTGTCCGATATTGAATGGTATGGATTTGATTCGGGTCGAAGAGAATGAGGTCTGCATCTGATCCTTTTTGTATCACCCCTTTCTTGGGATAGAGACCAAAGATTTTTGCAGGATTCTCTGAAAAAAATTGAACCAGTTTGCACAGCCCGATCCTTCCCGTATTGACCCCTTCATCGTAAGTGACAGCAAGCATGGTTTCGGCCTGAGGAGACCCGTAAGGTGCTTCAAAAAAAGGATCTTCTTTCTTCTTCGTCTTTGGGGCATGATCGCTCGCCACAACATCAATGACGCCATTCTGGATCGCTTTCCACAGAGCAGCCCTATCCTTCTCGGTCCGAAGAGGAGGACCGATTTTGGCTAAAGGCCCTAATTCCTGGAGTTTCGCATCCGTCATCGTCAGGTATTGGGGGCAGGTTTCCACATAGACCTTCTGACCTTCTGCTCTTGCTTGCTGAAGAGGAGCCACACCCCTTTCTGTACTCAGGTGAACAATATAGATCGGACAATCGGTAACAGCCGCAATTGATAAAGCCCTGAAAATTGCGTCTGCCTCAAGAAGGTCAGGCCTCGTTTTCAAGAAAACTTTCTTCTGATCCTCTCCTCGCCTCAAAGATCGATCTTCCAAATAGTCAGTGACCAAGCCATCCTCTGCATGGACCATAGCCAGCCCGCCACGCTCAGCGATGAGATCCATTGCCGCAGTGAGGTAATAGTCATCCGTCATCCACTTCAGTTTGGCATAGGTCATGAACATCTTGAATGAACTCACGCCGAGGTCGAAGGCTTTGGGAATCTCTTCAATTTGAGAAGACGGATCGAAGAGTGTTCCATGAATTCCAAAGTCAAGAAAGGACTTCTGAAGACCTTCTTCCTGGTATTTTCTGATCGTATCGATCAGTTTCATCCCTGGTTTGGCATAGGCAAAATGGATGAGGGTAGTTGTCCCTCCGTGAGCGGCTGTGAAAGAGAGGCCTCCCAGATCATCCTCATAGACAGGATGGACATGGACATCGATTACCCCTGGCATCACATACTTTCCAGAGGCATCGATCACACGGTTGGCCTCTTCAGGTGGAAGCTCAATTTCGATGGAGACGATTTCTTCTCCTTTGATCCCCACATCCGCCTTTCGGATTTCAGAGCCTGTTACAACAAGGCCTCCTCTGATCAGAAAATCATACCTGTTTCTCATCCTCTTCTCCTACTGCCCTCACTGGGTGCGTCATTAGCCAGAAGTTTTGAACCATTAGTTGGTAGTTCTTAGTTTTGGGTTTCTACTCCGAACTCTTAACTCCGAACTACTAACTGATCGTTACATGATCAGCGCCATAACGGCTTTTTGTGTATGCAATCTGTTCTCGGCCTGATCGAAGATAACACTATTCTTTGAATCCGCCACCTCATCGGTCACCTCTTCCCCTCGATGGGCGGGCAAGCAGTGCATAAATATGTAATCTTCTTTGGCTCCTCTGACGAGTTCGGGATTGATCTGAAAGGGCTTGAAAATTCTTACCCGCTCCTCACGCTCCTTCTCTTTCCCCATACTGGCCCATACATCGGTATAAACAATATCGGCTTCTCTGACTGCTTCCTTTGGATCCTTTGTCAACTTCACTTTACAGCCACTTCTTTTCCCCTCTTCTTTCGCCTTCGAGGTAACTTCTGGATCGGGCTCATACCCTTTTGGGCATGCGAGAGTGATGTCCATACCGACTTTCGAACAGCCATAGAGAAGAGAGTGGGCCACGTTATTGCCATCCCCTACATAGGCAAGTTTTAATCCTGAAAGCCTGCCTTTCTTCTCATAAATAGTGAAGAGATCTGCCAGACCTTGACAGGGATGGGTGAAATCTGAAAGCCCGTTGATGACCGGGATGCTCGAATACTTCACCAAATCAAGGATCGTCTGATGGCTGAAGACCCTTGCCATGATCCCATCAACATAACGCGAAAGGACCTGAGCCGTATCCGCAATGGTCTCTCCCCTGCCCAACTGAAGATCGCTGGTACTCAGGTAGAGGGCATACCCTCCGAGTTGCCACATCCCCACTTCGAATGAGACGCGAGTTCGCGTTGACGGCTTTTCAAAGATCATCCCCAGAGTCTTTCCCTTGAGTAAAGGATGCTCCTGGCCGCGGAGAAGTTGAAATTTCAACAGTTCTGATGTCTTTAAAATCTGTTCAATCTCTTCTTTTGTCAGATCAAAAAGACTCGCTAATGATTTTCCTTTCATGTGAATCGCCATTGTTCGCCCCCTTTTTTAATACATCTTACCTCAATAGACTTGTTCTGTCCATAAGGTATCCTTTGGAGGGTCGGAAAGGTGTTCCATAAGCCTCGCCCTAAATTCATCTTGACTTCTTCTTCATTATTTGCTAATTTTCTCGTCGTAAAGACAATTTCCCGAAGGGGGTGATAACGGTGTCGAATATATTGGGGATCATTGTTGGCGTCGTAGTCATCATTGTAGGACTCATCCTTTTAGTCACCTGGTGGTCGATGTTCATCAAAGCGTTGATGGCGCTCGTTCCCATCCTCCTAATCTTGATCGGTATCGGTCTCCTCGTCTATTTCATCAGCGAGATCAAATCAAGATTGGAGATCGGGAAGGAGGAGGTTTCTACTCCCCCAGAGACCAAAACCGAACAGAAATAGGATCAGCTATACACAGCGACATTGATCACGACAAAGCATGTCACTCCTGCCCCGTATCAGGTACGGGGTAAACTCCAGCAGGAATCCAGGAAAACACTGGATTCCGGATCAAGCCCGGAATGACAAACTGGATAAGATTTATGTCGTCACGTATAAGCTGGAGTGGACAGCATGAGGCGGGTTTGAAGAAGATGCTTCAACCCGTCTCTTATTTTTCCCCTCAAATCTTTTCTAATCCGTTCCCTCAGGAAGGACGAGATGGTCCTGGAGGGCCTTTCGGACTCCTTCTTCAACGAGGAGGTCCAGATCTTGCTCGCTTAATCCAATATATCGTTTGGTTATCATTCTTGCAATTTGTTATTATCTAAACATGAAAAAGCTGCAACCGGGTGATGAGGTGATCAAGATTGATAAAGAACTGGGCATCGCCTGGATCCTGCTTCCACCTGATGCAAGTTTGGGAGGATTTCGAGGTATCTCGCCACGGGTCATGGATGAAGAGAAATTCTCGGTTTCGAAAAAGAAGGCGGAAGGAAAGAAAGGTTAAAGCTGAGGCTAAGGTTGAGGTTTAAAGGAATCATCTCTCCCTTTTCGTGAACACCCCCTCACACCTCCAGTTGCAGTCGACTCCTCCAAATACAGTTAACTGAGGATTGTGACAATCGATCTGCCCCAGAGTCCTTTTAACAATTCGACCTTTCTCTGAAACAAGATCCCATTCACACATCACTGTTGCTCTTCCCTTCCCTTCGGGGCAGACGACCGATTTCCATTCTCTTTCTCTCGTTTGTTCCACTTCTGATCTCCTCTCAATGCTTAATCCTCTCCTCCCCTTTTTTCTCTTGCGAGGGTGGATCCAAAATTCCTCCATGGATAATGATCCCATCGGGATCGGCACTGATCGCTTTGAGGTAATAATGTTCTGCCTTCGCCCCTTCTCCGATCTGTTCGTAACATTCGCCCATCAGGTTGAGGGCGTCCTTAAATGTCGGTAGGAATTCGATGACCTCTTCCAGGGTGTTAATCGCTGCATAATAACGCTGCAATTTCCAATAACACATCGCCAACCAATAGTGTCCTTGGTAGTGTTTTGGATTCGCCCGAATCACCTTTTCATAATAAGGGATGGCGATCTCATAATTCTTCCTGCGATAATAAAGCCCTCCCAAGTTCAAAAAAACAGGAATGCTGTTCGGATCCCTTTTCAAGATCTCCTCGTATACTCTGATCGACTTTTCTAATAGATTGGCCCGATCATAGGCATTGGCCTTCCCAAAAAGGTAGTTGGTTCTGATCTCTCCTAAGGAGAGCTCTTCCCAGAGCAGATCTTGGATGAAAGACCAGAGGATGGGAATCAAATAAAAGATATATTGAAAGACTCGCCAATTCATCGGTCCCCCCATTGATGCCTTGCCTTGAATCCCCCATTGATAGAATTCAGGATTTAGGAATTGTGGAATTGACCAAAATCCCGAAATCCCCCAATTTGGAATTTATATAGCTATACATTAAAACGAAAGTGAACAATATCCCCATCCCTTATCGAATAGTCCTTTCCCTCCGACCGCAGGAGTCCCTTCTCCCTTGCCGAATGCTCAGAGCCACAAGCCACAAAATCAGCGTAGGAAATGACCTCTGCACGAATAAATCCTCTCTCCATGTCGCTGTGGATCTTTCCCGCTGCCTTGGGAGCGGGAGTCTCTTTTGGAACCGTCCAAGCCCTGAGTTCTAAGCTTACGGTCGTATAAAAAGTGACCAGCCCCAAGATTTCGTACCCGACCTGTATCAATCGCTCCAAGCTCGAACCTTCCAAGCCCAGTTCTCCTCTGAACTCTTCCCTCTCTTCCTCCTTCAACTCCGCGAGTTCTGCTTCCAGATCGCCACAGATGACAACCACCTTGCTTCCTTCTTTCTGTATCCAGTCCATCATCGACTTCAAACAGGCCCCTTCTTTTCTTAACTCTTTTTGATCAACATTGGCCACATAAAAAACTGGTTTTGCCGTGAGAAGATGTAAATCCGAAAAGAGTGCTTCCCGTTCCCCTGTGAGGCGAAGGGTCCCTGCCCTGCGCCCCTGATTCAAAACGGTTTGAGCCTCACGGCAGACCTCCACTTCCAGACCCGCTTCCTTTAAACCGACCCGATGGGCCTTTTCCGCCTTTGCCATTCGATTCTCTACGGTCTGGAGGTCCGCCAAAATCAATTCCGTATTGACCACCTCGATATCTCTCACCGGGTCGATTGAACCGAAGTCATGGGCCACGTTTTTGTTCTCAAAGCAGCGAACGGCGTGGGCGACCGCATCCACGTTTCGAATGTGATCCAAAAATTGATTTCCAAGGCCTTCCCCTTTGCTCGCCCCTTTTACCAAGCCGGCAATATCGAAGAATTCAAGGGTGGTGGGAATCATCTTTTTGGGATGGATCACCTTTGCAATATTTTCTAACCTTTTATCTGGAACGGGAACGATCCCTATATTCGGCTTGATAGTGCAGAAGCGGTAGCTCGCTACTTCCGCCCCTGCTGCGGTCAAGGCATTAAAGATCGTCGATTTTCCAACATTCGGAAGGCCGACGATCCCGCATCGAAAACCCATTTGCCCCTCGAATTAAAATGTCAAATGACAAAGTTCGCACGAAGTGATGAACCAAAGGTGAATCAATGCCAAATATGAAACTCGAATTTAAAATTTGGGCTTGGAAATTTTTTATGGATTTCTACAGTTATATTTGTATAATAAAAAAAGGATAAAATAAAGCCCTTTTATGGATACTTCTGGTTTGCGGAGGAAACGATGAAGCAGCAGAATCGGATGATGGTGGAGGCAGCCTGTGCCATCGCCAAAAAGACTCGTTCAAAAGGAGTGTTGCTCTATGCCGATATGATCGAGGACTACGATGCCTTGGCCAAAATCGGCGAGGAGAAGCAGGTTGATCTCATCCTCGCTATTAAGGATTATGCCTCCTTTCAGGAAGCCAGCTCAGTCCTTAAAAAAGTGCTGAGGATTCCTGATGTCCCATTGGGTCGGATCAATCAGATCAAGATGGCCATCATTCAAGCCCTCTCGAAGGGTCTGGTTAAGAAAGGAGATAAATGGGTGTGCCTTTCAGGTATCCCTCAATCCAAAGTCCTTGATAACCTCCTCATCCTTGAATTTGGAATGGAATTTGAAATGATTGCCTCTTCCGACCTTCCGGTGATCTCAGAGATCGTGATGCCAGAAGTCTTCGATACCCTCCTGAGCCTCGCTTTGGAAATCTCCATCGAAGGGAAAGAGGGAAGAAAACCCGTTGGAACCATTTTCGTCTTAGGGAAACATGAGGATGTTCTCAAGTTCTCACATCCGATGGTCATCAATCCCTTTCAGGGATATCCTGAAGAGGAACGAAATATTCTGGACCCCCGTCTGAAGGAGACTGTTAAAGAATTTTCATCCATCGATGGGGCCTTCATCCTCCGGGAGGACGGCGTCATCCTGGCTGCGGGCCGCCACCTTGATGCTTCGGGCGAGAGTATCGAAATCCCCTTAGGCTTGGGAAGTCGTCATCGGGCTGCGGCAGGAATTACCAGTCTGACCGATGCCCTCGCCATCGCCATCTCGGAGGAGACAGGAGGGGTCCGCATCTTTCATCATGGAAAGATTTTCATGGAGATTGAAAAGGGAGAGTGATCTTTTTCTGATACCGATTCATCGCCACATCAAGTCCTTCAAGAAGCGCCACTGCTATCGATTCCGCCGCCTGTGAAATGATCTCATCTAAAAGAGGCCATTCGATCTCATCAAAGGAGGCTAAGACGTATTCGGCGGGTTCCATCCCTTTAGGAGGTCTTCCAATCCCCACTTTCAACCTCAAAAAGGCATTTCCACCCATCGATTCGATAATGGATCGGACCCCCTGATGCCCTCCGTCCCCTCCTCGCCGTTTAAAGCGAAGCCTTCCGAATGGGAGGTCCAGATCGTCATGGATGACGATCAAATCTTCCATTCCCGCGCAAAAAAAAGGGAGTGCCTTTTTTACGGCTTCTCCGCTTCGATTCATAAAGGTCATCGGTTTGGCGAGGACGACCTCTTGAGAATCGATCCATCCTGTTCCGTAGAGGGCTTTGAAACGTCTATGAGAGATGAGGATGTGGTTTATTTCGGCAAGTCGATCCGCCACCAGAAATCCGATATTGTGTCGGTTCCCCCGGTAGTGGATTCCAGGATTCCCCAGTCCTACGATGACCTTCACACTCGACCTTAACATTACATTAAAAACGCCGCATAAAGAGCAGGGAGGTGGGCGGAAAAGGCTTTGAAGCGTACCCTTTTAACGTATGGCTCCAGAGGTTTCAAACCCTTCTCAGAACTCACCCTATATGAAAACGTCTTGTTACCCATAAATCTCATGAATGACCGCTTTGCAAAGCCTTAGAAGCTCACCTCCCTGCGAAAGTTACGCAACTGTCAAGTCGATTATTTTTCCTCCTCCTCCTCCTCCTTCTCCTTTACCTCCGCCTCTGGAGCTGCCTCCGCAACCACCTCTTCGACCACCTTCTCCTCAACAGCAGGTGGCACCACGGTGGCAATGGTAAAGTTGGTATCGAATAAGATCTTTGCTTTCTCCACCGTTAGGTCTTGAACGTGAATCGAATCACCGATCTTTAAGGAACTGACGTCGACATCGATTGCCTTGGGAATATCACCAGGAAGGGATTGGATCTGGATCACCCTTCGGATCTGTTCGAGAATACCACCCACCTTTGTCCCCTCCGGTTTCCCAACCAGATGAATGGGGATTTCCACCGTGACCCTCTCATCCATGGCCACCTCATAAAAATCGGTGTGAAGCGTCGTCCTTTGAAGAGGATCGATTTGAAGGTCTTTCACCATCACAACCTTCCGATCGGACTGATCCCCCTTTCGGATATCGAGATCGATCAAGACATTCTCCCCTGCTTCTGTTTGCAGGGCTATTACCAATTCCTTGGGATCAATTACCAAAGGGATCGATTTGGACCGGGGGCCATAAAAGATGGCTGGGATCAGGCCTTTTGCCCTCAATTTTCTGGCCCTCCCCTTTCCAATTCCCTCTCGAACCTCTGCTCTTAATACAGGTCTTTCCATTGGTCACTCCTTTTCGCAAAAGATAATAAATGAATCCCTTTTCATCCCCCATGCCCAACCTCCACCTGAATCATTTCACAGCTTCTGGAGGATTCAGCGGGATTTCTACTCTTAAACGAACAAATTACTTACGGATTCATCCTCATAAATCCTTCGGATGGCATCGGCCAACAGACTGGATATAGAAACCACCTTGATCTTCGGGCACGCCCTGGCTTCTTCTTTAAGTGGTACGGTATCTGTCACGATCATTTCCTCGATGGGTGATTCTGAGATGATCTTCACGGCTTTACCTGAAAGGACAGGGTGGGTGCAACAGGCATAGACACCTTTCGCTCCTTTCTCAACCAGGGCATAAGCTGCCCGAACTAATGTTCCTCCTGTATCGACCAAATCGTCGACCAAGACCGCGGTCATCCCACTGACATCCCCGATGATGTTCATGACTTGTGAAACATTGGGAGATTCTCTTCGCTTATCAATGATAGCCAAGGAGGCTTCCAATCGCTTTGCATAGGCTCGAGCCCTCTCCACCCCTCCTGCATCCGGAGAGACGATAACGAGATCATTCTTCAATTGCCTCAGGTGCTCCAGCAACGCCGGGGCAGCAAATAAATGGTCCACTGGAATATTAAAGAAGCCTTGAATCTGACCAGCGTGAAGGTCAACTGTTAGAATTCGAGAAGCCCCTGCTGTCGTGATCAAGTCTGCGACCAGCTTTGCGGAGATGGGTGCCCGGGGCAGAACTTTTCGGTCCTGCCTGCCGTAGCCGTAGTAAGGCAACACGGCAGTAATCCTTTCCGCAGAAGCTCTTTTCAGGGCGTCGATCAAAATGAGGAGCTCCATCAGATTGTCATTGACAGGAGAAGAAATAGACTGGATCACGAATACGTCCATTCCCCGGACGCTCTCGTCAATCTCAACATGAATTTCCCCATCACTAAAGGTGCTCACCACTGATTTTCCAAGGGAGGTTCCCAGATGGTCACAGATCTTTTGAACCAGTTGGGTATTTGAATTTCCAGTGAATATTCTTAACCAACTTAAATCCTCCTCTGGTTTGATCAGTACCCTTTTTTTACTCATAAGCACCTCCCTGTCCGGTAGGCAGAAAGTGGAGGGTGGTGAGTCGTTTTATGATTTTCCACCGTCTGCTTTCAACTTTCTACTCTCTGCTCTCCACTCTCCGGATGAATGGCTGGGGTGGGAGGATTCGAACCTCCGAATCCAGGTTCCAAAGACCTGTGTCTTACCGCTTGACGACACCCCAATCAAAGAACAAGAACAATGTTAAATTTCAAAGTCCAAATTTCAAATTTTGTATCAATTTACCTTTTGAAAAGAGTTTTTCTTTTCATCCCGATAGACGGGGTTTTCTAACCCCGTCTTGGCGGGACAAGAATGTCCCGCCTATCGGATCCGGGGCTAATTTAGGGTTTTTCAAAAAGTTAAAGTGTTGCCAAATTTTTAAGCAACCGTTTAGGCTGAGGTTTTCGCACTTCGTGCAGGTTAAGGTTTAGGCTGAGATTAAGTTTCTCCTTAACCTTAGCCTTAGCCTCAACCTTAGATTTTCCTATCCTTAGTCTGATTTTTGACACTCATTTGACATTTAGATTTTGAACATTTCCAATTGGGCTACTGCTCTTCTGTACCTCCTTATAATACTCTGCTAAAACGACGGATTCGATCATCTGCCTGGTTTCATTGTTGAGCGGGTGGGCGGTATCCCTATAAGTACCATCTTTCCTCTTCTTGCTCGGCATCGCAACAAACAATCCATTATTCCCGTTGATCACTTTCAAATCTCTAACGACGAAACAACGGTCGAAAGTGATCGCCACATACGCCTTGAGCCGGTCTTCCTGAACAGGAAATATTCTAACCTCTGTTACTTCCATATCGCCCCCTTATCATGAAAATGATCTTTTAGGTAAGGACTATGAAGCCTGCCCTGTACCATATTAGGTTCAGGGCCTGTTTGGTTCTGGTATCATAGCCTTAACCTTAAGACAATAGACGTTATTCTCTCACCTTACTAAGGGATGCTGTGTGCGTTCAAAACGATCCATCCTCTGATTTTCACCATTTTTTCTATTTTTCTGTAAGCCTCTGAGGCACCTCTCTTTTCTGAAAAAATCCCGAAAACTGTAGGACCGCTTCCCGTCATCAACGCACTCAAAGCACCACAGGAACAGAGCATCTTTTTCATGATGCCAATCTGAGGATATTCTTCCGAAACCACTTCCTCCAGATCGTTCCGCAAGCCGTGGGAGATCTCTTCTGGAGCTCTCGTAAACTTTTGAAGATTAAAATGAAATTGCCTTTTTGTCAATACGAAATTTTGGTAAGCCCAACGCGTCGAAACCTCAAAATTTGGATAGATAAGAACATACCATAAGCCTGGAAGCTCTATCTTTTTGAGTCGTTCACCGATGCCTGAACCAATGGCCGCGCCCTCCAAAAAAAAGAAAGGGACATCTGCGCCGATCCCCACCCCCATTTCCATCAACTCCTTTTTAGAAAGGCCCAACTTTAGAAGCTGATTCAAGGCCTTCAGCGTCGCTGCAGCATTGCTGCTTCCACCTCCAAGTCCTGCACCCAGTGGAATTCTCTTCTCGATTTTGACGCGGACTCCCCCCCGATAATCTGATTTTTTCAAGATGGATTGAACGGCCTGATAGACCAAATTGTTTTTCCCAGTTGGAAGATGGGGATGATTTGTGGTAATGGCAATTTCCCTTTCCTTTTTTAGAGAAAAGAGGAGTGTATCAAAAAGGCTAATCTTTTGGAGGATGGTCCTCACCTCATGATACCCGTCTTCCCGTTTCTTTAATATCTCCAGCCTCAAGTTGATCTTTGCAGGAGATTCTAAATAGAGTGTCTCTGTCATCTCAATCGGATTGGTCTCTAAGCGCCCCTGCCCTCCCCTTCCTGCCTGCCACAGGCAGGCTGTCAAAAGGAAGGAACCAAAGAGGAGCCCCTTTCCCCTGGCGGGAGAGGGAAAGGGTGAGGGGGTATCCAATTAATCTTTTGACGGAAGGATTTTGATTTCAATCGGTCCGACCCGGATCTCGACTCTCTTCATTTCGTTTTCTTGAGGGAGGATGTAGATGACGCTGCTCCATCCTTCTTTGATAAAGGTAAGCATCACATTGTGGAGTTCAAAATTACTCACCAATCTCCACTGATAATTTGGCATCTGTTTTTTGAAAAAATTGGCCAATTTCTCCATCTCTCCTTTTCCCTCATAGACGAGAAGCCCGGCCTTGGCTGTCTTTGTTTCGTAAATAAATGATTCTCTCCGGCTGAGGGTCATCCCAGGAGGTAAGGGAATATCTTCAAATCCATAGGAGGTCGGTATCTGCTGTCGCACCTCGATTTCCCGTTCTCGACCAGTCCCAAAGGGAGATAGACTACCACATCCGAAGACCCCTAATAATAAAAGTAGAATGACTCCCGTCCAGATCACTTTCTTTCGTGTTTTCTTTTGCATGGATCACCTCCGTGACGAATTATCAATTATCATAGGGGAGACAATCTTTTTTTTCAAGAGGTTTTTGTGATCTATTCTCTCCCCCTTACTTTTTCTACTTTATGTGGCGCCTCGAGAGATTCCACACAAGGGCGTGACTCAGGTTCGCACTACCTTTACGGGGCACACTTATCTCAAGTCCAGTATCTGAATTGCAGAATGAACTATCCCGCCGCAAGCAGCGGGCTATTAAAAACTTTAAATTCTGTCATTCCGCACTTGATGCGGAATCCAGTCCGGTCTTCCGGATCCCGGTTTCCGCCGGAATGACGAACTCGCCGCAACCGGCGGGGAATACAACCTGAAGGGATTCAAATATCTTGACGCTTCTGTCATTTTTTGATAATGTTGTATCATTCCAGGAAAACGGAGGTTACATGCCCCGGAGAACCTGCACCATACCATTGTTTTTCATCTTCTTCAGATATCCGCCGGGCTCTTTCGAGCAATTGCGGATATCCATGATTTTCATCAAAAAAAGCCTTTTTATTTTAACAGGTTAGGCACAAATCAGACATGCAATAATAGGTAGAATTATCTTATCATAGTATAATTTTTCTGCCTAATATCTGTTGGGCCAAGACCCCAGTGAAAAGGGATAATATGGCAAAGCAAACTGTTTATATCGAGACAACCGTGTTGAGTTATTTGACCTCAAGACCGAGTCGGGATCTCCTTGTGGCCGCACACCAGCAGGTAACGGTAGATTGGTGGGAAAATTGGTTGCCGCTATTTGAACCATTCGTTTCACCTCTTGTGATTGAAGAAGTATCGCGGGGCGATGAGATAGCGGCAAGATTGCGCCTTGAGAAGATAGCTGGTTTTCCGGTGTTGGAAATTACTGAGGGGGTACGGCGACTAGCCGACCTTTATTTCGAAACAATACAGATTCCAGAGAAAGCAAGAGGCGATGCCTATCACCTTGCAGTGGCAGCCTTTCACGGCATGGACTTCTTGGTGACCTGGAACTTTGGTCATATCCTCAACCCTCGGGTTAGGACTGTTGTTCAAGCAATAAACACGGTTCAGGGAATCAGCACACCCATAATGTGCACACCCGAAGAACTCATGGAGGTCGAACATGAAGACTGATCCAATCGTAGAGCAAGTTCACCAAGTACGAAGGCAGATCGATGACGAGAACCGGCAAGATCCTGAATTATTCTACCAACACTTAAAGAAAATACAGGAACGGCTTTCGGATCGCCTCGTTTGTCGGCAACCAAAACCTCTGGCGACCATTACGAAGAAAAGGGTGGCCTAACAACAGCATCAACCTGACGCGGAATAAACGCGGTTTGAATTTTTTCATTGCCCGTTGCCCGCGCAGGTTATGCAAAATCGTTCGATAAGGAGAATAAAATGCAATCTGCCCTGTACTATCCATTCACCTGTCCTGAACGAGAGTCGTTTCTGAAGACGGCATTGTTTCTCTGGGATAATGTTGATTTCATCGTGCCTTACGAAGGTTTTCGCCCTTATGTAAATACACGTGATTCCGAAGAGGCACTTGAAATAATCGGAAGAAACTACGTTCCGACAGAGGAAGACAAGAAAAGTCAGGAGGAAAGGGGGTCAAATCTTTATTCTTGACATAGCTGGTTGGAGGAAGGCTTCTATGCGGTTCCTCTGGAGCCAAACTGAAAGTAAAGTCAAGGATAAAGATTTGACCCCAATTTGTCCTCCACTTTAAGTTTAAATTGATGTGATATATGACCGATAAGAAAAATAAGATAGTCTTCTGGGCGTACAGTGGTTTTCTTCTTGCTCATTCGATCCTCGTTATATTCAACAAACTATATTCCAAACCGCAAGGAGGTCCATTCCAATCCGTATTACTGCTGATAGATTTTATTTTTAATTCAACGGGTCTCTTTCTTTATACTACTCCTATCGACCTCATTATTGCGTATGGCTTACTTCGAGGAAGATTTTGGAGCAGATATGGCGTGATTGCAGTCATGCTGACATATCCCATCCTCCTTCTTACTCAATATCTTTATTGGGGAGGTCAAAGTCTTAAAGTTTCCACAGTCGCAATCCAGGTTTCATTTGTGGCTCTTACGCTACTCTACTTCTCAAGGAAAACCGTTAAAACCTTATTGGACGGGGCCCATAGGTTTAGGCTGAGAAGCTGGTATGGTCTCTTGATAATCGTTATCATAATAGTCTCTTCTTTACAGATAAAAAAGACATCTGGGGGACGTTGCTGAAAATCGTGACTTTATAGCTTTGAGTCATGAAATGGAAATACCGATGGCAGAAATAGCAAGACACGTGGGGGTATGTGGATCAGCTGTCGTTAAGGCAATTCGAAAAATGGAGTCAGCAGATTAGATTCATAGATTTCATCCACGTCCCCCACTTAAAATCGGAGGGAGGTAGAATCATGCGGAGAAAATGTTTTGTCCCATTGCTGGTCATCTGTGTAAGTTTTGCGCTGTTGGCGGCGGGCGAACTCCGGGCCGCGGAAAAGAACGCTCGTCCTGATTATAAGAACGCCATATCCGTGGCGGGTGAAACGATCTGGAAAGCGATCACGTCAGGACAGGGGAGCGGGGCCACCATCGCGATCATGGATCAAGGCAAGATCGTCTATTCCGAGGGTATTGGCGTTGCAGACCGTTCGCAAAACAGGCCGGTAGATAAGGATACCCGTTTCAACATCGGCTCCACGAGCAAGATGTTTGCTGCCGTTGCCATCCTGCTGCTGGTTGATGAGGGGAAAGTGGCACTGGACGAAAGCGTGGCAAAGTATGTTCCTGAGTTCAAGATGAAGGATGAACGCTATAAAAACATCACCGTCAGAATGCTCTTCAACCATTCCTCCGGCCTCCCCGGCTCATCTTTTTATTTTGGATACAAGCCTGATGCCCGAATGCATAAAATCCTGTTGGACACCCTGAAAGAGGCCCATCTAAAGCATGACCCCGGCGCCATGTCGATTTACTGCAACGACGGTTTCACCTTGGCTGAAATCATCGTTGAAAGGGTGTCGGGCAAAAAGTACATCGACTTTCTGACCGAACGAATCTTTAATCCGCTTGGAATGAAGAACACATCGGCCAGCGTGGGTGAAATAAGCGAGACGAATGTTGGCGAATATTATGACGCGAAAACCGGCAAGAAGTACCCCCGTCAGGTTGTTCCTGTTTACGGAGCAGGCGGGCTGTCGTCCACTGCCGAGGATTTGTGCCGCTTCGGCGACAGTTTCTCTCTCAAGGGGAAAAGAATACTCTCCGATGCTTCGATAAGAGAGATTCTCAAAACGCAGCCCACCCGGTTTTCCGATAAGCTGAGAGACAGGCAGTTGTTCGGCCAATTCGGCTGGGAATACTCAAGCCTTGCCGGTTATCGGGAGAAGGGAATTCAGGTGTTGGGCAAGGGCGGCCACACACAAGGTTATGTTGCCAACCTACAAATCGTTCCCCAAGAAAGGATAGCTATCGGCTTCATTATATCTGGAGATGCGGACGGGGAAGCGTTGACGCGTCCCATTCTCGACGGGCTCATGAAGGACAGGAAACTGATGGAAGAAAGGGCTCAAACGGTAAAAAGACCGGTTGAACCCCAGCCGATTCCTGCTGACCTATTGAAATATGCCGGGTATTACGTTGACGGAGGCGCCGCGGTGAAGGTTGCCTTTGACAAGGGAAGGAAGGCCCTTACCATCTCTCCGGTGGCCGCAAAGAAAACCGCCAATGAGAAGCCAGGACAGTCTAAAAGCTTTGTCTACCATGATGGTTATTTCCATAACCATGAGGAGGGACTTCAGCATTATTTTACCACTGTTGACGGCAAAGCCTTTATCGTTTCACACGGATTTCGGACGTATGAGTTCGATGTGCTCCTTTATCAAAAGCTTGAAGCGATCAGAAAGCCGGCAAGGCTCAAAGAGAACATGCAGGGAAAGGTCTGGCTCTTGAGAAACGCATCCCCCTATGTTCAGTCTCCTGTGACGGCGATCTCCTCCTCGATTTACAAAGAATTGCCCGGATATGTGGACTTCATAGGGATTAAAAAGATAGAAAGAGCCGATTTTGCCGATATTGCGGCAACCGCATTCCGCGATCAGATAGAGCTTTCGTTTTTTCCCAAAAACGGCAAAACATGGGCAAAGTTGGGCATTTTTCTGTTTTCAACCGAAGACGGCATTCCAAAAGTCAAGAACGGGGCAACCAGCATCAAAATTGGGGACGACAACTATAATGAATGGCTTAAACTCGAAAAAGGCGCGCTGCTGAGCTTCGAGAAGCCTGAGGGCGGCAGGGTTATCGTTTCAACCCAGGAGGCGGTACTGTTCGACAGCGTCCTCGACTCAGGTGAAACCTACGCTCCTGCAGGAAGCTACGTTTTCTGTGCCGGAACCGCGGGCGATGTATTCAGGATCAACACCAAATAACGAACTTTTGGATAACATCGGAACGACAAGGCGTAGCAATATCCAAGAAATGGGTCGCGGTAGCAACGCTGGGTGACCAGCGTTCCTACCGCGACCCCCTTCCTACCACAGATTAAAACAGGAGATTGCAAATGAAAACATATCTTCTTATTGCGGTAGCTTCGGGAGCATTTCTGTTTTGTTCTGCAGTTTCTGCAGAATATAACGTCGCGCCCGGAATGATTTTTACCATATCCTCGGAACAGACAGGAAATGAAAGTGATTTCGAGGAGTGCCCTGAAGTCTACGTTTTATCAGCTGACAGTCAAAAAACAGACTGCACTATGAAGGAGAAAAAGTCTGATTTCCCCCGTGAAAACATAACCTGTGTGATCACAAGGTCCATCCCAGCAGGAACTTATACTTTATACATCCGTGAAAAAGGCAAAGCCCCCGCAATTATCAGTTCAGATTTTACTGTTAAAGCACCGGAAATATATTCTGTCTCACCGCCGGAAGCCTCTCCAGGAGAAATCATCACTGTCAGGGGAAAATATTTCGGATTATCCCCATCCATCAGCCTTACAGGCGCAGACAACCGCAAAATAGGATTCACAATCATGAAACCTTTCAAATATTCGAACTGGAAGGGAAGCTACGGAAAAAGCACAATGGACACGTCGACAGGAGAAAGCGAAATCCTTTTTTCAGCTGGCAGAGGACTTGAACAGCACGAAACCGCGACATTCAGCATCTCATCTAAAACCGGGGACGCATCTTCACAGTTCAACAAACCCAGGAAAAAGTGGTCTTTCCTTTTCTATATGAACGCCGACAATGATCTTGAAGCCGACCTCCTCAATGAATTCCTTCTTATCTCTTCAGTCGGAAGCGGCAATGACATAGATCTCATTGTCCAGCTCGACAGAGCCAAAGATTCCAAAAACGGATTTGGAAACTGGACAATCACCCACAGATTCTATGTTGAAAAAGGCATGGAACCGCTGCCCGCTAACGCCATACAGGACTGGAATGACGGAAAAGGCGGCGGGAGAGAGGTCGACATGACAGATCCGGGTTCCTTGACTTCATTTATCACATGGGCTCTACAGAGATACCCCGCTGAAAACAATGTCCTTGTCGTCGTGGACCACGGATACGGATGGAGAGGCCTCAGCATCGACGAAACAAGCAATTCAAAGCACATGACTCTTAGAGGTTTCAAACAGGGAATTGAAGATTCAGCCGCCGATATAAACCTGATTCTTTTTGACGCATGCCTTATGCAGTCAATGGAAGTGGCCTATGAACTCAGGCACTGCGGAGCGGAATATATAGTAGGTTCACAAGCTCCGGCTTCACCTGTTATGCCTTTCGATAAAATACTTACTGATCTCGGTGAAAACCCTGAATGGTCTCTGCTGGAGCTTGCAAAAGACATCAATGACCGCTATGCGGAAAAAAATAGCGAGGGCATCTATTACACACATTCGACTGTGCGGCTCGACGCAGTAGAGGGAATGGCTGATGCGTATCTCAATTTCACAAAGGCAATTATCGAAGAAGAGGGTTTTTCTTCAATACAGTCGAAAGCTGCCGCCGCTATTGAGGCACTCCAGAATGCGGTCGTCTATAACCGGTGCGGAAACCAGGCCGCAGGTTCCGGCGGAATTGGTATATACTTCCCAAAAGCGCTGCCGGTCACTCCGCCGCAGGCCCCTGATGAAGTCAGGGATTTTTATATGGGCAATATTGTGGAATTTGCAAGCGACTCCTGCTGGAACCTGTTTCTTTACGGATTCACAGCACCGGGGATTCCTCCTTTCCCGATAGACCCGAGAATCCACAATGCCAGAGATTCCGTGACAAATGTATATTCAAACGACATCGTAGATGTTTATGGCTTCCTCAATGAAATCGTCAATCCAGATGAATAAATTAAGGGGAAAGCAAAGGGGTCAGCCCTTGACAAGGGAGACATTGAAAAAGAAAACAGATAATTTGCCTAACACTTATAAGACCTCCGGTGTCAATAGCGAAAAGAAATCCAGGACGAAAAAGTAACGGCAGGGCAGAAAGGGATGTTCGTGCAGAACGTGCCTGAAACTAATTTATAAAGGACCAAAGGTCTTTAACAAGATGCGTTGAGGCTGGGGGCGGACAAAAGGAATTTGGTTCCCTTCCCCTTCACCCTGTTTGATAAGATATTCTACTCAGCCCTGGTATTCAGAAAATCTTCTGTCTAACAGGGTGAATCTCCTCCCTCCAGAGGAGAAGAAATATTTGGGGGGTAGTCTATAGTATACTGTTTCAGAAATGTCTTTACAGAGAGCGTCATTCCGGACTTGATTGAGCCTGCCTTAGCCTGTCCCGTGCTTGATACGGGATACTTGATACGGGGGAATCCAGTGTTTTCCTGGATTCCTGCTGGAGTTTACCCCGTACCTGATACGGGGCAGGAATGACATCCTTTGTCGTGATTAATGTCGCTGTGTATAAATTAGGTAAAGCGAAAGGGGAACAACTCTATGCGCTTTGCCCTATGCTTTTGATTAACAGACCTGCTTTGTACCACAGCCCAAAACCTGTTTTGTTTTACTTCCGCTTCGATAAATCGTAATGCCTTTGCATCGCTCTCGATAGGCCATTAAAAAGGCTTCCTTTACATCTTCTTCCGTCGCCTCTCGAGGAAAATTGATCGTTTTGGATACAGCATTATCCGTATATTCCTGAAAAGCCGCCTGAATCTTGATGTGCCAGACCGGAGGAATCTCAAAGGTGGTTATGAAAAGTTCTTTCACATTTTGGGGAACCTGAGTAAGTTCCCGAAGGCTTGCGCCTTCGGAGAGAGATTTGATTAATTCAGGGGTTAGAAATCCTTTTTTCTCGCCCAGCTCAATAAAAAGAGGATCGGTGATTTGAAACTCCGTATCTTCCAGGGCCCTTCGTGTATAATGGATAGCGAAAAGAGGCTCAATGCCGCTCGAACAATTGGCCAGTAGACTGAGGGTCCCTGTGGGGGCAATCGTCGTGACCGTCGCATTTCTCAGCTCCATCCCTCCCTTTCTATTGTAGATGGAACCCGAGAAATTCGGGAAGGCCCCTCTCTCCTCAGCGAGCTCCATGGATCGCTCCCTGGCCTGATGCTGAACAAAACTCATGACACCTCTCGCTATTTCTAAGGCCTTCGGAGAATGATAGGGAATGCCCAATCGGATGAAGAAATGGGCCAATCCCATCACCCCCAATCCGATCTTACGATTCCCCTTTGCCATCTCTGCAATTTGTGGCAGCGGGTACTGGTTCATATCAATCACATTATCTAAAAAATGAACGGCTTGTCTCACCGTCAATCTTATCTTTTCAAAATCAGCCTCCCATTTGCCATTCCTCTCTTTCACCATTTGAGAAAGGTTGATCGACCCTAACACACAAGGTTCGTAAGGAAGGAGGGGGACTTCGCCGCAAGGATTCGTGCTCTCCATCTCCCCTATTTCAGGTGTGGGGTTCGCCTTATTGATCCGATCCAAAAAGAGGATTCCTGGATCTCCAGTTTCCCAAGCTGAGTTCACCATCGCGTCAAAAACCTCTTTGGCCCTCAGAGTTTTCACTTCCTTCTTTGTCCTCGGATTGATCAAACCGTATTGACGATCTTTTTCAAGAGCTTCCATAAATGCTTTGGTGATCCCCACGGATAAATTGAAATTCTCCATCTCATTCGGGTTTTTTTTGATGGTGATAAATTCCATGATATCGGGGTGATCGACCCTCAGTACCCCCATATTTGCCCCTCTTCTCGTCCCCCCCTGTTTGATCACCTCTGTTGCCATATTGAATACCTTCATGAAGGAGACAGGGCCACTCGCTATCCCTCCTGTCGACTGAACGGTATCGTCTTTCGGCCTCAGACGGCTGAACGAGAAACCTGTACCTCCCCCGCTTTGATGGATGAGAGCCGTTTGTTTAACGGTTTCAAAGATGGAATCGAGGGAATCTTCGACAGGAAGGACAAAACAGGCAGCTAACTGCTGAAGTTCTCTCCCCGCATTCATCAGACAGGGTGAGTTGGGAAGAAAATCCAAAGAGGCCATCATTCGAAAAAAGATCTCTGAAAGTTCTTCCGGAGATTTCCTATTTCTATAGTAGCGTTCCGCCTCAGCGATATTCCTGGCGACACGCCAGAACATTTCCTCCGGAGACTCGACAACCTTCCCCTGTACGTCCTTCTTTAGATACCTTTTTTCCAAAATCGTGATGGCTTGTAGCGTAAGACGTGGGTATTCCATTTTAAACTCCAAGAGGGAAGTCTGCCAAGGGCAGACCTCCCTTGATTGCGTTTAAACGGTCTCGACGCTCTTCACCTCTGGGACTTGTTGTTTTAAGACTCTCTCCACCCCCATCTTCAAGGTCATCTGCGACATGGGGCAGCCTCCACAGGCTCCGGTCAATTTGACCTTCACGACTCCATCGACCACATCAATCAATTCAATATCCCCTCCATCCGCTCGGAGGGCAGGCCGAATTTTGTCCAAAGCCTTTTCAACATTCTCTCTCATCTCTTTTTCACCCCCTCCCCTTCCTTCCATTTCGAACCATCCCCCTTGCCAAATCCTCTATGGTTGTTCGATCTAAGATCTCCAGAAATCGCTGTTGAACCTCTTCCCAAACCTGATGCATCGGACAAACCTTTTCTTCTGCACACTCCCCTTCTTTCACAAGACAACGGTTTAGTGCAATAGGACCCTCTAATGCCTCGATAATCTCTCTCATCGTAATTTCCTTGGCAGGTTTCCCGAGGGAAAACCCACCCTTCGCCCCACGAACGGATCGCAATAAACCCGCCTTCGAAAGTCTCTGAAAAATCTTGGCTAAAAAAGTCTCGGGGATGTTTTGATCCCTTGAAATCTCACTCACCAGAGTCACTCTCTCTGGAGATTGTTTAGCCAGGAAGAGCAAACCTCTTAAGCCATATTCCCCACTTCGTGTGATCTGCATAATTAGGACTAAACAGGTCTTTTTAATCTTAAAATAACCATAAAAAAAGGATTTGTCAACAACAAATCCTTTGCTTTAGGAAGAGAAACCTCCCTAATGGGCTATTAATCCTCTTTCCCTTCCTTTTTCCTAAAGCCCTCTAATTTTTTTCGGAAATACTGCCTTAGGGCATCGGGTTTCTCACAGAAAGTGACATCCCCTTCACAAGTCGTACTTTCACCGTCTACATCACAAGAACCAATTTTTTTCCTCATCCCCGAAATTCCTCGCCTCCTGAAAAGGAGGCATTTCATCTCTTCCCCCACTCTAAATTCCCCTCCTTGTGCTTTTGTTCCAATAGATGTTTCCTTAGGACATCGTATTTCTTACAAAAATACACATCCCCTTTACAGGTTGTTCGGTTCAAGTCAAGATCGCAAGACCCGATCCCAGGCCTCATAATGAGCGTTTCAGAATCTCGATAAAAGGAACACTTTCTTAGAATTGGCATCTAAACCACCCCCATTAGATTGGGACGAAAAATCTCAAAAAAAAGACCCGTGTTTAAAATACACCACGGGTCCCGTGAAAATTCTTCTGCTTCGGTAACCCGGCCATCCCGAAGCATTCGGGACCCGTGGCTTTCCCCGCCTGCTCCAATCCTGGAACAGGGAACCCTCCACTAATGATAGCGGAAAGGCGTCCCACGATCGCTCGTGGTTTGGCTTTATCGGCAATCTCTTTCTTGAAATTTTATGTTAGCCTATTTAAAAGCAATTTCGATGCCAAAAGGGCCTAATTGATAAAACTCCATGATATTAAAGGCCTTGTTTAAAATAGAATTTTTCAGAAAGACAAAGAACTGCCCTTTTTTAGTGAAAAAGTAAAAATTTAGTGACTCACTACACTATTTCCATCCCTCTCTTTCCATCTTTCTCCTCCATCCTCAGTTGCGGGGCTTCAAGCTTACCCGCCAGTTGCAAAAAATTGCTACAAGGAGCCGGGCTGGGCTGATTGAAAAGCCTTACAGCGACACCTTTTAGCGATATGGCACCCCACGTTTCAAATCCATACGGGAGTTCACTAACAGTGACGTCCTGTGTTACCCATAACTCTACATAAGACTCGCATTTGTAAGGCTTTGAAAATAGTCCTGCCCGGTGATGATAATGCACATCTGAGTTTACATAGCCTTAGCTACTTCGGCGGAGTGGCCACTGCAGAGGCCGTTGTTCATAGCTGAGCTACGGTGTCGGACGAGGACGGCCTGACGGCAGGCGGAGGCAAGGGTGAGGGTGGGCGTGGTATGACTAATGAGAGACCCATACAGGAATAGTGTAGGAATCTTCCGGTCCGAATTTTTGTATGAATTTCCCTATCCCATCCGGATCGATCAGAAGGTAGTCAATTGGAGGTTCTCGATCTTTATCCACGGCATAAGCAAAGACCTTGTCATTTCCGCTTATCCTTGCAACATGTCCTCCATCGGGCGTATAGAATTTCTCTATGATCTTTTCAACACCATCCACCTTCTTGATCGAAATGGAGTAAGGGATAAGCCCCTTTAAATCTGGGATGGGCCAACCCTCTGGGTTGATCGTCTGACTAATAGAAAAAGTGGGGATGACAAGAATTCCAAGGCAGGAAAAAAAGACGAAAATGAATTTCTCTTCTCGTAACATACGGTTTTGGATTTGAGCTTTGAACTTTGAAATTTATCCCTTCTCCTCCAAATATTTCTCAACAGCAAAGGCAGCAGTTGCGCCGTCTCCTACCGCAGTGGTGACCTGACGCAGCAACTTCTTTCTGCAATCCCCGGCAGCAAAAATGCCTTTAACCGAACTTTCACATCGATCATTGGTGAGAATATACCCCCCCTCGTCCATTTCAACCAATCCTTTCAAAAATTGAGTCCTTGGCGAAATACCCACAAAAAGGAAAACACCATCTGTTTCAAACTCCTTCACTTCTCCAGATTTGACGTTCTTTACGATAATGGATCGAACGACCGTATCTCCTTTTATTTCTTGAACCACAGAATTCCAAAGAAACTTGATTTTGGGGTTGGCAAAGGCTCTCTCCTGATAGATTTTTGTGCCCCGAAGGGCATCCCTCCGGTGAATGATGTTCAATTCTTTGACGAATTTTGTAAGGAAGAGAGCCTCAGTCAGTGCAGAATCTCCCCCTCCCACCACCATGATCTGGCTGTCTTTGAAAAAGGCTCCATCGCAGGTTGCACAGTAGGAGATCCCTTTACCCGTAAACTCCTTTTCACCTGGAACTCCTAATTTCCGATATTCCGTTCCCATGCAAAGAATGAGGGTTTTACAAAGGTAGTTGGATTCGTTGGTTCGGACATGCTTCAGATTGCCTTCCAACCTCACCTCCGCCACTTCGTCATTGACCGTCTCCATCCCAAATCGTTTTGCCTGCTCTTCCATCAAACGGCTTAACTCATCTCCAGTGATTCCCTGTGGAAAGCCAGGGTAGTTTTCAATCACCTCCGTTGTCGTCATCTGCCCTCCGAAAAGGCCGCTTTCGATCAGGAGGGTACTGAGTCTCGCCCTTGATGTATAAAGACCCGCGGTCAATCCTGCTGGCCCACCCCCTATAATGATCACCTCATAAGTCTTTGTTTTCCCAGTTTCCATTGACCCCACCTCGTTTACCAAATGAATCAAAGAATAGGACATAGAAGAGCTTTTTGTCAATTTAAAAGGATTGTGACTCAGTCATCAGACCATAGACCTCAGACATTAGACTGAAGGGAAAATAGCCAAAGATTTCACAGAAAGCTTTACCCCGTTAGAAATAATGCCCCGCTGGAATTTCTAACGGGGTTTACTAAGAAATTTGGACACGTGGACTTCAGCGACGGTCAATTTGCCTTATGAGGAGTCGGATGTCAAAAGTCTGGGGTGGAGTGTCTGAATTGTAGAAGGTCCAGCTTGACAGTGAGGTTCAAGAAAGGTAGATTAAAAACTTATAATTTGATCGAACAGGAGGAAACGATGGAGAGGACCTTATCAATTGTGAAACCGGATGGAGTCCAGAAAAATCTGATCGGCGAGGTAATTAAACGGTTTGAAGAAAATGGCCTCAAGGTTATCGCTCTTAAGATGATCTCAATGAACAAAAAAGAGGCGGAGGGATTCTACGCCGTCCACCTGGGGAAACCCTTCTTTGAAAGTCTGACCACCTTTATGTCTTCAGGACCCTGTGTCGTCATGGTTCTCCAAGGAGAAGGAGCGATTGCAAAGACACGGGAGCTGATGGGGGCTACCGATCCCAAACAAGCCAAGGAAGGGACATTGAGGCGCCGGTTTGCCAGTAATGTCGAGAGAAATATTGTCCATGGGTCTGATGCATCTGAAACAGCAGCTTTTGAGATCAAATATTTCTTTAACGCTTTGGAGATTTTTCAGTATTGAACAGGCCATTGGAAAAAGTTGATCTTAAAAATCTGAGGCCATCGGAACTTGAGAAGTTCATCGCCTCCTTTGGAAAAGAACGATATCGAAGCATTCAGATCCTTAGGTGGCTCTATCAAAAGGGAGTCCACTCGATCGATGAGATGACCAACCTCTCCAAAAGATTCCGCCAAGAGTTGAACCAGATCAGCATCATCTCAAGCCTTTATCCCCTGCAGGTGGAGCAGGCCAGGGATGGCACAAAGAAATTCTTATTTCAACTTGAAGATGGAAACCGAATCGAAAGCGTCTTGATCCCCGACAAGGCACGCCTGACCCTTTGCGTTTCCACCCAGGTGGGATGTGCCTTAGGATGCCGATTCTGTCTCACGGGAAAAAATGGTTGGAAAAGGGATCTCATGGTCTCAGAGATCCTCAATCAGATCCTATCTGTCAGAGAAACATTGATAGATAAGGAATCCATTACCAATGTCGTCCTGATGGGAATGGGAGAACCCTTAGCGAATTATGAAAATACAGTAAAAGCCATTGAACTGATGGTACACCCTGATGCCTTCAAATTTTCCTCAAGAAGAATCACTCTCTCGACGGTTGGCCTTCTCCCTGAGCTGGAACGGCTGGCACAAGAGAAGATTCAATTTCGCTTGGCCGTCTCCCTCAATGCATCAGATGAAGAGATCCGAAGTCATCTGATGCCGATCAATCGTCGCTACCCATTGAGGAAGGTCTTGGAGGCTTGTCGAAGTTTTCCCCTTAAGCCGAGAGCCCGGATCACCTTCGAATATGTTCTGGTGGAAGGGGTCAATGATTCTCCGCAGGATGCAAAAAGATTACTGAAATTACTAAAGGGGATCCCTTCCAAAGTGAATCTGATCCCGCTCAACGAGGCCCCTGGAATCCCTTTTAAAAAACCTTCTGAAGAGAAGATCGTTCAATTTCAGGAGATACTCATGCAGGGGGGTCTGACCGCTATCGTCCGTAAAAGTAAAGGAGCTGAAATCTCAGCCGCCTGCGGCCAACTCCAAGGGAAAGGATCGGCCTCATGCATTGCTTTTTCATAACAACGGGGTTAACATAAATTTCAAATTGATAAGGGAGGGTGAGCATGGCCGAAAAGATGGTGGGGGTGATCGGGGGATCGGGTCTCTATGAAATGGAAGGCATTGAAGAGGTCCAGACGATCTCCTTAAATACTCCCTTTGGTAACCCGTCGGATCCTTTTGTAATCGGTCGCCTCGAAGGGGTGAAGATAGCCTTTTTACCCCGTCACGGAAAAGGCCATCGCATCTCCCCCTCTTCTCTCAACTTCAGGGCGAATATCTATGGAATGAAAATGCTTGGGGCCCAATGGATCATCGGCGTCAGTGCGGTGGGGTCCATGAAGGAATCAATCCCTCCAGGCGATATGGTGATTCCAAACCAATATATTGACCAGACAAAAGGGCGGTCGAACACCTTCTTCAGCGAAGGCATCGTTGGCCATATCGGTTTCGCCGACCCGGTTTGTCCGGTCCTAAGCCAAATTCTTTTCCAAGCGGGGAAGGATGTCGGTGCTAACGTTCACAAGGATGGAACGTACCTTTGCGTTGAAGGACCCCAATTTTCAACGAGGGCAGAATCGAGGCTTTATCGAGCATGGGGCGTGGATATCATCGGAATGACCAACCTCCCCGAGGCGAAGCTTGCTCGGGAGGCTGAAATTTGTTACGCCACGATTGCCTTCGTGACCGATTATGACTGTTGGGACGAGGAGGCAGGAGATGTCTCGGTCGGTGAGGTCCTGAGAATCCTTGCGCAGAGCACCAAAATAGCGAAAAGTGCCATCCGAGATGCCGTGAAACAGCTTCCGGAAAAGAGGGAGTGCGTTTGCGCCACTGCATTGAAACATGCATTCGTCACAGGCAAAAAGTATATTTCTCAAAAGGCGAAGAAGGATTTAGAACCAATTATTGGAAAATATCTCTAACTACTGAATGACCAATGACAAATGTCAAAGTTCAAATGAAATCCAAAGGTCAAATGACAAATAAAAAAAGCTTTGGCATTGAGACCTTTGGCATTTGGACTTTGACATTTGAACTTTATGCATTAAACCATGAAGTTTCTTGTTGATTGCATGTTGGGAAGGTTGGCCAAAGGGTTGAGAATGTTGGGTTACGATACGATTTACTACCGAGGGCAAGATCCTCATCAACTGATTCAATTGGCCCGTCAGGAAGGCCGTGTGATCTTGACCCGAAACACCAAACTCATCCCGAAGAGATCAGAGGATCGCATCGTCAAGGTGAGTGAGGACAAATCTCTTCCACAACTAAGGGAGCTTATTCAAAAAGGGTACATCTCATTTGATGGAGAGAACCTCTTTTCGAGGTGCCTCATCTGCAATACCCTCCTCGATGAAATCCCACGGGAAGAGGTGCAAGGAAGGGTTCCGGATTTCATCTTTTACCAGCAGAGAGAATTTTTCCAATGCCCACAGTGCCGGAGGATCTACTGGCAAGGAACGCACCATGAAAATATGAAAAGAAAGATAGATCATCTATGGACAAGCACCAAATTGCAAGCACCAAATTACAAATAAATTCAAATGAACAAGATTCGAAATTTCAAACAAAACCGTTTCGCTTATTTGAAAATTGGCAATTGGAATTTATTTGAAATTTGGGATTTGCTCATTGGAGTTTAATCTGATGCGTATCATCAGTGGGACATCGAAGGGAAGGAGGTTAGTGACACCCAGAGGGCAAGCCCTCCGCCCCACCTCTGACCGGGTGAAGGAATCGATCTTCAACGTCCTTGGAGGGGAAGTGGAGGGAAAGTCTGTCCTGGATCTCTTCGCTGGCACAGGGAGCTTGGGGATCGAAGCCCTCAGCCGGGGCGCAAAGAAGGTCCTCTTCGTGGAAAAAGGCAGGCAGGCCATACGACTCATTCAGAAAAACCTCCTCCAGTGTGGTATGGCAGGACAATCTGAAATCATTCCAAAAGATGTGAACCGAGCAATCGGGATTCTTGACCAGAGAGGAGAGTCCTTCGACTTGATCCTGATGGATCCTCCCTATGTGAAAGGATTGATCCAAAAGACATTGTGGAAGCTGCAATTACATCGGATTCACCGTGACGATTCAATCCTCGTAATCGAACATGACCGCCGGGAACCCCTCCCCAAAACAATCGAAGGATGGGATCTCATTCGTGAGCGAGCAATGGGAGATACGGTAATCTCTTTTTTGACCCCTCGCCTGTCCACGGATTGGCAGGTCCAGGCAGGCATAGATCAGGTGTGACCCCATGGCTCAAATAAAAGGAAAGGACAATGAGATGAAAAAAGTTGCGATCTATCCGGGTTCCTTTGACCCCATCACTTACGGTCATATCGATATCATTGAGAGGGCTCTCGAGATCTTTGACAGTGTGATCGTGGCCATCGCCAATAATGCTGAAAAGAAGGCCTTCTTCTCGATTGAGGAACGGCTCGAAATGGTAAAGAGCATCTTCAAAGACACACCCAATGTCATCGTGGATAGTTTCAAGGGGCTCCTTGTCGACTATGTGGCGAAGACCAATGCCATCGTGATTCTGAGGGGGCTTCGTGCCACCTCCGACTTCGAGTATGAATTTCACATGGCCTCAATGAATCGGAGCCTCAATACACATCTGGATACCCTCTTCATGATGACCAGTAAGGACTATTTCTTCGTCTCCTCCAGAACCATCAAAGAGGTGGCCGGTCTGGGTGGAGCGGTGGAGGGGTTGGTCCCGGACCTGGTCGCCAGGCGCTTGAAGGAGAAGTTCAAGCTCCCTGTCACGAAAAAGAAACAGATCGGCTGGGATGATTAATGGACCTGATCATATCCAAATCCCAAATCCCAAGCTCCAAACAAATTCCAATGTCCAAAATTCTAAATTCAAAACGGGAACGGGAAAACTTATCTTATTTGAACATTGGTGATTGGAAATTTGAGATTATTTGGGATTTGATGCTTGGGATTTGGAAATTGAATCTATTATAAACCAAATTTTTATTGCCAATGCTACTTCCGCACCAATTGCAATGAGAAAACTAATTCTCTGCGACTTCGATGGGACGATCAGCATTCGTGACATGGGCTACCTCCTGGTCAATCAGTTTAGCTCAGGGGATTGGGAGGCTATCGATCGGGAATTTCGGGAGGGAATGATCGGCTCGAAAGAAGGCTACTCTCGAATCGTAAAAATCCTTAAAGGGGATGAACAGGCTATTCTCGATTTTGTCCATCAACATTCGAACATTGATCCACATTTCATCTCATTCTACCAATATTGCCGCGGCAAAGGCATCGATGTCAAAATTGTCAGTGATGGGCTCGATTTTTATATTAAAACGGTTTTGGAAATTCACCATCTCTCAGAGATCCCCTTTTATGCTAATCGAACCCACTTTTTGGGAACGGGTGGAATGGATATCTCATTTCCTCACTCCAACGAGGAGTGCGGCCTCTGCGGAACTTGCAAAAAGAGGCTTATCCAAGCCCACCGGAAGGATTATGATTCCATCCTTTTCGTCGGCAATGGCCTCTCCGATAGGTGTGCAGCTCGGGAAGCAGATTTCGTCTTCGCCAAGGGCTCCCTCTACACCCACTGCATCGATCAGGATATCACCTGCCATTTCTTTCAGGACTTCCATGAGATCCTTAGAGATCTGGAGAAACGGATCCGCGGCGTCATATTCGATCTGGACGGAACACTCATTGAGGCCTATGAGGCGATCTATTTAGGACTGAAAGAGGCCTTTCAGCATTTCGGAAGAGAAATATTTCCTCTAAGCGATCTAAATAAATATTTGAAGCCAGATTTGGAAACAACACTTACCCAGTTTTTCTCTTGCGAGGAGGTTCTAAAAGGGGTCCCCATTATGAGAGGGAAGTACGAGGAGGTCTATCTCGATAAAACTCATTTTTTGGATGGGGCAAGAGAGGTCTTGGAAGTGCTCCACTCCAAGGGGATTCTGTTAGGAGTGGCTTCCAATAAATTCGGTCGTTTTTCAAGAGGAGCACTTACGCATTTAGGTGTGTCAGGCTATTTCAAATCCGTGATCGGCGCTGGGGATGTCTCTCGAAACAAACCCTTCCCGGATATGATCCATGCCGCCTTAAGGGAGATGAACCTCCCTCTCCGGGATGTGGTTTTCGTGGGAGACACACTCACGGATATCGACACAGGCAAACAGGCGGGTGTTGACGTTTATGCCCTTCCCACCGGATTCCATTCAACAATCGAACTTTCGCAGGGAAAGCCGCGACGGATCTTAAAATATCTTGGAGAACTCGTCCCACTGGTCAGTTCTCTTTTTTCTCCTCGTCCTCCTGTTTCTTAAGAAAGGCCTGAATGTAAATCACCTTATCCTCTTTTGATCCCTCTTCCTTTCCCAAAAAGCCCGAAACTCTCTCGGACCGCCTGTAGGCCTCTTCTAATTTACTGATGACCTCCTGGAGTTTTGGATCATGCTCCACCAAATGGTTGACCTGTTGATCAAAATACTCACCGGCCCTTTGAAGCTCAGAGAGGTCGATCTGGATCTCCATCAAATCCGTCAGGCTTTTGAGGATCGCATAGACGACCTTTAAATTCCTCGTCTGGAGATATTGGGGGGCATGCCCCCAAAGGCTCATCGCCTTCAAATCCCTCTTCTTTGCAGCCTCCAAAATGAAGGTGTGGATGCTAATGGGGCCCGTGTATTCAGTTAACCCCAGCCCGGCCCGGATCGCCTTCTCTTTCAAATCCTCATGATTGATTAGGGCGCTGACCATCGGGGGAAAAGTGTGTGGGATATAATCATAGGTGCCGCCGATGGTAAAGATCTGCGAAACGTCGAACTTTTCGGCCAGATGGAGAACCTGGTCAACAAAGATATTCCATCGAAGATGGGGTTCGATCCCGCTGAAGAGGATGAGGTCATTGCGAGCAAGACCCTTTGCATAGTAAAAATGATTCCCCGGAATTTTCAATTCCACCAACTTTCCCTCTTTGATAACGGCCACCGGCCGCAGGGAAGACATTTGATAAAACGTCTCCATCGGAATGGAAGCAAATTTTTTTGCACCCAAATTTTCCACCAATTGCTGGAGGGCTGAGGAGGAAACCTCTGCCGCATTAGGCCATCCTTCAAATCCGATGATCAAAAACGGTTTATGAAGATTCGGTTTTTCGAGGTAGATGATCTCTTCCATACCCACTCTCTTAAAAAATGATACTCTGTATTTCCTCCTATGTCAACTTAATGTACCCCTTGGCCTCCACCTGCCCGGTGGCAGGCACGTGGAGGCACCGAGAAAAAGTGAGGAGAATGAAAGATTGATTTTTAATCTGGTAAGAAGTAAGCTAAAATATGTGAACAGAAGGAAAGGGTAAAGACCATTTACAAATTCATCAACCGCCATTTAGGGCAGTAAGGAGGAACGATTCCGATGAATGAACATTTGATCAAAATTTTCGAGTATGCCCTCAGTCAAGAGGAAACGGGTAAAAGCTTTTTCCAAACCTCGCTGCAGAGGATGGGGATGGGTGCTGCAGTGAGCGCCTTTAAGCAATTGATCCAAGAAGAAGGGAAGCACATCCTTTTTATCGGAAAAATCCTAAACGAACTGAGACAAGGGAGTCCCATCGAACTGCCCGACCAGAAAGAGATAGAATTGAAGCCCACAAATTATTTTGATGAACGAGCCAGATCGGAGTTCCTTCAACAATGCATAGAAGGTTCTATGGTCCCTGACATAACGATTTTTAACACGGCCTGGCTGATTGAGAGGGATCTCAGCGAGTTCTATGAGAAGATGTCAAATCAAACGAAAGGGAAAGCAAAGGAAGCGCTTAACATGCTTTCACGTTGGGAAAGGGAACACGAGCGGTTCTTCCGTGAATATCGCGATAAACTGTCTGAGGTCTATTCTAAAATGCCCTGGGGAGGTTAATCCTCATATCCATTTATTGAAAGAATCCCCAATGAAATGTGGCTTGAAGTAAAGAACCCCGCCACAGGGCGGGGCTTTAAACCCAAATTCTTAAAACCAAGATCCCGAAATCGCAGATCCTGAAACATGTTCAGGACCTGGTTCGGGATGACAAAAAGAGAACCAAACCCTGTTGTCATGAACCTTGTGCTGAACTTGATTCAGTATCGTTTCAGCATCTGATTTAGTTTTTTTCTGCCTTCGGGAGATACACCTTTCTTCCCCATCCACAGGACGGGGTTTTCAGGTGTCATCCTAATAAATATCTTAGCCCAACCGTAGAAAGCGCAGGTGAAAAGGATGAACATTGACCAGCTCTGTATCAATACCATTCGGATGTTGTCCGTCGACATGGTTCAGGAGGCAAATTCGGGCCATCCAGGAATGCCCATGGGCGCGGCTCCCATGGCCTATGTGATCTGGACAAGGTTCCTCAAGTACCATCCCCGGAACCCAAAGTGGCCTGACCGAGACCGTTTCGTTCTCTCGGCTGGCCATGGATCAGCACTTCTTTACTCGCTCCTCCATTTAACGGGGTATGATCTGTCCATCGAAGAAATCAAGCGCTTCAGGCAGTGGGGAAGTAAAACACCTGGACATCCCGAATTTGGTGAAACTCCAGGGGTTGAAAGTACCACCGGCCCTCTGGGCCAAGGCTTCCCAAACGGAGTCGGCATGGCGATGGCTGAGCGTTTTCTGGCAACAAGATTTAACCGCCCAGGTTACGAAATCGTCAATCACTATACCTATGCGATTGTGAGCGATGGAGATTTGATGGAGGGTGTGGCCTCCGAAGCCGCCTCTCTGGCCGGACACCTCAAACTGGGCAAGCTGATCTACCTGTTTGACAACAATCACATCACCCTCTCCGGAGAAATAGGGCTCACCTTTACAGAGGATGTCTGCAAGCGTTTTGAGGCCTACGACTGGCATGTCCTGACTGTTGAAGATGGTAATGACATTGAGGCTATCGAGAAGGCGATCACAACGGCCCGTGATGAAACATCGCGTCCCTCATTGATTTCGGTAAGAACCCACATCGGCTATGGCAGTCCAAATAAGCAGGACTCCTTTGGGGTCCACGGCTCTCCACTGGGTCCCGAGGAGGTCGTCGGTACGAAGAAGAACTTTGGATGGCCCCTTGAACCAAAGTTTTATGTTCCAGATGAGGCCCTTGCCCATCTCAGGAAGGCCCTTGCCAAAGGATCGCAGTTTGAAGAAGAATGGAAAGAAAGACTGGAATCTTACGGAAAGGCGTATCCGGAGCTTCTCATCCAGTGGGATCAAATGATGGAGGCAAGGCTCCCTGAAGGCTGGGACAGAGATATCCCCGTGTTTCCTCCAGACGCAAAAGGCGTAGCCACACGGGTTGCCGGAGGCCAGGTGATGAATACGATCGCCCCATACCTTCCCTCACTCATTGGAGGCTCAGCCGATTTGAACCCTTCGACAAATACCACGCTGAAGGGTCTGGGTAATTTCCAACCTCTTCAGCCTAATCGGAAACCTCTTCAAGGCTCTGTCTCCGGATCCTGGGATTATGGATGTTCAAACATCGCCTTTGGTGTGCGTGAACATGCCATGGGAAGCATCCTTAACGGAATGGCACTTCACGGAGGACTACTTCCTTATGGAAGCACTTTTTTGATATTTTCAGACTATATGAAGCCGGCGATCAGGCTTGCCGCCTTAATGAAACTTCACATCATCTATATTTTCACCCATGACTCCATTGGTCTCGGCGAAGACGGCCCCACCCATCAGCCCGTCGAACAGCTTTCAAATCTGAGGGCGATCCCTAACCTAACGGTGATCAGGCCGGCGGATGCGAATGAAACAGCCGAAGCGTGGAGAATGGCGACCGAACATAAGGATGGCCCTGTAGCAATCATACTAACAAGGCAGAATGTCCCCGTGATTGACAGAAGCAAATTTAGCCCAGCTATGGGACTTAGGAGAGGCGCTTATATATTAGCCGACCCTACCCCGGATCAGCCGGAGATCATTCTGATCGCTACCGGTTCAGAGATTCATCTTGCTCTGGAGGCATATGAAAAACTTCGGGCTGAAGGTATCCGAGCCCGAATCGTCAACATGCCATCTTGGGAACTCTTTGAGCAGCAGCCAGAAGATTATCGTCATGAGATACTTTCACCCGACATGACGGCCAGGATATCCATTGAAGCAGGATCCACCCACGGCTGGCATAAATATGTGGGGTTGGAAGGCGAGACCATTGGTATCGATCGTTTTGGCGCGTCTGCCCCCGGAAAAGTACTTCTTCAGAAGTTTGGTTTCACACCTGAAAATTTACTGAACAGGGTGAGGACTCTTTTGGCAAAGAATCAACGGTAATAAGATTAAATAGTACGTTTTTATCAATACAGCGACATTTTCCATAGCAACAATTTTAGCTCCCCTGTAAGAGCGGCTTCCCTGCCTACGCCAAGGCTTCGGCGGGCAGGCGGCCGTGATGGCCTGTCGCAGCAAGATGCTGCTCCTACTGGGAAATGGTCGAAAATGTCGCTGTAGCCTTATTAAAAGGACCAAAATCATAGGGAACCCTTTGGTGGGAGGACGATGGTCGATATGAGAATAAAAAAGGAAGAGCCTCGAATGGTCCTCGCAGGGGACATCGGTGGGACAAAAACCAGGCTCGGTCTCTTTCGTGTCAGAGGACGGCACTTCCGCCGGATCTTTGAAAAAACCTTTATGAGCCAACGTTATAAGGGATTGGAAGGGATCCTCAGAGATTTCATTAAGGAACGGAAGGAGATCGGAGCAGCCTGCTTTGGTGTAGCTGGTCCGGTGATCGAGGAGAAAGTGATCGCTACCAACCTTCCATGGCGACTGGATCTCGAATCTCTTCAAAAGGAACTCTCCCTCGCGAAGGTAGAGTTGATCAACGACCTTGTCGCAAATGCTTATGGGATTACCGTTTTAAAGAAGAATGACTTTGAGGTCCTCAATCCCGGCAAAATAAAGGAAGGCAACGTGGCCCTCCTGGCCGCAGGGACAGGCCTCGGGCAAGCCATTCTCTTCTGGAGCAGGAGCCGCCATGTGCCGTCTCCCTCTGAAGGTGGACATGTCGAATTCGGTCCAAAAAACGATTTAGAGATAGAACTATTCCGGTACCTTTTTGATCGTTTCGGTCACGTCAGTTATGAGCGGGTACTTTCGGGAACAGGTCTTCTTCATATCTACCAGTTCCTGAGAGATTCAAAAAGATGTGGTCCAGAGCCGGAATGGCTCTCTAAAAAGATAAATCGAGAGGACCCTTCTGCCGTCATTTCTGAGACAGCTCAACAAAAGAAGAACCGAATATGTGTGATGGCGTTAGATATCTTTGCTTCCATCTATGGTGCTGCGGCCGGGAACCTTGCCCTCCAGGTAATGGCTGTTGGGGGAATCTACATCGGAGGAGGAATCGCACCCAAGATCATCTGGAAACTCAAAGACGGAACTTTCATGCAGGCTTTCAAAGACAAGGGACGTCTCTCAGAATTCGTTGCACGGGTACCTGTCAAGGTGATCATGAATGATGGAGCGGCTCTTCTTGGGGCTGCCTCCCGGGCAATCGATCTCTTGAAAGAGTAGTCGGATTACCCGACGTTAGGGTTTTATTCTGATGGAGGCGGTTCATTGATTTCCTTCTTCTCCCAAAGCATCGGTATGCTGACATCAGATGGACGACTCCTGTTCACCACGCGTATCGCCCGTCTGTTCGCCTATGGATTCCTCTCCGTTGTCCTGGTCCTTTATCTCGCCCAGGTTGGATTGAGCGAAACGCAGATCGGCCTCCTTCTCACTTTGACATTGATCGGGGATACCATCATTTCTCTGTGGATAACAACGACGGCTGATCGTATTGGCAGGCAGCGGATGCTCATCGTGGGTGCGGGCCTGATGGTGTTCGCAGGGATTTTATTTGCATTGACTCGCAACTTCCTCCTCCTTTTGATTGCGGCCACCATCGGTGTGATCAGTCCGAGCGGCTATGAGGTCGGGCCGTTCTTGTCGATCGAGCAAGCCGCGTTGTCGGAGATCCTTCCGAACGAGAGACGGACACGGATTTTTGCCTGGTATAACCTGGTTGGCTCATTTGCCACTGCCTTGGGTTCTCTGGCAGGCGGCTCATTGGTACAAGCCCTTCAGGGCTTGGAAATGAGGCCTCTGGTGAGCTACCGGGCGGTTGTGATTGGCTATGCCGCCATCGGGCTGATGTTGGGCCTTTTGTTCACTCAACTTTCATCGGCAATAGAGGTTTCCCAAGTATCTAATCCTACCCAAAAGCTCAAGGGTCGTTTCGGTCTCCACCGGTCACGAGGTGTTGTGCTCAAGCTGTCAGCACTTTTCTCGATCGATGCATTTGCAGGTGGTTTCGTTTTACAGAGCATCTTGGCCTACTGGTTTCACGTTCGTTACAACGTACCGCCAGGGTTGCTCGGAAGCATCTTCTTCGGAGCGAATATCCTTGCCGGCATCTCAGCCTTGACAGCGGCATGGGTGGCATCCAAGATCGGGTTAGTCAAAACGATGGTATACACACATATTCCCTCCAACATCTTATTGATATTAGTACCCCTCATGCCGAACCTCCCGTTGGCGATCGCTGTCCTCTTGATGCGTTTCAGCATCTCTCAAATGGATGTACCGACACGCCAATCCTACACGATGGCCGTCGTGAGCCCGGACGAGCGATCCGCCGCTGCTGGCATCACCGGGATTGCGCGGACAACCGGCGCGTCCTTATCACCCGTCATTGCCGGACCACTGCTCGGTAATGCGGCTTTGCTGAGTGTTCCCTTTTTCCTCTCCGGCGGCCTTAAAATCGTCTACGACCTATTATTGTACCGCAGCTTCCGCGCGATCAAACCGCCGGAAGAATAAGCAGCCGAAGGCCCGGGACAAACTGTAAAAACTTGGAACTAAAAAGTATAAGAGACTCCTCCAAAGAAATTACGCTCTGGTGAGGGATAGTAATTGGGTCGTCCAAGGAAGTCAAGAACTCCATACTCTGCAAACTTACGATTGGTAAGATTGTTAATACCTGCAAAGGCCTTGAGCCCTTTCCAAGAATAGGACAGTTTAGTATCCAGGCTGTAATATCCATTCAGTAACTCAGCCTGATTGGCCCAATCACTGATGAAACGGCGAGCCCCCACGATATTTGCTCTGGCGCCTAACTGAAACCCCTTTCCAAAATCGACCTCCGTTCCAATTGAACCTTTGTGTCTTGGGACGCTGGGTATATCGTTTCCCGAGAAGGGATCTCCACGAAGAATGGGCCTGATATAACCGTAGTTCCCCCCTACCCATAGCCATGGAAAAGGTTTTGCCTTTACCCCAACCTCCATCCCTTGGCGTCGTGTTCTTGGATAGTTTTCGTTGGAGAATGTGAATGGATTGAAAAAGATCTCATCGTGGAGATCAACCCAGAAAAGCGCCAAATTTGCCTCGATTTGATCGGTGAAAGCGTGGCGGATCCCTGCTTCGTAATGATATCCAGTCTGGGGTTTCATCGCAGGATTCACCTGAACCTTAATCACCTCAAAGGTAGTGGGGGATAAGATAAATTGAATCAATTCGTCAGAAACAGGAAACCGGAAACTTCTCTTTACACTAAGGAAGGCAGAAGAATTTTTACTAAAAAGATAATTGAGACCCATGGTCCAAGCAGGTTCGGAATCTCTTGCCGTATCCTTTGATCTTGGAACGTCCTGTGAGATCTCGAACGTCACCCATTCTTGCCGGCAACCCAGGGATAAGATCAGATTGTTGAGAATAAAAAATTCATCCAATACGTAGACACCTGTAGATCTTTTTGTAACCCCCGAATGATTGGGTCCCGAGTAGGCAGACTTTGAGAAGATATCTAAATTCGAATTATAGAAGTCTAATCCGAGGGTCAATTTATTGGAAAATTTCAACAAGGGGGCTTGAAGGATATATTTTGGGGTAAATCCCCATGTATTCACATTTGTTTTACTGTTGAAAGAGTAAGAGGGAAATAGATTAGCTACCTCCCGATGGCGATAGGAGAGATCGGTTTCGACCCGGCCCAAATCGCCTAACTTGGCCTTTAGGCCGAATGCACCAAAACTGTCTTCTGTCTCAGCCTTATCAAAAGGATTGCGGGCAGAGCGTCTGTCCAGTTCATAAATATTTTTAAGGAGTGCTCCAGGTAAACCGGTATCGTCTTGATGGAAACCCGCATTGAAGTTGAAACTTACATCCTCACTCAGATCATAGATAACCTTTCCTCCAACATTTTTTGCTTTCAAGAATCCGTTATCACGATATCCATCTGTTGAATTGTAATCCGCACTAAGGATGGCAGAAAGAGGTCCCCACTTTCCACTGACCAAACCACTCTCCTTGTTATAGCCGTAACTTCCGATCACGCTTTCCACACTCGCCGAGAGGGGTTTTTCAGGTTTCTTTGTAATGATATTGACCACGCCTCCGACAGCATTGTCGCCATAGAGAACACTTCCAGCCCCCCGGACAATTTCAATTCGCTCCACCTGATCAAGAGGAATCTGAGTCCAGTCCACCCCACTGAGATCGATCTCGTTCACTCTCCTCCCATCAACTAACACAAGGGTATTAAGAGGACCTGTCTCGCCAAAACCCCTGATGTCCACCGAAGCATTTTTTCCGGTTCCCAAGAGATCACGAACAACCACTCCAACCTCGTCCTTCAGCACATCAGTGACCGTTCGAACATTTGACTCTGCAATTTTTTCTTTGGTGATAACGGTCACATTAGCCGGAACTCTTCTTATTTCTTGAATGTCTCGTGTGGCCGTGACAACTACTTCCTCGAGAGTAACCTCCTTTTCCTGTGCAAAGAGGGAGAATGTAAAGAAGACGAACAGGGTTATAGATGAAAAGATAGAAATGAAATGTTTCATAAGGCACCTCCTCGCCCCATAGGGGCCTTAAATTAGTGTTTATCGACCATGAACCACGTAGGGTTCACGGCAGACCCTGAACCTCATATGGTTCCGGGAGAGAAGGGTTCAAAAAAAATCCCCAGCCTTCGTATTGAAGACTGGGGATTTTACCCGCCTGCACCCTTCACAGTCTCATCCTCGAAGACTTCTTCGTGAAGAATATCCAGGTAGGTTTTCTGACTCTCGGATCTTCCTACTTGGCCTGAACTCCTCCTTGTACTTCAGGCCTCCTTGCGCCTTCCCACCCTTGTCCTTTCCACAATCTCAGGGATACGGGTAGTGGCTTATTGCAAGTTTCGTCCCCGACTACAGCGGCGGGTCCGTCCCCGACTTGTCCCGATGAGGTGGGACTTACGGGGTTCCCTTCACCTGAATATCAGTTTTTTATTGATTTTATCTAACAAATCTCAAATGTTTTGTCAAATTTTATTTGGGAGAGCTCTGAAAAACTGATTCACGCTCTCTTGATTACCCAGATTTCAAAAAATGATTGCACAGATTTCTCTTTATTTTCAGGGAATTTCTAATCCGTGTAATCGTTCCATAATCGGCGTAATCAGAGATTTCTGAATTTTTTCAGAAATCTCTTTGGGAGAGAGAGGACGCGAGCCGTCTTCCTACCAGTTTTTCATAAGCCTCCAGATATTTTTCTCGCGTCTTTTGAATGATCTCTTCCGGCAATTGAGGGGCAGGAGGATTCTTATCCCACTTGATGGAAAGAAGGTAATCCCTTAAGAACTGCTTATCGAAACTTTTTTGAGGACCCCCGGGTCGGTAATCATCCTTTGGCCAAAACCTGGAGCAGTCCGGCGTGAGAAGTTCGTCGATCAAAAGAAGCTTTCCATCCTTAATCCCGAACTCCATTTTGGTATCCGCGATGATGATTCCCCTGCCCTCTGCAAAGTCCCGCGCCTTCTTATAGACCACTAAGGAAAGGGACTTTAATCTCTTTGCCAGATCTTTCCCTACAATCTTTTCCACCTTCTCAAAGGTAATGTTTTCATCGTGGAGGCCCATCTCTGCTTTGGTGGCGGCGTGAAGATGGGTTCCTCCAATTTCGATGACTCCACCAATCCCTTTGGAAGTGCAATGCTACAGACCTCTCCCGTCTTCTTATATTCCTCCCATCCAGAACCAGAGAGATAACCTCTGATCACAACCTCGATGGGAAGGACATCCGTTTTCACTACGAACATGGAACGATCCTTCAAGATCTCCTGGTAGAGTCGACATTCTTCAGGATAATCCTCCACCCCCGCAGAGATGAGGTGATTGGGGACGATCTCTTTTGTCAGGTTGAACCAGTAGGCGGAGAGTTGGGTGAGCACCCTCCCTTTATCCGGGATCGGATTGGGCATCACCACATCGAAGGCTGAAATCCGATCGGTGGCAACGATGAGAAGCCGATCGCCAAGATCATAAATGTCCCTCACCTTTCCCCTCCCTTTCAATTTCAAGGAACTAAATTCGGTCGTCGAAATCACATTAGATGCCATAGATGTCTCCCGTTAGTTCGTAGTAACTCAGTTCGGAGTTTGGAGTCAATCATTTTACATTTTCAATTGTCAATTGCCGATTTTAAAATCGCAAATTGCAAATCTAAAATTGCAAATGAATTTCTTCGAACACCGAACCAAATTACTCCGAACTCATCTTATTTTCAGGGTTCTCATGCGATTGATGGCCCCCGCAACCTCGTAGATACGGGGCATAGCCAGATTTCCTACCTTATAAGGAAGAAGCATGTCAAAGCCTTTCCCGCTTATATCCTCCATTGCCTGGGTCAATCCCTCTCTCAAATTTTTGGCTTTTTCTAAATAGTGCTCACTATAGTAATGAATCACTGAACCAATGCAGCGAGTCTGGCTGGGATCAACCAATTGTTCCAAGCAGGAAAGGTCGACGGCCGTAGAGCCATAAAGAATTGTCCCCATGCCCTTTGCATCGATCTTCACATCCCTTCGTCCACGGCTCGCATCAAAACTCTTGACAAGGGGCTGACGGGCAGTGATCTTACCAAAACTGCTTCCTCCTTCATCTATTCTCTTGCTCGCATGCTTCAGAGCAATCTCCTTCGCCCTTGTCGTGACAAATCGGGATTGATAATTGTCCATCATAATGACCGTATCGGCGATATCAAAATAGTCGCCCGAGCCACCCATGACAAGAATGGTCGAAACACCTAAATCCCTGTAGAGCTGCTTCACCTTGTCCACAAATGGGGTAATCGGCTCCTTGTCTTTAGTCACCAATTCCTGCATCCGTTCATCCCTCACCATAAAATTTGTTGCCGAGGTATCCTCATCGACGAGAAGAAGTTTGGAGCCCATCTCCAGCGCTTCGATGATATTGGCAGCCTGTGAGGTAGAGCCGCTTGCGTTCTCCGTTGAAAACCTCACCGTATCCTTTCCTTGGGGAAGGTGATTGATGAAGGGGCTGATGTCCACCTTCTCAATACTGCGCCCATCCTCTGCGCGAATCTTGACAGCCGAAGGAAGAGTCACCACATACTCCCTCCCATCTCCGGGGATGTGTGGATAGACCCCGCGCTCGATGGCATTAAGCAGCGTGGTCTTCCCATGAAACCCACCCCCGACGATCAATGTCACCCCTTTTGGAATCCCCATCCCCTTGGTCCGGCCCCGATTTGGAAGGATCATTTCTACTTCCAGTTCCGGAGGATAGTAAAATGGAACAACATTCTGTGTGAGGGGACAATCATCCACCCCACTTCTTCTCGGAAGAATGGACATATCGCCGATAAAGGCCACTAATCCTTTCTCCTCTAATTGCCCCCGGATGGCCTCTTGATCCTCAACGACCTCGACATGCATCTTGACCACTGAGGGGTCATAGTATTGGTAGGTCAGGGACTGCTCGACGATCGGAGGAATCTCCTGAAAGAAAATCGCCATGGCCTCCTTGCCCAGAATCCTCCTTCCATCGGCCGGAAGACCTACGGTAAATCGAACCTCTGCACCTTGTCCATCGATCGACACTGCACTCCGCTCCAAGATCTCCTGTTTTCCACAGTCAATATGGACGAGACCACTTTTCCCAGTCCCTCGATAGCCTTTCGTCACCTTTTGCTGGATGGATTCGAACTGCCTGGCGATGAAGTCCTGGAAAGCAATCCTCTTGACACGAGGCTCGAAAAGAGAGGTCGGGAAACCTGTCCTGGAAAGGGGGACATGAACTCTCAATCGAGATGGGGCAGCAAAGGAATCCCCTTGAACATGGTCGATATGGAGAATGAACGTCCCGTAGTCGAAACTCCCTTCGATATCCTTGTAGGCCTTATATCCCTTTCCATCGATCCGAGTCAGAATATTTCTCAAATCTTCTCTTGAAGCCATGGTCTTCTCTTTGAAAAACAGGGATTAGGTTTTAGAGATTAGGGCTTTGCTAATCCCCAAACCCTAACCCCTAACCACTTTTTTCTAAACGGGTCTCACTTGAACCCTTTTAATTGACTTTTTCAGTAGAAATGCTATTTTCTTTTGAAAACTTCTTCCCCCTTCTTCCTGCCCCCTGTCTACCGCAGGCAGGCACTTGTGGGAGGAAGAGAGGGGGTGGTCTTTATAAGATGATCGGCAACAAAATCGGACATCGACTGGATCCCTATATCAACCACGTTCTTAAAAGAATTTTTGGAGAACGGGGCAATCCAAATCTCTTTACCCTGATGGGATTTTTTGCAACCCTCCTCGCCTCCTTTCTTATTCTCAAGGAATTCTGGGTATTGGCAGGATTGACAATCATCCTCTCCGGGCTCTTCGACCTCTTCGATGGTGTGGTAGCCAGAAACTTGGGGAAGGTCACGGCCTTCGGTGGTTTCTTAGATTCGGTCTTGGATCGGTATTCGGATCTCTTCCTTCTTCTCGCCCTCCTCATCCACTACTTAAAGAAAGGAGACCCTGGTCTGGTCATCCTTACATTTTTCGTGAGTATTGGAACCGCCCTGATCCCCTATGTCAGAGCAAGGGCAGAAGCTTTAAGTCTTCCCTGCAGCATTGGACTCATGGAGAGGGCGGAACGAATCATATTGCTCTCTGCAGGAGCCCTATTTGGCTGGATGGAATTGGTTCTGTGGGTCTTGGCCATCCTCACCCACTTCACTGTGCTTCATCGAATCTATCATGTTTGGAAAAAACTTCGTTCTGAAAATTAAATGTCAAATGCCAAAGCTCGCACAAAGTGATGAACCAAAGGTGAATCAATTTCAAATCAAACCCAAAGCCAAATGAGATGCCGAAACAAGTTCGGCATGACAAGAGTGTCATTCTGAACTCGTTTCAGAATCCCATTTTGAACTTTGACATTCATTTGACATTTGGATTTTGAAATTTGGATTTTATCTTTCTTCTGTCATCTTATGGATTTCACTTAGTAACACCGGAACAAAATCCTTTTCTCTTAATTTCTTGACCACCCTTCCTTTTCTAATGAGAAGACCCATCCCCTTTCCTCCAGCAATACCCACATCTGCTTCTTTCGCCTCACCTGGGCCATTCACAACGCATCCCATGATGGCGACGGTGAGGGGTGCGACAATCCTTTGAGTGGCTTTTTCAACTTCTTTCACGAGAGGAGTGAGGTTGATTTCACAGCGGCCACAGGTAGGACACGAGATAATCTCGACGCCTCGCTCCCGAATCTTTAGCGATCTCAATATATCATAGCCCACCCGTACCTCTTCGGTAGGGTTTCCGGTCAAGGAAACACGGAGAGTATCTCCGATCCCCTCATGAAGTAGGAGTCCGATGCCAATGGAAGACTTGACAATGGCTCCTGAACCTCTTCCAGCCTCTGTAATCCCAAGGTGGACTGGATAATCCGTTTTTTGCGAAAAAAGGCGGTAGGCCTCAACTGCTCTGATGACATCGGATGCCTTCAAAGAAACTTTTATCAGATGGAAACCAATGTCCTCCATCCACTCGATCGTCCGAAGGGCGCTCGATACCATTGCTTCTGGGGTCGCCCCTCCGAAGCGTTTCACAAGATCTTTCTCCAACGAGCCAGAGTTCACCCCGATACGGATCGCGACTGAACGATCCTTCGCCTCGGTGACAATAGCCATGAGGCGATTTCTCCCACCGATATTCCCGGGATTAATTCGAAGTCCATCGGCCCCTGACTCCATTGCTTTCAGAGCCAATCGGTAGTTAAAGTGAATGTCGGCAATGAGGGGGATCTTAATTCTTTTCTTTATTTCAGCGATTGCACGAGCTGCCTCTTCATCCACGACAGCCACTCGAACGATTTCGCAGCCTACCTCTTCGAGACGTCGAATCTGGAGAACGGTCCTTCGAATATCCCGCGTATCTGTCTTCGTCATTGACTGGACGGAGATCGAGGCATCCCCTCCAATCTTGGTAGGACCGATGGAGATCTGACGTGTTTTTCGACGTTGAATCATGAATCCCGAATTCGAGTTTGGGGATGAAGAACTGTGGACAATGGACTATGAACGATGAACTTTGGATTCCGAACTTTTTGTTCATTGTGCATCGTTCTTTGTTCATCGTTAGTCATTCCGCATTCCACATTCATAATGCCATTGGACTATTCGACTACTTGAACCCCAGACGCCTGGAACCCTTTCCGTTTGATTCGCCAACTCTCAACCATAAAATAGAGGGTGGGAACAAAGACCAGTGTGAGGAACGTTGAAACAGTAAGTCCTCCAATGACCGCGATGGCTAAAGAAGCATTGGCCTCGGCACCCTCTCCCAACCCGAGGGCCATTGGAAACAACCCGCAGACCGTACACAGGCTTGTCATCAGGATCGGTCTCAGACGAATTCTACCTGCGCGGATGATGGCATCCTTCAATTCAGCCCCCTGCTCCCTCCGAAGCCGATTGATATAATCGACGAGGATAATGGCATTGCTCACAACGATCCCAACCATCATGATGATCCCGATGAAGGAGACCACGCTCAGGGTATTTCCGGTTAGAAAAAGGGCCCAGATGACGCCGATAAAACCTAAGGGAACCGAGAACATGATCAGGAATGGGTGGAGGAGAGAAGCGAACTGCGAGGCAAGGACCATATAGACCAGAAGAATGGCAAGGGCGAGGGCAAAGATGAGATTCCGGAAGGCCTCTTGTTGCTCGAGACGGGCCCCCTTAAGTGTTACAGAGAATCCTTCTGGGACCTTCAGTTGTGAGATCTTATTTTCAATCTCCGAAGCAATGGAACCGAGATCTCTTCCGCTTGTATTCGCTGTCACATGAATGACCCGTTGTTGATATTTCCGCTCAAGCTGAATGGGAGAAAGGATGTGTTTCAGTTCAACGACATTTTCCAGAGCGGCAATCTTATTACCTGAAACAGGCAGGGGGAGCCGCGCCAAATCCTCCGGACGCTTCCTGTCCTCTTCTCGGAGTCTGACTCTGACGTTATGCTCCCTCCCTGTATTGGGGTCGATATAAATGGAGGACTCGATACCTTCGGTCCCTTGGACCGCTCTCCTCACAATTCCTGCCACCCGTGAAGTGGTCAACCCCAAAGCTGCTGCGCGGTCCTGGTGGATCCGAACCTGGTACTCCGGAAGACCATCCTCCCGGCCGACCTGGATATCAGTAACCCCAAGAATTTCCTTAAAGTATCCTTCGACCTCCTTGGATAAACGGCTTCCCGTTTTCAGATCGTAACCGAGAATTTCCACGTCGATCGGATCATCATTTCCGAATGTGATGATTCGGGTAACAAGACCACCCGGATAGATAGACATAATCGCCCCTGGAATCTTTCTTATCTTTTCCCTCAATGAGCGGGCAATCATATCTGATGACCGGCTCCTCTCTGATTGTTCGACCAGCATCAGCGATGCCATGCCGGTATGAGGGCCTGCAAACCGCCCGCTGAAGATGACATTCCCCCCCGTGCCTGAACCTGACCTGGACCAGAGGGCCTTCAGTTCCGGGACCTCTTCAAAGATGATTTTTTCAACGTTGCTTACGGTCTTTACTGTTTCATCAAGAGAAGAACCCACAGAAAGACGAATGGCCATCCTCAACTGTCCCTCATCCGTCGTTGGAAAAAAATCCGTCCCAATTAAAGGGATGAGAAGAAGACTCCCTACAAAAATCCCAACAACCCCTGTGATCACGGTCTTCCGATGGGACAGGGATAAATCAAGAAGCGACTGGTAATGCTGATCCACCCAGAGAAAGAAGGGACGGGTTTTCTGGAAAACCTTCTGGGTCCACGGGACCTTCTCGGTACGAGTCGATCCCGACTTGAATGCTTTTCTGGGCCGGAGGAACTTGGCCGTCAGAACAGGCACAAGAGTCAGCGAGTCGAAAAGGGAAGCAAGCAGTGAAAAGGCAACGGTGTAGGCCATCTGAAGAAACAATAACGCGGCAACCCCTTTGACAAAGGCAAGGGGAATAAAGACTATGATGCTGGTGATAGTTGCCGCAATGACCGGTGTGCTCACTTCCTTCGCCCCTTTGTAAGATGCTTCTTCAGGGGGATCCCCCATCTCAATATGGCGGTTGATGTTCTCAAGAACGACGATGGCATCATCGACCAGACGGCCAACACCCAGCGCCAGGCCTCCAAGGGTCATGATGTTTAATGTGAAATTGCCAAAATAGAGGAGCACAAAGGTAGAAACAATGGAGATGGGAATCGAGTGTGCAATAATCAAAGTGCTCGTTCCGCTCCCGAGAAAGATGAGGATGATCGCTACAGCCAGAAGGGCTCCCATGATCGCTTCATGCTGGAGATTTTTGATCGATTTCCGGATAAAGGTAGACTGGTCTGAGACGACCTCAATGGTGATCCCTTTAGGGAGTTCCTTCTGAATCTGGGGCAGTGCCTTTAAGACATTGTCGACCGTGGAAACCGTGTTGCCCCCGATCTGTTTGAGGATGTTGATGATGACCCCTCTTGTCCCGTTGATATGGACTTCGGTTAGGAGATCCTCAAATCCATCTACCACCCTCCCGATATCCCTGATACGGACAGAAACTCCATTATGCTGCTGAACGACAATCTCCTCGATATCTTTAAATTCTGCAGTCCGGCCGAGGGTTCGGACAAGATAATCCGTCTTCTCTCCCTTGAGGCTTCCCCCCGGAAGGTCTTGATGGCCTGCCTTTACGGCCTCTGAAACTTTGTCAATAGGAAGGTTTAACCCTTCCAGTTTCCTGCGGTCCAGATCTACATGTATTTCACGAATCTTTCCTCCCGAGACATTGGCAGAAGCTACCCCCTTCAGGCTCTCCAGCCTTGGGGCAATAAAGTCTTCGGCCAACTCCCTTAATCGGTATTCATCCATAGGACCTTTGACAGAGAGAGAGATGACCGAGATGGAGGAAGGGTCAAATTTATAGATCACCGACTCCTTGGCCTCTTCGGGAAAGTGATTCTTTATTTGGCTCAGGGCCTGTTGGATATCGGTAGCAGCAACGTCGAGGTTTGTCCCCCAATAGAATTCAACAATAACGTTAGAAATCCCTTCTCTGGACCGGGATGAGATATAGCGGACATTTTGGATTCGACTTAACCGTTTCTCAATGGGCCTCGAGAGGGTAATCTCAATGTCCTCAGGACTTGCCCCCTCATACTCTGTTGCAACGGAAATTATAGGGTAGGAAATATCGGGAAAGAGATCGATGGCAAGATGTTGGAAGGCAATAATTCCAAGAAGGATAATCCCGATGGCCATCATAAACCGGGCGACAGGATTCTTCAGAGAACCTCTGATGAGATCCACAACGAACTCCGTTCCAATCCAAAATGCAAAACGAAAAATGAGAAATGTTTAAACTCTATTAAATGTTAATCTTACAATTTACAATTTGCAATTTGCAATTTGAAATCGGCTATAAACTTTTAACTCCCTTCAATCACTCGGATGGTTGAACCTTCCTTGATCAATTGCTGGCCCTTGATCACCACCTGGTCTCCCTCATTCAAACCCTTAAGGACCTCTACCATACGGTCCTGTTCATAGCCAATCGTGATGGACCTTCGAACAGCCTGTTTCCCTTCAACCACAAAAACAGAGATCTCACTTCCTGTCTCCACGACTGCTTCTCTCGGGATGACCAGTGTCTGAGGCTTTTCCAAAAGGACCACCTCCACATTGGCAAACATTCCTGGTTTGAGAGAACGATCCAAGTTAGGGATATAGACCTCTGCCTGAAGCATGCGCGTAGAAAGATCGAGGGTTGAATTGATCTTTTCCACCCTTCCCTCAAAGACCTTCCCTGGATAAGATTCGACTTGAACCTTTGCCTTCATTCCGGTTTTTAAAAGAGGGATATCTTTTTCCAGAACATTGGCGATGATTTTCAGTGTCGCTGTATGAACAAGGCTCACGATAGGCGTTGGAGGGGACGTTGGGGAGACAATGGCCCCGGCATCGAGATATTTCCGGCTGATCTCCCCCTGGAATGGGGCGACAATCTTCGTATCCCTGAGGTGAGTTCTCTCCTGCTCTAAGATTGCCTCCATTTCTCTAAGTTTCGCCTGGGTTGCATCCCTCACCTCCTGGCGGGCCCCTTCCCTAAGAAGCTTGAATTGTTGCTGGCTCGATGCCAACTGAGCTTCGGCTACGGTGTACTCCATATCTGCCGCATCTGCCTCTTTCTTAGAAATCACCTGCCGCTTATAGAGTTCTATGACCCTCTCGTGCTGGAGTCGGGCATTTTCAAAGCGGGACTGAGCCTGTTTGACCGCTTCCTCCGCCTGGCGCAACTCCTCTGTCCTTGTCCCGGTTTCAAGCTCTGCCAGTTGGGCCCTTGCCTGGGCCACCTTGGCTTCGATTTCCCTCACCTTATGTAAATAATCGGTCCGGTCGATCTGAGCGATCACCTGCCCCTGCTTTACTATATCACCGATATTCACACCGATCCGTTCTAAATACCCAGACACCTTCGCAATCAGGTCGACCTGCATGAGGGGCATAATATCGCCGGTGACCTTGATGGAATAGGTAAGAGGTTTACTCACGACAGGGGTAACCTGAACAGGGACTTCCATCCTGGCGACTCGTTGGGTTCCTGCTTGCTTTTGTGTGAAACCCCATCCCCGGTAAAGGACCACTCCAGCCAATATAATGACCGCGGCCAGAACAAACCATTTCCAATTTCCCTTTCTTTTTTTCGATGGGGCATTAAGAGGCTCTGGGTCCTTCATGTTCCTTTCTCCCAAGAAGACAAGTAGTCTCTCTGCTCTTCGGTAAGGAAATCGATCTGGATCCCCATCGACTGAAGTTTCATCCGCGCAATCTCCTGATCGATTTCGGGGGGAACCGGGTAGACCTTCTTCTCTAAGCTGCGATGGTGCTTCACCAAATACTCGATCGCAAGGGCTTGATTGGCGAAACTCATATCCATGACGCTCGATGGGTGACCCTCTGCAGAAGCCAGATTGATCAACCTCCCCTCACCAAGAAGATAGATCCTTCGGTCATTATTGAGATGAAACTCCTCCACATAGTCACGGATTTCCCTGCGGGAAACGGTCACCTCGCTGAGGCCCTCCAAATCGAGTTCCACATTAAAGTGGCCGGAATTGGCGACAATGGCTCCATCCTTCATCTTTAAGAAATGCTCCTTCCGGATCACATTGACATTCCCGGAGACCGTACAGAAGATATCTCCTACCTCGGCCGCCTGATCAATGGGCATCACACGATATCCATCCATCACAGCCTCCAACGCCCTCAGGGGACTCACCTCTGTGACGACCACATTGGCCCCCATTCCTTTTGCCCGCATGGAAAGCCCCTTTCCACACCACCCATACCCTGAGACGATAAAAGTCGCCCCTGCCATCAATCGGTTTGTAGCCCGGATGATCCCATCGATCGTAGATTGACCTGTTCCGTAACGGTTATCAAAAAAGTGTTTCGTCTCGGCATCATTGACAGCAACGATGGGAAATTTCAATACCCCTGTCCTCTCCATCGAACGGAGTCGTATCACACCGGTGGTCGTCTCTTCTGTCCCACCGATCAACCCTTTGATCATCTCCTCCCGCTTGGGTTTAGAAAGGCCTTCAGCCCATTTTCGAACCGAAGGAGAAAGTTCTCCCCATTTCTCTAACGCGATAAAATGAAATGAAGAAACAAGATCCGCCCCATCGTCCATGGTGAGGTTGGGGAAAAAGGCCAGGGCCTTCTGGATGTGACCATAGTAGGTGTCGCTATCCTCTCCTTTGATGGCGAAGACAGGAAGATTTAACTCCTTTACCAGATAGGCCGCTACATCATCCTGGGTGCTCAAAGGATTGGAAGCACAAAGGGTCAGTTGAGCCCCTCCAGCCAAAAGGGTTCTCATCAAAACGGCAGTCTCGGTTGTCACATGGAGGCAGGCTGAAAGACGAATTCCTTTCAGAGGCTTCTCCTTTTCAAAACGGCTCCGGATCGATTTTGTTACAGGCATGGCCATCTCTGCCCACTCCATCCGAAGACGGCCCTTCCCCGCCAATGATATATCCTTAATATCGTAATCCATCTTTACTCCCCAATGATAGTTCGGAGTTATTAGTTCGGAGTTCGGAGACATAAAAGAATACTCCAAGCCTTTATCTCCAAACTCATGACTTGTTTACTGAAAGTTCAGAGTCTTTGGTCTTAAAACTCCGAACTCCCATCTCCGAACTCATGACTATTCTACAGTCCTCCTGCCTTCCTCAGCTCCTCAGCCCGGTGCGTCCTCTCCCAGATGAACTCAGGTTCATGTCGCCCAAAATGTCCGTAACAGGATGTCTTTCTGTAAATGGGTTTGAGGAGATCGAGATAACTAATAATCGCCCTCGGTCTCAGGTCGAAATGTTCCCGGATGATCTTCGCTATCTGGTCCGGAGGGATTTTAGAAGTCCTCGAGGTATCGATCATCAATGAGACGGGTTGCGCCACCCCGATGCTATAAGCAATCTGAACCTCGCATTTTTTCGCAAGCCCTGCCGCGACGACGTTTTTGGCAATATGTCTCGCCATATAAGAAGCGCTGCGGTCCATTTTGGAGGGGTCTTTGCCAGAAAAGCAACCGCCTCCATGGCTGCCCACCCCCCCGTAGGTATCGACGATGATCTTTCTCCCTGTCAAACCACAGTCAGCCTTCGGCCCTCCGACCACGAAACGACCTGTCGTATTGACGTAATACTTCGTCTGCTTGTCTCTAAGATCCGGGGGAATGACTTTGTGGATGACTTCCTCGATGATCCCTTCCCTCAACCTTTCATATGGAACCCTCTCCGAATGCTGGGCAGCGATCACCACCGAGTCCACACGAACGGGTTTCCCATTGACATATTGGATCGTCACCTGAGATTTCCCATCCGGTCTCAAAAAATCAAGGATTTTCTGCTTCCGAACTTCGGCCAACCTCCGGGTCAGCCGATGAGCAAAGATAATCGGCATGGGCATCAGCTCCGGTGTCTCGTCACAGGCGTAGCCAAACATCAGCCCCTGATCCCCGGCCCCCTGTTCATGGTCTCCCCTCTCATCGACTCCTTGCTTAATGTCGGAGGATTGCTCATCGATGGAAGTGATCACCGCACAGGTCTCCCAATCGAACCCCATGGCAGAGTCATTATAGCCAATCTCCTTGATGGTCTCCCGGACAACTGTTGGCATGTGGACATAACAGGAAGTGGTGATTTCACCTGCGATGATGACCATCCCCGTCGTCACCATGGTCTCGCAGGCTACCCGGCCATACGGATCCTGAGCAATGATCGCATCCAGGATGCCATCGGAAATCTGATCGGCCACCTTATCAGGATGTCCCTCTGTGACCGATTCAGAAGTAAACAAAAAGTCTTTCATTGCCATGCAGCCTTTCCTCCTTTTCTTCCCTCAACTTCACGGGATTATGTTTTTAAGTCTTCGGTATAGCACCGGATAAAATCTCCAGGAAATCGTTCGGTCATCCAGTTTCGGACATAACGTTCGATCTCTGAGGCTGTTGGGAATTGGAACAACTTCTCCACCAAGTTTCGGGTCTCTTCGAATCTCGACATACGGAGCACCTTTTTCACTTTTGGAATAGAGACCGGGTTCATGCTGAATTCATCCAAACCCAGGCCTAAAAGGATCAGGGCATAGGCTGGCTCAGCTGCCATTTCCCCACAAATGGCCACGGGAATTCCAGTTTGATGGCCGGACTGAACCACCCGTCGGATGATTCTCAGTACGGCTGGATGAAGGGGTTCATAGAGATAGGAGACATGTTCATTGATCCGGTCGATGGCCAAGACGTACTGAATCAGGTCGTTCGTTCCGATGCTGAAGAAATCCACCTCTTTCGCTAAAATGTCAGCAATGTCCGAGGCAGAGGGAATCTCGATCATGGCCCCGATCTTGATCTCTTGATCAAAGGGAATTCTGGCTTTCGCCAAATCCTTCTTCACCTCCTCCAAGATCGCCTTCGCCTGGCGGATCTCCTCAATCCCTGAAATCATGGGGAGCAGGATCCTCAGGTTTCCGTGCGCGCTGGCTCGCAAAATTCCCCTCAACTGAACCTTGAAAATATCGGTCTCCTTGAGGCTGAAGCGAATGGCCCTTAAGCCCATGGCTGGGTTCATCTCATTCCCCGTCGAATAATTAGAAAGAAACTTGTCTCCACCAATGTCTAACGTGCGGATCGTTGCCGTTGCAGGATCAATACTCTCCGCCAGCCTTCGATAGGCTTGGAAATGCTCCTCTTCGGTCGGCAGATCCTTCCGATTGAGATAGAGGATCTCGGTGCGATAAAGTCCGATTCCCTCCGCTCCGTGCGCCTTCGCAGAGGAGATCTCTTCCACCATCTCAATATTGGCCTGCAGACGGACACGGACTCCATCGCAAGTTTCTGCTGGCAGAGAGGCGTATTTAAAAACCTCCCGCTCCATGGATTTGATCCGCCGCTTCCTTTCGAGGAAGGATTGGGAGATGTCTTCCGTAGGATTGATCACCACCTCTCCTGTCTCCCCATCGATGATCAAGAGGTCCCCTCCATTAATGAGAGAGGTCGCCACCTCGAGTCCCACCACAGTCGGGATCTCTAAGGACCGGGAGAGGATGGCGGTGTGGGAGACCTTTCCACCGATATCCGTGACGAACCCCGCCACATGATTCAGGTTCATCTGCAGGGTATCCGCAGGAGAGAGGTCGTGGGCGACCACAATCACTTTTCCTTTGATCTTGCTGATATCATCGTGCTTCTTTCCAAGGAGGTTCCGAAAGATCCGCGCCGAAACATAGTGGAGATCGCTGCGCCGCTCCCTCAGATATTCATCTTCGATGGCCTTGAAGGCAGTGTCGAGCTTCTCCAACGTTAGATCGAGCGCCCATTCCGCATTCACTTTTTTCTTCCGGACCGTGTCCACCGTATCTTGCAACAGCATCTCGTCATCTAAGATCATCAAGTGAACATCGAGTATGAAAGAATGGCGTCTTACTTCTGGATCCAGAATTTTCTCCTTAATCTCCATCAACTGGTCCCTTGAGTCCTCAATCGCCTTGAGGAACCGCTTCACCTCTTCTTCCACCTGTTCCGGGTTAATCTGTTTCTCCGGGAGACGAACTTTGGATCGTTCGACCAGATAGGCTTTTCCGATGATGATCCCTGGGGAAGCCCCAATACCTTGGATGAACTTATTGATCTGTTGCTGAACCGGCATTGTTACTCCTCACCAAATCTATTCTCAATCAATTTACCCAACGTTTGCATGGCTTGGGCTGAATCCTTTCCCTCCACCTTCAGCGTGATCCTCGTCCCTTTGGAAGCGGCCAACATCAGGATGCCCATGATGGACTTTCCGTTGACCTCCAGGCCATCCTTCTCGATGGTCACGTTCGAAACATAGCAATTCGCCGTCTTAACCAAGAGGGCGGCTGCTCGAGCATGAAGCCCCAGCCGATTCCGAATAGTGAAAGCCTGAATCTCCATCTCAACTCTTATGCAAACTGCGCAGAGACCACAAGACATAGCGCATAGCGACTTTTACCTTTTATTCTTAACTCTACACTGATAACTGATTACCGTTAACTCTTCTTTTTATCGACCCTCTTTTTGAGCACCTCACTGGCCAGGAGGATATTTCTCTGCCCATAATCGGTGATGAAAATAGCCAATGCTTCGAGATCCATGTCGTTCTGGTAGGTTGCCAATTTCAGTAACATCGGAAGGTTTACTCCGGTGATCACTTCGATCTTCTTCTCCTCAAGGAAAGCGAGACTGATATTGGAAGGGGTTCCCCCATACATATCCGTCAGGATGAGGACCCCTTTCCCTTCGTCCACCTTTCGGATCGCACTGATGATCTTCTCCCGGATTTCCTCCGATCCTTCCTTTGGATCGATCGAAACGGGCTGAAACTGTTTTAAGTCTTCTCCCACCACAAGTTCGGCGGCGGCGATCAACTCCTCTGCCAGATGGCAATGTGTCACCACTACAACTCCCACCATCTCACCATCACCCCTTTTCTGCGTCACGGTGCCGCACAGAAAGAAATACACCCCTCTCGGTCAGTTCTTCTCGTAGCATTTCTGCCAATTGATTGACGATCACGATGGACCGATGCCTTCCACCCGTACATCCCACGGCTATGGTCAAATGGGTTTTCCTCTCCCTTTCATAAAGGGGGAGAAGAAACCGAATGAACTCCTGAACCCGCCGTAGGTACTCTTTCGTCTCCTCCCAGTGGAGGACATAGGCTGCCACCTGGGGATTGTCCCCCCTCAACCGTTTCAGTTCCTCGACAAAGTAAGGATTGGGTAAAAACCGAACATCCATCACAAGGTCACCCTCATAAGGAATCCCAAAACTGTATCCGAAGGAAAGGAGGGTCACGGTCATCTGACCTGAACTCAATCCCTCCTGGGCATATCGCTGGATTTTATCCTTCAATTGATGGACATTGAAATGGGATGTATCGACGACTTCATTTGCCATATCCCTGATCCCCTGAAGCCACTCCCTTTCTAAACGGATTCCTTCACCGATGGACCCTCCAACCGCTAAGGGATGTTGGCGACGCGTTTCACTGAAACGCCTCATCAGAACGGAATCGGAAGAATCCAAAAAGAGGATTTCAATCGGATAGCCTTCCCTATGAAGATCTTGGATGATCCTTCGCGAATCCTCTAAAAAATCCTTCCCACCTTGACCCTCATTTTGCCGTCGATAGGCTGGGTACGATTCGGTTCCCCGGATATCCTCCACCACTGCCACCTTGGAGATTCTTCCACCCGATTGTTCACAGAGTTCGATGAATTTAGGTAAAAGAAGGATGGGAAGGTTATCCACGCAGTAAAAACCGATATCCTCTAAGGCCTTAATGGCGGTCGTTTTTCCGGACCCAGATAGCCCGCTGATGAGAATGACCCGGATGTTCTTCACTCCACCTCGCCCTCGACCTCAAGTTTGCCACCCTTACTCTCTTCCATCTTGCGAAGGAGTTTCTTCTCAAACTCCAACGCCGAATTGTATCCCATCACTTTAAGGAGGTAATTGCGGGCGGCCACCTCGATAATGGTCGTCATATTCCGAGCGGGCGTAACGGGAATTCTTAACATTGGAAGTTCAACATCCAGGATCGAGTACTTTTCTTCCTCAAATCCCAAGCGGTCATACTCCCGATGGGTATCCCATTCCATCAGCTCTAGAACCAATTCAATCTTCTTTCGCTCACGAATGGCCTCCACACCAAAAAGGCTCCGGATATTGATGATCCCTAACCCCCGAATCTCCATATGGTGTTGAATGACCTCAAACCCACTTCCAATTAGGGCAGAGGGAGATCGCTTCTGGATGTAGACCATATCGTCCGCGACCAATCGATGTCCCCGAAGAATGAGATCCAATGCACACTCACTCTTCCCGATCCCACTTTTACCCAGGATGAGAATTCCAACCCCGAAGACATCCATGAGCACACCATGAATACTACTGGTGGAGGCCAACTTCTCTTCTAAGAATTGAGTGACTCGCTCAATAAAATCAGTGGTGTGGAGGTTCGTCCGAAAGAGTGGAATGTCCTTCTCATCTGCTTCTCCGAAAAGGAGTTCGGGAACCTCCAAGTTGCGGGTAATGACCAAACAGGACAACTCCAGACCACAGATCTGATGAATCACTTTCTCCTGTAAATCGGCGGCAAGCGTCCGGAGGTAAGTCATTTCGGTATTGCCGATGATTTGAAGGCGCTGGGGGTCAACGAATTGGATAAAACCGGTCAGCGCTAATCCCATTTTTTGTACCTGCGGATGGTTGATCTTCTTTCCTAGTCCTTTTCTCCCGGCCATCAGAGTCAGGCCCAAATGGTGCTCTCTGTCTTGCTCCAATTCTTGAATTAAAAGGCTGTTCATAAATGAATTGATGATCCAATTCAGGAATTTAGGAATTCTGGAATTAAATTCGCAATCCCTCAATCCCTAAATTCAGTTAATATTTCTCATCCTCTTCGGTAATGATCTGGAAAAGCTCCTTCTGGGAAGAAGCCTCCATTAATCGTTTCTTGAAAGAAGCGTCCTTCAACAGCGTGACAATCCGTCCCAGAAGTTTGAGGTTGTCCACCGCCGACTTTTCCGGAGCCATCACCAAAAAGAAAAGTTTGCTGGGATGCTGATCAATGGAATCAAAATCCACGCCTTTGATCGAGCGACCAAACGAGATAAAGAAGTGCTTCAATTTTTTCAACCGACCATGGGGAATGGCAATCCCCTCTCCGATTCCCGTCGATCCCAGTTTTTCCCTGTCGAGAAGCACCTCAAGCAGCTCTCCCGATGAGGCCACCTGGCATGCTTTCACCAAGACACCAGATAACTCTTCTAGAACGGAACGTTTATCGGTCCCCTTCAGGTCTGGGATCACCCACTCTTCCCGCAGATAATCCAAGATTTTCATTCCCCCCTCTTCGGTGCTACCCCTACTTTGGACGGGGCTCCACCCATTCAAGGCCTCCATCTTTGCGGCGATAGAGAGCGTTCATCTGCCCAGAATCCGAATGGATAAAAATTAAGAAATCTTTTTTTGAAAGTTGCAATTGCGCAACCGCCTCCTCGAGAGACATGGGTTTGGCAAGGGTGCGCCTCCTTTGAATGATAGAGGGAATATCCGTTTCCTCTTTCCCTGGGAAGGGACTTTCACCGCTTTGGAAAAGGTTTTTCGAGAGAGAGAGATGAGACCTTTTCCCCCTCCCCTTTTCTCGGCGTTCACGAATTTGACGTTCCATCTTTTCCACCATCTGATCGATGGCCACATAAAGATCCGAGTCTCTCCCTTGGCTATTGAGGGCCCCCCTATCCCCGATGATGGTGATTTCTGCCTTATGCCGAAATTTCTCCGCGGACAGAACGACATGGACTTCTCTCGGATTCTCAATATATTTTTGCAACCTTTGCACCTTTCCCTTCACATATCCCTTGATCCCTTCATCCGCTTCCATATGTCGGAACGTCACCGCAATTTGCATCGATCGACTCCTTCTGGCTTGCGAAGATTATTGCAAAATGCAAAATTAACAATGAAAAGTTAACAATAAAAAAATGATAACTGCTAATTTTACAATGCTCATTTTGCAATGATTATTTCAAGAGATCTTCCTCCGCTCGTTGGAGGAAAGGATCTTCATCAGCTCCCGATATTTCGAGACCGTTCTCCGTGCGATATAGATGTCCATCCCCTTCAGAATCTGAACGAGTTTCTCATCGCTGTAAGGCTTCCTTGGATCCTCCTTGGCGATGATCTCCCTGAGTAGATTCTTGACACTTTCTGAAGCCAACGTTTCCCCTTGCGAAGAGGCGATCCCTGCATTGAAGAAGAATTTTAATTCATAAATTCCTTGGGGGGTATGGGCATATTTGTTGTGGGTGACTCGGCTGATGGTCGATTCATGCATCTGAATATCCTCCGCCACATCGCGCAGCACAAGGGGTCTTAGAAACTGGATCCCCTGATCAAAAAATTCCCTTTGAAATTTTACGATGCTCTTCGTCACCTTGTAAATCGTCCTTTGGCGTTGATGGATACTTCGGATCAGCCAGAGGGCTGATCGGAGTTTTTCTTGAATATATTTGCGATCTCCTTCAAGCGCGAAACGGCTTTCGTTGAGGATCCCTCGGTAAAGCGTATTAACCTTCAATCTTGGGAGGTCTTCATCGTTCAGCGAGATGACATATTCCCCCTCGACTTTGTGGACATACACGTCGGGGATGATCTCTTGGATCACGTCGCCCCCAAAGGCCTTTCCTGGTTTGGGATCTAATTTGGAGATGAGGCATGCAGACTCATTCACCCGGTCGACGGAAACCCCCAACCGTTTGGCGATCGCTGGATAATTTCGATTCTTTAACAGGGGGAGATGTTCTAAAACAATCTTTTCTGCAAGGGGGTCCCGAACCGACATCTGTTCCAGTTGGATGAGAAGGCATTCCCTCAGATCTCTCGCCGCAATCCCAACCGGATCGAACTGTTGTATCCTCCGGAGGACCCCCTCCACCACCTCCAACGGAAGATTCGTTTCCGAACTAATATCTTCCAGGGAGATCTTCAGATATCCATCGTCATCCAGGTTTCTGATGATCCATGTTCCGACCTTCTGTTCCTCCTCTGTGAAACGGGAGAGCTGGAGTTGCCAGTAGAGATGGTCGAAAAGGGTCATCCTCTTCGTGAGGAAATTTTCAAAAGAGGGCCTTTCCTCCCCATCCTGATAGCTCTGACTCTGTCTCTGAAAGGAGGTGAGATTGTAACTCTCCAGGTAGTTCTCCCAATCAAACTCTTTTGAGCCTTCACCCTCCCCTTTCACTTCAAGGGTATGCTCGGTTTCCGGCAGGGCTTGTTCTTCCCCCTGTTCGGTCGTGGGTTCCGCAGCTTCAACCTCCTCCTTCCCCTCCTCAACCTCTTCGAGGAGCGGGTTCTCCTTCATCTCCTGCTGGATCAGATCGACCAGTTCCAATCGTGTTAATTGGAGAAGCCGAATCGCCTGTTGGAGCTGTGGAGTGATCACCAACTGTTGAACGAGTTTGGGTGTCTGTTTGAGCTCTAAAGCCATCTCACTCCCATAATCTCCCTTGCACAGGAGCGTTCACATCCTTTTTCTCCTCCTCTTTCTTTCGGCCCCCCCCTGGTAATTCGAACCCATCTCCCAAATAGATCTTCCTCGCTTTATGGCTCCGAGCAATATTCTCGGGAGTCCCCTCCTCCAAGATGCGCCCCTCGTTAAGAATATAGGCTCGGTCACATACTCCCAATGTTTCTCGAACATTATGATCCGTAATTATAATTCCAATCCCCTTCGATTTCAATTGACGGACAATGGCCTGGATATCCAATACCGCAATGGGATCAATCCCCGCAAAGGGTTCGTCCAAAAGAATGAAGGAAGGTGAAAGCACCAAGGCCCTAGTAATCTCCACCCTCCTGCGCTCTCCCCCAGAAAGGCTGTAGGCCTTCTGCCTTCGCAGCGAAGTGAGTCCCAACTCGTTCAGCAGGTCTTCTACCTGGTTCTTGCGCTCCTCTTTGGAAAGGGAAAGGGTTTCCAAAATCGCCATCAGGTTTTCTTCAACAGTTAATTTTCTGAAGACCGATGGTTCCTGAGGTAGGTACCCGATCCCTTTTCTCGCTCGCAAATACATGGGAAGGGATGAGATCTCCTCGTTATTGAGATACATCTTACCCCCGTTGGGCTGGAGCAATCCTACAATCATATAAAAGATCGTGGTCTTTCCTGCACCGTTTGGCCCTAACAATCCCACCACTTCCCCCCCTCGGATCTCAAGACTCACCGTATCCACAACCTTCTTGTGACGAAAGGATTTCGTTAAACGATCACACAAAAGGTTCGACATCCCGACTCCAAATTAAGTTCGGAGTTCTGAGTCAATCATTTTAGATTTTCAATTGCCAATTGCCGATTTTAAAATCGCAAATTCCAAATCTAAAATTGGAGATGAATTTCTCCGAGCTCCGAACTCATCACTCCGAACTATCTATTTCTTCATTTCCTCTTTGGGAGGAGGGGTGATGACGGTGTTGACCCTGCTTCCCTTCCCCCCTTCCACAACGCTCCGTTCTTCATCCACGTAGAAGGTGATCTTTTCGCCCCTGATTACATTCTCGCCTTCACGAACCACTGCCTCTCCATCTAAAACGACTTTATTCTCATCTTGATGAAAGGTGGCCTTCTTGCTGGTCGCCCTGCGCTCCAATTGGACGACCTTCACATTCCCCATAGCAATAATCTGTTTCAGTTTCTTGGTCTCCTGATCATAATAGATGACCAGTGTGTTGGCATAGAGTGTGATCTCCTCCTGTTTCGCTACCACATTCCCCTTAAAAGTAACGCTGCTCTGTTTCTGATTGGCCTCCACCGTGTCGGAGGTGATATCGATGGGTGCTCGGGTGGCGGTCAATCCGAATCCCATGTCCGCCTGCGGCTTTTTCCCTTCACCTTTTGCGGTTCTTTTCTTTTCCTGAGCCCCCGGGAATACTGAAAAAAGGAAAAGAGAGCATACGATGATGAGAAGGACGATTCCCGTTTTCGTCTTCATCCCTTTCTTCCTCCTCTCCATTGAGTCTTTACCTGGCTGAGGACTTTAAAGATTTTGGCCTCCATATCCACAAGCATTCCTCTTCCCACCAGGTGGAGTTGCTCTCCTTCGATCTCGACGAGGTCGGGGGTTCTCGCCTTTCTCTCTTTGTGATCATAGGTAATCGACTGCGTCTTCAAGCTATATCCATCGCTGGAGGTCAGGACCACGTCCCCTACAATCTCTAAATTCTTTGAGTCCTGATAGACCTTCCCTTGCTTGCCCGTAAAAACAAAGGACCGTCCGTCCTTTGAAAAGAAAGTCACCTTCACATCCTTCAACACCAACATGTTCTGGCCCTGGTATTGCTGGGCTGAAGTCGCCTCCAGTTCCCAGGTCTTTTGGCCACGTTTATCTTCCACAAAATGGATCTTCTCCAGATGGGTATCCGCCCCATCCGTCGAAACCTTGGGAACCTCGGAGAGCTTTTCCGAGGCTTTTCTCTCCTTGAGGTTCATCCAAAGGCTGACGAGGACGAGCCCCCCGACCAAAACAATGGAAATTAAAATGGCAATCTTAGCTCTTCTCATAAATAAGTTCGGAGTTCGGAATGAAGAACTGTGGACGATGAACGATGAACTTTGGATTACGCACTTTTTGTTCATTGTGCATCGTTCATTGTGCATCGTTCTTTGTACATCGTTAATCATTCCGCAATCTGCATTCCGCAATGGAATCAGACTACTCCCGCCTTCAGGAGATCATGAAGGTGGATGATTCCAACAGGCACTTTATCCCCAGTCCTGTTGAAGATGAAGAGAGAGGTGATCGAATATTCTTCCATCCTCTGGACAGCCTTGGCAGCCAGTGCATCCTTTTCGATCCACTTTGGATTCCTCGTCATCACCTCAGAGGCCTTACGGTGAGGGAGATCACTGAACTTCTCCAAGGCACGTCTCAGATCCCCATCCGTGATCACCCCGACCAGATGCCCTTCGCCATTGCAGACACCGGTCACTCCCAATCGCTTCGAGGTGATTTCAAAGATTGCCTCCTTCATCAATGCCTTCTCCGACACCATGGGGAATGCCTCCCCGATATGCATCAGGTCTTCCACCTTGAGGAGAAGCCTCTTTCCTAATGTCCCTCCGGGGTGGAGAAGGGCAAAATCCTCTTCCTTGAATCCTTTTTTCTCCATCAGTGCGACCGCTAAGGCATCCCCCAGTGCAAGGGTCGCTGTCGTGCTCGCCGTTGGAGCCAAGCCCATGGGGCAAGCCTCTTCTTTCACATGGATGCTAAGACAGACATCTCCGGCTTTGGCCAGAGTGGAGTTTAAGTTTCCGGTGAGGGTGATGAATCGATTTCCATACCGTTTAATAAGAGGGAGAGCTTCTAAAAGCTCGCGCGTCTCACCACTATTGGAGATGGCGATGACCACGTCCTCTTTGGCCAGCATCCCAAAATCCCCATTCACCCCTTCTGCCGGATGAAGGAAGAAGGCTGGGGTCCCTGTGCTGGCGAATGTGGAGGCGATCTTCCTCCCGACCAATCCAGATTTCCCCATACCCATGAGGACGACTCTCCCTTTGCACTGGCAGAGCAGCTCCACTGCTCGTAAGAAACTCTCATCGATCCGTTCTACCAGATCAAGGATGGAATGGGCCTCCACCCTCAATACCCGTTTTGCCTCCTCAAGGATATCCAACTTCTCCTCCGTCATCTCTTCTTTCACTTGGCGACCCGCCCCCTCACCCTTCCGTTCCGGCGCCACAGTCCGGCTTTGGACGGCAGCGCCCTTTCCCTGGCGCCTGCCTGTCGGTAGGCAGGGGAGAGATCAGGGCGAGGGGCAATCCGAAATTACTTATGCAGTTTTCAGGTTCGCGCTTTTACCCCGTTAGAAAGCCCCGCTGCTTGCCCCGTTAGAAATTTTTCATTATTAACCAGAAGGTCCCTTTGGTAGCCCACTTCTAACGGGGTTTACCTCTTCGCTTTGATCTTTGAGCTTTTAACTTTGAGCTTTTCCCCCCATGAAGGGATGCCTTAATAAACTCCCTGAAAAGGGGGTGGGGGTCCATCGGCTTCGACCTGAATTCCGGATGGAACTGGCATCCCAGAAACCAGGGATGGTCCTTCAATTCAACGATCTCCACCAGCTCCTTATCAGGAGAAACCCCACTGAAAACCAAACCCATCTTTCCCAAAATATCCATATAGGTATTATTAAATTCATAACGATGCCGGTGCCGCTCATAGATCAACTTTTTGTTATAGGCCTCAAGGGCTAAGGTGCCTTCTTCGAGCCGGCAGGGATAGATCCCCAACCTCATCGTTCCGCCTTTCGCTGTATCTGCCGTTCGTCTCTGGACCACCTGATCACGATCCATCCACTCTTCCATGAGATAGATCACTGGATGAGGGGTATGGAGATCAAACTCTGAACTGTTGGCCCCTTTCAAACCGGCACAATGTCTCGAAATTTCAATCACCGCACACTGCATCCCCAGACAGATTCCAAAATAAGGGATCTTCTTCTCCCTTGCAAACTGAATGGCCTTGATCTTCCCTTCGATCCCTCTTGTGCCAAAACCTCCGGGAACGAGGATGCCATTTGCCTCCTGGAGAAAATGCTCGGGCCCCTCCTTCTCCACCTGCTCTGAATCAACATACTTCAGATTTACTCTCGCATCGTTGGCAATTCCCCCATGAGTCAATGCCTCTGTCAAACTCTTGTAGGACTCGACTAAACCCACATATTTCCCGACCACTGCAATCGTGGTTTCCAGGCGGGGATGTTTTATCTTTTTGACAACCCGCTCCCAACCTTTCAAGTTCGGCCTGCCCGTCCAGATATTGAGCTTCTCGCCGATCTTTTCATCCAGCCCTTCCTGATGGAACATCATAGGCACTTCGTAGACGGTTTGCACATTCTTTGCGGTGATCACCGCATCCTTATCCACATTGCAAAAGAGGGCGATCTTCGATTTGATGTCCGACGAGAGGAGTCGGTCAGTTCGGCAGAGTAGAATATCGGGCTGGATCCCGATCTCCCGAAGCTCCTTGACGCTATGCTGGGTCGGCTTTGTCTTCAGTTCCCCGGCCGCTTCGATATAAGGCACCAAGGTGAGGTGGATGTAAAGTGTATTTTCTCTGCCCACCTCTCCCCGGATTTGACGGATCGCCTCTAAGAAAGGAAGGCTTTCGATGTCGCCGACCGTCCCGCCCACCTCGACGATCACAATGTCCACATCTTGGGCGAGGTCGAAGATTTTCGACTTGATTTCATCGGTGATGTGGGGGATCACCTGGACCGTGCCGCCGAGATAGTCGCCTTTTCGCTCCTTGGAGATGACGGAATCATAGATCTGCCCGGTGGTGAAGTTATTTCTCTTTGATGTCTTCACGCTGGTGTAACGTTCATAGTGTCCCAGATCGAGGTCCGTCTCTGCCCCATCCTCTGTCACGTAGACTTCTCCATGCTGGAAGGGGTTCATCGTTCCGGGATCCACATTGATATAAGGATCGAATTTAAGGAAGTTGATCTTCAACCCTCTTAACTCCAGGAGGGTTCCGATCGATGCCGATGCCAATCCCTTTCCTAAGGAGGAGACCACGCCCCCTGTGATAAAAATATATTTTGTCCTTGCGTTCACAAAAACTCCTCTACCTCCTCAGCAGGAACAAGAGGAAGTTAAAAATCTTTCGATCAGCTCAAATCCTCTCTCAATAAAGATACCGCTGCGCTGCGCAGAAACCTCGTCAAATCCCTCAATGCCAGCATTTTCGACCCTTCCTCCAGTGGAGTTTACCCCGTTCTCTCTCCATCCCCCCCTTGGGTGGTGAGGGTTTCTAACGGGGTAAATGACATAGGGGACAGGGTCAGCCGCATGTGTTCTGATGGAAAGCGGAGTGGGATGGTCTGGCAGGACCAAGACCTTGTAACTTTTGAAATCATCCATTCCCCTCAAAATGGCCCCCACGATCTTTTGGTCGAAAGTCTCTATCGTCTCGATCTTCAACTGGAGGTTCCCCATATGGCCGGCTTCGTCAGGGGCTTCCACATGGACATAGACAAAATCCTTCTCCTTCAATCCTCTCAGTGCATACTGGGCTTTCCCGTCATAATTCGTGTCGAAGTACCCTGTGGCACCGGGGACCTCCAGGACTTCCAACCCAGCCAAGATTCCAATCCCTTTTAGAAGGTGAACCGCTGAGATCACATAGCCCTCAATCCCAAATCGCTCCTTGAGTTTGATCATCCGGGGGGATCGCCCTTGTCCCCAAAGCCAGATGGAGTTGGCGGGTCGAAGCCCTTTTGCTTCACGGGTAAGATTGACAGGATGGTTTTTGAGAAGCTGCTGAGACCTTGTCATCATGGTGAGGATTTGATTCCCCCCGCCTCTCTCGAAGCTTCGGGTTTCGGTAGGCCGACTCACTTGAGGAAGGAACGGGAATATCTCTTTGCCAATGATGTCATGAGGGGGAGTGAGTTCAAGTCTCTCCAAATTTGAAGATTTGACAGCTCCATTTTTCAAGACCATCAAATGCCGATAACTCACTCCCGGATAGAACCGGATGTCATTTGTCCCGATCTCCTTATCCAAATCGAAGATGATCTTCCTTGCCTCATCATCCGTGATGTGCCCGGCAGAGAAATCCTCCATGATGATTTTCGTTCCATCCGTTTGAAGGGTGACCAGATTACATCGGAAGGCAATATCATCAGGTCCGAGTTGGATCCCAAGGCTGGCTGCCTCCAAAGGACCTCTCCCAGTATAATAACGGACGGGATCGTATCCGAAGATCGAGAGGTTGGCGATCTCGCTTCCCGGATTAAAGCCGTGAGGAATGGTCCTCACCAAGCCGATCTCCCCATGTTTTGCCATCCAATCCATGTGAGGTGTTTTTGCCACCATCAACGGGGTCTTTCCTCTGAGACTCTCAACAGGGTAATCGGCCATCCCATCTCCGACAAGGACTACATATTTCATTTCGCTAAGCTTTCCCTTCAATTATCAAAACCTAAATATAATAAAACCTTACAAATGTCAAATGAAAAGCGAGAACCGGAAGCAAAAGGTATGCCAAATTTTGTGAGGAAGCCCGAAGAAGCTATGGGAGAAATAACGGGTTACGTATCATCTCAGCTCTTTGAAAAAATCCCTGCATACGGCAGGCATAGGACATCAGATCTATTTCTCCTCTCGAACCGCAGTCCCGTCCATCCAAAACATTATCGCCTCTGTCTATTAGAACTTCTGCTGTAGACCGAGAAATGTCCTGTCAAATAACTTAACAACGTCCCAAGGGCCCCCTCCGGAGAGGGATCCTTGCCTTGGGAGAACTTCAGAAATTTTTGAATCCATCTTGATCCCTTATTTTACCCCGTTAGAAAGCCCCGGCATTTATACCCGGGATGTTATAAACAGAAAGCATCAGCTCCTTGTAAAGGCGGGGTCAAAGCCCCACCTTTCTAACGGGGTTTACTTGCTAAAGACCTCATACTTAATTCCATTCTTACCAGCATCCTTTACAGAATACATCAAAGATTCTGTCAGTGTGAGGATTTCTTCCGCATTAAAATTTGAACCTTTGAATGTCCCCACTCCCATGCTAATGGTTATCCCCCATTTGTTTTCCAGTATAGCATCTAAAAGACTTTTGTGAATTTTAGGAATAACTCGTTGAGATTCTTCGGCTCCCATTTCAGGAAACAGAATTGCGAATTCATCGCCACCAAGGCGGCCGGCACTATCTGTTGCTCTGATATTGTTTCGAATGATGCCGGCCACTGTGGACAGAACAATATCCCCCTCACTATGTCCGAATCGATCATTGACGGTTTTGAAATTATCAAGACCCATGTAGGCCATCGTAAAAGAAAGATTATTTGATCGAATGAGTTCGCTATTGAGCAATTCAATAAAGTACTTACCGTTTGTAATCCCTGTCAAAGAATCCATCCTCGACAACATCCTCTCCAGCTCTAATGTACCTTGTAATCTTGACAAAACATAGACATTGATCAAAAAAATGCTAAATCTCATAATAGCGTTCCAATAAGGAATGATCCAGTGTGAATAAATCTGCCCCGCCATCAAATCGGCCATAAGCCATGCTATCGCACTGGCGCCAGAAATGAAAATGCCGACCCACCTTTTTGAAAACCAAGTAACGAAAATGACTGGAATTAAATAAAATATTGAAAAAGAAATTTCTGAACCTGTTATTTTATCAACAATGCCAAGAACGACAACTAAAAAAAGTCCCGCCATAAGGAAAAATATCGCGTTCTGCCTACTAAACCATTCTCTTATATTCATCTCTGGATCCTCATTGTGATTTCCGGCTAACGGTTTGGATTGGCGAAGTCCCGACAAAGTCGCGATTCCCCGAAGGGTGTAAACACCAATCTTGTGTTATCTGCTGTTGTGGGCAGGAATCATTTCAAAAGTTCTTTAAATTTTTCTACCGTCAAATCAACATCCCTCAGAATGCTTGCTAAGACTTTCGGATGGAGAATCTTGCCTGAATGATAAGGAACGGTCGCCCTTTTCCCTTCTCTGTTTTTGTATATTTTGTGACTACCACTTTGTCGCGAGAATAAAAAACCCGCTCGTTCCAATACCTTGCTGGCCTCTGGGGCGGTTATTCTTGGTAATTTCTCGCTCATATTGCCACTTCCATTAAGGTGAGACTTACTGATTCAGCTTGAGGGATATCTTCGCCACTTTCGAGCCTGTCTTCTACATGAAGGCGAATAGCATCTTTAATGTTATCCAGAACTTCTTCATAAGTATCACCCTGGGTGTAGCAACCCTGAAGCTCAGGACAGAGAGCAAAATACCCATCCACGTCCCTTTCAATTACCACTGAAAACTTATATGCATTCATCTAACAACCTCCTCTTTAATCGAATTATAACAAATATAAGGGCAAGAAAGGCATAAATTAAAAACTTGGCCTCAACCACTCTGTTATCTGTCGTTATGGGCATTGAAGGGTAATTACTTTAAAATCGTCAGTCCCAAAAATCTATATTTTTCATCAAAATCAAAAATAACTGGAAAATGCTTCAAATCCTTCCTTCTTATCTCCCATGGGAACCCACCGTATCTCTTTCCTCCAGGCCTCCTATCCTTATCATGTAGTCTTATATGAATAAGATGCTCATCAATATGACATTCGACGTTATCTTCTTTTATGTTAACGATCCTCTCCGCAGCCATATTAATCCCTTTTCCGAATGCGCTCGATTTATAGGAGTTGTGTACATCCACGTTTACCAAAGCCCCATAAAAATCAATTGTATCATTAACGATCTCCGCATCTTTTTGGGTTTCAAAAGTCTTTTTGGAATTGGGTTTCAACTTCACTCCTAATTTTTTGGGCCCCTTTTGAGGTAGCAGGATATGGAAGTCATCGGCCCCTTTGACTTTTCCGCATATTTTGCAGGCTTCCTTCTTATCCCTCGTTCTTTTGTATCCATCCCAATGCTTGCACTGCAAGCCTAAAAATTCCCAGGCTAACCCGAGCTGTTGATAGATGTTGAAGAAAACCTGAAACTCTTTTTTCCCATTTTCTCATTGTCTAAAAAGTTATTGTTGACGAAATCCATGCTTTTAAAGAGAGCATCCAGTTGTTTCATGAGCTCTTTTTTAGCCTGTCCCTTATGCATTCTTGTGCCCTTTTTTTACCCTGCCTGCAATGAGCGGCTAACGTTTTTCATTGGCGAAACAGCAGGGCTACAGTCAATTAATCCGGTAATAGAGACTGGCTGTTTCCCGAAGGGCTTAAGCGCCAATGTCGTGTTATCTGCCTGTTGCGGGCAGTCTTATTAAAATGGTGCCTTCTCCCAATATCTACTCCTTAGTGCCCTTAGAACATGAAGTTCATACATCATCTTATCCGTAGGAAATTCTTTCTTTACTTCCTTTTCGATCTTCTTTAAGGTGGTATTAGGAATGTTCATCTCCTTAGCCACCTTCTGATAGTCAAAATACTCTATCTTCTCCATAACCTCCTCCTTACAACTCTAACGGAGGGACAATTTCGATTTCTTTGAATCCCTCCAGTATATTGACCAAGTTTACAAGCCTCCTTGTCTTCACCTTGACCAGATGTTCATAATTCCAAGAGACAAGATAATAAATTTCATAATAAGAGGCGATAGCTACATGGTGGGCATCGTCTATATACTTCTCTAAGAATATCCCTTTTTCTATATAGGCTCTGGCTAAGGCTTTAATCTCCTCATTAGTCTTTAGCACTTTAAAACCTTTGATAAGTTTCTTGAGCTTTCTTCTTAAGGCTTCATCTTTGGTATCTTTTAATTCCTCCACCGTGATTTCTGATATATAGCACTGATAATTAGGCAGGACCTCTTTCCAAAATTTGATTGTTGCCTCTTGTCGCTCCTTAGCTCTCTTATCATAATAAGCACTAGGGACTGAGGTATCAAGATATAAAGTCTCTTTTTTCATTTAGTTTTTTATCCCTTTTATAATTTTAGCATATTATCTGCCGTTGCGGGCATAATACTAATTTATAATTTTATGGATGTCCCTCTCGTCTTTCCCTTGGCCCTCTTTTTTCAGCATTGACTCATAGATTCAATTACTTGCCTTGGTCCGACCCTCATCGACGCCTTTTATAAATAGAACTGCCCAATTTCCTTTGCTAATCCGTTAAAGTAAAGCTTTGGACTTCAGTCTTAGTATATCTTTTCAACCCATTCCAAGATTCAACATACCAATAAATGGGTGAACCACTGGCATTTCCCACCACTTGCCTAATGGCAGTCCACTGACCTAATGTGAGCATTTTAGTAAATGTTCGGCCATTGTCGTTAGGGTTCTTGATATTAAAGGACAATGCCTTCTTCTTTATTCCAGGTTTTGTAAAATCAGAATCATTGCTAAACCACACTATGAACTTTGTATTGCAGTTATTCTGCCAAGATAATTTTGGCAAAGAACTTTTAATAGTGGAAGAAATATTTGTATCCCCTACCGGAATAGGAGGCTCTATGATAATCGAGTGGATACCACTTGTGGCTGTTCTCTTATCTGACCGCATTCCAACTACTCTCCAATAGACTGTCCCTCCCATTGTTCCGGGAATCATCAATAGTTTCTTCCATTTATTGGCATTGATTATGGTCTCAGTCCTTGGTGATTTAATTTCAATTGGGACAGAATTAAATTCTTCATATGGAGAAAATTGGATTTTATAACTTTTGAAAGTTTCCCACGCATTCCAACTGAATGCAGGGAGGGAATAAAGAGAGCAAGCGTTAAAATGTGTACCGTCTGAAGGTGTGAGGATAGTAATAGGTTCTGTTACGGTCACATTGACGTCGGTCTGCTGTTGTTCATAAATGTGTACCTTAAGTCTGTAAGTTGTATCCACTGGTAGTGGTTATAGTAACCAGATAATCCCCTGCAAAACCCCTGAATGTGCATTCGCCTCTTTCATCTGTAGTGCAATTTCCAGAGGTTGTCCATGAATTAATAAGGTTTTTAAGAGTATAGTAAGACCTTTTGGGGGTTAAATTTTCATCCAGTATCCCTCCAGCGATAATATATGAATCCTCGTCGGAGACACCGTAAGACCATCCGATTGCTTTGACCAATGGCTTACCAAAAGTCATTGTATACACTTGCCTCAAGTAGTCTGCTTGCGTCTCTTCGTCCCAAGGTTGTCCCTGCCACATAGATGTTCCCTCGACCTGTTCCGAGGGAGTTGACAACTCTCTGATAAAAATAGGTTTGCCAAAAGATGAATACAAGTCAATTAAATCTGAGAGAGCTTCGATATTTAATGTAGGTGGAACATAGCCATCTTTATTTTTACCTGCGTAGTAGAATTCCAGCCCGATGATGTCAAAAGGTATGCCATAATCGGTTAGCATCTGTAAGAATTCGGGGAATTGGACGCCAGTGGCTTTATCGTCTAAGCCTACCGAAGTGGGCCAACCAAATTCATTCGGTAAAGCATTGGCGTCATAAATAATCTTTGCTTCGGGATTGGCATCTTTTATTCCTGAAGTAGCAGCTTGGCAAATCTCAAGCTTTTGTCTCCAAGTCAAATCCATGGGATCAGTCCAAGAAGCATTTTGCTCATTGAATTCCCAAATGTCAATTTTGCCTCTGTACCGATTGGCTAACTTATACATGTGGTTGTAAGTAATTGTTTTCAACGCATTAAAATTCATATTATTCAAATATATAGGACAGAATTGGTCCCCAAGACCACTACCCCGGTACCACCATAAGGCTAAACCACCCATTAACTCAAATCCTTTTGACCGTTGTGCTTCAATATCCTGATATGAATCAATCACGCCCCATTCAAAATGGCCTGGCTCAGGTTCAATGCCCCCCCATGTCGTAATTATATACGAGAAGTTGATGCCGGCCTCTTTCAATAGATTTGCATAGCGAGGGTCATACTGGTTGTATTTACCCATTGGGTTTGCGGCAAATAAAAAATCATGACTAATTTGAGCAAAAGTAATTTTACAGTTAGGAAGCGAAAGATTCTTAGCTGCATCGAAACACCGCAGTATCACATCTCCTTTCCTATATATTTCAATGCTCTCAGCTGTTTGGGGTGACTCAGAATAGACTACTGAACGCTCGGTGATAATGGCTTCAATAAATACCAACAAGACAAAAATCAAACCATACCTTTTCATCTATTAATCTTTTCTCCTCCTCTGCCCGCACTGAGCAGATAACGGTTCAGGTGTTTGTGAAGCCCGAAGGGTTTGGACGTGTCCGAACGATCCGGGTCGGACCAACCTAACTTCTTGAAATTGAATCAGATGTGTCCCAAAAGTACGTGTTTTGGAGCCTTAAATGCCCATTTTCACCGCTAAAGTTGAGGCTATAAGGAGTTTCGGGTCTCTAAGCTCATAGACTCCTTCTTCTCCAATGACCTCGATGACCTCCCGACCGATCGCCTTTATCCCAAGAGCCGCCTTTGTATGTTCTACAAATCCTTCACTCCACCGGTCCCGGACAAATCTCAGCAGGAATTCCCTCTTGTGGCACCGATGGGTGATATGCCAGACATAGCCCGGAATGTAATGCCTGTTGGCTCTGGCCATCCTTAGAATTCCTAATCAGGGTAATTTAGGCCCTCAAATTGCCACTCTGAGGCCAAAATCAGCCCTCTTTTTTCAGCATTGACTCATCGATTCAATTACTTGCCTTGATCCGGACCCCCATCAACACTATTTTCAGGAAGCAAGTCACAGAAACAGAACCTTTCGTCTTTCAAAACGATTTCACCTCTGGTTACGGAAATTTCTCTGTCGAATATAGGCCCGGCATAGACAAAGGTATGAAATTCTCCATTCTCGCCGCATGGGTTGACTGAAGATGGTAAATCGGATAACAAAGTTTTATCAAATTCTCTACCAGTAAAACTTGCATCAAGAAATTTTGTATCAACGCAAGTGATAATCGCTTTGAACCCTAAATCAATAAACGAATTGGCAAGCTGTTCTGAATCTTTCTTCCACAACGGAAAAACTGCGCTCATCTGAGGTTTTGCTAAATTGTTTTCACGATACTTGCGTAAATCTTCAAGAAAAATATCCCCGAAAATAACGGAATATGTGCCACCACTCTTAAAATATTTGAGAACTTGAGTCATCTTTTCCTCGTAATCTTCATTTGATGAATGTTTCGAAATGAACACCTTTTCAAGCGGAAGGTTTAAGGCTTTTGCCTGCTGCTCAAGCATAGCAGTGCGTACACCGTGCATACTGATCCTGTCATAGTCTTCCGTGACGGTAGTCAACAAGGCCACCACAGATTGACTACCGCAATTCAAAATCTCATATAACGCCAATGCGCTGTCTTTACCGCCACTCCAGCAAAGAAGTACGTTCTGTGCCGGTAAGGGAGACTGTTGCCGCAAATCTATTTTCTTATCCTGTTGTTGAAAGGGATTTGCATAAGCAACTATGACATAATCCTTAAGTCTCCGTTCAGTTTCATTTAAACTCTCCATTTGTTTCGATTGAAGGATAGCTGCTTTGAAGAACGAACAAAGTCCATTCGGCTTTGTTTTAGGTATACTCTTTTATACTGCAATATTCTCTCCCAATTTCTCCATCAAAGAAGTCGCTTCTTCGATAATTTGTATTGTCGGCTCAGCCAGTTCACTCAAATCGATTATATGTCTCATTTCCTCAGGCACCCAAGCAGGATAGAAATCATTTTCAAAGTATTTCATTTTCGCTTATGCCTCATTTCATTGAAACCTTTTAGGATAAACGGTTTCCGTCCTTAATGCGCTGGCCTTTGATTGTTCTTAAAAAGAGCCCAGCCAGCAATTGTAACTAACGTTTTGTATTGGCGAAGTCCCGCCACAGTCGGGATTTCCCGAAGGGTGTAAAGACCAATCTTGGGTTATCTGCTGGTACGGCAGAAGAATCTATCTTTTATAAATATCGCCGCGACTTCTAATTGCCTTAATTTCGACAATCTTACTTTTGGTGTCAACTTCGTAAACAACTCTGATACCACCGACTTCATATCGGTGCTTTCCTTCGAGTTCGCCGTGCAACCTTTTGATATGTGGACCGAAAAGGGGCTCTACGCTGAGACTATCGATACACTTGTTTATCCTTCGTTTGGTATCTCTATTCTGTTTTTTATAGTATTTGTCAGCCTCGTGAGAGATCAGAACTTCATACATCTTCTTTAACCTCAGACCACTTTTTGACCCGACCGGCCTTAAAATCCTCGTCCCCTCTCATGATACTGGTTAAGAAACCTTTATCCCTAATAATCTCTTTTGTTGCTTCAAGTTCCTCTTTCGCCTTAAGATAGGCAACAAAGTCAGCCACCTCTTTCTTGCGTTTTTCTGAGAGTCTTTCAAAATCAGCAAGGATCTTCTCCTCTTTAATGGTCGCTGTTTTACTCATTTTCTCCTCCCATTACGATTTTTGAACAATTATAACATAAAAATGGCGAACGCTTTAGGTGCTAACCTTAATCACTCTGCTATCTGTCGGTACGGGCAGAGTTTTCATGTGTTCTTCCAAAATGTATCTTTCAGCTTCGACCCCTTTTCCCCTTCACCGCAATGTAATGCCTGTTGGCCCTGGTCATCCTTAGAATTCCTAATCAGGGTAATTTAGGCCCTCAAATTGCCACTCTAAGGCCAAAATCAGCCCTCTTTTTTCAGCATTGACTCATAGATTCAATTACTTGCCTTGGTCCGACCCCCATCGAACGCTTATTCAGGAATCTCCGGGTGGTGTATTTCGGGAGCATCTACTCCAATCAAGCGAACCGTCTCGCCATTATCAAGTACTAATGTGTCGCCATCGAGGACACGGGCCACGCGGAATGGATCTCTTGGAGGCAAAGACTGAACTACTATAGATGACGATTTTACCTCAGCCTTTACGGATATGAATGGAGCACTTTTCGAAGCTATATCAGGTTGTATTTCCCTATCTACTTGTCTATGGAGTATAAACATTCCCAAAATAACAGTTGCCGTAATTATCACGACTAATATTAAGAATCGATCACGTAAAAATCGCATTATCAAACTCCAAAAAAGTTTTGTCCAACGTTTCGGCTAACGGCTGGCGAGTGAGCGAAGTCCCGCCATAGGCGGGATTTTGGCTTCAGCCCGAAGCGTAAGCCACCTGTTATGCCTTGCATGCCCAGCCTGTTCTCACTGCGTTTCACTGTCCCCTTTTGTAGGTGGGAGGAAACCTAATTGTCGCCTCATCTTTTCCCGTTCCCGGACAGCTGCTCCTCCTCTCAATGTTTCAGCAACATACCGATAGACCTGCGTTGGATATTGTGAACCAAGTTGCTGGAACGATTTAAGCAAGGTGGTTTGGTCTTGGGGACCTAGTAGGTCGGCCAACATGGAGTCAATACCTTGCCCCAGAATCAATTCCACACAGTCATCGGAGCTAATCTCTTCTTCAATTACGGCTTCGACCACATGCTTGAACTCCGCAACTCGGGCATACATTCCCTCAGATATTGTAATCTTTGGCATGAGCTTGTCTCCTTATAAATAACACTTGCAATGACCGAAATTCTCGGCTAACGTTCTTGGTGCAAAAGAAGTCCGAAGGGTTTGGATTTAAATCTTTTGCACCATGTTAGGCGCCCGTCGCAGGCTTTTTTATAGAACAACCTCCCATTTCCTTAGTGTAAAAAAGACTTTTCAAGCTGGGCCACAAGCGCTGACTCTCCTGAATAGGAAATGTAGAGTTCAGTCCTCGCCCGCGTCATGGCAATGTAAAGGAGCCGCCGACCCTCAGCTTCATCTCTCCTCTCCAGTTCATGCGCCCTCAAGACAAGGACAGATTCTCCATCGAGCCCCTTTGCACTGTGAACAGTCGAAAGCCTGACAACTCCCGCCCTCACTCTTCCTCCCAACAGCTGAGCTGGGATACCCGCGTCCTGGAGCCACTCCTCAAGCTTCGCCATATCGGAGCGGGACAACCCTAACACCAACATGTCCTCCGGTGAAACACCCTTTTCCAAACGGGTTCGAATCCACTCAAGCGCATATCGCCGCTCTTCGTCAAAAGACTTGAACCTCTTGACCTCGGGCATTGGACCATCTCGAAGTGCTTTTTCTGGCACAACATATTCCCCGCCAGCCTCGCACACAGCTATCCCAGATATATCGAGATCACGGATCAAGGTATATGCTGTAGAGAGGATAGGCCGTGTGTTTCGGTAATTCACCCGTAGGACGCGCGCTCGTCCGACAATCTGTATTCCAATATCTCGCCAGCTTACCTTCCGTTTGTAAATGGTTTGTGAAGAATCTAAAGCGATGAAGAGGCTGTTCGTTGTCAAATCCAGAGCTCGAAGCAAGGTGCGATACCAATCATCAGCAAAATCCTGCCCTTCATCGACCAGAATAGCCTGATAGACAGCTGACTTGAGGTAACCGTCCTCGTACGCTTTCAACAGAAGTTGAGGAATTATTCGGTCCCAATAGTTATCCAACTGCTCCCTTAACTCAGGACGCTCTGGGATAGGAATTCCAGCAGCTTCGAGCTCTCGCCAACACCAACTGTGATAGTGAAGCACCTCTAACTGCGGATCAGGTCCAATTGCATCCCTAAGATAGTCGGCCAGCACCCTGTTATAGCACAGCACCAGAATGCGCCATTCCGGATAGCGAGCCCGAAGGTGACGGGCTCGGCATATGAGTACAACCGTTTTTCCACTTCCGGCTACTCCACGGATCAGGCGATGCCCTTCCCCCAAGGTGCGTGCGAGGCGTTCTTGCTCCCGATCCATCACTCGCACAATTTCACTATCCGTATGCCCCCATCCGATACGGATCTCTGGATAAAAGACTCCACGGATCTCATCTATCTGAAGCACGTTCATAGGTTCGAGCGGTGGCACCCAATAAGGGATCAAGCGGCGAAGTTGGAGGAGCAGTTGGCAAGATACAAGGTCATCACCCGAAAGGATAACACCAGGCCCAAGCGCTTCCGAGAGGCTAGGGCCGAAGAGTGATGGGGTCTCTATGTCTTTCTTGCTAAGGAACGGGAAGATCACCCCATGACCCCACCCGAAGCATAAATGTTTGCCATCCGAGAGGAGGGAGCGTCTTTTCAGCATATCCATCGCTTCAAGAATATACTGGCGCGCCTGCTGAACGGGGTTCTTAAGCGTACGTTCGATGCCATCTTCACGCAGCACGACGCCATCCCTTGCCACGGCCGCGATTGAATCCAATCGCCAATCTTTTACTTCCAGTGCTACTACTCCAAGGTCAGGACCGACAATGATGAAGTCTGGATAACGGCCTTTAACCGAGATATTGTAATATACGAGGTAGTCTTCCGGCAGGTTGTCGCGCAAGGCTTCAAAAACCTTCCGTTCACCACGCGTCGCGGCTCCAGAGCGTGCCGCGATAGTCTCTGGAATCATGAACGCCATCACGTGCCCCCTAGTTTGGATGATACGTCGCTCGGCTGTGGCAACCAGAGTCAGATTGGTATCCTGCCCCCATTGAAACCCGAACATCCCCTACCAAAAGAACACCTTTTGACGGGTCATCTTGAATCGCCCGTTTCAATTGTTTAGTTAAAGGCAGAGGCATAATAATCTCCCTGCGCAATGGCGCTTAACGTTTCCGTTGCAAAAGAAGCCTGAAGGGTTTGGACTTTAGTCTTTTGCAACGTGTTAAATGAAGTTGCGGCTACAAGATGCTCAAGCCTTCGCAAGATTGTGTTCCCGTGTATGCTTCAACAATTCATAACGCTCGATAGCAGCATTGATTCGAAGAAGTTCATCCTCTGCATCATTGGCGCTCCCACGGAAAACGGGGCCGTTCCAACCCAACTGCCCCCAGCTCTCGGGCCATTGCCATTCATTGTCCTTCCACCAGTTGCCTCGGAGCACTCTAACGATTTCGTCACGTCTGAACTTTAGAATCTCTATGAATTCTTCGAGCGACACTACATACAGATCGTGATGGACTCTTCCACCGAATGAATCCCGATATTCCTTCGACAAATACTTGTCTGCTGCTTCCTTGTAAACTTCGTAGCTATGATCAAAATCGGGGAGAGTGGCGGCGATAGCAGACCAAAAGTAATACTTCTTTGAAACCTTTTCCTCTTTGCGCCACATATGCCATAGTCCGTGCCCCTCAAAGTCGTACACAAGGTTCTCTACGTTGGCGCGGTAGTGGAGGTGAGTGAGGATGTCGGTTCCTATTGAGACAGCACGATTGACTTCATCAGCTGAAAGTTCTAAGCCGTGAATTAACTTGTTTGCTATATGAGTATACTCGGTGAGTCGTTCAGCGACGTCTCGAGATAGCAATCCCTTGTCAACCAGAGTTGATATCTTTCGAGAAAGCGGCCAGCTCCGAACTTCTTGGAGATTATAGGATGGTTTCATAAGCCGAAGGATTTCCCGTTCAATCTCTATACGTAAATTAGCTATGGCGAGTGTGCTGTTGCCAGAACGAAGTAATTCTTGCGTGGAGTCCAACTTTTGAATGGCGCCACGTTGTTTCTCAATTTCTGGTGTCCGTTCGAGAGCTTGACCTAATTTGTCGAGCTCCAATGTGATTGAGCCACCCAGGAACTTTGCTTCCTTAATGTGACGGAGAAGTTGGACGATCTCACGCTTGAATATCAAGACGACAACCAAGACGGTGACAGGCCAAGCTAAAGACCCCACCGCATCAACGATTAATTTGGCAAGTTCCATAATAGTTCCGTGGTAGCGTTTCGTGTGCTTGAGAAGGGCGTAGCCTTTGGGTGTCAACCTCAAGCACTCTGCTAGCCGCCGTTGCAAGTATTTTTGAAAATAGCATGATCACATTCAATAATCGATAATATGAAGATTGCTCGGCGACGCCGGTCCGTTGGTCAGCGTAGACCATGTATTTATAAGTTTTTTCATCATCATTGAGTGTTCTTTCTTTTTCTTTAAGTACCAAGTATTTGGACCGCACCAGTGAGGTGGGGTAACTGCATTACCTTTGTGTTTACCAAAGCACGCACAGAAGTCTGTCCGTTCATTGCAAAGACGAGCTAAGAAGTATGCAGAGATGATAGGATCACGCATCAGGACAGATGCCCAATATGCGTTGGATTTGCTCGAAGTTTGCTCTTTTGGGGAATCTACCATAAGTTCTATGGTCAGGTTTTGAGGAAATATTATGTTCGTCTGCCCAGCCTTACTCAACACTATATCTCCGATCTCTTTCTCAGTTTTACCGGGATGAGTATTATTGAAAACGTCCTTTAAGGACTTAATATTATCTGAAACTTGAATGCCGTAGCCAACTTGCCATTTGCCGCTGGGGGGCAAATTCCTCTCGTAAAACAATGTGCAGTCAGTATTCGGATTTTTGTCTTTATCAGAACAGTTGGAGAACTCCCAAGGTGCCGTTTTCTTAGATATTGTCCCTTCTATATATGCCCACCAGAACATCAATTGAGCATCATATTCTGATGGAATAACGGGTACTACGTTATCAATAAAATACTGAAGATTTTCTTTTTCCACTAGAGGCATCACATCTTTGACTTCACTATTCATAAAATTGTACCTCTCAACATAGTAGGACATCTCATAAGGGTATGGGGTTTTGGTCGCTTCACTTGCCACAGATAGCCGTAGGAAGCCTGAGAAAAATGAGCAAAAGGAAATTATCAAGGCCGCAATGGCTTTCTTTTCTAACATGTCTACGGTCCTCCTTTTCTTGCCATAAAATGAGTGGCTAACGGCTGGCGGGTGAGCGAAGTGCCCTTTACGGGCATTTTGGCTTCAGCCGTTCAACCGTCTGTTACCCGAAGTGTTGGATATCCCATCATTTCAAGATTTCTATTTGGCTCGGATCATTTAAAATGATCTCCGGTTTTCCCTTGTATTCTTTGATATTACCGGACACACGAACTTTCTTTCCATAGTAGTAATTTTCTGGATTCGCTGGGAAGCTGGAAAAGGCTGACGCAAAGATAACCGCCGTAAAGTAACGCTTGTAATCCGGGTGGAAGTTAAGAAAGCAAACCTTCCCTGAATTATGCGTGGCGACAATCGTACCTTCTACAGTTGTATACTCCCCGTAGTGGTTCGCAGCATCCTGCCAGGAAATCACCTGGACTGTGCCTGCTGGTTGTCGAGATTCGGAAAAGGACGGGTCTACTTGCCTGCTCGTCGGCACCTGTGAAGGCAAATCAGGGCGTCGCTGGTCAACGAACCAGACTTTAGCCAAGTACATCACCAAAACCACCGCTGCCACCATGACCCCAAGCCTAACAAGAAACTTTTTAAGATCAGGACTGTGATTTGTCACCATAATTTCCCCCCCGAATATTACTTACCTCTTCTCCTTCGTTAAAGAATCAATGTTCTCCTTCTGTTCAAAAGGATATTGTTGGACAAGTTCCTCCAGAATTTCATCTAATCTTTTGCGTCCTTCCATACTAAGTGATTCATATCTCTTTACAAGGTTAGCAATCCTGCCATCCCGGAGTGATAGGTGCCATAAACCGTATTGACGTTCCCGCGCTTCACGTTCCAAGGCAATAAATTCAGCTTGTCGGCGAAAGGGAAACCGGGTATAAGCATACGCGTAACCTCGGCGGATTATCTCGGCGTTCGCAAGTCTGTCTCCCACAAAAACATAGGCAAGAAGTCTTCCATATTGGTCTCGAATATTATTGGGTTCGTATTCCAAAGTACACTCGAATCCCTCCGCAAACCGCTTCAAAAATTCCGTCGCCTCTTCTCCAAACCTCTGCACAGGGATTTCCGGGTGATGGGTCTCTGGGGCATCCACCCCGATTAGGCGAACCGTCTCACCATTATAAAGTACTATTGTGTCGCCATCGAGAACACGAGTCACGCGATACGGACCTCTTGGAGGCAAAGACTGAACTACTATAGATGACGATTTTACCTCAGCCTTTACGGATATGGATGGAGCACTTTTCGAAGCTATATCAGGTTGTATTTCCCTATCTACCTGTCTATGGAGTATAAACATTCCCAAAATAACAGTTGCCGTAATTATCACGACTAATATTAAGAATCGATCACGTAAAAATCGCATCACCATACTCCAAAAAGGTTTTGTCCAACGTTTCGGCTAACGTTAGAGGCTTTGCGCCGTGCCACCTATTACAGCAATCTTAATTTCAATAATAAAGTGGGCGGCATGGAGCGAACTCAACAATTAATCCAAAATATTTGAGAGTCGCAAAGCCTGTGTTAGCCGAAGTGCCTTCTATTCATCTCAAAATCAGATTATTGGGAACGACAGATCAATCGAGACCCCGATTGGCAGCCCTACACCAATACTGAACCCATTGGCTCCGAGTTTTTTGCCTAACGCATTAGCTACGGCCTTGACCTTCTGAACCCACTTCTCAAGCCTCCTAATAATGGAAGGCCGCCTCATAAGTGCTGCATTTAGGAAAGAAATTAAACGCGTTAATCGGGCAAAGGCAAGGTGGGGTTTCGTATCCACTGAGCTTTCCACTTCGCTGAGCTCCCGCTCCATGAGGTCATCAAGCTGCTGGTCAATCACTTGAGCCATCGCAGGAACCATCTCTCCCGTCAACTCCCATTTCTCGAGCACCCCCCAAACTGATTCATTAGGCATACCAACACCTCCTTTCTTAGTTTGTCTAGCCGTGCACACCAAAATGCGAACGCCGTCCAGGCGTTCGAGCGAAGCGGCATTTTGGCCAACGTTCAAGGCTAAAAGAAGTGCGTTACCATTTTTTATGAAAATCTTTTAGCCTGTGTTAGGCGAACCGTCATTTTTTCTATCGAGAAATCATACCTGCTAAAGCAAATGCAAAACCAAGACCTAATAAAAGTCCTGCAGCCCATAGATACCTTCGCTTAGATTTAAGAGCTTTTTCTTTATGCTGTTTAATTTGTTCTGGTATACGGAGATCCACTGAGCCCTCATAAGGCATCATACCCAGAAAAGACACTATTAAGGAAAGGAAAAAAGCAACAATTACCCATACTTTAAAAGAAGGCGCTATTACTTTTTCATCTAAAAACGCAATACTTCCACCGAGTAATACTGAGTTGAGTGTAACAAGTTGGCGAAGCACTTCGTTTGCTAAAACTAGATTATTTTTAAGCGATTCGCGTCCCCATAAGATAAAGAATTTATCCTCTTCCGTTGGCGAGGTTCCTTCTGGAATCATGTCATTCTTCCTTTCACTCATTGATCTTTAACCCACATCTTTACACTATTTTCTGTGCCACAATAAGGGCAATTCACAATGTATGTTATAGGTTCAGGTACTTGAACTTTCATCTCCATGAGAGATGTTCGCTGCCCTTCTGTTTCAAACTCATTTTCTTTTTTACACTGCCTGCATATAAACTTTGCTTTCATAATAGTTTCCCCCTCTCGGTTCGCCTAACGGCTGCAGGCTAAAAGAAGTGCGATAACATTTATCAATTAATCTGTTTTCCCTTTAGCCTGCTGTTAGGCGGAGCTATCCTTCGATTCTATTTTATACCTTTCCACTTACCAGAATAATCTCCAAACCAATGTTTGTGCCTACCAGCACAACTTCCTTTGTCTGGCACACTAAAATAGTTCTCACGATCATAGTCTTTACTACCTTCCCACCAATTTTCAGAGCAATACACGCTACGACATACAGCACACTTTCGCAAATGATAGCCACAGGCATATTTCCGGCAACGATTACATTGCGTTACAGCGTCATAAAGACACCATGTAGAAATACAACAAATATCATTAGACTGCCGAGCTTTTTGCACAACCGGAAGTAATATCTTATTAAAATAGTCTATAATTTGCTTGCAGTTTGGACAAAAGTAGGAGGCTTTGAGTCCACCCCCACCAACTGCAGCAAGAACTTTTTCATAAAAATTTCTATAAGTACCGCGCGGTGGAGACCGGTCTGAATCTAGAGTTGGAGAAATTAATGCATCTCGGATATCCCTAAGTACAGGTGAACCCTCAGTACTACTCCAAAACAGTGAGTCAAAAGTAATAAGATTATGAACACTTTCAAAGTTCCCGCCTTTTGGAGGACTAGGTGGTGGAATGAAGGCTTTTTCTATAAATTTTCTTAGTTGATCAAAATCTTCAAAGCCAAGAAAATGATACATGTGACCCAGGCAGACTGACTTTCCACAATAATCGCAGGACTGAGACGATTCACGATTACATAAATAACAGAATGTTTTCATTGCATTACCTCTCGAAGGACAGTTTCCCCTAACGGTTGAGGCTTTGCGCCGTGCCGCCCGCCACCACCGTCTTAATCTCAATAATAGAGTGGGCGTCATGGAGCGACCTCAAATCTTAACCCAAAATAATTAGAGCGCCGCAAAGCCTGTTGTTAGGCGTATGTTGCAGGCAGTCTTTAAAGAGAACTGTCTCATTTTCCATTTTCCCATCCCTCCTTTCCTATCTTAACACACCATGATCATCCACAGCGAAGATAGTACGAGGATCACGTTTAGCGGCCAGCAGATTCATTTTTTCTATAAAGGGATAACGCAAACTTGCGAGGGGAAGCACAAAGAGATGTTCCGGTTGCGTGGGACGACCTCCTAAGCCAATCACCACCACATAAGGGCACCCCTCTGCTTGCTGGAAGTTCTGGTAATTCCTGATCTGATAGGGCTTGGCCCATTCAATACCCTCTTGCTCACCCTGTCGATAAAACCGTGATCGGTACTTGCACTGGATGACGAAACGCCGTGGGGTAGACCGGTGCTTCACGATGAAATCGTAGGAGACATCGCCTGTAATCCTCCGGCCAATCCGGCGGGAGGTATCGCTGCTCCGGTCCTTGATCTCCCAGTCAGTGTCAGGGAAAAGTCCGATGATGTACTCCTCGAAGCTCCTCCCCATCCGGTGGTAACGGGCTGGCTTTAGCATCTTTCCTACCGCTATTGCCAATATGATTAGAATCAGTATTGCCCCACCAGTGACCTTCCACCATTTCCAAACTGGCAAGGATGGTATGGCTGGTGGGCAAGGCACAGTAGCAACCCCTTCGGTTTTTTTCTCAACTACCACTTGGTTTTCAAATATAAAGGACCCGACCTCTCTCCGCACATGGTAGATCCCTTCTACTTGAACGCAGATTCCCTTCTCAAGTGGGAGATGTTCATAGCTGAAGAACATAAGTGTCTGAGAACCATCAGCCAGAGTGAATTCTGTATATGGGTTCCCCTTCTTTGAAGTTTGGAGTTTGAATTGAATGACCTTTCCCTCTATGCGAACAGGGCGGTTATCACAGGCTTTTGGATTTGCCAAGATTGTTGAGATGGAGGAGCATTCTATTGACTGTGGGGTCTGCTGCGTCCAGGCTGCTGTAAGTAGAAGAAGTGAAATGAGGATAGAAAGGAGGATAGAAAAAAGGTTCAGACCATTCGCCTTTTTCATCTAATGAATATCCTTGGATTCATTGTTCTTTCTCATCGAGCACTCCTCGACCTACACTGGATAGTACTCAGAGGCCCCGTTTTAAAATGCTGGAAATGTGCTAAAAATGGAACGGTTCTTTTTTCAATCATTAATCTTCTTCCTTTTGCCTGCAATGAACGCCTAACGTTCTTGGAGCAAAAGAAGCCTGAAAGGTTTGGATGTTAGTCTTTTGCACCATGTTAGCCGTCCGTTGCAGGCAGCATTAAAATAGAACTGCTATTTCAACTCAAAAGAGATAAGTTCATACTTCATATATTCAGCTTTTCTCCAAACGTCAGCCATCTCTTTTTGTTCCTTAATTATTGCCTTGACATCAGGAGACCACCAATAATGATAAATTCCCATTAGATTTCTGGGTTGTTCCAATACCGTAAATTTAACCTTTACTTTAATGGCCCTAAATTTGCCTGCTGGGACTTCAACGTCTTCAAATCCGCCTACCAAAAATTCTTCAAAGCAATCATAATATTGATGGCGACTGTGCGAATAAGAGGAGTAATTTAAACTCCATTTTTTACCTTCGTAAAGAGGAAAGTCGTATCGTTTTTTTAATCTATTTCGTTCCTCTTTGTCCTCTTTTCCGTCTTTGATAACTTTAACGCAATTCATATTTTTCTTTTCATAAAACTGCTTCCATTCACCTTTCGATCCCCCTTCTGGCATTAGCCAAACATTTACATAAAAATCTTTTTCAATGCTGATCGTTTCAACCGTCCACTCCCACCCGTTATCGGCCCTGTAAGTCCACTTATCTCCTACCTTCCAAACTGGCGCCACAACCTTCTCCTGAGCCCAAATTATTGGAGCCAAAAATAGAATCAGACAACTTAAAATCATCATTCTTTTCATATCACCCACCCCCTTTTTGATTTAAAATTTCGATAATTGGCACTATACTGAAATCAAATGAAGATAAGAAAAAAATAAATGGGACGATTCTGTTTTCATCCTTTACTCCTGCCTGCAATGAGCGGCTAACGGTCGAGTGCTTGAGAAGGGCGAAGCCTTTAGGTGCTAACCTCAAGCACTCTGTTATCTGCTGTTGCGGGCAAATTATCAAAAATAGAATACCTTTTAAGTTTTAACAATGTTAGTGAATTATGTATACTTAATATTTTATTTCAAAAAAGGAACTTTCAATATTCAGTAGAAAACAAGGCCAGATATGGCATTTCCTCGAAACCTTCATAAACTACCTCCCAGTTTAATTCGTCTTTAGATTCATAAATTAAACTTTTTCCTCTATCCCCAGCTCTTAAACCACTTGCGTACAATGTAAAACAGCTGGAAATCAAAGATGATATTTTTTCTTGAATCCCATTTCCGGCAGGAATCCAATTGTCTCCTCCATCTAATGATTTAAAAACACTACCCTCACAATTACTTCCAGCAAATATAACATCTCTTACAACGAGTAACGATGATACAAATTTTGTCTCAAGACCATTGCTTGCTGGAGTCCATGATATTCCGCCATTTTCTGACCGATATATCCCATATCCTGGGACGTACGCAAATAATTTGTTGTCGAAGGATGCAAGATTATCAACCCAATATCCAACATTTTCAATGAATGGAAGACCATTATTACATGGTTCCCAGGACTCACCTTCGTTGTCCGATCTAAAAAGTCCGCCACTTGCAACGAAGATTGTCCCATTAACTGAAAGAATGCAATCAACTGACTTTCTTACGTTGAGGGAAGCCCAAGTTTCTCCCATATCCAAAGATCTATAAGCATCCCAAGTTGTGGCAACGTACAAAATGCTTCCATCATAATAAAACTGATTAATTTGTTCGAAATTAATGCTCTCCCATTTGGCTCCTCCATCTTTTGATTTCAACATTTCTCCGGTTGACCATACTCCAACGAAAATATTGTTGTTTATAGCAAGTAAGGCTGACACCCAAGATCGTTCCAAAATCTTAGTCCAGGATTTTCCTCTATCTATTGATTTGTAAACACCATCATCCCAAAGGGTTGCATAAATAGGCTGTTGACAATTATTTGCATTCTCAACAAACCACATCGGATTGATTGTGTTTTCTTCCACATATCGTGCAGCCTCTTGTCGCTGAGCGTCAGTCAAACAGTCATCTATTTCATTACATTTTTTAGTTTTTTTTGACGGATATGGTACTGTCCTACCTTTATTGTCAGTATATTTTGGCCAGTAAGGCTTCCCTGACCATTTTCGATCAATTTGAAAATGAAGATGCCTGGGGACACCGCCAGAACCACCCATTGTCCCTATTTTTTCTCCTCTCTGGACAAATATCTTGCCTACTTTTCCTCGTTTGATTTTATCTTCAGAGCTATCTAAGTGAGCATAGATAGAATAAACTGTACCATAACCAGCGACTTGATCGTGCTGTATAACTATAAGATTTCCCCAACCCACTACGGGACCCCTCTTAACAACAACACCATCCCCGATGGCATAGATACCAAGATCTCCATTCTCTACTCCGTATCTGTCTCGAATATCCAGCCCTGGATGACCACCCGTTCTTTCACACCTTATAGTTGGATCACTGCCACTATACCTCCCACTCCAAACCGTAGTGTACCATGTCTTGGGGACATCCTTATTAAAAGGCGTTCCCTCGTTTACAGGACAAGATGAATATTCTATTGGACCTGAAACAGGCGGGACAAATGATGCCGATGATGCCGATGATGCCGCCTTAACCTTGACAAGGCATATGAATAATGATAAGAAATAAACTAAACAGATACATCCAGCCATTGTAAAATAAAATTGGAATCTATTTTTCATCCCTTTTTCCTTTCCCTGCCCGCAATGAGCAGATAACTTGTGTTATCTGCCGTTGCGGGCAAATCGTTTTCAAAAATGATTTTTGAAGGTTTACTCCTTCCTTATATTTGTAAAGTGTATAATTTAGCTTTGACCCCATCGGCCTCTCCCACATGTATGGGCAGGGTCTGGCAAATTTGACAACAGTCCCGCCAAATCTGGATCGGTGGCAAGTACCTGACCTTTCTTGACCGCGATCCACTGGTCACCATATTGTTCCAAAAGCACTTCCAGATTTTCACTGACGCATGTGTGATCGGCTTCAAACGCAAGCAACTCGCTGGTCAGTTGTCCCTTTGCTCAATATCTAAAAGGAACTATTTAGTTGGGATACCCTCCCAATTCAAATTTGGGTATTTAACCTTGAACCACAATGGTATCGGGTTCTGAGGCAACATCTCAAGACTAGCTGTACTGGAGCCTAAAAGTACAGTGTAGCTTTTCTGTGCGTCAGTTTGAAATTGGTATAGCGCATCAGGATAATAGAGGGAAACGTGGTGCCTATCATGTGGTCCTCCAAAGAACGATTCCTTTAAATTTCGAGGGACCCCCTTTAGGTTGACTATATTATCCATATCTTGGGAAGTTTTTATAACCACTGGTGATACGTACTGGGTGCAGCCCATGATTCCTAGAACAGAAATTAAGATTAATATTTGCCACATCAATTTGGTCTTTCCCATTTTACCCTCCTTTCTGCCCGCAATGAGCAGATAACTTGTTCACATCCTCACCTGGTGCGGATATCCTACCTCTGGCAGAATCGCCAGAAACCTTCCACTCGACAAATAATGCCACTCATCACCTCCCTTCACTAACTCAAGGGTGTCTAAAGGGCTCATGGTCTTTCCCAAACTCCTCGTGCTCACATGAGTATAGATTTCAGTTGTTTTACTATGTTGATGTTCGAGTATCTCCTCAATTTATCGTAAATATAAAACAAAACCCATTCCTCTTTTAAAGAAAATGGGGTTTTACCATTTTTTCCCTCATATACCCACCCACGTTTGGGTCACCTGCCTCCTCTGTATGCCGGCAGGTAGGTAAACCCCGTTAGAAAGGTGGGGCTTTGACCCCACCTTTACAAGGAGCTGATGCTTTCTATTTATAACATCCCCGGCATAAATGCCGGGGCTTTCTAACGGGGTAAATGTCTTACTTCTGATACAAACCTATTAAATTTTGTTGAAGTTGTCAATAGGAATTTACGGATGGTTTCTTTTTAAATTCTGATGTTTAGGACTGGGGCTTAAGAGGAAGACAAAGAATTATCGTGAAACTCTTGGAAAGACCGTTTCCTTGATATAGCTGACTATACGTTCTGCCTCAGTTCTGATATCTTTCCTTTCACTATGGGGAGAGGATTTCAGTTCACCCCTCAATTTTTTTTCATATATCCCTACTCCCGCTGCTTTCTCAAGGTAGGATCCCGGAAGTTCCTCACTCAATTCGATCCCGTTCATCACTGCCCAGGCTAATGTCCAAGCTCGAGCAACATTAGAAACATCGTACCCACCCCCACCTAACGCCACCCACCGTGGAGCCAAATCCTTGATTCGCCGAACGACCTTTTCAAAACCGAAAATGGAGAGGTGAAGATTCGTCAATGGGTCATTATAAAAGGTATCCACACCTAATTGGGTAACCACCACATCGGGTTGAAAGGCACGGATGAGG
>Ga0315280_10000206_pt1 | contig 115992 bp, 120 predicted proteins | sample YL17G06_40_MG_FD_203697 | JGI IMG/M metagenome (GOLD analysis project Ga0315280, IMG submission 203697) | Sediment microbial communities from Yellowstone Lake, YNP, Wyoming, USA - YL17G06_40 | ecosystem: Environmental > Aquatic > Freshwater > Lake > Sediment | place: USA: Wyoming | collected... | reverse complement strand
AAGCTCGCTTTCGATGATCCCTTCACTCAAGGACGCACAGCTCACCTTGATGAAAGGCATGGCCGCTCGGGGACTGTGGTAATGGATCGCATTCGCAATCAGCTCTTTACCCGTTCCACTCTCACCAATAATGAGAACGGAACTGTCATAGGGCGCAATGTGGTCGATGAGTTCAAAAACCTTTACCATCTTTTCACTTCTTCCAATAATATTTTTGAAATGGAATTTGTCCTCCAATTGCAGGCGCAAATCCCGGTTCTGGAGGATGAGGGTCTGTTTCTCCAAGGCCCTCTCCACCACCAGAGAAATCACTTTCGGGTTGATCGGTTTTTCAATAAAATCGAACGCCCCCAACTTCATCGCCTGAACAGCCTTCTCAATGGTGCCCTGAGCGGAGATGACGATGACTTCGGTCTCTGGTTTCAGACCCTTCACTGCTTCCAATAGCTCGATCCCATCCATCTTGGGCATGACCAAGTCCGTGATCACCAAGTCAACCATCTCATGACGGAAGAGATGGAGAGCCTCCTTCCCGTTCGAAGCCAAAAGGATTGCATACCCCCTTTTTTTTAAAAGGAGACGGATGCTTTCCCCAACGGTTGGATCATCCTCCACGATTAAAATTACCTTTTTCTCCATACCCACATCTCAATTAGATGGAAAATAAGCTATTTATTCCCTCTCCCCTGGAGGGAGAGGGCGAGGGGGAATTGATCTTGTGATCACCCCTCTCCGAGCCAGAGGCTCTCTGAGCCGGCGGCCACCTCAATCCTCCCCCCTCAAAGGGGGAGGATAAGACCGGGTATTTTTTCACGGTTCGAGGGCGTCATACCCGTCATGAAAAATTAGCCCGGAGCTCTTCGTTTTGACCTCATAACTCCGGACACCCAACTTAAAACTTGAATTTACCCCGTTAGAAAGCCCCGCTGCTTGCCCCGTTAGAAATTTTTCATTATTAACCAAGAGGTCCCTTTGGTAGCGCACTTCTAACGGGGCGAGCACCGGGGATGACAATGAATTCCTTTCGAAGCGAACACAGGGTTTAATGCCCCGTGTGAGCCTTCCCATTGGAAGGATGAAGGTCTTCTAACGGGGTTTACGTCTTCGAGCCGATCGGAATTCGAATTCGAAAGACGCAACCTTTATTAGCTTCGCTTTTTACAGAGATCTCTCCGTGATGGTCTGAAATGATCTTTTTGGCAATGGAGAGCCCTAATCCCGATCCCATGGGTTTGGTGCTGAACATAAAATCGAATATTTTTGGGAGATGCTCCTTCGAGATCCCACTTCCATCATCCTCAATGACGATAAACACATTTTTCTTTGACCCTCGAGTGGAGAGATGAATCTCGCCCTTCTCCGAGACCGCTTGAATGCTATTGATGAGGAGGTTAGAGATGGCCAAACTGATTTGACTGACATCGAGCTTCAACAAGGGTAACTTTTTCTGAAAATGTGTATCCATCCTGGCGTTTTTCATCTGGGCATCCGGTCCCAAAAGTCGAACGATCGAATCCAATACGTCATTGAGTTGAACCCACTCAAATTTCGGTGGCGGAAGGCGATTGAAATCAAGAAAATCCTTCAGGTTATTCTCCAACCGGAGGGTTTCGTAGCTGATAAAACTGAGAAGGGAGAGGATCTCCTCCTTTTGATGAAGATAAGCCTCCTCCATCAACTCTTCCCTCAACAATTCAATATTGATGTTCAGGGAACTCAACGGATTCCGAATTTCATGTGCCATCCATCTGGAAAGGACCCCGATCGTAGAAAGATCTCGACTCTTACTGATCTCTCTGGAGAGCAAGCCTTTCTCTGTTACATCAGCAAACGTAGCCAAACAGCCCAGGAATGTCCCTCCCTTGTCAAAAACGGGATCGAAACTGCACCGCAGTATTTGCGCCTCCCTGTCAGCCGAAGCAGACGGAGGGACATGGATCGCCAGTTCGACATTTTGATCACTTTCTTTTTTTTCATAGACGAAATCGAAGTGCTTCCTAATATTTTTGAAAGGGATACCCCTCTCCAATTTCTTACCCAACACTTTTTTCCCGTTGATTTGAAAATAATCTTCGGCCACACCGTTAAAGACTCGAATTCGTCCTTCGGCATCGCCAAAGACGACGGCCTCCTTAAAATTTCTCAAGAGAATCTCATAGAGGTTTTGATCTGATCGATTCATCCTGAATGCATCACTCCATGAACCCATACCGCTTCAGGGCATGGTGGAAAATGGTTTTGACTAACCGGGGGTAATCCCATCCCATTCGCCTCGCCATGATGACAAGGTCCCCGTAGACAGGGGAGAGACCAGGAAGCGGATTGATCTCTAAGAAGTATGGGGTTTCGTCGTCTCCCACCCGGATATCAATCCTTGAAACATCACGGCACTCCAGGACGCGATAGGATCGGAGTGCCACCTCTTCAATCCTGTTTAAGAGATTCCTGTCAATGGAAGGGGGACAATGATAAACGACCTTCTCCTCCCATTCCCTCTTCACTTCCAAGGAGTAAATGGCCTCATCTTGAGGTGTTCCCTTGATTTCTACCTGCATCACGCCAAGCACGGAAGGGTTCTCATTGCCAAGGATCCCCACGGTGAACTCCTGACCCTGAACAAACTCCTCCACTAAGATAGAAGGACCATAGTTTTTTAAAAGCCATTCCACCTTCCTTTCCAATGATTCGGGGTCCACAATTTTTGAATCCAGCCGAACCCCTTTACTGGAACCCTCCTCACACAACTTCACGAACAGCGGATAACGAAGACCTAAACGATCCAGATCCTTCATCCTCTCCACCTTTCTGAACGGTGGGGTGGGGATATTTTCGCTCATCACAATCCGTTTTGCCATCGATTTGTCCAAGGTAACACAAAGGGTCAGCGGGTCAGAACCTGTATAAGGAATATTCAAAAATTCCAAAAGAGCAGGAATATGGGCCTCTCTGTTTCGGCCTTGGAGGCCCTCTGCAATGTTGAACACAATATCAATCGAGGCCTGTCTCAACCGGTCGATCAAACCGGCGTCCCCTCCCAGTTTGATCACCTCGTGTCCTTCACCTTTGAGAACATCCCGGATGGCATCGATCGTCTCCTCTGAATCGAATTCCTCCAAAGCATCGATTGGGTGATCTTCCAAGGAAGAAAAATCTCTTCTTAAATTGTAGGTGATTCCAACTCTCAATTTCATTTTTGAAACATCTTGCAACTTTATTTCGATATACTCTTGTTTTAAATCTTTGTCAACAGCGATCTCGTGCCCACCGATGATCCTCTAAGGATCCTGTCAGCAGATTGAAAAAAAAGGTAACACTTTAGCGCCTTGAAAAATCGCCCCCATGAAACACCGGTCAGGGGTGTTGGAAAAGTTTTAGAGCGGAAACCTTTTACTCGATCATTCCGATGGCTCCAATACGATTGCAGGGTCTTATTCGTCTTCTCCGTTTCGAAACGATAAAACATAAAAGACCGCATTCTAAAACTTTGGAAGCATCCCTGACCGGGGAACCAATCGCATTCGATTTCAAACAGCTAAAGTGTTACAAAAAAAGTAGATTCTCCAGGTTTACGAGAACCCAATGCTTTCAAGAAAAAATCTTTTATGTTAGATTATAAAAGTAACATCTTGGAGAAATCACTTGTGGTCTAAATGAACCGAGAACAAGTTTTCGAATCCCTGAGTCGATTACGAAAAAGTATCCTTCAGATGATCCTCGTCTTTATTCTACTGGGAATCATTATTTTCCCATTTTCAAAGACGTTGCTTCGCCATCTCTACGAGACGAACCTTAAAGCGGATCTCATTGCCTTTGCCATTCCGGAAGCCTTTTTCTCCATCCTCAAGCTTACCGTCTATGCAAGTCTCTTTCTCTCCATCCCGATGATTTTCTATCAGGTCTGGAGATCCTTTGCTCCTCTATTCCGTCTGAAGGGTCTTCAATCTGCAACCCCCATCCTTTTGACCGCCATCTTTCTTTTCTATCTCGGCTCTCTCTTCTGCTACTTCATCACCTTACCATTCGGCGTCCAATTTCTTTTGGGATATCAGTCAGCCCATATCAAACCGATGATTTCCGTGGGGAAATATATCTCCTTCTGCGCAGTCTTCATCTTTGGGTTCGGACTCACTTTCGAACTTCCTCTTATCCTTGCTTTATTGAGTTACATCAAAGTGATCCATGCCGCATTTTTGACTCGAAACCGTAGGTATGCTATCCTGCTCATCGCAATCATTGCAGCCGTTGTCACACCGACCCCAGATGTCTTTAACATGGCACTCATGGGGGGACCGCTCTATATCTTGTTCGAGATCGGTGTCATTTTGGTCAAAATGATTGAGCGGAAAAGAACTCGAACTGAGATCCCTCTTCCCGAAAGTTAAGATGGAGATGAACAGGACATTATCCCTCAACTCTTTATCCCTTTCCAGTCGAAGGATCGCATCCTTGATCAAGCGAAAGATTCCAAAAAAACCTTTTGGATTGAAAGCCAAAATCACCTTCCTCATCATCTTCATTGTCGCAGGCGTCCTCATCCTTTCAAGCTCTTTGGACTACCACCTCGCAAAGAAGGATCAGATCAAGCTCTACCTCGACCGGAATCTTTATATCGCAAAGCAGATCGATGTCGGGATCCCAGATCGGAAGATCATGGACAACCTCCCTCAAATTCGACAGGAGGTGGAAGAGTGGTTGTTAAGCCGGCCCAGTCTGATGGAAATCGACGTCTTCCTTTTCTCTCCAAAAGGATGGGAGCCCGTCGTCTCCACCTCGAAGTGGAATATCCCCAGGACGACATTGACGTTATCCAAGGACCAAATCAATCGTATCAAAAAAGATAAATATCTCTCCTCGCTCCAAGAGGCGGACGATCAGAAATCCCTGGAGGTCATTGTGCCACTCCACTTTGGGAAAAAAATAACGGGTGGAGTCCGGGTCGTCAGTTCCCTGGACGAGGCCCAAAGCTTTTTGAGTAAAAAGAGGGACCGGGCTTTCTTCCTCACCTTTTCCGCCATGCTTGCCATCCTGATCACGTTCACCCTCCTCTTTGGGAAATTCGTCGGAAATCCGATTCAGAAATTGGTGGAGGCGATGTCCCAAGCAGAGAAAGGCGATTTGGAGGCAGAAGCTCACATTCGAAGTCGAGATGAATTGGGAGAGTTGGGAAGACATTTTAACCGGATGCTCAAGACGATCCGAGAGACCCACGAGCAAAATGTCCAGCTCTTGTCACAAGTGAGCCAGTTTAACGAGGAATTGACGAAGAAGATCGAAGCCGCCACTTCGGAATTGGCCAAAAGGAATGAAGAGCTGAAGCTTCTTAATGAAGCCCTATTCGAATCCCAAAGGCAGTTAGGTCAATCTGAAAAACTTGCTGCATTGGGGCAGGTTGCGGGCACCATGGCACACCAAATCGGGACTCCCCTCAATTCCATCTCCGGCTATATTCAACTCATATTACTGGATGGTCATCTTCAACCCACCGATCGAGATCGGCTTAAAATCATCGAATCTCAGTTGGACCGTTTGGCAGAGTCCGTCAAAAACCTCCTCTCCTTTACACAACAACCCAAACCTCAGTTGAGGGCTCTGGATGTAAACGGACTTCTCGAGGACCTGATCCATTTAAGCGAGCCCTGGCTTCATTCTCGGAATGTGAGAGTTCTTCCCTCTCTTTCCTCAAATATTCCCCTCGTCAGTGGTGATCCTACACACCTCCAAACCCTTTTCCTCAATCTGATTAGCAATGCCCTCGACGCCATGCCAAATGGAGGATTATTGATGATCAGGACCCGGGAGATTCAACCTCAACCTTCCTCGGGGAATAGGAGATGGTTAGAAATCTCGATCACCGATACTGGGATTGGAATCACCGAGGAATCGAAGAAGAGGATATTCGATCCCTTCTATACCACAAAGAAAATGGGGGAAGGCACGGGATTGGGATTGGCGATCTGTGAGAATATTATTAAAGAACATTCAGGAAGGTTGGATGTAGAAAGCGAGGTTGGCAAGGGAAGTACATTCCTCGTCTACCTCCCCATCAGTAAACCCCGTTAGAAGGTCTCCGACCTTCCAACGGAAGGGCTCACACGGGGCTTTAAACCCCGGGCCCGCTCTAAAAAGAATTCATTGTCATTCCCGCTGCTCGCCCCGTTAGAAGTGGGCTACCAAAGGGACCTCTTGGTTAATAATGAAAAATTTCTAACGGGGTAAAGGAAGTGAATCTTGATGAACAGACCAATACCTCATCTGTTAGTGGTCGATGATGATCCGGTGACCATCAATCTCTTAGAAGAAGTACTTTCCAAAGAGGGCTACGAGGTCACAACCGCATTGAGCGGCGAGGAGGCGATCGCTCTTGGGATGGAGAACGTCTTCGATATGATCATCACCGACGTGCGGATGGGAGAGAAGGATGGAATTGAAGTTCTCCGATCCTTTAAGAAGGTCTCGCCCGAGACCACAGTGGTCGTGATTACAGCGTTCGGTTCCATTGAGAACGCGATCGAGGCGATCCGGGAGGGAGCTTTTGATTATATCAGCAAGCCCTTTAAACTTGAAGAGATCAAATTAACCGTTCAGAGGGCACTGGAGCAAAGAAAACTTCTCCAGGAAAACAAATTCTTTCGACTCGCAATAGTTGGAGTTGCTGCTGCTCGAGAACTCCCTGACACGTATCAATTCAAGAATGTCATCGGACGAACCCCTCAAATGTTTCATGTCTACAAGACAATTGCAAAGGTAGCCGATTCGAAGTCTACGGTTCTCCTGTACGGGGAAAGAGGGACGGGGAAAGAACTCATTGCCCGTTCCATCCACTACAATAGCCTCAGGAACAACCACCTCTTCATCCCCGTCGATTGCGCCTCATTGGTTGAAACGTTAATGGAAAGTGAGTTATTTGGCCATGTCCGTGGAGCTTTCACAGGAGCGCACTCCGCAAAGAAGGGGCTGTTCGAAGAGGCCGACGGGGGAACCCTGTTTCTTGATGAAGTGAGCAACCTCAGTCTCTCGATGCAAACGAAGCTCTTGAGATTTCTACAGGAACACGAAATCAAACGTGTGGGTGGAACGGAAAGCATCAGGGTAGATGTTCGCGTGATCGCTGCGGCGAATCAACCACTGGAACCCCTCGTAAAAGATGGGAAGTTCAGGGAGGATCTCTATGATCGACTCAATGTCGTTTCAATCCCTCTTCCTCCCTTGAGAGAGCGAAAGGAGGACATACCGCTCTTGGCCAACCATTTTCTCCATAAATTTTCTGAAGAGAATAAAAAGAGTATATCCCATATCTCTCCGGAGGTCCTCGAAATACTCATCCAATATTCATGGCCAGGAAATGTGCGAGAGTTGGAACATACCATAGAACGAGCTGTCATTCTTTCAATCCATCCCATTATCCTTCCAGAAGACCTGCCCCAAAAAATGTTTGAAGAAATGAAAGAGATGAAAATCCTACCGCCAGAAAAATTATTACCCTTAAAAGAGATAGAAAAAAGGTATGTGTTACAGGTCCTTGAAGAAACCAAAGGGAATAAAAAGAAGGCATCAGAAATTCTGGGTATTGACCGAACAACCCTCTACCGGATATTGGAAAAAGAATAACTGTTGTTATTTACTGCACAGTTTTATGAGTGTTGGATTTTGAAACATATTTTCCCCGACTATTTTTTCCCATACTAAAATTTTGTCTATAATATCAACCAGCTAAAAGATCCATTCCTCCAAATTTATTTGGCACTCCTTTTGCTTTAATAAATTGTGAATCTTAGAAATCCTGAAAGAAAGGAGGTGAAGTAGAATGAAAAAAATGATTCTCTTCGTAGCGATTCTCACTTTGGTTGCCTTTGTTTCTGGAGCCATGGCACAAGGAAAACCAGCTCCGGCAAAGCCTGCAACGACCGTTGCCCCAGCCGCACCAGCCCCAGCTAAACCGGAAGCGCCGGCCAAATTGGAAAAATTCAGTGGGACCATTGATAAAGTCGATGAAATGGGGAAGGCCATTGTCGTCAAGGGGAAGGTGAAGAAGGAAGAAAAGATGATGACCTTTTCTGCTGATGACAAAACAAAGATCACCAAAGGCAAAGCGTCTCTTTCCTTCGCTGATTTGAAGACAGACATGCAGGTTTCGGTGGAGTATAAAAAGGACGGGGACAAAATGACCGCTGTGGCGATCAAAGCCTCCGCACCAAAGGCCGCAGCAAAGAAAAAAGAAGAACCAAAGAAATAATGAGGAGTTCATTTCAGAAAGAAAAGGCACACCCCGCAAGGTGTGCCTTTTCTTTATTTGCCAGAATAGAATGGGAGAATACTCATCTCCCCTAAACCAAACCCACCCCCAACATCTCTTTGCCATTTGAAAAAAAGGCTATCTATTTTGGACTTTCTTTTTGACCTTCCAAGATCGTGACAGAATAGGCCACAGGAACCTCTCGTTGGGTCAAGTATTCCACCTTCACCCTCTCTCCTGGATTAGGATACCGATGAGCGTATAGCGGGTATTGTGTCCAATTCTCAAATTGACAATGGCCTTATCTTGCTCATTCTCCACTTCTAAGTATTTCCTTAAACCATGAAAATGAACTCCTCTAACAATGCCCGTTAAAGTGGAATAAGGCTCCTGAGCCATCAAGGCATTTATGCCCAACAAGAACAAAACAGCAATAAAAGTGAAGATAAGAATCATTCTGCAATGCTTCATCTCCTGACCTCCTTCTCCCGCCCATCAGGGCTCCTTCTATCTACCTTTTGGTCGGATCAAAGACGCATACTCGATTACGGCCTCCTCCTTTTGCTTCATAGAGCGCCAGGTCTGCCATCTTTACTAATTCCTCTTTCGATCTTGCTTGATGACTTGGAAAATTGGAGATCCCGATGCTCACCGTCATATTGATTTGGGCCTGATCCATTTCAAAGGGATTTTTCTCAACCATTCGTCGAATGCGTTCCGCAATCATGAAAGAGGCTTCTAAATTAGCGTCTGGCAATATGAGGATGAACTCTTCACCCCCATAACGAGCCACTGTGTCTTTCTTCCGAACCGAATTTTTCAGTAAGGAGCCAATTTCACAAAGGACCTTATCTCCCATGGGGTGGCCGAGGGTATCATTCACCCTCTTAAAGTGGTCAATATCCACCATCACCAAGGAGAGGAATGCGCCGCTATGAAAAGCTTTCTGGACTTCAACTCCGAGCCTTTCTTCAAAATAGCGTCGATTATAAAGATTGGTCAATGTGTCATAAATAGCAATATTCTTGATCGAACTAAATCTTTGAAAATGTTTTAAGGTCGCTGCCATCTGGTATCCGATAACGGAAAAGAATTGTAGGTCTTGGGCATCAAAGGCATTGGGTCGATCGCTGTTGAGGGAGATGCAGCCGCTGATTTCCCCCTCTGCCGCAAGGGGCAGCGTGAGATGAGACTTCAAGGTAGCCGCCGGATCCATGAATATCTGTTTGGACTTCAGTTTCCTTTTCTCGACGTGTAGATTAACTTGATTGACATCGATCGGCTCCTCTCCCAGGATCGAGAGAACACCGATCATATTCTTGACCACTTCTTGGGTGAAGGAGGGAGGACAGGACTCTTCTTGGTAAAGGTAAAGATGGGGGCCTTCTTTCCATAGGACTCCAAATGAGGCGAAGTCAAATAAATTGGGAAGGTTGGCCCCAGCGGACTCGACGATCTCCCGAATCTCAAAGCTCATGCTGATCGCATTGATGGTCGAACGGAGTACATTCAGATTTTTAAAAATCAACCTCACCAGAGTCCCCTATCTTTGGGAAATAATCCTCTCAGCCTCCCTGACCTTTGGGAGCACCTTTGGAAAGAGTTCCCTGCTGATCACCCCTTCTGCCAAAGCTGAAAAAAGATGAAAGAGATGGTTGATCAGACCTTGAAAACCCCGATGGATCTCTATGGGGGCCATGGTCCGGCAATTTTCCATCAATTCCTGTAAAGAAATGCCTTCCTCAGATACTTTCATGGAAGCCAAAAACGGATACTTGTCTCCGAGCTTCTTAATCGCTAAAGTAAAAATGAGTTCTAAAATGGTCTCGCCAAGCAGCGCGGATACAATCTCCCAGATCTCCATCAAAAGATTCGAATAAAGATCTAAAACGAGATCCGCAGACCATTTTTCTTTCTTGTCCTCTTTCCCCAGCGACACCATTTTCACTCTCGTCCCTTATCTTTTCATCCTTTCACTTTTTTTACCAACTTATGAATTTCCTCACCGTAGATATAAAAAACTAAGATGATAAGAGCGGATACTCCCAGCAGGATCAAAAAGGCTTTGTACTGATGATCGAAGGCTTTCGCCCCCTGAAGGGTCGCCATCAATGTCCCAGGTATCCTTCCCATCGTTGAAATAATCAGAAAAATCCCTAAATGCATGGGTGTCAGACCCAAGATGTAACAAAGAGCGTCCTTTGGAAAACCCGGGATTAAGAAAAGAAGAAGACTAAGGATGAGACCCTCGTGGCCAATCAGATAATCGAATTTTTTTAGAGTTTGTTCTGAAACAAATTTTTCAACCGCCCACTTTTCAAAAATCCTCGCCAAGCTGAAGGCAAACCATGAGCCTATCAGGAGACCGACCATCGAATAGATAAACCCGGCCTCTACTCCAAACAGGTACCCTCCCAAAAATTCAACAGCCCCCCCAGGAACGGGGGCAACAACCACTTGTAAAACTTGGAGTAGGATAAAGGCCAGAGGAGAATAAGGTCCAAAGGATCGTATGAATCCTTTTAATTCGTGTCGATCGTGGAAGATATCATAAAGTTTAACGACTTTAATCCACAATTGGGAATTGTATTGATAGATGAAAACAAAAATCAAAACTGCAAAAATAACCCAAAACCATATCCATTTCGATTGAATTGTTAATTTCATAAAGCAGGTTTTACCTAATTACAGGACAATTTTTCATGTTTCCATAACACAAAAAAAGACGGGAGTAAAGATAATACAAAATGAAGTAAGCATCTTTTTCCCCCTGATGAGATGAAGCACCATACCCTTCGCCATCTGGCTTTCTGACAAAATGCCATCGTTTTCTTTCGCTTTCGATCCAATTCTAAGGAGTCCCTATTTTTCGGTATCAGACCCTAGCATGATTGCCAGCCCACGTGTATCTTCGTGGTTTTCGAGTGCGATCTTGACCAAGCTGGTCAAGGGGACAGAGAGGATCATTCCAATCGGTCCAAGAACCCATCCCCAGAACACCAATGAAATGAACACGACCAGTGTTGATAAGCCCAGGCCTTTGCCCATGAGCTTTGGTTCTATAAGATTACCCAGAACATTATTGACGACCAAAAAGCCAAGAGCTGTTAAAAGGGCAGAGCCCACTCCAAACTGCACTAAAGCGAGAAGAGTGGGAGGGATGGCAGCAATGATCGACCCAATATTTGGCACATAGTTCAGTAGAAACGTGAGCGTCCCCCACAGCACTGGGTAATCGACCCCGAGGATCAAGAGCCACAGTGAGATGGCAAAGCCAGCGATAGCACTAATCAGAGTTTTAATGACCACATAGCGATTGGCGCTTCGGCTGAATTTCTCGATGGTGGCCAGCGACTTTGCCGGGTTTCTCAACGCAGCCTGCAATTTCTTTGGCAAATCCGCTGCCTCCAGAAGGATAAACACGACTGTGAGCAGGATCAAAAAAGCATTTGTGAGGACACTACTCAGACCTGATAACAGAGTTCCTGCCAAGCGCATTACCTTTTCCGGGCTAAAAGTACCACTTACTCTTCCCTCCGGAATGTCAAAGCCCTTTTCGCGTAACCAGTCTATCACCGGAGCAATATTCGCCGATAATCGCTCTTGATAGTTGGGAAGTGAACTCAAGAAACTATTTATCGAACTGCTTACCAACGCTCCCAAAAGTAATCCGACAGCCATGATGGCCACCAAAATGAAAACAAGCGCCAGGACTTTCGGCACGCCCTTGCGTTGCAGCCAGAACAAAGGGGGAGTACAGATAACTGAAATGAACACCGCCAGAAAAAAAGGGACCAGAATGGAGCTCGCCGCCTTCATCCCCGCCACGACAACGATAAAGCTGGCCAGGATCAGTAGTACGTGTGGCCTGGCCGTCTGTTTCACGCTGTCATCCATCCGAGCCTCCCAAACTTTCTTCTCTTCCTCACCCCCCTATCAAGTGGGTGGGGAAGGCATTTGCGATCGGTAACCTGCCAGAAAGCGTAACCATATCGAATGTGGGATGTCCACGTATATAAGTTAACAATTCAAGACCCTACGCATATTTCTAACTTCGGACTCTCCCAAGAACAGAGCTCATAAAGTTTCGTAGAACGATTTTTTCAAGAACTTGAATGACTTGACGAACTTATCGAAGATGTCGAAAGCCGCCGTATCATACGTTCCATCCATCGGCCGCCACTGGGTGATGTAGAAACCGATGATCCGATCCCCTCGTTTCCCAAAAATGACCCGGGCTCGGACCTTCTCTCCTCTCACCGGGTCCTTTCCCTCCACATCCACCTGAAGCCCTTCTCCGCCAACAACCTGGACCTCTTTCCTATCTAACACCTGAAAGTTGAGAATGGCATTAAACAGGAACCTCTTAAAGAATTCCTTTTCCCTCCCCTCGAACGACGCTGCTGTGCAACCGAAAGGCTCCTCATCGTAAGCAAACGTCGTCGTAGAAGGAAAACCTCCAAGATCGGATCTCATGAATCCAAAGTTAATATCCCCCCCACCTTCTGGCCGGAGCAACTTCCAATCAGGAGGAGGAGGCATAAACTCGAATTCATCTTCCCAGATGACTGTCCCTTGGGGAGATATCCGATAAGGCTTCTGAGCAGTCTGCGTGGTCGCACATGCAGAGAGCCACATCCCAACCAGCATCATACAGAGAATCAAGAACACTTTCCTTTTCATGGCTTTCCTCCTTCCTGGTTCAGCTTCTTAAGGAAGAGGAGAATATCCTTAAACTCAGGCGAACCGTCTCTGACATAACGAATAATCCCGGTCTTGTCGATAATGACTGTCCTTCTTCCAAAAATAGGTTTCCCCTCAGGCTGGATTTGGAAATAGGTACCCAGAAAACCGGTCACATTCGAAAGAAGAGGAAAGGTTACACCTAAACCATCGCCCCAATATTTTAGCGTTGTCACATCATCCCGACTGACGCCCACGACCCGGGCGTTGAAGCGCTCATAGAGGTAAAGGTTCCTCTGATGGCCCTCCATCTCGCCCGTTCAGATGGGGGTAAAGGCTGCGGGGAAAAAAGTAATGATCAGATGGTGCTTTCCATAATACTCGTCCGCATAGTTGATGATCTGGTCGTGGGTAGAAGGAAGAGTGAAATTCAATGTTTCTTGGCCCACCAAATCGACTTTCTTCTTTGCGTCCGCATTTGAAATTGGCAAAAGGAACAGAACAAACAAAAACAACCATAACCACTTCGTAACCAACTTCCTTCTCATAATGACCCCCTTTCTTTCGATTTATTGCATCTTGAATCTTTTTCTAACGTGTAAGTATTGATCTCACCACCTCCTTTATCGAAACTCCATTCTGATGTGCAAAGTCTTCCCCCAATTTTAAAAGAAATACCAGGAATTTGAAAGGGAAAAGAATATGATGATGGGGGCCTGCTCTTTTCATCAAGCAAGAGGATGCGCCTCAGCCACTTGGCCATTTTCCCAGTGACTTCGACTACAAAAGAAGAGGGCTACCAAAATCTGCTAACCCTCTTGAATTTTTCTGATGTTCCCAGCCAGACGCCTTTAGTATTAAGAAAACCTTATCTTGCAGATATCATTAAATAAACATTGGATATGCTGAAATCGCAAGCTCTCTTTCAAAATCCGCAATGGTGATCAGAAAACACCTGTTTATCTCCCCCATGAACCTCCGCACGAAGGATACATTAGACTGGCTCCGCACTTGTAGTAATATTCTTCTCCAAAAGTCATTCCAATTCCCGTTTCTATAATTTACCCATCACTGAAAAAGGAACCATCCTTAATGGTTATTTTTTCCAGTGGATTGATTTTCCTCCTTCCCAATCTTGTGATGATGAGCAGGGAGCATAACGATAGACCCGTACAGGACAAAAAGAGCAGGGTGAAGTTGAAGGAGTTGATGAGGAACATTCCAAATGAAGGGGCCAGAACAAAAGCGATATTGAAGGCCAAATAATAGTAACTGAGACTCTGCCCAAGACGGGCCTCTGGACTACTATTTGCGACAAATGTAACTGCAGCGGTATAAAAAAAGGCAAAGCCAATCCCATGAAAGATCCTCACCATTAAAAGAGGCCAGAAGGGAAGAGCAAAAAGATAGCCTAAAGAAGTAAGAGTAAAGAGGACGGCACCGGCAATCATAAAGGTTACTTCAGAAATCTTCAGCAAAAATCTCCCTACAATGGGTCTGAGGACTAATGAGGAAAGGCCGAGGGTCCCTATAAGGATACCAATCTCAATCTCCGTAGAGCCTATTCTTGAAAGATAGATGGGAAGGGTGGGAATGAGGGTACAATAAACGGATGACATAGTGAGTTGTGCAAAAAAAGTGAGGATGAAATTGGAATTAAATATTCCTGTCGTTTGCATTGCCATGCCTATTACATCACCTCACGTCTATCAAGTTTTGTCTGGGAGGGCAGGAAAGAAAGTGCTATGGATGGCTCCGCCTTTTGTAGATCCTCGCTGCACACAATTAACGGGAGCCATTTCGGATGGGCCTGAAGTTCCAGCTTAAACTCGGCGAAGATTCGGCCTATCTGTGCCTGTACCGATACCTGTTCCGGCCTCTTTCTTATGTTCCAACCCCCTGGTGGGTGATCCGCGGCGCCCGTCGGGTTCCTACCTCGCGCTTCGGACGGCAGGTGTTCCGCGTGGGCGTCGTCACGGCCTCGAAGATCTGTGAACCGCCACAGGGGGGCGGGAATGTCGCCTTATCCGCCGGAATACAGCGGCGCGATGACGATACGATCGCCGTCCCGGAGTTCATCGGCCGGGCCGACTGCCTTGCCGTTCCGGATGACGATCTTGGGTCGGTCCTTACCGATCCGGACGAGCCCGATGAGGCCTTCCACCGTCGCCGGTTCGGGAACCTCGAACTCCTTTTCGCTGAAGCCCGCCACGTAGATGAACGAGCCGATGAGCTTGATCGTGATCTTCATTCCATTTCGAGTTTCGTATATTTTTCGGTTTCTCCGGCTTCGTCCACCAGATCGAGGGATTCCGCAGTCTTTTTTGTAGGGATTCCTCTTCTGTCCCAGCCCCGGATGTCATAGAAGTGGTCGAGGAGTTCGTTGTACTTGCCGAGCTCCAGGATCTTCCCGGCGATGGGCCCTTCCTTGTCGGCGTTGGCCGGGTCGAACCAGGCCATCGGGGGATAGTCCCTCGTCCGGTCCCAGTCGGGGATCTCGCGGGCCCAGAAGAACTTCATCAGGGCGTAGATCCGGTCGCTGACCTTCCAGAAATCGTCGAACGTCCAGTCAAGACCGGTGGCCTTGTTGAAATAGACCGGGTAATTCTTGAGATCCCAGCCCAGTTCGATCCAGGGGAAGCGGCAGGCAACCATGAACTCGAAGAGGCCGCCCCGGATCCTCTGCAGTTCAACGACCTTCTCGGCCTTTTCCCTGCCGTAGGAGTCGCGGGCGGTCTGCTTCAGCTCGAAGGTGATGACCCAGGCCTCCTTGTGGTGTGCGCCGATGGGACTCGTCCCGAAGGCCAGGGCCATGCCGGGGATGAACTTGCAGTTGTAGGCCGCTACTTCCAGTCCCTTGACCTGCATGGCGTAAGCCTCAGAGTCGTGGCCGAACCGCCGGGACATTCGCAGCGTTCCGTCGGCCAGGAGGTTCCCGAGCTCACCCTCGCGCCGGGCTGCCATTCCGAGGAGCTCCTTGGCCCTTTCGGCGTCGCCGAACGTGAAGTCGCCCGTCGTCGCGCCGTGCTCGATGGCATCGGCGTAGAAGGAGAGAACGCAGCCGGCCGACATCGTGTCGATTCCGTAGTCGTCGCAGAGGTAGTTCAGGGAGCCGACCTGATCGAGGTCGAAGATCTCCAGGTTGGCGCCCAGGAGGCCGATGTTTTCGTAGTCGAGCTCGGAATCCCGGCCTTGGCGGTCGTGGATCGTGATGCCGCAGTGCATCGTGCAGTTCGGGCAGCCGTAGGTGGCGATCCGGGCGGCGTTAAGCCGCTCGCCGTCGATCTTCCAGGCGTCGGGGTGCCGGGTCTTCCGGAAGTTGCGGACCGGCAGGGCAGCGACCTCGTTGCACCAGGCCAGGATGCCGGTCGTGCCCTGGATGGACCAGCCGGTCTCCTTGTCGATCGCCCTGACCTTCTTCAGATCGCCCATTCCAATGGCCTTCATCTGTTCGGGATCGGCGACCGGGATGGTCTTGGTCCCTTTGACGACGATGGCCTTCAACTTCTTGGAGCCCATGACCGCTCCCATGCCGGGCCTGCCACCGGCCCGGCCTTCCAGGCTGCGGACAACGGCATACAAGACCATGTTCTCGCCTCCCTGGCCGATGTTGAGGACCCCGACGCCCTTGCCGTACTTGGCGTAGATCCAGTCGTTCGTGTCATAGGTCCCTTTGCCCCAGGCCTCATCCGCGGGCAGGAACTCAACCTTGTCGTCCTCGATGTAGAGGTAGGTCGGAGAAGCGGCACTCCCTTCGACGATCAGAACGTCGTAACCGGCCTTACGGAGATGCTCGGTGACCCACGTCCCCAGGTTCCCGTCTCCGTAACCGCCGGTGATGGGGGACTTGGCCGCCACCACCGCCTTGCCGGTGTTCGGGGCCGGGATGCCGGCGATGGGACCCAAGGCCACGATGAACTTGTTCTCGGGTCCCAGCGGATCGATACCGGCTTTCAGCTCGTCCCACAGGATCTTCAAGGCGAAGCCCCGTCCGCCGACCCATTTTCTTGCGAATTCATCGCTGAAGGTCTCCTTCCTGTAGCTCTTCGTGGTCAGGTCGACCCTCAGGATGTTGCCGGTCCAGCCGTTCATTTTCTTTCCTCCATTCGATGCGAATTTGTCATCGTGAATAGCAGACTGTCGGTCGCGTTGGTGATCGACTACTCCTCAATATTTATAAGTGGATGACCGCCCTGAACGCCTCCTCTGCACAACCTCCTTTAAGAGCGGCGCCGGATCGTGTTGTAAGGGGTCCGGTTTCTATCACATCCCCATGTAGGTTTTACGAACCTCTTCGCTGCACATTAAATCTTTTGCAGTTCCGGACTGCACCACCCGCCCGGTCTGAATCACGTAACCGCGGTGGGCGATCTCCAGAGCTTCCTGGACCATCTGTTCGACCAGCAGCACGGTGACCCCGGTGCGGTTGATGGCGGCAATGGTCTCCAGCATCTTCTCCACTAGCGTCGGCATCAGGCCCAGCGACATCTCGTCGAGAATCAGCAGCTTGGGCCACGACATCAACCCTCGGGCGATGGCGAGCATCTGCTGCTCGCCGCCGCTCAAGGTCTCCGCGGTCTGGCACGCTCGCTTTCGTAGCACGGGGAAAAGCTCCAGCATTTCTCCCAGGCGTCGCTTGATTTCGGCATCTGATTTTTCGGTATAGGCCCCCAGCGACAGGTTTTTCTCGACGGAGAGCTTGGCGAACACCCGCCGCCCCTCAGGCACGTAGCTGATGCCGAGTGCCAGGGTCTGGTGGGCACGCATCCGAGAAATGTCCCGGCCCTTGAAGCGGATAGCGCCCTGCAGCGGAAAGAAAAGGGTTAGCTAAAACACTAACCCTTTGTTATGAACTGGCGTCCCCAAGGGGATTTGAACCCCTGTTGTCGGCGTGAAAGGCCGGTGTCCTTGGCCTGACTAGACGATGGGGACCATGAAATCGTTAATGATCAATGCCTATTGAAAATTGCAAAATGAAAATTGCTAATTTTGAATTTTACAATTTCCAATTTTCAATGATCTTTGATGATGGTGGGCCGTACTGGACTCGAACCAGCGACTCTCTGCTTAAAAGGCAGATACTCTACCGCCTGAGTTAACGGCCCTCTCTCTTATTCAAGGTAAGTGAAAACTTTCTGAAATGTCAAGTGAAAACTAAAAAAGGGTCTTTAACCTCTATGGTCTCATTCCTCTCAGGGCCGACCGAAATCATCGTAATTTTTGTATTGATCAATTCCTCAATCCTTCGGATATAACGTTGTGCATGATACGGAAGGTCCGAAAAATTTCTCGCCCCCTTGATCTCTGTGTCCCATCCATTCACCTCTTCATAAACGGGTTCAGAGGATTGCAACATCTCCAGGTTAGAAGGAACATGGTGAATGACCTTTCCATTCAGGCGGTATCCGACACAGACCTTAATCTTTTCAAAATTGTTTAATACATCCAACTTGGTGATCGCCATCTCACGGATACCGTTGATCCGGATGGAATGGTTGACCACCACGGCATCAAACCAACCACACCTCCTTGGCCTCCCTGTGGTCGCGCCGTACTCTCCTCCCATTTCACGTATCTTCTCCCCCAACTGATCTCGAAGCTCGGTGGGGAATGGTCCTTCTCCAACACGAGTCGTGTAAGCTTTCGCGACACCGATCACCGAACTGATCATGGTAGGGCCAATTCCCGAACCTGCACAGGCATTACCTGCTACGGTATTGGAGGCCGTCACGTAAGGATAGGTACCATGATCCACATCTAATAAGGCCCCTTGTGCCCCCTCAAAAAGAATGCGTCTCCCTTTCCGAATGTCTTCATAGAGGACCAGTGAAGTATTCTTCACATATTTTTCGAGTTCCTTTTTATAGAGCAAGTATTCATCAAAAATTTCTGAAAACTCAAAGCTCTTCTCTTTCAATACTCGGACTAAATAGATGTTCTTCTGGATGAGGTTCTCTTCCAGTTTCTTACGAAATACCTTCTCGTCGATGAGGTCGACCGCTCGAATGCCGCAACGAGCCACCTTGTCTTCATAGGCTGGCCCAATCCCCCGGCCTGTGGTTCCAATTTTAAAGATTCGCTCTCTCGCAACGTCAATCTTCCGATGGTAGGGAAGGATGAGGTGTGTTTCCTCGCTGATCATTAACTGCGAATCATCTTTGAAATACCCTTTTCTTTTCACCTCAGCAATTTCTTCGATCAACACCGCTGGGTCTAAAACCACCCCGTTTCCGATAATGCATTTCTTGTTTTCGTAAAGGATGCCGGAAGGCATCAGGTGGAAAACGAATTTTTCTCCTTTCAGGACGATCGTATGACCGGCGTTATTCCCCCCTTGAAATCGCACTACCGTATCGGCATACTGGGTCAATAAATCGACGATTTTCCCTTTACCTTCGTCTCCCCACTGGGCTCCTACGATGACGATATTGGCCATATTCACCCTCACCCCTGAACCATGTGAGGTTCAGGGCTCTGCCCTGCATCCTACGTGGTTCAGGGCCAACCCCCTCCGGTTAAGAAGAAACGACTATTTTAGATTTTTTACAAAACCATTAAAGATGAATCTGACGAACCGAGATGATGTTCGGCAACCTCAAAATCTCGCCCAACATCCCTGGTGGTAAGGGGGCATCCAAATGGAGCAGCGAGATTGCATTGCCGGCCATTCGATCGCGACCAAACTGCATCGTGGCAATATTGATATTCCGGCTTCCCAGCGCCATCCCAATATTCCCGATCACTCCCGGTTTATCATAATTATTAACCACCAAAATATACCCTTCCGGAAGGGCTTCGATGAAAAAATCATTAAGCTTGACGATCCTTAGTTCCTTCCTTCCGAAGAGTGTTCCTGCAATATAGTTCTGCTCCATCTTCGATCTGGTCGTTATAGCAATCAAGCTTGTAAAGTCCTCTGCCATCGTACTGGTCGACTCTGTGATCCTTATCCCCCTGCCTTTAGCCATCATCTGAGCGTTAACAAAGTTGACCGTCTCACCCACATACGGCGTAAGGAGACCCTTCAAAACCGAAATCGTAATCGGTTTTGTTCCATACTCCAACACCTCGCCATGGTATTCAATCAGCACCTCTTCAATGGCGTAGTTGGAAATCTGGGCAAGAAAGCTTCCCAGCTTTTCCCCCAGCCGAAGGTAAGGTCTCAAGAAAGGAAGAATATCCGGGCTGACCATCGGAATATTCACTGCATTGCGAGCCTCCCCTAAAAGCAGATAGTCGACAACCTGTTGGGCAATGGCGATGGACACATTCTCCTGGGCTTCCCCTGTGGAGGCCCCCAGATGGGGGGTGCTAACAACCTGCTCCAGTTCAAGGAGAGGGTTCCCGATCGCCGGCTCTTTTTCAAAAACATCGAGGGCCGCCCCGGCGACCTTCCCTTCCTTCATAGCATCGTATAGATCCTTTTCGTTGATGATTCCCCCTCTCGCACAATTGATCAAAATCACCCCGTTCTTCATCTTTGCGAAGGTATTCTTATCGATGAGATTTCGGGTTTCATCTGTTAAGGGGGTGTGAATGCTGATGAAATCAGAGCGGCCGAGCAGATCATCGAGGGGCACCAGTTCCACCCCTTTTTTCTCCGCTGCCTCCTTTGAAAGATAGGGATCGAAGGCGATCACCTTCATCTTCAGCCCTCTTGCCCGATCGGCGACGATGGTCCCAATCACCCCTATCCCGATGATTCCAAAGGTCTTATTATAAAGTTCCACCCCCATGAATTTCTTCTTCTCCCATTTCCCGGCTTTCATCGAAGCCGTTGCCTGGGGAACCTTTCTCGCGACGGAAAACATCATGGCAATCGTATGCTCCGCCGCCGCAATGGCATTCTCCTGCGGAGTGTTCATCACCACAATACCCTTTTTGGTGGCTGCGGGAAGATCCACGTTGTCCAATCCAATCCCTGCTCTTCCAATCACTTTTAAATGGTCTGCCGCTTCGATGATGTCACCCTTCAATTTCGTCTCGCTTCTGATAACGATCGCATCGTACTCCCCGATGATTTTTTTCAATTCTTCCGGAGGGAGGCCTGGTTTAATATCCACTTTGAGGTTCTTAGCCCTCCCGAGGATTTCCAGCCCCTTGTTCGATAAAGGATCGCTGACCAATACTTTTTTAAACTCTTCCATCCCTCCTTACCTCGGACCGTCTGGGGATCCGTTCATTTCATCAATATCTCTTCCGCTGCCTTCACTCCTGTCCCCAGCTCAAAGGCATAGCCCATCTCCTTCAAAAGCATCTCAAGGGCTGAAATCACCATCACCATGTCCAATCTCTCATAATATCCGAGATGGGCAATCCGGATGATCTTTCCCTTGGCCTGATCCTGGCCTCCCGCCACAGTGATCCCAAATTTCTCAAAAAATAGATTCTTCAATTTCCCCCCCTGAATCCCCTCTGGAACCTTGACCGCTGTGAGCGCATTGCTCGGTGACTCAGGGGCGTAGAGCTCAAGACCTAAAGCCTTCACCGCTTCGCGGGTGGCCGTCGCTAATTTTTCATGCCGGCCAAAAACCGATTCGAGACCCTCTTTTTGAATCAGTTTGAGTGACTCCCTCAGCCCAACGAACAGGGAGATGGCCGGGGTGAAGGAATTCTGATTCTTCTGCGCAGACTTCAGCTCCTTTTTGAAATCAAAATAGAATTTCGGTAGGTTCGATCTCTCTGCGAACTTCCATGCCTTGTCGCTTAAAGCAGCAAAGGCAAGCCCGGGCGGCAGCATCAGGGCCTTTTGGGAACCGCTGACCACCACATCGAGTCCCCATCCATCCATTGGAATATCGAATACGCCGATCCCTGTAATGGCATCGACGACGATGACAGTCTCTTCATATTTTTTTACAATATCCGCTATCTCTTTGATGGGGTGTTTCACACCCGTGGAAGTCTCACTGGCTTGGGTATAAACCGCTCGAATCGACGGATCGGACTCCAGAATCCGCTGAACCTTCTTGGGATCAACGGCCTTGCCCCATTCCACGCCAATCGGTATAAACTCAATCCCATAGGCCTTGCAGATCTCCCCCCATCTCTCACCGAACTTTCCTCCCCGAACGACCAGGGCCTTATCCCCTTTGGAAAGGATATTAGAAACGGCCCCTTCCATGGCACCGGTTCCGGAGGAGGTAAAGATCAACACCTCATTTTTTGTCTGGAAAAGGTATTTCAAACCTTCCCTGATCTCAGCAAAAATTCTCTCAAACTCCGGTTCCCGGTGGTGCATGACAGGCTCTGCCATCTTGAGGAGCACCTCCGGCGGGAGCATCGTTGGTCCGGGTGAAAATAGATATTTTTTTTCCATGCCTGCCCTCCTTTGACAGAAAAACCGATAAATTGTATTTTATATTGAATGCTCTGTCAATAGCTCCTCTTTTTTTGGTTATTCGAAAATCTTGACTTTTTAGGGATAATTTCCTAACTTTTAAGAATCCTTTGCCAAGAAATTTGTTAAAATGGACCAGATGATTACAAAGACGCTGGCTGAGATCTACCTTCAACAAGGCCATCTTGAAAAGGCCTATGAAATCTTTAAGACACTTTTGGAAAAGAATCCTTCCGATTTAGAACTGCAGGAGAGATTAAATGAGTTGAGCGAAAAATTGACACATTCTCCTCCCTGGGTCAACCCTTCGATCCACTCTAAAGAAGAAAAAATGCACCTTCTCGAGAGATGGCTCGCCAACATTCGGGAAAGGAAAAGAGGATGATGAAAAATTCAGTTCATCAGACACGACATGAATCCGTTCGGAAAGTGATGGAATCAAATCACCTGGAGGGGACTCTCTTCAGCAGTCTTGAGAATATCCGTTATCTTTGCGGGTTCACCGGCAGCGACGGGGCTTTCGCCCTTACTCAGAAAGATGCTTTCTTTCTTACGGATTCCCGGTATTGGACACAGGCGGACGAGGAGGTCAGGGGATCTCAGATCATCCATTACAAAAAGAAAATAGATGGTATTGTCTCTCTCTTGTCAGATTTAAAATTGAAGAATATGGGTTTCGAATCCGCCTCCCTCCCCTTCTCGCTCCATCAATCCCTTCTAAAGAAACTGGCCAAAGAGACCGATCTCATTCCCCTTGAAGAGGAGATCAAGAACTTGAGGGCCGTTAAGGATGCCCAAGAAATGGTTTTGATTCGAAGGGCCATTGAAATCGCATCAAATGCTTTTCTCCACATCACCGATGTGCTGAAGGAAGGGGTTTTGGAGGAGGAAATTGCCCAGGAGATGGAATTTTTTATGAAACGAAATGGGGCTCAAGCCCTTGGTTTTGATATTATTGTGGCTTCTGGAAAACGATCTGCTCTCCCCCACGGAAGGGCAAGTGGGAAAAAGATTGAAAGGGGAGATTTTGTCCTAATCGATTTCGGTTCAAGCTTTCGGGGTTATCATTCCGATCAGACACGTACTCTCGTCTGCGGCAAACCATCTCCTGAGCAGGAAAAGGTTTATCAGGTGGTGAAGGAAGCTCATGACAAAGCCATTGAATTGATTCGGCCAGGCATTCCTATTCATGAAGCGGACGAGGCGGCAAGAAACTATATCAGAGAATGCGGATATGGTGAATATTTCGGTCATGGATTAGGTCATGGTATTGGTTTAGCTGTACACGAAGACCCGACCGTCAATACAGAGAATAAAGGGCTTGTTCAAGAGGGAATGGTCTTTACAGTTGAGCCGGGCATCTATATCCCCGATTGGGGAGGCGTTCGAATCGAGGATATGGTTTTGGTTACTCCCCAGGGAGCAGAGGTATTAACATATCTACCAACAGAATTGACGATCATTTAAGACGATCACTTAATACTTGACCAATGCTCAATAATTTTTTATATTTTGGGAGTCGAAGGACGATCGACTAAGGACTAAAAGACTACATGACTATGGGGCGGGCATAGCTCAGCTGGTAGAGCATCGGCTTCCCAAGCCGAGGGTCGCGGGTTCGATCCCCGTTGCCCGCTCCAAAAAAATCAAGAGATTATGGCATTAAGGCTGTAACCTCTTTTTCGTTGGTGTCCATATAGGTGTCCATCGTTCTGATTTTTCCTCATTGGTCCCTACCCTTTTCTGTCAAAAAGTCCCTTCAAAGAGCCTTAATCAAAATGATGAATGCCGTCTCCCTTCCTTGAAAGCCTCCCTGAATACGGATATCCTAATTACAGAGAAAAAATCCCCTGGATCCCTGGGTAATCTTGCCTTGAAGAGTACTTCCTGAAATCGTTGATCGTCAGGTTTCCATCAAAATGAAGGATTTCAAGTGGTAATCGTTATCTGGGATACTGGCTGAAGACCTTCCCTCATATCCTGGGGTTACTTTTTGAATTGACACACAACTGCGTTCTAAGTATATTCAGCCTATCCAAAAAAGCGCGTTCTTATCAACCATTTATCATCATCGATGTGTGTTTCTGAACGGGAGGGTGTCATGAGAATTCTGATGGATGTGGTGGTTGTGGGATGCCTGTTGTTCACTAGTCCGGGGCTAGCGTTTGATCTGCAAGGACATCGTGGCGCGCGCGGTTTGGCGCCGGAAAACACCTTACCCGCCTTCGCCCGTGCGCTATCGCTGGGTGTGACTACACTGGAACTCGATACAGGTATTACCAAGGAGGGGGTGGTGGTAATCTCCCACAACCTGTCGTTGGACCCGGACATTACGCGCGACAAAGACGGGAAGTGGCTTCGAAAGACCGGGCCTGCGATCCATTCGCTCACCTTCGCCGAGCTGCAGCAGTATGACGTGGGTCGCCTGAAGCCGAATACCGACTATGCCAAGCTCCTCCCCGAGCAGAGGGCGGTAGACGGGACGCGCATCCCCAAGCTCGCTGACCTGTTTGCACTGGTCAAGAAATCCAGCAACGAGCAGGTACGTTTCAACATCGAGACGAAGATCTCGCCCCTCAACCCCAACGAAACACTTGATCCGGAAAATTTCACTAAGACGCTGGTCGAGCTGATCCAAAAGGAGGGGATGGGGGCGCGCGTCAGCATCCAGTCCTTCGATTGGCGCACACTGCAAGTGGTGCAGAAAATCGCTCCGGAAATCCCGACGGTCTATCTCTCTGTGCAACAGCGCTCATTCGACAACATCGCCGCCGAGAAGCCGGAAGGCTCACCCTGGGCGGCAGGATTTCAACACAAGGACCACGGCTCGGTTCCCAGGATGGTCAAGGCGGCGGGTGGCAGGATCTGGTCGCCTTATTTCGCTGACATCACCGAAGCCAAACTGGAAGAGGCGCACTCCCTGGGCATCACGGTGGTCGTGTGGACAGTAAACGAACCGGGGCAGATCAAAAAGATGCTGGACCTTGGCGTGGATGGGCTCATCAGCGACCAACCTGATCTCGTTCGCCAGACAATGGCGGAGCGTGGTATGGCGCTGCCGTCTCCTACGCCGGTGCAACCCTGACACAATTTGATCGTGCTATACAACATCCGCTTCTGGGCGTCCCCTGGCTTTCACCAGAAGGATTCCCTCTGCCCGTGTGTATAAGGAAACCGGCCCCAGGCCGGAGTCGCCTCAAGTGGTTTGGTTAGGAGTTACATCATCACGGCTGTATGAACGGATGATTGTCGTTTCCGCAATGCGGGAGACCTCACCGAATATTATAACCATCTCGTCATCATCACCCGCGGTGGCCTATTCGACGTTAACCGCTTCAGCGTCATCTGGAAAATGAGCACAGAGCATTATAATTCCTTGCTTATTAGAAAATGGGGTCCATGAATAAAGGGTTAATAGCAAAGCCGCCCGCAACTGCGCTTTGTCGTTGTGCTCACTCGTAATCTTCGATTCTTGAATATGGCTCGCAGTAATGACTTGCAGGTGCAGTCCTCAATCCCCTTTTCTAAGGACTATTTCGGAGACTGCCGAAAAAGCAGAAACCTCCCATTTTTGCTATTCTTGTACCGTTAGAAATCAGCTATTTCCGAGACAGAGAAGACGACTATTACAAACGCACTGAATAAAATGACATTCCCCCCCCACCTCACCCTCCCCGCCTACTCCGCCGAAGTAGCCTCAGGCTACGGTAGCCGGGCCTTGATTTATCAATCTTTTTAGAGAAAGGAGAGCCTGTTTTTATTGACTTTTCGTAACAGATGATTTAAGTCCCTCCCATGAGAATTGATCTGCACTGCCACAGTAAATACTCCCAGGACAACTATCTTGAGCCTGAGGAATTAGTGGAACAAGCCATCAAGATAAACTTGGATGGCGTCTGTTTTACTGAACATCACTTGATGATTCCCTCGTGGCCATTGGAAAAAATTGGGATCCCCGAAGGTTTTCATGTTTTTAGGGGCGTCGAAGTATCAACCGATCGGGGGCACCTCCTGGTATATGGATTAATAGACGATTCCTGGAACATCTGGTCCAACCATACTTATTTGAATGCCTTCCAAGTGATAGAAAATGTTCATGGTCTGGGTGGTATCTGTGTGCCGGCCCATCCGTTCAGGGGTTGGGATTCCTTTGGTGAAGATGTTTTTAGAATAGATGGTTTTGATGCCATTGAGACTCACAATGGTCACAACTTAGGAGATATGAACCAAAAAGCCATCCATGCCGCCAGACAAAGAAATCTTTCTTCAGTGGGGGGAAGTGATTGTCACAGGAAAGAGGAGGTAGGCAGGGCCTTCACTGAGTTCAAAAATCCTGTACACACGATCGGTGAGTTGATTGAAGAAATAAAAAGGGGAAATTGTAAAGGAATGATGCTATAGGAACCTTTTGTCAAACCATTCCTCCAATTCATGTTGACCCGTTTATCCTAATCCATTAAACTCTTAGTAAAGAACCCCGCCCACAGGGCGGGGCTTTGAAACCCAAGATCGAAAACCGAGATCCCGAAATCGTTAGACCCTGAACTTGATTCACGGCAAGGTTCGGGATGACAACAAGACCAGAGCCAAAGCATTTTGTCATGAACCAGGTCCTGAACTTGATTCAGGATCTTCGATTTCAGCATCTGGCCTGCTTTTTTCTGCCTTCGGCAGAAGCATCTTTCATCCCCGTCCACAGGACGGGGTTTTCAGATGCGGTTTTAATAAAACGAAGAGGATTGAAGAATGTGAAGACAGCGACGGAATAATGTCTGGAGGGCTCCATTAAAAAACAAGAAAAGAGGCAAGGAAATGGGAATTAAGTTTTACACAAAGCCTAAGCTTGAGAAACCAGCGATGTTTGTGGGCTGGCCAGGGATTGGAAACATAGGGCTCATTGCGGTGGATTCCTTAAAGGGTATTTTAAAGGCAGAGGAATTTGGAGAAATAGAGAGTTGGGATTTCTTCTATCCAAGGAGGGTTTCAATCAGAGAAGGCTTGTTGGAAGACCTGGAGTTTCCCAGCAACAAATTCTATTATGGGAGGCTCGAGAAGAAAGATTTAATATTTTTCATCGGAGATGAACAGCCAGCTGAGGGAGGAAGAATGTATGCCAGCGGGGAAAAGGCTTACCGGATGGCTAACTTGGTTTTAGATGTAGGTTTAAAATTTGGGTGCCAGAGGGTTTACACTTCTGGGGCTTGCGTTTCGTTGACTCATCACCAGACGAAACCAAGAGTTTGTGCAGTCATCAGTTCTGATAATTTAATAAGGGAAGTAAAACAGTATCCCAATACGATCTTGATGAGTGAAATAGGGGAGAGAGGAGAAAGTGAAGGAACAATCACTGGTCTGAATGGTCTTTTGTTAGGACTTGCTAAAAAAAGGGGGCTGGAAGGTATTTGTCTAATGGGAGAAATACCCGATTGGCTTTCCGGGGCTGTTCTTCCCTATCCGAAGGCGTCAAGATCCGTCCTTGAGGTCTTCGCTGAGATCTTAGGAATCAGAATCGATTGTAGTTTTCTGGATAAGATGGAAGGGCAAACCGAAGAGATAATTGAAAGTTTTTATGCAAAATTCCCTCCAGAAATGAAAGAGGAGTATGATCAAAGAAAACTTATTGCGCAGGCTAAGCCAGGAACAATAACGATCCAGGCTCAGATATATATTGATGAACGTTTTAGAAAAGGAGGCGACGAAGGTGGAGAAAGACCCATTTGAGATCTATCAAACTCCCCAGTTGCAAAGTCCATCTCTGATTATTGGTTGGCAAACTCAGGATGTTGGGAAATTGGGATCCAAGGTTATTCATTTTTTGGATGAAAAACTGGGAGGTCAAGAAATTGGTGAAATGAAGCCTCTGGGCTTTTTCCCATTCGGAGGGGTAAGATTTAAAGATGATTTGGTCCAGGTTCCGGGAAGTAAATTCTGGGCTTGCGAGAAATATAATCTCTTGATCTTAATAAGTGATGAACCTGTATTTGAACACTATCAATTCCTCAACTTGGTTCTGGATTTTGCTGAATTTCACTGCCATGCTAAAGAATTGTATACCGTGAGTGGGGCTGTTTCTTGTGTTGCCCACACCAACCCTCGTAGAATATTAACGGTTTTCAATCAGCCAGAACTTAAAACCAGCCTGGAAGGCTATGGTCTACAAGAGATGACCTGGGAAGGACCGCCAGCGATCAGCAGCTATCTCTTGTGGGTAGCAAAGAAAAGGGGAATTTCAGGGGTGAGCCTTTGGACGGAAATACCATTCTATTTAGCCACTCGAGAAGATCCCCAGGCAATAAAGCTAACCCTTTCTTTTCTGAATAGAAGGTTTGACTTAGGTCTGGATTTAGGGGAGTTTGATTTAGAGATTAAGTATCAGAATGAAAAAATAGCCGACTTGAGGAAGGAAGATGCTGAAATTAATAATTATATCAGCCTCTTAGAAACTGGACAAAGGTTAGATGAAGAGGAACAGTTGAAATTGGCGAGAGAGGTCTATAGACTATTTGAAAAAAGATGCTAAACGTAAATTCAGCCTCCCGTGAGACCAAAAAGTGAAAAGGGGTGAAGCGTTTAATTTTTTTGCTTGATGAATTCAGCTTTTTTTGATAATAATGATATATTAAATATCATGATTGGCCAAACAAAGTGAAACCTTTTGTAAGGACAGAATAGAACGTAACGGGTTTAGGAATAATTTTGGAGCGGATAAAATGGGTAATGAGCAGAGAAAGAATATTCGATTCTTAGCACAGGACAACGTCATCGTTGCACTTCAGAATAAATACACTAAAGTTGGGAAAGTCCAAGATATAAGTATGGGAGGGCTGGCTTTCGAGCATATCGATGATGAAAAACCGAACTCGGAGACTTCAAGAAGAGATATCCTTCTGTGGGTCAACGGATTCCGCTTGTCCAAAGTACCGGGTAGGATAGTGTATGATATTCCGCTCCCCCCACCCAATGAATATCAAGGATTCTTCTTCCATCTCATTACCAGACGCTGTGGGGTGGAATTTGAGACACTTTCAGAAGATCAGGCCTCGCAATTAGATTTTTTTCTTGAAAACTACACCAAGGGGAAAATTCCTTAGCCGTAACAGTTTGGTCCTTATCTTACTCGAGGGCCATCGCATGAAATGGGGGCTAGGTTTTTATTGAGAATTGGGAAAGGGTAAGACGAGGGCACCCATCAATTATTCGTAACGCTTAAACCAAACCGAAATATTTGAACCGCCGTTTGAGCAACCATTAAGTAAAGCAGATCTTATCTCCCTCTTTTTCGACTGACCAAGAATCACATCCAGATCACACTGCGGGTCGAGATGTTCTGTTCCAATCGTGGGAGGAATCAGCCCATGGAAAAGAGTCAATGCAACTCCGCAGGCCCTGATCCCTCCCGAACCATCGAACTCTCCGAGCATCGATTTGAGGCCACTGACCGAAATCTCTTTTGCCCTTTCTCCAAAAACCTTTTTGATCGCAAGGGTCTCTGCCCGATCCAGATCAGGAGTGGAATTGGCTGCAGCAGAAATATAATCGACTGTCGAAGGCTCCTTAGCCGCGAGTGACATCGCTTTGGCAATCGAGTCTCCTTTGAGATCATATCGGAGAATCCCATCTGTGCTTCCTGACAGGCCCACACCAGCCATTTCCGCATAGATCTTCGATCCCCTCTTTTCTGCATGCTCCAATGTCTCCAGAACAAGAATTCCACCTCCTTCTCCCAAAACAATTCCATTCCGGTCCTGACCAAAGGGCCTCATCCCCTCCAATCCTTTCCCCCTTCCTGGGGATAGGGCGCTTAGCATTGAATAGACGTGATAGAGAGGTTCGCTCAACTCATCACCTCCCCCTGCGAGGATGATATCTGCCCTTCCCTCCTTCAATAGATGGTAAGCAAAGGCCATAGCCATCTCTGTCGAGGTCTCCTTATGAGAGAATGTGAGGTTAATTCCCTTGATTCCATATTCGATGGAACAGTGGCTCGCGATGGCGTTGGGCACAGCGGTTTGAAAGAGCAGTGGGGCGGCTCCGGTTGGCCCGTCTTTCAAAAGGGAGCGGAAGAATTGGTCAACCGTATCCGAACTTCCAAGGCCCGTACCAATCAAAATCCCCATACGATTTGGATCTTCCCTTCTTAGGTCAATTCCAGAATCGTCGAGAGCCAATCGGACTGTTGAGACCACGATTCTTCCAATCCGGTCCATTCTCCTGAGATTTGCGGGTTTGATGAAGGCCTTGAAATCGATCTCCGGGAGCTGGGCTCCCAATCGGGAACGGTACAGGCTTACATCAAATCCTCGAATCGGCCTGATCCCCGAGATTCCTTGAAGACAATTCTCCCAGAACTCCTCTTTCCCAACTCCTATAGAGGAAACGATTCCGAGACCAGTAATGACGACGCGATGATCCTTCGGCGAGTTCGGAGTTTGGAGTTCGGAGTTCGGAGTATTTTTAAAAGTTTTATTATACATTTCCATTTTCCTATCAGTTCTTAGCGCCCAATTATTAAATCAAATTACCAACTCCGAACTCATTACTCCGAACTAAATTTCTTAAAAACGAGACAAACATTATTTCCTCCGAAGGCGAAGGAGTTTGAAAGGGCGGCCCGTACATCTCTTTTAATAGATTGATTCGGCGTATAGTTGAGGTCACAAAGGGGATCCGGAACTTCGTAATGAATCGTTGGTGGAATGACCCCGCTCTCCAATGTCAGGACGGTTGCCACTGCCTCGATGCCGCCTGCAGAGCCGAGGCAGTGCCCCACCATCGATTTGATCCCGCTGATGGGAATCTCTTTCGCCCTTTCTCCGAATACCCTTTTTATGCCCCTTGTCTCAGCAATATCATTGAATGGGGTGGCTGTACCATGGGCATTGATCGTATCCACCTCCTCTGGAGTAATCCCAGCATGATCCAAGGCAATCCGTATTACCCTCTCCACGCCTTCTCCATTCGGTTCTGGGGCTGTGAGATGATAAGCATCTGCGCAGATGCCATATCCCAGAAGCTCCGAACGAATCGGAGCATCCCGCCCTAGGGCGTGCTCCAATTCCTCAAGAATGAGAATTCCAGCTCCCTCACCGATGATCAAGCCCTGCCTCCTCTTATCGAAAGGTTTACAACTCTCAGGATCGATTAACTTCAGACTCCCGAATCCACTGTAGGAGACCTCACAAAGAGAGTCGCTTCCACCGGTCACCATCACATCGGTGAGACCCGTTTGAATCATCTCGTAGGCGACTCCGATGGAGGCAGAGCTTGAGGAGCAGACCGTGGCCGTCGTGGTCCGGGGCCCTTTCAGGCCTGATTCGATGGCGATGTGGTCTGTCGTGGTGGCAAGAGAATAAGAGATGAGGAAGGAAGGAGAAGACCTCTTCAATCCCTGATAGAAATCCCTAAAATATTTTTCGACGGAGAGAATGCCGCCCGAGCCTGCTCCCAACACAACCCCCACCTTTTCCTTATCAAGCGAAGCTTGATCGAATCGGGCAGATTTCCATGCCTCTCTGAAAGCAACGATTCCGAAATGATCGCATCGGGAGAGGCGTCGAATTTCCTTTTTTGAGAAATGGGCCTCAGGCTCAAAATCGGAGACCTCTGCTGCCATCTTCGTTCGATAGGGGGAGGGATCGAAAACGGTAATTTCCTTGGTTCCATCTTTCCCCTCGATGAGGGAATTCCAGAACTCAGGGATGCTATTCCCCACGGCACTCACCACACCCAACCCTGTTATGACAACCCTTTTCCTCATTTGACCTCGGTTACTTAGCCACTCTTTTCAATGCCAATATAGTTTTACTCACCCCTGGGAAAAGGAACTTTTTCAGGCTGAGATAAAAAAGGACCTCAGAGAGGTTTCCAAAAATAGAGGAGGCCATTCGTTTTCCAAAACCACTTGGAAAAGTATGTCCCCCTATCATCTGTTCGCATTCTTCAAACCCAACCCTCTCCAAACATCTCTGGATCATCTCTGGTGAGAAGTCGGAGAGGTGGGCTGGCAGGTCGTAGAGCCGATTCTCCATACCGAAAAGGTGAAGGAGGTTCTTGATGGGTGTGGTATGAGGATATCTCAATAACAGGAGCCCTCCTGGTTTGATAATTCGGTGGCACTCCTTCAGGAAAGCCATCGGATGGGCAAGGTGTTCAATCACATAGAACCCAGTGACCGCATCAAAATAATTTTCAGGAAAGCCAAGTTCCTCCAATGGCCCGGGGTGGATCGTCAGTCCTAAGACATCCCTCGCATAGTCCATCGCCTTTCGAGATATCTCCACACCCGTGACTTCCCATCCTCTGCCTCTCATCTCTGCAAGAAAAAAACCAAAACCAGCTCCCACATCCAACAGTCTTCCTGACCCTTTATGAGTTTGTATGAGATTCGCCGCCCTTTTGAAGACCGGTTGCATCATCCTCTGCCAAGACTCAATCGACGATCCTTCCTCCGGAAGATAATGCTGATAGAAGCTGAATAAGGATTCATTCGTTGGCCTTGGATTGAGGTAGATGAATTGACACGACGTACATCTCACCATCTGAAAGGCACCCTCTTGATGGAGAGGGTTGCTTCCTGACTTCTCACAGATGGGACAGGGGATTTCCTCCATTTCAATATCTGGTTTCATCTTCATAAAAAATCCCCCCTGCCCCCTTTCGCAAGGGGGGGCAGAGGGGAGATGACCGAAGCCTTCGGGTCAACCCAGCATAAAAACGTTATAAAGGCTGTTGGGTGTGCTGGGCGGATCCCCGGGAAGCCGCCATTAGGCGGGAATCTTCCCAAAGCTTTATAGCGGAACCTTTTAGCGTCCTGCTACTGTGTTTCCAAGCACATTTCAGAAGTCACCTTAGGTGATATCGTATATTACCCATAAAACATAGTCAAAAACCGCTTGATAAAGGTTTGAAAGCACACCTAACAGCCTTTTCAATGCAACATCTGGGTTAATACTGGATGACCTTGCCACCCCCAAGAGCCGTCTCTACATCTGCCATCAGTTGCAGAGCTGCTTCCTTGAAAGCCTTTCCTGCTTCGATGGCGCAGTAACCATATCTATTTTTAAACTGGCTCACCTGAATTTTTGTCCTTCCGGCATAATTCTTTTTAAAAAGAGTCTTATCTGCACTTCGCGAAATGAGCCGCGCTGAAAACTCACAGTTGCCGTATATGTCGTTGAGAGGCCTGAAGGAACCGGATATGGCTGCCCATCGGCCGTGAAAAGAGTTGAGTTCGATGGCGAGGACATAATTCGATTGTTCATCTTTGCGTTCGGCAGATTTGACCATCCCCGACAGATTGAATTCCTTCTCTAACACCTTCTCTAACATGTCGGCCACCAGTTCTACCCAAAGGGCATCATAGGTGTAAGGATGCTCCTCCTCTTGTTTGATTTTCTCATTTTCAGGTCGATTATCTTTTATCACTTTTATCTGAACCGTGACTGGAAATGATTTCTTAGCTTTGTAATTGGAATATTGGTAGACTCTTGCATCCATCACCATATTGTAGGCAGCCCAAACCGATGTCGTGAAAAAGACCACCATGACCCCCGCCACCAAAATGCACCAAGCTTTTTTACTCCTCACCATGGTTCTCTCCTTTCCTTAAGTTTTAATGATTCGATCCACATCTCGACAGTCCGGGTATAAAGTTTCCAATTTCTCAGTCTCGATTGTTCTAAAAAGTCTCGACATTCCTCTACCGTATAGGAAGATCGCACCGATTCTAAGAAGCCTCTTCTCGCTTTCTCATGCTTTCCAAAAAGGGCCCTCCAAAAAAGATCAAATATCCAAACGAGTACCCTCGGGGTATCCCGATGAAAATCAACTATAACAAACCCCCCTTCCCCCTTCAAGGTTCTGGCCACTTCATTGAACAAGTCGATAGGACGGTCTAAATGGTGAAGTGTGTTAATACACAGTATGAGATCGAGGGAATGATCCTCACAGGGGAGCGAGTATGCAGAGCCTACCTCGAACGCAATCTTATCTCCTAACCCTTCATCGATTGCATTCTCCTTGGCAAGGCCGATCATTACCGGGGAAAGGTCAATCCCTTTGAATCGAATCTCTGGAAGGGCCTTTGATAGAAAAATGGGGAAAATTCCAGGACCGGTTCCAATATCGAGAGCTGTTCCCTTCTCAATCCCTTTTGCCAACACCCGTTTGAGAACCCTCTGGCAGGGAATCTTCATGTAACGTTTGGCCATGAGGCTATAATATTCAGCTAACTCCCGATCCTCGATGACACCAGACTCTGAGACTCGGTCTTTCATACACACTATTTTCGATTTGCGATTTTCAATTTTTGATTTGGAAATACTTTATCAATCGAAAATCGGCAATCTAAAATCGGAAATTTGCAAATACCATTCCGCATTCTGCATTCCGCAATTAAATTCGTCCTTTTGCCAAGACAAGCATCCCTTCGGCAATCGTCTCTCCTCCCACTCTGGCTAAAACCTTCACCTTGGCCAGATGAGAGAAGACATGTATAATCTCTGCCTCTAAAATGATTTGATCTCCGGGAATCACCTTTCTTTTTAATCGAAATTCATCAATCCTTGCCAAAAATGGCATTCCTTCCTCTCTTTCAAAAGATGACTGAAAGGCCAACCCTCCGGTTTGGGCCAGTGCCTCCAGGATCAGAACCCCTGGCATAATGGGTTCATTTGGAAAATGGCCTAAAAAGTAAGGCTCATCAATGCTCACATTCTTGAGGGCAATGGCCCTTTTCCCTGGATCTATCTCGAGGATCCGATCGACCATCCGAAAAGGAAAGCGATGAGGCAATCCACGCAAGATTTCATCGAGGTCGATCATTTTCATCTTGATCCGTAATTGACGTAGATGAAATGTCAAATGTCAAAATTCAAATGTCAAATCAATGCCAAATGATTAAGAATAAAAATTGTTTTTTTTAATTTGACCTTTCGATTTCATTTGAACTTTGAACTTTGACATTTGACATTAAGCATATCATCTCGTTCACGGGCCTAAAAGAGCGCCAAGATCTTAAAGACTCCTTTGGCAATGCCCATGATGATGAAAATGCCCAAGAAAGAGCCGATCATTAGGAGAATGGTCCCCTCAATTCTCCCTTTCTTAAGGAAAAAACTGACAATGCTTGCAGAAAGAATCCCGAATCCCCGGATGGGCAGCGCGGAGAGAAGGATCAGTCCAAAATCCCCCAAGGACATTATCTTCTTTAGCAGGGGTCTCTCATTCAGGTTGCTTAGGACTCGATCGGTTTTCCGGGTGAGCCATCGAATGGCGAAAAACTTTCTACTCGAATGCTCCAAAATCATTCCATAGACCGGGATCTGCACATAGTCATAGGCGAGTGCCAGGGGGAAATAGAAAAAAACAGGAATTTGGTTGAAGATAGCAAAGAGGACGGAGAAGGATCGACCCAATGTGAAATGGATGAGAGTGAAGAGGAGAATTAAGTTTCCCTGGCTGGTTATGGGCTCCATTCGACCCCCAACAAGATCGATGAAAAACAGTCCCCGGGTGAAATCCCTAAATGCAGGACCGTCCGGATTTCTTGATCCAGCCTCTGATTAGCGACATAACGGAGATCGCAAGCAGGGTCCGGAATGAGATAATTGATGGTCGGCGGGATGAAGCCATATTCTATGGAGAGGACGTTGGCAACCATTCTTATGCCACCAAAAGCAATCGCCTCTCCCACCATCGATTTGATGGAACTAACTGGAATTTTCGGAGATTGATCTGGCAGGGCTTTCTTCGTTCCCTTGGCTTCCAAGGCATCTAATGCTTTGGACGAATTCCCAGCCCCACTGATATAATCGATGGGAGTGTCTTCCCTTCCTCTGAGTGCCATATTAACGGAACGCTTGATATCCTCTGCCCCGTCACCTTTGGATGATCTCCCTAATAGACTATAGCCTAAAATATAACCATAAATCCTCGCTCCCCTTGATCGGGCATGTTCTTCAGTTTCGACCGTCAATATTCCAGCCCCTTCTCCCAATACCAATCCATTTCTCATCTGATCATAAGGAGCGGACTTCTCTCCATTGCCCTGATCCGTTGCCAAAAGACGAAGCTCAGAAAATCCACGGAACAGAAACTCACTCAGTTCATCCACTCCACCTGTGAGGATGAGATCAGCTTTTCCCTTTCTTAGCTGATCGCAGGCAAAGAGAATGGCCGCCTCCGCAGTGCAAAAGGATTGAACCAAAGTGCAATTAACGCCCTGGATCCCAAGTTCAATGGAGACGTGGCTGGAAGCGGCATTGGGGACAGTGTTGGGAAAGAGCATGGGGTTCAAGTCCAAAAACCCTTTTAGTACCTGACCTCGATGAAACTCCTCTGAACTGGATAGGCCACAGAAACCAGAACCAAGGACGACCCCGACTCTCGAGCTATTCTCCTGAGTCACAGAAAATTTTGCATCGGCTAAAGCCAATTTTGAGGCCGCAATGGCGAACTGACTCGCCCGATCAAGACGCCGGATCTTTCCGGTGGGTATAAAATCTTTCGGACGGAAAGATTGGACCATTCCTGCCTTTTTCGAACGAGAAAAATGGGTATCGAATGCCTTCATCTCCTCAATGCCCGATGGCCCATTCCTCAAGGACGAAAGGAATTCCTCCTTTCCGATCCCAATGGAGGAGACCACCCCAATTCCAGTGATGCAAATACGATCATTCATAGATCTTCTCTTCTTCTCCTTCGAGGTCTCCTGCATCCCCTTCTACATCCCGGGTATCGCTCTCCCTTTCCAAGACCTCCTTATAGAATTCATGCTGAATGAGAAGATCCATGATCTCGTTCGTTCCGGTCCAGATCATCTGCAATCTGGCATCACGGAAGAAACGTTCGATCGGGTAAACGCTGGTGTATCCGATCCCGCCCAGCACCTGCATCGAATGGTTGACGACCTCCCAGAGCATCTCCGTTGAGGTTTTCTTTGCCTCGGAGACCATTCTCCTCGAATCGAGACCTTCATCCACGTGCTTCGCTGTCACATACACAAGACTCCGAGCCGCATCGAGTTTTGAAATAGAATCGGCCACTTTAAAACTGACCGCCTCAAACCTCCGAATGACTTCTCCAAAGGCTTTCCTTCGGTCGCTATACCGCGTGGCAATCTCCAAACAGCATCGGGCCATGCCGAGGGCCCCTGCGGCAGTGGTTAACCGCTCAGGAATCATCATTCGATTGAAGACCAAGGCGCCTCCATTTTCGGGGCCCACAAGATTCTTTGCTGGCACTTTGGTGTCGTGGAAGTAGACCCGGCCTGTCCCTCCCCCTCGTGACCCCAGGAGTCCGTAGACGTGCTTGACCTCCACACCCATCTCCCGTTCGACGATGAAGCAGGAGATGGATTGGTGGGTTTCAGACTCTGGCGCTGTCTTCGCATAGACCAAAAAATAATCAGCACCCTCAGCGCCCACGACAAATCGCTTCTGTCCATTGAGGTAATAATAGTCCCCATCCCTTTTTGCGATGGTGGTCGCCCCGAAAAAATCGGATCCTCCCCGGGGTTCGGTGAGTGCTTCAGCACAACAGAGTTTGCCCTCAAGGGTTGGTTTTAAATATTTCGCTTTCTGCTCCGGAGTGCCAAACCGATGGATCGCCTCACCCACGATGCTCACCAGCGAGAAGAGGCATGTCATCCCGGATCCGAGGACACCGATCTCCTCAAGGGCCGCCACCTCCCCCGTCCACTTCATTCCCCTGCCTCCCCATTCTTTGGAAAAGCGAAGGCCGAGGAGATTCTGTGCTGCCAGACTCTCTATATACTCTTTCGGATATTTCACTTGATCGGCATCCATCGCTCGAATCAATGAACTCGGAACTCGCTCCCTGACAAACCTTTTAACCTCTTGCTTTAATTTCCTTTCCTCCTCCGTCAAAAGAAAATCAAACATGATCTCCTCCTTTCTCCAAAGTTAACCCCGTTAGAAAGGTGGGGCTTTGACCCCGCCTTAACAAAGAGCTGATGTTTTCTATTTATAACATCCCCGGTATAAATGCCGGGCTTTCTAACGGGGTAAATCATCTCTTTTTTCCATCATTCCACCCTGATGAATTCTTGACTAAAAATCATAAAGAATCAAGAAGATTCTTTTCGCAGAATGTCTCGGTGGGCGAAACCTTAGGATGTGGTTGAGTTACCGAGCAAGGATAGGTTAAATTAGGAGCTATGAAGATCCTCCTGATCTCACCGGAGCGGGAGAGGAAGAAGGAGCAAGCCTTCCTCTTCAGGCTGAGTTTCTTAAACCTTCCCTATCTCGCAGCGGTCACACCTCCGGATCTGGAGGTGAAGATCGTCGATGAAGCCCTTGAGAAAGTCAATTTTGAAGAGAAGGCAGATTTGGTAGGACTCACCGCGCAGACCCCGGTTGCTCCCCGGGCTTACGAGATCGCAAAAGAATTTAAAAAAAAAGGGATCCCTGTGGTCATAGGAGGCGTCCATGCGAGCATGCTCCCCGAGGAGGCACTCCAGCATGTCGATGCGGTGGTGATTGGAGAGGCAGAAGAGGTCTGGCCCGATCTGATTGATGACCTGAGAAAAGGAAAGATGAAACGAATTTATCAAGGAGACGGATTTGTCAATCCCTCCAACCTTCCTCTGCCAAGAAGAGATCTCCTCAATGAAAAATCTTACCTTCCATTGAAGTTACTTGAAACGACCCGGGGATGCCCTCATCGATGCGACTTCTGCGGTGTTTCAAAATTCTTCGGATTTCGATACCGGAATCGACCGATCGGCGAAATCGATCGAGAACTGAAAACCCTTTTCCAAAAAGGTCCGGTGATGAACCCTCCATTAAAAAATGCCCTCTCTTTATTTAGCAAGGACCTTCCCTACTTCCTCAAACGGAGACTTCTCTACATCATCGACTCAAATGTCGCGGGCGATAGACGGTTTTGTCTCGACCTCGTCTCCCTTCTTAAAGAATTCGATCTCCTCTGGTATGGTCACGCACCGGTCTCCGTGGCCTTCGATCAAGAACTGATGACGGGATTTTCCGAAAGTGGTTGCATCGCCTTAAACATCGGTTTCGAGTCTTTCTCAATAAAAAACCTTCAGACCATGGGGAAAGGCTTCAACCAACCCTCTCGGTATGCCGAGGCGGTCAAGAGGATCCACGACCAGGGCATTGGCATCATGGGGACTTTCATCGTGGGTCTGGATGATGACGACCCCGGGGTCTTCCACCGAATCATCGATTTCTGCATCGAAAACAAAATGGATTGGGCCCTCACCTTCATCATGGCCCCTTACCCCGGAACTGATTCCTATCTCCGATTGGAAAAAGAGGGGAGGATTTTCTGCAGGGATTGGGAGAAATACGATTCCCTCAATGCGGTTTATCAGCCTCTCCTAATGTCTGTTGAGGAATTGGAAAAGGGAATGAGGAAGGTATGGAAAGAAGTCTTCTCTCTTCCCTCGATCTACAAGAGGATTCTCAAGCGGCCCTGGATTCATCCCCTGTTTTATTTGGCAATGAACTGGCAGTTTCACAAATTGACGAAAAAATGGTAAAATATTCTAATTCCTAAATCGTTTTACTGGTGTTTTTATGAACATTTATTTTTTTAAATTCGCCTCTCTTTTTTACTTATTGGGGACATTGGCCTATTTAGTACATACCATCTTTCTAAAAGAGGCCATCTCCAAGTTAGCACTGACAGTCGTCTCCATCGGTTTCGCTTCTCATACCCTGGCCCTGTTGACCAGATATGTCGAAGCAGGCTATACACCTGTGACCAACCTCTACGAATCCCTCTCCTTCTTCGCATGGATGATCATTGGCGTGCTCCTGATCGTTAATCTAAAGTACCGCGTCAAGGTGTTGGGCTCTTTTCTCACCCCGATTGCCCTCATTCTGATGATCTTCGCTCTTGCCCTTCCCAAAGAGATCTTGCCCCTGGCGCCGGTTTTAAAAAGCTTCTGGCATCCCTTCCATGTCATCTTTGCCTTTCTGGGCAATGCCATCTTCACTATGACATTTTGTTGTGGAGTGATGTATCTGATTCAAGAACATCAACTCAAATCGAAAAAGTTAGGCGCCATTGCGAAAAGGCTTCCTCCCCTGAAGGTCCTGGACGATTTGAACTACCAGTCCCTGACTTTCGGGTTTCCCTTATTAACCCTTGGAATTATTACGGGCGCTATCTGGGCAGAATATGCCTGGGGCCGGTATTGGGGTTGGGATCCCAAAGAGACATGGTCACTGATCACTTGGTTCCTCTATGCAGCACTGCTTCACCAGCGTTTGACGGTGGGGTGGAGGGGACGGAAGGCAGCCATCATGGCCATTGTAGGGTTCTTGGCCGCCCTCTTCACATTTTTGGGTGTCAACCTCATTCTCCCTGGACTCCATACGTATTCGAATTGGTAATGAAACCTCAGGTTAAGGTTGAGAAAGTAGAGGTAAATCGAGGTTGAGGTTAAGGTCAAGAAAAACTCACAAAGATGGAATATAAATCCTTCGAAGATATGCCAGTCTGGCAAAAAGCAATGGATCTGGCCGTCAAAAATCATTCGCTCACAGAGAGGTTACCAAGAACTGAGGATTTCGGACTCACCACCCAAATCAGGAACTCAGGACTGTCCATCTCAGGAAATATTGCAGAGGGATTCGGAAGAAAACACACAAAGGATAAAGTCAGATTCTACTATAACGCCAGAGGTTCATTGGCCGAAACCAAGAATCACCTGATTTACGGTTACAAGGTTCAATACTTCAATAAGGCAGAATTCGAGCAATATTCGGATCTTATCAGCGGGATATGGAAGGAACTGAATTCCTTAATCAATTCCTTGTCAAGAAAACCTTGATTTATAAGATTCTGTTTTAGTTTTTTCTCAACCTTAACCTTAGCCTCAGCCTTTTACTTGGGTTGGGATTTTTTTCTTAACCTTAACTTAACCTCAACCTTAACCTTTGTTTGTTGTTATGGAACTTCTTGTTGTCGGATTAAATCATAAGACCGCGCCCATCGAGATTCGCGAGTGCCTCGCTTTTCCACAGGATAAGATGGAGGAAGCCCTCTCGAAGGTTCATGCCCTTCCTTCTTTGAAGGAAAACATGATCCTCTCCACCTGCAATCGGGTGGAGGTTTATGCAGCCACCCGTGAGACAGAAAATGCCATCCGCGATTTGAAGGAATTCCTCTCCCAATACCATGGAATCTCTTTGAAAGAATTTGAAAAGAGTCTCTATTTTTATATCGGGGAGGAGGCGGTGAGACATATCTTCCGGGTCGCCTCAAGCCTCGATTCAATGGTTGTGGGTGAACCTCAAATCCTGGGCCAGATCAAAGATGCTTACGACATCTCTCAACAGGCCAAAACTTCTGGCCTGATTCTTCATCGACTTCTTCACCGGGCTTTCCACGTTGCCAAACGGGTGAGAACGGAAACCAAGATCGGTAACAACGCTGTTTCGGTCAGTTTTGTCGCTGTCGAACTGGCAAAAAAAATCTTCGATACCCTTGAAAAAAAGACCGTTCTCCTGATCGGTGCAGGGGAGATGAGTGAACTGGCAGCCCAGCATCTTGTCTCCGGAGGGATAGAGAAGGTCCTGGTGACGAACCGAACCTATGAACGGGCCGTAGCCCTCGCCCAGCAGTTTAAAGGAGAGGCGATCCCCTTCGAAGAGATCTCCCAAGGTTTGAGAAAGGCTGACATCGTGATCAGCGCGACCGATGCACCTCAACATCTTATCTGGCATGATCAGGTATTGAGGGTGATGAAAGATCGAAAACAGAAACCGATCTTCTTTATCGATATCGCTGACCCTCGGGACATCGAACCCAAAGTGGGTGATATAGGGAACGTTTACCTCTATAATATCGATGACCTTCAAAAAGTGGTCAATGATAACATCCAGGATCGGCAGAAGGAGGCTGCAAAAGCAGAAACCATTGTCCAAGACGAAGTGGTCAAGTTCGTCAATTGGTATCGATCTCTTGAGGTCACTCCCACCATTGTTGCCTTGAGGAAAAAGTTTGAAGAGATCCGGAAGAACGAGCTCGAAAAGGCCTTTTCCTTACATCCGGACCTCTCTGATAAAGAAAGAAAATCGTTAGAAGCCATGACTTCAGCCATCATCAACAAGATCCTCCACGATCCTCTTACCCTGCTCAAGAAGAAAGAGGAAGGTTTGATGGCCGACCTTTACCTCGATACCATCCGAGCTATTTTCCAACTTCCAGAAAAAGCCGGGTCAGAGGAAGAAGAGGAGGGTGGAAATTGAAACGACACCCTCAATCTCTCAGAGGGTGTGAAAAAATCGAGCACATAGTTCAAATGGAAAGGACAGGTGGATTGGAGAAGCTTTAGAGCGCAACCTTTGTAAATTGAAGCACTGTGCTCTAAGATCACTTGAAGACAAATCTTTATTGCCGTGGCGGGTCACCCTTAACCTCAACGAGCGCATTCTAAAGCTTTGGAAATCCACTTGTCCTTTCGGGACAAACGTTGACGAAATCAATTTTTTCACACTCTCTCAGAGAGGACCAAATCGTATGACCTCGCAAGAACTCAGAATTGGAACCCGTGGAAGTCAGCTCGCCCTTTACCAGGCCAATTGGGTGAGGGAGAGATTGTTGCAGGCCCATCCCCATCTTAAGGTGACCCTCATCAAAATCAAGACCACAGGAGATAAGATTCAAGATGCGCCTTTGGCGAAGATTGGAGGTAAAGGCCTCTTCGTTAAGGAGATTGAGGAGGCGTTGATCGATCGAAGGATCGATCTTGCAGTCCATAGCATCAAAGACGTCCCCACCGAATTTCCGGAGGGTCTTCATCTTTCTGCCATAACAAAAAGAGAGGATCCCCGAGACGCCTTCATCTCCAAAGACGGGACGCATCTAAAGGATCTTCCTCAAGGGGCAAAGATTGGGACGAGCAGTCTGAGACGGCAGGCCCAATTGCTCTATTTCAGAGGGGATTTTCAGATGATCCCGTTGAGGGGGAATTTAGATACACGAATGAAGAAATTAGATACGAAGAACCTGGATGGAATTGTCCTCGCCCTCGCAGGGGTAAGAAGACTGGGCCTTGAGTCGAGGATTACGGAGATCATTCCCACGGAGATCTGCCTTCCTGCGATCGGACAGGGGGCATTGGGAATTGAGACGAGAAAGAAAGACGAAAGGGTTGAAGAACACATCCAATTCCTCAATGATCCGACCTCATCTGTTGCTGTTTCTGCAGAGAGGGCCTTCCTTAAAAAATTGGAGGGTGGATGTCAGGTCCCGATCGCAGCCTTTGGCCGGATCGTAGGTTCCACCCTTCAAATCGATGGTCTCGTTGGAACGGTCGATGGGAAACGCCTTGTCAGACACCATTTGGAAGGATTACCAGAGGAGGCTGAGTCACTGGGAACCTCGTTGGCTGAGGTTCTCTTGAACAAGGGAGCGAGGGAGATCCTTGAAGGGATCTACCAAAGATCAGGTTCTACTATTAGTATATGAGAACAATTTGCTATGACGGGTTCGTTTCCTATGAACAATGAAAATTAAATGTATCCCCCTCTCCCTTGGAGACTGTGTCGTAATCATGATGGAGGGTAGATTCCGGCGGGATCCCGCCGTGGCGGGATCAGGTTCCTCAGCTTTAGAATGCGGTCATTTAAAGTTATGGGGAATCGGCCTTCTTAGAAATGGGATTCTTTCCATGGGCTTGGAGCCCTGAAGCTAAGCGATGAAAGGTTTCCGCTCTAAAGCTTCGTCACCCGACCGCCTGTCCCGTGTTTCAACGGAAGTAGTTTCTCGTTTATTGTGACACAGTCTCTTGACGGGAGAGGGATGGGGTGAGGGTGGAAAAGAGAAATTATTCCCCCCACCTTTACCCTGTTAGATAAAAGACTTCATCCCAAGATAGTTCAAACGATCAGCTTTATCTAACAGGGTGAATCCTCCCCCGCAAGTGGGGAGGAGAATTTATGTATAATGGCTAAAAAACCTTTACTCAGAAAGAGGATCCTGATCACCCGGGCCCGTGAGCAATCCGCTCAATTTGCAACTCACCTCAGAGATCTGGGGGCAGAGGTCATCGAATTCCCTACCATTGAGATCGTCCCTGCCACCAGTTGGAAGGAACTTGATCGGGCTATCGATCAGTTGAAATCCTATGACTGGCTTATCTTCACCAGTGCCAATGGGGTGAATTTCTTCTGGGAGAGGTTGAAAGAGAAAGTTAAAGACCATCCTTTCCCTTCTTCTTTGAAAGTGTGTGCCATCGGGCCCGCGACGGCCTATCAATTGAAGGAGAAAGGAATTCGGGTCGACTACACCCCGAAAGAGTTCATTGCCGAGGCCATCCTTGAAGGATTTGAAAAGATGGAGATCAAAGGAAAACGAATCCTTTTGGCTCGGGCGAAAGTGGCCCGGGATGTACTACCAAAAGGTCTGAGGAAGATGGGCGCAGAGGTCGATGTCGTCGAGGTCTATCGAACGGTCAAACCAAGGGGAGGATCAAAGAGATTGAAGCAACTCCTGACAGAAGGAAGGATCAATGCCATCACCTTCACCTCCTCTTCCACGGTCAATCATTTTGCTGAACTTCTTAGAAAAGAAGACCTGAAAGAACTTTTAAAAGGCATTGTCATCGCCTGCATTGGACCGGTCACCGCCCGGACCGCAAAGGGATGGGGGATGAGGGTGCAGATCCAACCCAAAGAATATACGATCCCAGGTTTGACCAGAGCGATTGCCGAGTATTTTGCAAGAAGAAATCTTTCCCCTCACCCTTCCCCTCTCCCCAGAGGGGAGAGGGTGGGGTGAGGGGGCAGAGGTAGCGTCGGCATTTATTGCCGACGAGTTTCTTTTCGCCCCCAGTAAATGGGGGGGCTACAGATCTTGTTAATAGCCATTGAAAGAGTCCCAATGGGCCAGAATCCGGTTGAAGTCGTTCTGTTTGATTTAGGCAATGTCATTCTCCCTTTCAGCCATTACCAGATTGCGGAGAAACTCTCCCGATTCACTCAAAAGAAAGAATTCCAAGATCCCCAGAGGATATTTTCTTACCTTTTTGACTTTGAAAAAGGAGCGGTGAATGGCTACGAGGTCGGGAAGATATCCTCTACGGAATTCTTTCATTCCTTGAAAGACCTTCTTCACCTCTCCATCTCCTTTGAGGAATTCATCCCCATATGGAATGACATCTTCGATGAAAATCAAGAGGTCTCCGATATCATCCGGTCCTTGAAGGGCAAAAAGAAACTCGGACTGATTTCAAATACCAATTCTCTCCACTTTGACTACATCCTTTCAAAGTTCCCCATCATTCGGGTTTTTGATAAATGGATTTTATCCCATGAGGTGGGTTTTAAAAAACCGGCAGTCGAAATCTTTCAAAGAGCCATCGAGTGGGCTTCCGTGAAAACAGAAAAGATTCTTCTCATCGATGATACCAAGGGCCATGTCGAGGTGGCTGTTTCATTAGGTATGCAGGGAATTCACTTCATTTCAGCCCAGCAATTGAAAGAAGAACTATCCATGAAACTAAATTCACCAAGAGAAATCAACGTCTCTTAGACATATTGTAGATAACCAAACCCCACAAATTGGAGTTTCTATATCTCTGAGATGTAAAAGCTTGCAACCCCACCCCTGAATGCCCACTTCTTCATAAGACATTCACTTTCAAAAAGTTCAAAAAAGGTGTATATTACAACCCATATTTCGCGATGAGTAGCCTTGATAATGAAGGGCAGATAATTGTCCCAATTATTATATTGCTGCAATACAATATTGCTTAGAACAACATTATACTGCAAAAAAAGGCTACTACCAGCCCGTTTAGGACTCAAAAGGGCCTTTTAAAGGGCTGAAGGAGCCTTTTTTCTATGGGAAACATCTCAGCAGTATAAGAATAATGTTAGGCTGTAAAAATATACCATTTAGGTTAAGATACATATGCCAACTATCTTAAGAGTTGGGCCATATCGTTTTTTCTTTTATGCCGGGGATAAGGATGAACCTCCCCATATTCATGTTGAGCGTGATGACAAAACTGCCAAGTTTTGGCTTGACCCTGTCAGACTGCAAAGTAGCGGAGGATTTGACAGGACGGAGATCACCAAAATCCACAAGATTATTGACCAAAATAGGTCTAAATTGATGGAGGCATGGAATGAGTATTTCACCGATTGAAATAGAACTTCCAATGGCTGAAGACGTAAGGGTGACCAATGATTCTTTAATTGTCGATTTAAGTGATGGGAGAACAATCTCGGTTCCTTTGGAATGGTTCCCACGCTTATTACATGCGACTCCGGAGGAGCGAAGTAATTGGAGGTTAATAGGTAGAGGGCATGGCGTTCATTGGGAAGAGATTGACGAAGATATAAGCGTTGAAGGATTGGTAGCTGGTAGACCATCGGGGGAAAGCCAGCGGTCTTTCAAAAAGTGGATAGATCAACGCCAATCTCGCCTAACAAAGCGCTCGACCGGACGCGCAAAAACGGCGCGCCGGTTAGCTTAGTCGTTCGGCTCCGGGAGGACAATGGAACTGGAGATTGACATCAGGCGAGTACAGGAACTCGCGCAGCAGCGGGAGGACGCTAACTGGGCTTTTCGGTGTTTTCTGAAAAGTTCCCATTTGCGGCTTGCCAGAATTGATTCGAAGGTTCGCGAGCTGTACCGCGAGGTGTCGAGCCGGATCGACTGCACTCAGTGCGCAAACTGCTGCAGGGTTGTTCAGCCTCGTCTCCGGCCAGCGGACGTGAACCGGCTTGCCCGACATCAAAAACTGCGGGTTGATGAGTTTCGTTCGCGGTATCTAGAGGCGGATGAGGAAAGGGAAGGTGAGGTGTTTAGACTTCTGCCCTGCCCTTTTTTGAAGGAGAATCGCTGTGCCGTTTACGACTGCCGTCCCGTCGACTGCCGCTCTTTCCCTCATCTGCATAAGCGAGAGTTTGTCTTCAGGGTTAACCAAGCCTTCTCTAATTGCTCCATTTGCCCTATCGTCTTCAACGTGTACGAGGGACTCAAGCGAGCGTTTTGGACGCATAGGTTAAGAGATTAAGTTGGTGCCGGACAAATCCTCTGCTTCAGCGATTGGCAGATATAACAATCATGAGAAATTAAAAAAATGACTATACCATTTCCTGAAGGCAATCCTGAAATCTGAAGAAACCGATCAGGTCAAACACTGTTTGTCAAACATAACATCTGTTTCCATAATCAAATTGAATTTCAAATAATGGTTTTGGAGGTTCTACTCTTCAATTCTTGTTGATTTCTTGTCCCAATTTGGTGGACACATACCCAAAGTATCACTTACCATCAGCTATCTTTGACCACTTTAACCCGAATGAAGACGGAGTTGAGAGATAGGTTAAAAGGAGGTCTTTATGGGAATCTATCAAGAGGTCTATGACTTTGCTGCGAAAGCAGGGGCATTGGAGGGATATGTATATCCAAAAGAGAAGGCTGATCTTAGCTATCTACCACGATGGGTTGACAACCTGGTGACCCAGTACCAACGTCTCCCTTCTGAAGTGAGGGAGGAATTCCAGAGTTTATGCAATGGTACCATTGGTCGTACCATCCAATCTCTTCTCCCTTCTTTAGGTGAAGATCATGAGGTGATCAAAAAGCTAAAAAGTGTCATAACAGGAAAGTTGCCTCTGTCTCCTAATGATTTCGCTTATGGAAGGTGAACTTTTAAAAAAGGAGTAACTTAGTAATTAAAATCAATTAAAGTCGGCGAAAGAGGCTTTGAGTGCGGGAAATGATATCGATGTCGACTGCCCCTACTTCTCAACCAGAATCGATGCGTTCCTTATCTTTTTCCAACAAAAAGGCGACCTCCCCTCCCAAGAGGAGAATGGCCGAGGAGTAGTAAATCCAGAAGAAGAAGATGGCCAAAGTGCTTAAAGAACCGTAGACCATCGAAAATCTCCCCAAGTGAAGGACATACCATCCAAACAATTGTTTGGCCACCTCCCAGAACAGACTGGTAAAGCAGGCTGCCTGAAGAGCTGTCTTGAAATGGATTTTTCTATTGGGAATGATTTTGTAAATCAAAAAGCACATCGAAAAAGTGAGAAAGAAGGGAATGAGATATTTCAGAACAAATCGAAGGGCCGGTTTCATATCGAGAAAAAAGCTGAGACGATAACTTTGAAGAAAGGTGATCCCGGAACTGAACATCATACTCATGAGGAGAAAGATCCCTGCCAGAAGGATCATTAAAAGATCGATCGCCTTCCCTCGGAGTATTCCCTGCCCCTTTTCGACCTGGAAAATGATATTGAGGGCAGTCCTCAGCGAACTGAACACCCAACTGGAGGTCCAGATCAATCCTCCGATGCCCAATATCCCAACGATCTTGCGATCCCGAATGATCCTTAAGATGTTCCTCATAATCCGTGGATCTAAGGAAGGAAAGGCATTCTCAAAATAACGACGGATATGATTTAGTACTTCTCGATCACTGTAAAGGTAGGTGGCTACGAGTGCCAACAGTAATAAAATGAGCGGAACCAAACAGACGAGGAGGTTGAAAGTAATTCCAGAGGAGAGAAGAAATCCGTGGTCATCAACGAACTTCTTGAAGACGGCCAACGAAAGATGGATTTTTTCTATGATCCACTTTCTCCAATCGGTGGATGTCATGGATGCCTTTCCCAATACGTTTGTTTTCACCCTCCCAAGTCTGTCTTGATCTCAAGAAGATTAAGGATATCCTTTCGAGTGATCATTCCCACCGTTTTTCCATCTTTGACCACAGGAAGACGTCCCTCGCCTGTACGTATCATTTTTTGCAAGGCATCCACTGCCTCTCCATCCGGATCAAGCATGATCTCTTCCTGGATGGGCATCATCACCTCCTTCACCGTCTTTTCCACCCATTGATCCCGTGGAACCTCTTTCACCTGTTTCAATGTGATGATTCCAACAATCCTCTCACCTTCTGTCACAGGATAGGTGATGTGCTTGTGAGTGAGGTAGAAATCTTCGACCAACCGATCAATCCGAAGGGAGGGCTGGACCGAAATCACACTTCGGCTCATCAACTCCTTCACCTTCACCCCTTCGAGGGCAACTTTCATCACCACTTGTTGAAATCCCCCTTCGGCAGCGGAGCGTAAAAAGATTCCAATAATGACAAGCCAGAATCCGCCAATAAGATTCCCCAGCAATATTAAGAGGAGTCCCAAAAGAATGATTCCCACCCCTACCCACTTTCCGGTATCTGCAGCAATCCTGGTTGCCTTCCTCAGGCTGCCGGTCCTTCTCCAATAAATGGCCCGAAGGACCCTCCCTCCATCCAATGGGAAACCAGGGATCAGATTGAAAATCGCCAAGGATAAATTGATAAATGCAAGATAACCTAAGAGACCGGTGAAAAGGATGAGGTCTGGAGTCTGAGATGTTGCTTTGGATAGGATCCAGAAAATCAATGCAAGGACAAGACTGGAAATGGGGCCGCCGATCGCCACTTTCAACTCCTTCTGTGGATCCTCTGGCTCTTTGGTCAGCTGGGAGACCCCACCAAAGATGAAAAGTATAATCTCCTTGACTTCGATCCCCTCTCTTTTGGCGATATAAGAATGGGTAAGTTCGTGGGCCAGTACGCTGAGAAAAAGGAAGACCGCTGCAAGAAATCCCATAGTCCAATGGGCAGACCGGCTCAACGCGGGATAGTGGTAAGGGAAATAGCCAGCGGCCAAACTCCAGGCAATCAATCCAAAGACGATGAACCAGGTGTAGTTCAAGGAAATCTGGATCCCCAATACTCGAAAGATTCTCACCCCTTTCATGATCTCTCCTCCCACCTGTAGGCGATTTTTCCAAAATCTCAGAACCATCATACTTCAACAGCTTTACTCTGTCTATCAGAATCCGTCAGAGGAGGAAATCCCCCCATGTCGGGTACGATTGGATCGAGGTGGTCCCCCCTCCGAAACCTTGAAAAGCGGATTTTTAGAGGGAGGGCAACCGGCGGGTAGTGCTAAAGGGACCATTTTAAGGGTATCTACTCCTTGACTCACCGCTCAAATGTGCCGCTTCAAGTTTTCTCCGGAGAGATCACCTCGATCCTGGCATAGGATGGTCGACCGGAACTGAGGGATTACCAGAGGGGTAAAAATCTGTGATGAGTATCGTTCGCTGACTTTTCAGAGGCAATCGTTAAGTTGAAGATGTTTCTTGAGGTAACTTTTTCTTCCGTAAGGAAGCCCGGATGACTCTGGGGATCCAGCAGAGGAGGGTGATAAGGATTCCCAAACCGATTGACCCTAAGATCGTATAGATCAGAGAGGTTTCAAATTTCCATAGGAGAAATTTAATCATGACAAGAGGGGCATTCGAATTTTGCACGGCGAAGATGGCGATACCGACAACGATTAAAAAGATAATCCAGAAAATGACTTGCATGGTTACCCTCCTTATCAATAGTAAATTTCAAATGTCAAAATTCAAATGCCAAATGAAATCCAAATGCAACAATGTCAAGATATGGAATTCGTCTTCTCCCATTATTGTGATACATTTGACATTGCCCTCACTTCATTTAAACTTAGGGCTTTGACATTTGACATGAATACCTTTAATAGGGATTGGAAAAGAATGAATCGAAAATATCAGTCAGAATTCGGTTCATTGTTTCCTCCACCCTCTCCGGTGTCAATCTGTTAACCGTCATCTCCTTTTCGACTTCCACATTCCTCGAAAAAACCTTACCCTCCTTTTTCACCCCTAAGTGGATGACGAATTGGACTGAGGTTTTCGCATTGGTTCTGAAAGGAGCACCCTTTCCCTCTGCCCAGAACCTCTTGATCTCGATCATCAAGATCGAATCTGCCTCCATATTTTTCAGGGACCCTGGCTTTCCATCCCAATTCAAGACAGAGATCGTTTTCACTCCACAACGGGAAAGGGCACTGGAAAGAGACTCCGTGATTGCCTTTTCCAACGGAAAAGGATCGCTCTTGAAATAGCTCGAAATCCCCTGGAGAGGAGTATGAATGCCAACATATAACGTCTCCGGCCTTTCGTCTCTAAAAGGTGTAATGGCAAGGGTGGAACCAATCTTCTGCTGAAGAGAAGGAAATTCTTTCATCGGTTGATATCGAAGGTAGAGGGGATAGGTACCTCCCTTCGCGCAGCTGACAATAAGGAAGCTTAGGAGAAGCATCAAAAACCAACGATGAGCTTTCATGGATCACCCTCCTGGTTTAAATACATTTATCTTATCATATTTTGAGAATAAGTTCACCCCGTTAGAAATTAGAGCATGATCCGTGATTAAAGGCGGAAGTATCAGTATTCATTAGACCCTGAAATCGTAGATCCTGAATTAAATTCAGGACCTGGTTCAGGGTGACACTCAATTGGCCTACGTTGTCATGCTGAACTTGGTTCAGCATCTCGTCATCACGGATTAGGGAATTAGAGCGGACCATTAAACCCCGCCGGAATTATTCTAAAATCTAACCCCGCAGCCGCCGCCGGCCCAGAGGGCCTCTGGCCCGGAGGGAGCAGCGGGGCATTATTTCTAACGGGGTAAATGTTCAGGGAGGAGAGAGCAGTAAATCAGACACTGGACTTCAGACGTTAGACATCAGAGCTTTCTATCTTGCGAGAGCGCGAGTCGTCAGTCGTTAAAGGGCACACCTTACGTCTCACGACTAACGCCTTACGAAAAATAATATTAGTCTAATGTCTGAAGTCTACGGTCTGACTGTCTGAATCACAGGAGAAGAGAGCGGTTGAGAGGGTGTATGTTTTTACGCAAGGGCCCGGGATAACCTCCGACACTGGAGCCCGTGACCGGCCGTGCCTTTCTTTTCTTGTTCACCAGCGTACATAGCCTCTATTTGCATTTTGAATTTGTCATCGATGATCTTCCTTTTTACTTTCAAGCTGACGGTCAGTTCCCCACCATCCCTGGACAGTTCATTTTTGAGAATCGTATAGGCCTTAATGGTTTCAAAACGGGCTAGGCGTTGGTTCACACTGGCCACCCGTTCATCAACCAGGGAACAAAAACTTTCACTATTTAATAAATCTTGAGGCTGGTCAAAAGGTATTTTTCTATCCTCGGATAGGGCCACGGCCTGTTCCAGGTTGAGATTGACCAATGCTGTCAAGTAAGGCCGCCCCTCACCCAAAACCACCACCTGGTTGAATAGGGGGTCGCTCAAAAATCTGTTTTCAATTTTTTGTGGGGAGATCAATTTACCGGTCGAGGTAACGATCATCTCTTTTTTCCGATCGACAATTGTCAAATAACCTTCTGTCGTCCACCCACCGATGTCGCCGGTACGCAGAAAACCATCCTCTGTGATAAGGTTTCTCGTCTCTTCAGGCTTATTCCAGTATCCCTGACAAACCGTATCTCCTTTAATCAGTATTTCTCCATCGGGAGCCAGGTGAAGTTCCAATCCGGGCAAGGGCCTGCCCGCTGTGCCCAGTTGATAATCATCCAATCGGCTCAAGGTAGCAGGCGCAGTGGATTCGGTCAAACCGTATCCTTCGATGATCATGATGCCAGCGGCATGGAAAAATTGTAAGATTTCCACCACCGTGGGTGCACCAGAGACCACCATCCAGCGTACCCGGCCGCCCAGGGCTTTGCGCAATGGGCGGAAAACAATCATATAGGCAAGCCTAAATTTCAATCGTAAGGCAAGGGGTAATTTTTTACGGCCTTCAAGGTGTTGACTGACCTCATCCCCCACACCTTTAGCCCACCAGAAGAACCTCTGTCGCCATTTGGCTTGTCCGCCTACCTTGAGCAGAATACGCTGATAAATCTTTTCACAAATCCGCGGTACAGCCAGGATGACCGTGGGCCTGATTTCCTGAATGTCTCTGACAAGGTTTTCAATCCCTTCGGCATACCACGAGGTGATGCCTACATACATTCCATAGAAATGGCCTGCGACCCGCTCAAATACATGGCTTAGCGGTAGAAAGGGAACCGTGACATCACTTTCCAGGGCGTAGGGAGGTTGGACATCAGCCAAGGCTTGTATGACCGCCATGATGTTCTTGTGGGAGATCAAAGCTCCTTTAGGTAACCCGCTGGTACCCGAGGTATAGACAATGGTGGCCACATCCGCTGGACTGACCGCTTGGGAGAGTTTGATGAATAACATGGGGTCGCCTTCATGCCGGGCTGCGCCCAATTGCTGAAGTCGGCTAAAGGGCATCACGATCTCCGGCCATATTGGGTCCGGCCCATTTTCGATCAGGATAACCTTAATCAAGGCGGGACAGGTATCCATCGCAGCCAGGGCCTTGCGCAAACGTTCCTGGTTATCTACCACCAGGACCTTGACCCCAGCGTCATTCAGAATAAAGTTGATCTCTTCTGGGTCGAGTGAGGCATGGATTGGAACAAGGCAGGCCCCAATACCCATCACGCCCATGTCCGTATATAACCATTCCAGCCGGTTATCGGATATCACTCCCACACGATCCCCAGGGGCAACTCCAAGAGATAACAAGCCGAGACCTGTAGCCCGTGCCCTAACATAATACTCCTGCCAAGTAGCTTTCTCCCACCGGCCATTGATTTTTTTGGCCACGGCCAGCCGCGGACCATATTTCTCCGCCTGGTCAGCAAACAGTTGGTTGATCGTCTTTTCCACTCTCCAGTTCCTCAATCAAAACCGGCAAATGGGCGTTGAGAGGGATGGAATTGATATATTGATTGCGAAATTCCAACGATTGCATGCGGCACTTATCTTGATGCCGGCAATAGGCAGGATGGCTCGTCAATTTTTTCCATAAGTCTGCCACGGAATGGTTGTGGACGTTGCCAAAGGAAAGGGGGGTGAAATCGCAAGGCATAAGATCGCCGCAGGCGGATATGTGAAACTGATAGTTTCCCGCCAGACAGCCAAATGATTTGGCAAAACCCCGGCCGCTGTTAGTCCAGCTCTGCGTGGACATGCGAGGAGGACCTTCTGTTGGTTTATTGGAGGCGAGCTCTAATTTTCGTAGAGATTTGCGGCTCTCAGCCGTCAACATTATTTCTTCCCGACGAAGCAGGCGACCGGTGGGGATGACGTCAAAGACACTCACCTCGTGCACTCCCCACTGCCCAGCCAACTCGACGATTCGCTTCAAGCTTCCATCCTCTATGGAACGATTGGTGGCGTAGGTGGATAGACCGACTAAAAGACCAACCTGTAAGGCGTTAGCCACTGCTTCTCGGACGGACTGAAAGGCACCTTTCTTCCCACGTAAACGGTTATGTTCCTCGGGGTCCGGGGAATCCAGGCTGATCTGGACCGCATAGGTACCAGCCGCTTTTAGACTTGACGCTCGCCGGACATCCAAGGTCAATCCATTGGTGAAGACCTGGACTACGGCCAATTCCTGAGGAACCGTGGAGATGCATTGCTCCAGATCAGAGCACAATAGGGGTTCCCCGCCCGTAAATGTAATATTGTTCACCCCCAGGGCAATGCTCTCCTCTACCACACGCTTGACATCTTCGAGAGACAAAGGAGGATAAACCTGTGAAGGACCGGGCACACTGCAATGGACACATTGACATTGACAGTCGTTGGTTACCGAAATCGTCACCGCCTGCGGGGTCGGCTTCTTGAGAAAAAAGGTTTGGATGATTCCTTCCACCATCCGGGCATGGGCTTGGCTGGGAATGGGTGGGAGATAAAGTGAATAGACATTGCTCCCCTTGTATTGGGCCAGGGCACCCCGTGAGCTCAACCAGTCAAGATAGTTTTTCAGATATGGGGCCACGACCTCTGCCCAGGGACCCACAGCGTGCAGCACGATCCCTTCCCCTTGGCTCTCCACCTCGAGAATCAAATCCTTTAAGAACGGAATTTTGTTCAAATGATAGGCCAGGCGCATGGATCTGTCATCTCTCCGATTGTCCCCAGCCCTTACCAATGGCATAGTCCAAGAGTCTGTTGATGAGAGACTCGTCAATGATGGGGACCTTTAAATGGGGCAGGGCCCGGTCAGTATTCGTTCGGTCGAAGGTGGGATCATTGGAAAAGTAGGAATGCATTTTTTGAGTTTGATTCCAAATCATCCGCTTCAACGGATCATTAACTCCGGAAAAAGAAGCACCCAAACCGGTAAACCGAATCCCTCCCAGATTGAATCGGCGACATATGACCTCGTGGCTCCATTCGTGGGTCGGGGGATGGGGATGGGTAAGGTGAAAGATCCGGTTATGGTTGACTGGGTTTTCAATCAACTGTATGGTGGCCTTAGCCACATAATCAACCGGTATTAGATTCAGGGTGGCTTTGGAATCCATGGGAACTTCAATTTGAAGATCTTGCCGATCATATACGGGTGCAAAGTTCAAGAATTGATCCATCAAATAACCACCCTTGGCAATGATGTACCAGCCTGTAAAAGAGGTGCATCGGCCGGTTTGGGAATCGCCTACAATGACACTGGGGCGGATGATAGTGGCTTGACGAGCCCAGATTTCTTCGGCTTCCCACTTGCTCTCTTCATAGGCGTTGGCAAAGTTCCCGCGGGGATGGTTGACCTCATACACCAGGCCCCCAGGGGTTAGCCCACAAGCATAGGCCGTGCTCACCAAATGAACCTGCATGGCCCTTCGCCGCGTCAGTTGCCAAATGGCCCTGGCCCCCTCCACATTGGTCCGCCTTGGTTCGCCAGCGGAATTCAGCCGGAAGCGAAGCGATCCTGCACTATGGAGGACGTCATCTACCTTTTTTAAAGAGGGAAGTTCTTGCTCCCATTGTGACCAGCGATCATTGACCTCTACAACATCTCCTTTTAGCCAATTCAGTTGAGAGTCGCCAGGGTCCAGCCCCAGACCAGAAAGGAACTGATCCGTTTTGATCCTCTTCGGCTCGCTCCGGTACAAAGCCCATACCTTATGGCCTCTCTCGAGCAGCTGAGCCAACAGATTTTCACCCAGAAAACCTGTCGCACCGGTTAAAAAAACATTCATCATTCCTCGTTACTTCCCTTGCTTTGATATGGTTTTTCCCACAGAATCAAAGGGCGTCATGGTGGACTTGATCGACTTTGAGGTCTCGACGCTTAAAGTATAAGAGGGGGGGTATGGATGTGTCAAGGTAACACGGATGAGACCCCCACGATCAGGAATCCCTCAATCTATGGGACGGTGGAGATCACTCGAGGATGTGGGAGAGGATGCCATTTCTGCTCCCCTACCACGGGTGATGCATACTCTTATCCTATGGACTATATTCTTGAGGAGGCAAGAATCAATGCGCACGATGGCTCACGGATGATCATTCTCCAGACAGAGGATCTCTTTCTCTATCAGTCAGGGGCGACTTTCATTCCGAACAAGAAGGCCATCATCAAGCTCATCCGGGAGATCGGCGGAATAAAAGGAGTGGAGTTCATTCGGATCGCCCATATGTCGCTTCCTCCGGTGGTCTATGACCCCGCTATCGTGAAAGAGATGGACTCCTTTCCTAACGTTCCTCCATCAGAAATTTTCCTCAAACCATTTTTTCAGCAGCACTTCATTTTGATGAGCCCGTTCGACAAAGATGGGATGTTGGTCGGCAATGCGCTTTTTCAAACTCGCCTCTTGTCGCATCAACGTTTGGGTCATTTCAATTAATCGCTCATCGAGACACTCGGTCTTGGGCGTTGGACAAGGATGTTCAACATAATCAAGATAGAGATGCATCATCTCCAATTCACGAAAGACGGCTTCACACCGGGTATCTGAAGAAATGGCAATCATCGGAACTGCCGAGCATGAAGATAACACCGCCCCATGATACCGGGTAGTAATCAATGCCTTTAGTACAGAGAGCACGCTGATCATATCATCCACCACATACTCATCACTGGCAATGAGGATGGCCCGATCCCTATGCTTCATGGCATGGTATATCCGGCGGGCCGGGAAATAATCCATATGTTCCATCGAAAGTAACACGATGACGGCGTCATACGTTTCCACACACCAATCGGCATAGCGAGCGAATTGTTCGACATATCTCTGACTACTCTCCCTCCCTCCTTTAGGCCATGTATGATAAAAAGGATACCGATACAAATCCTCCTTCGATCCCCACGGGCGGAAGGCGATGGGCCACCCAAAAAATTCCTTGGGTGCGATTCCAATGATCGGCCTTTCTTTTGGATTCAAACCCAATTTTCCAAGCAATTTCTGGCGTTCATGCAATGGCGGCAGTGGATATTCATACGTCGCATCGGCAGTGACATGGATTTCACGGGTGACTCCGTATCCCCTCATCCTCGCCAGGGCGTCGGGGTTTCGAACCATCAATAAATCGATTTTATTGACCGTATGCCGGAGAATCCGCTGATTGAATGGTTTCAAATGCCCGCAATCATTACCATAACCTACGACTCGGAAGCCACGTAACTTTTCCAGTTCCGCTCCCGCACAAAACATCAAGAAAAAGAGGGAGGAAAAATGATCGATAAATGTCGAACCTTCGGATAAGAAAAGGAGGTCATAATTTTCAAAGAGTAGTTTTGGATTTTTCCACCAGGTCCAGGGACCGATCTCGATCAGACGGACATCGGGGAAATCGGCCAAGTAGCGCTGTTGATTTCTTTTATTCAATGTCAAAACGGCAAGTTCGCCTACCCGATCGCCGATGATTTTTCTGATCGTCTTTAATGTACACAGCAATTTTGCTTCGGAACCAGTGTTGTTGACCCCGTTATATCCGAAACAAAGCACTCGTATTTTATTTCGGACCTTAATCATACGATCTTTTCAGAGCAAGAAGTATTTTACCTGATCCCTGCCCCAAAGTGAAGCTCCCCGCCCAAAGGGTGGGGCTTCACGGATAGCCGAAGCCTTCCAGCCTCGGCGAAAATAGTAGGTTATAGACAATTGGCTCAAAATATAGTAAAAATAGATAGCAACTACCTATTATTATAAGCATCTTAAGATATTCTTTTCGCTACAAGAAGAGGATATAAAAAGGGAGGTTAAATGAGGTTTCCACAATATCGGCCAAGAAGATTGCGGAAGGGAGAGATCCTTCGAAGAATGGTTCGAGAAACTCATCTCAGGCCGGATGATCTGATCCTGCCCCTCTTCGTTCGTCCCGGGAAAAGGATGAAACAACCCATCTCCTCCATGCCCGGGCATTCACAGCTCTCTATCGATTTGCTGATCAAAGAGGTGAAGGAAGCCAAATCTTTGGGAATCTTGGGTGTGATCCTTTTCGGCATCCCGGAGAAGAAAGATGAACTGGGGTCGGAAGCCTATGCGGAGGATGGAATCATTCAGAGGGCGCTAAGAGCGATCAAAGAGAGGGTGGAAGGAATCCTCGTGATCACCGATGTTTGCCTTTGTGAGTATACCAGCCACGGACATTGCGGTATAGTAAAGGACGGGAAAATTTTGAACGATGAAACCCTTGATCTCCTTGCCCAACAGGCCCTCTCTCATGTCAGGGCAGGAGCGGACATCGTTGCGCCTTCTGACATGATGGATGGAAGGGTGGGAGCGATTCGAAAGACACTCGATGAAAATCAATTTGAGGATGTCCCCATCCTCTCTTATGCGGCAAAATATGCCTCCAGTTTTTACGGACCCTTCCGGGTTGCAGCCGAATCGAAACCTCAATTCGGCGACCGCAAGTCTTACCAGATGGACCCGGCCAATGGAGATGAGGCCCTGAGAGAGGTTCGGCTTGATATTGAAGAGGGGGCCGATATGGTCATGGTGAAACCCGCCCTTCCCTATTTGGATATCATCTATCGGGTGAAGCAAGCTTTCAACATACCGGTAGCGGCATATAATGTCAGCGGTGAGTTCGCATTGGTGAAGGCCGCTTCCCAACTGGGTTGGGTCGATGGCGACCAGGTGATGATGGAATCCTTAATCGCCATAAAGAGAGCGGGGGCAGATCTCATCCTCACTTACTTTGCCAAAGAAGCCGCCAAGAAGTTATGAGTGAAGAAACTCCGAACTCCGAACTCCGAACTGACAATTGTCACTTGAGGATGGTGGCATGGGAATTAACCCGAAGCTGCAATCTCGCCTGCAGTCATTGCCGCGCCTCTTCGGAACGTGGTCCTTACCCAGGCGAGTTAACGACGGATGAGTGCATGAGGGTCATGGATGAGATCGCCTCCATCAGCAAACCCGTCATCATCATGACCGGAGGAGAACCTTTGCTCCGAGCCGATATCTTCGATCTCGCCCGATATGGATCCGGTAAAGGGTTCCGAATGGTGATGGCGACGAATGGTACATTGATGACCGAAGAAGCTGTTCATGAAATGAAGGCCTCAGAAATCCAACGGATCAGTGTGAGCCTCGATGGTCCGAATGCTGAAACACACGATGCCTTTCGAAAGGTGAAGGGTGCCTTCGCGGGATCCCTCCGGGGAATCGAGATGGCCAAAAAAGGGGGGCTTGAATTCCAGATCAATACGACCATCACACAGGCCAACGTCCATCTCATTGCTGAGATCCTCCGTCTTGCTGTTGACCTCGGTGCCGTGGCCCATCATATCTTTCTCCTCGTCCCCACCGGGAGAGGAAAGGAACTTGTCCATCAAGAAATCTCTGCCACGGATTATGAAAAGACCCTTCACTGGTTTTATGAACAGAGGGAAAAAGTTCCCCTTCAACTCAAGGCGACCTGTGCTCCCCACTACTACCGCATCCTCCGGCAAAGGGCTAAAAAGGAGGGGAAGAAGATCACTCCGAAGGAGTACGGATTGGATGCCATGACCCGGGGATGCCTTGGAGGCATCTCCTTCTGCTTCATCTCCCATGTGGGTCAGGTTCAACCCTGTGGTTATCTGGAAGTGAATGGTGGAAACGTAAGAGAAAAACCTTTCCATGAAATCTGGACGGCATCTGAAGTCTTTCAAAATCTTCGGGATATGAACGGCTACAACGGGAAATGTGGTCGGTGTGAGTTCAAGAAGGTCTGCGGAGGCTGTCGGGCACGGGCCTATGAAACCTTTGGAGACTATATGGCGGAGGAGCCTTATTGCATTTATGAGCCGGTTTAAATCCTTTTTCCAGTTTCGAATCAATCTTACTTTCAAATTCATCATGGCGATGTTCTTCCTGATCCTGATAGGATCAGCAGCATACGGATATTTTTTTGCGGCAAGGGAGATCACCCTTCTTCAAAAAAACTTGGAGACTTATGGAAAGTCGAAAGCCAATAATTTAGCCCTCCTCATCCAACATGTGAACGACCTATCGGATCGGTCCCTTCTACAACGGATCGCAGAGAGAATCGTCGAGGATGAGGATGTGGTTTCATGTAGCCTTTCTGATAATAATGGAGAGAGGTTGGCCCATGCGGTGAAGAAGGGGGCCTCTCCCGATTCCGCTCTTGTCTATCGCTTCACTCAACCCATCCCATCCAAAGAGGGTCAGACAATCGGAGCCATTCAGATGGAATTCTCTTCTTATCAATTGAGTCCCAGGATGAATGAATTGAAAAGGGATGTTTTTCTCGTCACTCTCGGTGTGATGGGGATGGGGATTTTACTCACCCTCATCTTTATCCGTGTTTTCCTAAAACCCATCAAAAAGTTGGTGGCAGCCACGGAGAAAGTGGCAAGAGGAGAATGGGCTCATAAGGTTGATATTCAATCCAAAGATGAGATTGGAGACTTGGCCATTGCCTTCAATCAGATGACCCTCCAGCTGAAAGAGTCCAGAGGCGATCTGGAAAGGAAAGTGGAGGAACGAACCCGCCAGTTAGCGGAGAACATCGAGGAATTAAGCCGGGCGAGGATGGGTGCCATGAAGATGCTCGGAGACCTCCAGTCCGCTAAGAGGGAACTCGAGATGGCCAATCGTGCGTTGACGGAGATGGATGAGATCAAAATGAAATTCATCGGCATTGCTTCCCACCAACTGAAGACCCCCCTGACCGCCCTCAAAGCCAATGTCGACTTCATCCTCTCCGAGAAGGAGGGAAAGATCCCTGAGCACCTGAAACCCTACCTCCTCACCATTCAGAGGAATACCAATCGTATCCAGGGAACGATGGATCATATGATGGATTTGACCCGGATCAAATCGGGGAGTATCACTCTCCAGCCAAAGCCTATCCTTCTCTCGGAGGTGGTGGGAGGCTATATCAATGAGGTCAAGCCTGTGGATAAAAACCTCTCCATCCAAATCGATATTCCTAAAGACCTCTTCGTCTATGCCGACCGGGGTTGGCTCCATGACATCTTCATCAACCTCCTTTTCAACGCCTTTAAGTTTACTCCGGATGGAGGTCAGGTCTCGATCGCTGCCAACCGAAAAGGGAATCATATCCTTTCCGAAATTCGAGACACAGGGATTGGCATCCCGGAGGATAAGCTCGACAAGATCTTTGAAGAATTCTACCAGGTCGAAGGGGGCAAACACGGTGGGACAGGCCTGGGGCTGGCCATCACCAAAAGGTTAGTGGAGGAACACGGCGGAAAGATCTGGGTGGAGTCCCTGTTGGGGAAGGGTTCCACCTTCTATTTTACCCTCCCCTTCTCAGTGGAGCACGAGGATGGAAGATCTATTCATACATAGAGTTACCAAGGGAAAGGTCCTGATCGTCGATGATGCGCCGGACACCTTAGAAATTATCGAGAAACTTCTCAACTTCGAGGGATACGATGTCATCACGGCCCCGACAGGTGAAGAAGGGGTGAAGAAGGTGAAAGAGGAAAAACCTGATGTGGTTCTGATGGATATTAATCTTCCAGGAATCGATGGGACCGAAGCCTTGAGGAGGGTCCGGAAGATCAATCCCCTCCAATGCGTCGTCATGCTCACCGCCTTTGCGACGTTGGATAATGCCATCCTGGCCCTCAAGGAGGGCGCCTCTGATTTCATCAAAAAGCCCTTCGAGAATGAGCATTTGATCCATATCGTTAACCAATCTCTGGAGAAGTATCGGACCTCAATCGAAAAACAAAAACTGGAGGAAGAGGTCCAGCGGTTATCCATCACCGATGACCTGACCGGCCTTTACAATCACCGCTATTTCTTCAAAACCTTAGAAGGGGAATTGGTTCGCTTAACGCGCCAAAAGACGTCCCTCTCGCTCTTGATGTTCGATCTCGACAATTTCAAAAAATATAATGATCTCTATGGCCATTTAGAAGGAGATAAAGTTTTGAGAAAGATCGGCCAGATCGTGAGGCAATCAATCCGGAGCAATGTGGATTCCGGCTATCGCTATGGAGGGGATGAATTCGCCGCCCTTCTGATCGGCGCCTCCCTCGATCAAGCCCTGACCATTGCGGAACGGATCCGTTCTTTGATCGAACAGGCTGGGTTTCAAGATATTACGGTCAGCGTCGGTTTGGCCGAATTCAAAAACCACTTCGATCTTGAAGAGTTTGTCAAATCCGCCGATGATGCGATGTATGTCGCCAAGCACTCCGGCGGAAATCGGGTGTACACAAACCTCACTTGAACCCCTCACCCGTCGCAGACGAAATCAATTAGGTTTTGCGTAGATGACTCGTTTTAAATCCCAAATTCCAAATTACAAAATCCAAATGTCAAATGAATGATAAATGATGAAATGCCAAAGATTTTTCTTTATTGTCATTTGAGCTTGATTTGAACTATGAGCTTCGACATTTAACCTTTAAGTTTCGGGAGAACGTTATGTCTGATCGCCCTCGACTTTTTCTGATCGACGGTTCCTCTTATATCTTCCGTGCCTTTTATGCCATCGGCCATCTCTCAAATTCCAAGGGCCTTCCGACCAATGCCATCTTTGGCTTCACCCAGATGCTCCTTAAAGTGCTCAAAGATCACAAGCCGGACTACCTGGTCGTCACCTTCGATTCGAAAGCGCCTACCTTTCGAAGTGAGGTCTATAAAGATTACAAGGCCAACCGACCTGCCATGCCAGAGGGGCTGGCCCCTCAAATTCCTTATATTAAGAGGATCATTGAGGGGTACCGGATAGCCACCCTTGAGATGGAGGGATACGAGGCGGATGATCTCATCGGGACTGTTGCCAAGGGAGTGGAGTCGGAGGTCGACGTGGTGGTCATCACGGGTGATAAAGATATCCTCCAGCTCGTCAGTGATCGAATAAAAGTCTTTGATACCATGAAGGAGAAAAGGTTCGGTGTGGAGGAGGTGATCCAGCGTTTCGGCGTTCATCCAGAGCAAGTGGTGGAGGTGATGGGTCTGGCCGGAGATGCGATCGATAACATCCCAGGTGTCCCTGGAATTGGGGAGAAGACGGCGATCCAATTGATCAAGACCTTTGGATCGATTAAAAACCTTCTGGACCATCTGGACCAAATTCGGCAGAAGAAATTGAAAGAGAATTTGGAGACCTACAAAGAACAGGCCCGGCTCAGTCGGCAGTTGGCCACGATCCATATCGATGTTCCCATCACGTTCCAACTGAATGACTTTGCCATCTCTCCTCCGGATGTGAAAAGCCTCAGGGAAATCTTCAAAGAATTGGAGTTCAATAAACTTCTCAAGGATCTTCCTGAAGAAAAGGGGCTCAATGAGAACGATTATCGTTTGATCACAGACCAAAATTCATTCCTCGCCTTACTGGAAGAGTTAAGGAAGGCTGAATTCTTCGCCATTGATCTCGAGACCACATCCCCCTTTCCGATGTGGGCTGATCTGGTCGGGATCAGCCTCTCTTGCGTCCCCCATCAAGCCTACTACGTTCCCCTTGCCCATCGTCATCCAGAGGCAACCGTCCAACTCCCTCTCCCTTGGGTATTGGGACATTTAAAACCCATCCTCGAGGATCGAGAGGTGAAAAAGGTGGGGCAGAACATCAAATACGAATGGATCGTTCTGAAACGTTATGGCATCCATCTCCAAGGAATTCTCTGTGATACCATGATCGCGTCCTACCTCCTCAATCCGACCAAGCATAACCACAATCTTGGGGAGATCGCCCGGGAATATTTGGATCGAAATGTCACCGACTATAAAGAGGTAGTGGGGACCGGAGCCAAGGAGGTGACCTTCGACCAGATTGAGTTGGAACGGGCGAGGGACTATAGTTGTGAAGATGCAGATGTTTCACTCCAGCTCTCCCAAATCCTTCTTCCGAAACTGAAGGAAGGAGGATTTAAAGATCTTTTTGAGCAGGTGGAGATACCTCTCGCTATTGTTCTGGCGAAGATGGAGAGGAACGGGGTGAAGATCGATAGGGATCTTCTTAAAGAATTTTCTAAAGAAGTAGAAGCTCAACTTCAGCAGAAGATGGATCGAATTTACGCCCTGGCAGGGGAGGTCTTCAACATCAACTCTTCCCAGCAACTGGGCAAAATTCTCTTTAACAAGCTGAAACTTCCTGTAATCAAGAAGACCAAGACCGGGTACTCCACGGATGTGGAGGTCCTGACCAAACTTTCCCTCCAACACGACCTTCCCCTCGAGATCCTCGGTTACCGTAACCTGAACAAACTCAAATCGACTTACATCGATGCTCTCCCTAAACTGATCCATCCGAAAACGGGGCGCGTCCACACCTCCTACAATCAAACCGTGACCGCAACGGGGCGACTCTCCTCAAGCGACCCCAACCTCCAGAACATTCCCATCCGTGCAGAGGAGGGAAGCCGAATTCGTCAGGCCTTCATTCCGGAGAAGGGATGGGTCATCATCTCCGCAGATTACTCCCAGATTGAATTGAGGATTCTCGCCCACCTTTCTCAGGATAGAACGTTAATGGAGGCTTTCCGGAAGGACGAAGACATTCATGCCCGAACCGCCTCCGAAATTTTCGGGGTTCCGATGGAAAAGGTGACGCCTCCAATGAGGAGGGAGGCCAAGGTGATCAACTTCGGCATCATCTATGGGATGAGTGCCTACGGTCTCTCACAGCAGCTCGGAGCAGAACCCAAGATCGCCCAGGCTTATATCGATGAATATTTCAACAAATATACCGGGGTCCAAACCCACATCGAGAATGGTCTGATAGAGGCCAGAGAGAAGGGGTATGTAACCACCCTTCTCCATCGGCGCCGCTATCTGCCGGATATCTACTCCCCATCTGTAGCGATCCGACAAGCCACTGAGAGGATGGCGATCAACACTCCTCTCCAGGGGACAGCAGCGGATATCATCAAGGTGGCGATGATTCACATCCAGAACCGTATAGAAGAACTCGGCCTCTCCACGAAGATGATCATGCAGGTTCACGATGAATTGGTCTTCGAGGTCCCTGAGGAAGAACTTCAAAAGGCCCTTCCCTTGATCCAGAATGAGATGGAGACCGTCATGGATCTCTCTGTCCCACTTAAAGTTTCTATCCATTCGGGGAAGAATTGGGCAGAAGTCCACTGATACTGCAGTTCGGAGTTAGGGAGTTCGTAGTATTCAGTTTTAAAACTCCGAACTACGAACTCATTACTCCGAACTATTATTGACCGGGGTACCCGCATGAAAAGAACAAGTCTTATGATTATAGCAGGGCTGTTGTTCTCTTATGTGGTGGCCTTCGGGCAGGAGGTTTATCGATGGGTGGATGAGAAAGGGACGGTTCACTTTGCAGACGATTTAACCTTAGTTCCAGAAAAGTATCAAGGCCAGGTTCAAAAGAAAGCAGCTCCTCCAGAACCCCCTCCTTCCCCTTCTCCCCCATCTACTCGAGTACCTGAAAAAGGAAGGCCCGGAAACGTGACCATTGAGAAGAAGCCCGAATCTGTCCCCGTGCAGAAAGATATCTTGGGCCGGGGAGAAGAATGGTGGAGGGCGAAGGTAAAGGAATGGAAAGGAAAACTCTCGAACGCTCAGAAAAATTATGAAACCGAATTGAATACCTTGAAGGCCAAGGAGAAGGAATTAGAGGAGTCCAAATTCAAACCCGACAGTTTGAAGAGAAGGTTGAAGGCCGACATCAAGGTTCTCGAAGAAAAGGTGGAGGAGTGGAAGAAACAGATGGAGGAGGCAAGGAACATGTTGGACAAAGTCCTGCCCAAGGAGGCTGAAGACTATCGCGCCGACCCGAGTTGGGTCAAAATTGAAAAATAAAGCTTTCTGAGGTAAAATTTTAAAGTTCGGAGTTTAAAAACTAAATTGTGAAAAGCGGCATTTGATGTAAAAGATACCGTCAAATAATATAACGACTTCTTCCCAAAATTCACAAGTCGCCATTTTTGCAAAACATGCATGATTTGAATCGGTAATCATCGGTGCTACTTTTTCTTGACATACAACTCCCTCCTTTATATTGTTAATTCATCCAACTCCGCCCATGATCTATACGCATGTGCTGAATCGCGGCGAGAAGATGAGGGACAACGGGAAAAGGAGGTACGCAATGGGAGACAAAGGCAAGAAGGATAAGGACAAGGGTCGGAAACAGAAGATAAACAAACAGGAACAAAAGGCAAAAGAGAAGCTAGCGAAACAACCGAGAAGAACCCCTTGACAGAAAGCATGCTGAGGTGTCCGCTTCACCCATACAGTCAACATGGTCTTGTCCCTTGATGGATAGGCACTGGAGGACGGTGCCACCTCGGTGGGCTTTTCGGGGAGACAGGGGTTCAAACGCATGAACACCACAATTCGTGACAAAGTCCGATGCCTGATCACGGACGTTTCTTCAGGGAGGAAACATCATTCAAATTGTTGTGGATAAAGAGAAATGCAACCGCGATGGGATTTGTGTTGCCGAATGTCCCACTCAGGTTCTGAGGCTTGAACAAGGAGATCCCTGCCCTGTGCCTAGCTCCGACTTTAGGGAGGTGTGTCTCCGATGCGGCCATTGCATGGCTGTGTGTCCGACCGGTGCCTTCAGCCTGGACTGGCTTAGGGCGGATGAATGCCTGCCGATTCGGAAGGACTTTGCCCTTTCCCCTGAAAAGGCCGAGCAATTCCTTCGCTCCCGACGTTCCATTCGAGTCTTCGAGAGCGAGCCCGTTGAACGGAGCCAGATCGAAAGACTCATCCAAATTGCCTGTCATGCGCCCTCAGCCAAAAACGCCCAGCCTTGGTCGTGGGTGATCATTGAGAATCCTTTAAAGCTAAGCGAACTGGATGTCATGCTTGTGGACTGGATGAGGAGTGTGATCCAGGCAAACCCGGAAGTGGCGGAGTCCCTCAAACTCCCTCGCACGGTGAGGCTTTGGGAGGAGGGGCGAATCAAGCTGCTCCGAAACGCGCCGCATCTGATCATCGCCCATGTGGACCAGACCTGGCCCTTTGGAGTTGAGGACACGGCGCTCGCCCTCAGCTATGTCGAACTGTATGCCCCTGTCTTAGGGCTGGGAGCTACATGGTCAGGATACTTCTACACAGCTTACAATATGTACCCGCCGCTGGCTAAGGCAGTGCCCGTTCCTAAGGGTCGAAAGGTGGTTGGGGCCATGATGGTGGGCCGCCCCAAGTTCAAATATTACCGCCTACCTAAGCGTAACCAGCCCAAGGTGGAATGGCGATAGTTGACGCCATTCTATGGGCAGACTGCTGGATGGGGCAGGTCACTCAGTAAAATCGGAGAGGTGTTGACTTCAAAGGTGGCGGATTTTGTCTCAATGTCCGGACCCCATATCCGCCAGCCGGATCTCCCCATTCTCTGGCGCTCCGGAGAGGAACCAGACAAAACCGAATGTATTTCCTGCAACGCCTGCCTGCCGATAGGCACTGCTCGTTTGACCTGTCGGGCTAAGATGCAATAGGACAACATCAAGCATCATGCACCCAATGACTCCTTCCTGAACTCTTGATTCTGAAACCTCGTGTCTATATTCAAGATTATAGTAATCCTCAGTCTATTCCCCTGATCGGTTCTGCGGGCTTGTAGGTGTAATAGTTAATCTTATATTATCTGCCGGGTTAAGGCTTATCTTTCAAAGATAAGGAGAATTAAATGAAAATCACGAAATCGCAGTTGGCCTGTATGATTGACCACTCTCTCCTCAGGCCTAACGCAACCCCTGATCAGAAAAAGCCTGCGGTCAGACTGGATTAGGGATTTCCAATCCAAAATGGCAGCGCATAACAAATGAATCCGGCGGATAGGGTAAACGGCTTCGCTGATTTTTAACGTTCTGCCTATTGACATCCGGCCGGATAGTTGTACAATTGTCTATGAAACAAGAAGGGACTGACCATGGACATTGTGATCGATACCTCTGCTTTGCTTGCGGTCATCGTAGCGGGACCAGAGCGAGATAAGATTGTCAAACTGACTTCGGGGCATACGCTCATCGGTCCTGGGTCAATCTCGTGGGAAATTGGGAATGCCTTCTCGGCCATGTTAAAGCAGAGGCGTCTCGGGTTGGTTGAGGCTCAACAGGGGCTGAAGATCTTTAACGCCATTCCACTGCGGTTTGTGAGAGTGGATTTGAACAATGCCATTTCCATCGCCTATGAAACCAAAACATACGCTTACGATGCGTACTTTCTTGATTGTGCCGTTCGCCACGCTGCACCCCTGCTGACCTTGGATCGTGCCCTAGAACGTGCGGCGCTGAAACTTGGCGTCAAATTGATGGAGGTTTGAAATGCGAGTCTACACCTATTCTGAAGCGAGGCAAAGGCTCTCAAGCATCTTAGACAAGGCGGAATCGATGGGAAAGGTGATCATTCGCCGAAAGGATGGAAGAACCTTTGCATTGATCCCTGAGCAGACACGTCGCTCCCCTCTCGATGTTCCCTCAATCCCCACAACTGTTTCTACGGAACAGCTTGTTGAGATCGTGAGGAAACAGAGACGCAGAACAAGAGGGTGGAGGCGACGCCTCTAAATCCGCGCGTCATCTTTGTAATTATGCACTCTCGTAACAATTCAAAAAAAAGGAGAATCAAATGAAAATCACGAAACAGCAGTTGGCCAGTATGATCGATCACTCCCTGCTCAGGCCCAATGCAACCCTTGAGGAGTTAAAAAAGGTGTGTCAGGAGGCGGTTGAGTACAAATTTAAGGCTGTCTGTATCAACCCGATTTTTGTGGCTGATGCAGTAAAATTGCTGAAAGGGTCAGAGGTCTTAGTCTGTTCTGTTGTGGGTTTTCCTTTCGGTACCCATTCTTCAGAAATCAAAGCTAAAGAAACGACTGAGGTGATCGAACGGGGAGCCCGTGAAGTAGATATGGTCATTCGGGTTGGAGCCTTGAAGGAGAAAAAAGACCGGGATGTAGTCAAGGACATTCGGGCCGTTGTTGATGCCGCCCGAGGATGTCCGGTAAAGGTCATTCTTGAAACCTGTTATCTCACAGAAGAAGAAAAGGTTAGGGGGTGCCGGTTGGTCATGGAAGCTGGGGCTGCCTTTGTCAAAACTTCCACCGGATTTGCCAGCCGGGGAGCCACCATTGAGGATGTAAGGCTTATGAGAAATGCGGTTGGAAAAGATTTTGGTGTAAAGGCTGCCGGGGGGATTCGAACGCTTGACGATGCATTGAAGATGATCGAAGCTGGAGCCAATCGGTTGGGGACCAGCGGCAGTGTCGCCATCATCCAAAGATTTGATGAATTAAAGTTGACCTCTTCTTGACATTGTTTAAGAAATCAATTAAAAATAAATTATAGTTGATCTCCGAGCCCTCTTCCTAAATTCCAATATGATGGGACACGGAAGGTGGCCGTCAGGGTATGGCTGGAAACGGCTATACCTCCCGTGTTTGGAAAGGAGATGGAATAATTCGAAGGCCGATATCTCAAACACGGGTATCGGCTATTTTATTATATAATTTGAACGAATGATTCGAATGTCACCAAATATAACGAATCATATAAAACTCCTTGCCAGATATTCGATGCATTAGCTGTCATTCGTTCCATTCGCTTATGTTGTAGGTAAAAATGAAAGGATTTTTCAGGGTTCAGACACCCGAAGAACTTTATAAAAAACTGGATCGTTTCAAAGCCCTTTCCACTGAAAAGGTCAATATTGACGACTCCCTTCACAGGGTCCTTTCAGAAGATATTGTTTCTCCAATCAACCTTCCTGAATTCCGACGTTCTACGGTCGACGGCTTTGCTTTAAAGGCCAAAGACACATTCGGAGCTTCTGAAAAGAATCCTGCCATCTTACGACTGATCGGCGAAATTCCAATGGGTCAGCTTTCGGATATCGAGGTGAAGGATGGAGAAGCGGTAAAGGTAGCAACCGGAGGAATGGTCCCAAAAGGCGCCGATGCCGTGGAGATGTTGGAGTATACAGAATGGGTGGACTCCCATACCCTTCACGCCTTTAAACCTATCTCTCCGCTGGAAAACGTGATTCAGGTGGGTGAGGACGTCAAAGCAGGAGAGGCCGTGCTTCAGCGAGGCCATCTGATTCGGCCTCAGGATATAGGCCTGATGGCCGGAATTGGGAAAACCGATGTCCAAGTATTCCTTAGGCCAAGAGCTGCGGTGATCTCTTCGGGTGATGAGATTATTCCTATCGAAGAAGTCCCAAAGCCTGGACAAGTGAGGGATATGAATCGCTATACCATCGTTTCGATGGTTGAGGAGATTGGAGGAATTCCCATTTTCCTAGGTATTGCGAAGGATCGTTTCGATGACTTAAAAGAGAAGATCGAGCTGGGATTGAAGAAAGCGGATATGGTGCTGATCACAGGAGGGAGCTCTGTTGGGTTACTGGACCTGACCAGGGAAGTCCTTCAAACATTCCCCGGAACGGAAATCCTTGGCCATGGCGTTTCGATCAGGCCCGGGAAACCTCTACTGATTGCAAATATAAACGGAAAGCCTTTTCTCGGTTTACCAGGCCACCCTGTCTCTACGGTGGTCTCCTTCCATCTATTTGGAAAACCCATCCTTAAAATTTTATCGGGTCTATCCAGGGAAGGAATCTGGCATCAGATAAAGGTGAAGGCCAAAGCCAGCCGCAATATCCCTTCTGTCCCAGGAAGGGAGGACTATGTGAGGGTGAGATTAGAAGAGAGAGAGGGGACACTCTGGGCTCATCCCATTTTCGGAAAGTCCGGAGCAATCTCGAACCTGGTCAATGCCAATGGATTGATCCGAATTGGCATCAATGAAGAAGGTTTAGAGGAAGGAGAAGAAGCAGAGGTCATCCTCCTGTGAGAAACGTCTGGATCGTCAATGCCAGAAACAAAATCGAGATCCCGAAACGAGTTCGGGATGACAAGGAACTGGGGAATGCGATCGATGTCATGCTGAACTTGTTTCAGCATCTCGCCGGCAGTTTGGAAATTGTTTATACGATCTAAATCGACTTAACACATGAAGCGGACGGTTTACTTAAAGAAAAAAACATTGGCTGAAGCGAGAACCATCGTCTCCACTCAATTGGCCAACCTGATCCATCTGGGAACCGAGACAATCCCGGTTATCCATTCCTTAGGTCGGGTGACTGCGGAGCCTATCTTTGCAAAGATCTCCTCCCCTTCCTTCCACTGTGCAGCGATGGATGGAATTGCCGTGAAAGCGGAAAGCACTTACGGAGTGACCGAAGAATCCCCAAAGTCACTCCTCATTAATAAAGAAGCTTTCTTTGTCAATACAGGGAACCCTATTCCACAGGGGATGGATGCGGTCATCATGATTGAGGATGTTCATCTCATCGACTCTCAACTGGCGGAAATCAGGAATGCGGCTTATCCCTGGCAGCACGTCAGGGCGATCGGAGAGGATATGATCGCGACAGAGATGGTCTTTCCAGAAAACCATAAAATGACCGCTTACGATTTAGGTGCTTTACTGGCATGCGGTCATCAAGAGGTTAAGGTAAAGAGAAAACCGAGAGTGCTGATCATCCCAACGGGTTCGGAATTGGTGGAACCGGAACAAACCAATCTAAGCCAATTCAATTCTCGACCTGGAACTGTTCCTTCTGGCATCATCGAATCCAATTCTTATGTCCTCAGCGGATTGATATGGGAGGATGGAGGGGATCCGATCCGGCATCCCATTGTCGAGGACGACCCCGTCAAAATCAAGGAAACAATTCTTTCAAACTATGCAGAGGTCGATTTGATTCTCGTGATTGCCGGATCATCCGCAGGTTCAGAAGACTATACCCGATCGATCATTGAGGAATCAGGGGAAGTCTTTGTCCACGGCATCTCGATGATGCCTGGGAAACCTACCTTGATTGGGAGATTTAAGGACCGACCAGTTATTGGAATTCCCGGTTATCCAGTTTCTGCGATCATCTCCTATGAGACACTGGTCAGGCCCATTCTTTATCAATCCCTCCATTTAAGAAGAACGGAGAGGCCGAAGATAAAGGTCATACCCACCAGAAAGATACCTTCGAAATTGGGAACGGAAGAGTTTTTGAGGGTGAAGGTGGGAAAGATAGGAGAGAAATTCTTTGCCACACCCTTACCCAGAGGGGCTGGAGTGATTACGTCTCTGACCAAAGCTGATGCGATCATTCGGATCCCTGCCCTTTCAGAAGGTCTGGATGAGAATGAAGAAATAGAGATCGAACTCCTGAAACCTGTTGAGGAGATTTTCAATACAGTGGTGCTGGTGGGGAGCCATGACCTCAGCCTCGACATCTTGGCCAATCTACTGGGGAGATTCTATCCCCCCATTTATTTCTCTTCTCATCCGGTGGGCAGTTTAGGCGGGATTCTTGCAATAAAGAATGGGATCTGCCATATGGCTGGCGTCCATCTACTTGACCCTGAAACAGGAGAATATAATTTTCCTTATATCCGAAACTATCTGAAAGGAATTGACCTAAAGGTCATCCACCTTGTCCAGAGAGAACAGGGTTTGATCGTTCAGAAACAAAATCCGAAAAAGATAAAAAGGTTGGAGGATCTTCTCCGAAAAGATATCACCTTCATCAACCGTCAAAAAGGTTCGGGAACTCGAATCCTCCTCGATCACACACTGAAGACTCTTTCGCTTGAATCGATTCAGATTCAGGGATACGAAAATGAGGAATATACCCACATGGCGTTGGCCTCTGGAATTGCCAGTGGTAGAGCGGACGTCGGGTTGGGAATTCTTCCCGCAGCCCAAGCGATGAATTTGGATTTTATCCCCGTCGCTAAAGAACGTTACGACCTCGTCATCCCTTCCATATATTTTGAAGATGAAAAGATTAGAAAGGTGTTGGAGGCGATTCGTTCGGATGATTTCAAAGAGACGGTCCAACGAATGGGAGGATACGACATTTCAAGGACAGGAGAAGAACTAAATTTTCAATTTTAGATTGCCAATTGCCAATTTAAATCGAAAATCTAAAATCGCAAATCAAAAATGGAGAAATATGTTACTCGATCCATACAAAAGAAAAATTAATTACCTTCGAATCTCGGTGACAGACCGATGTAACCTCCGATGCCGTTATTGTATGCCGGAGGAAGGGATCCCTCTCATCCCCCATGAAGAAATTTTGACCTATGAAGAGATATTGAGGATCGTCCGTGTCTTTGCAGCCGAAGGAATTTCTAAGGTCAGGTTGACAGGGGGAGAACCTTTGGTCAGGAAAGGGATCGTGGATTTCATTTCCCGCCTCTCCCACATTGAGGAGATCAAAGACTTAAGCCTGACCACAAACGGAATATTTTTAAGGGAGTTCGCTCAGGATCTCAAACAGGCCGGTTTGAAAAGGATTAATATCAGTCTGGACTCTCTCAGGAAAGAGAGGTTCTGTCAGATCACTCGAAAAGACGATTTTGAGCGGGTGTGGAACGGTATCGAAGAGGCGTTGAGGGTGGGTCTCTCTCCCATCAAAATCAATATGGTTGCTATCCAAGGACTCAATGATGACGAAATCGAATCTTTTGCTCAATTGACCTTCCATCTCCCTCTTACCGTTCGCTATATCGAATATATGCCTTCCGGGAATGGGGAGGAATGGAAGAAAAGCGATATTTTGACCATTCCTCAAATCAAAAGCCGTCTGGAAAATGTTGGCAAACTGATTCCCATCCCTTCAGATCGATGGGATGGACCAGCGAAAAGATTCCGAATCGAAGGGGCCATGGGGGAAATTGGATTGATCGGTCCGGTCAGCAGCCACTTTTGTGATGATTGCAATCGCCTTCGACTGACTCCCGACGGCAAGATCAGAACCTGCCTCTTTTCGGATGAGGAGATTGATGTGAAGGAACTTCTCAGAAAGGGCGGCAGCGATCGTGATTTAAGGGAACGGCTTCTCGTGGCTCTCAAAGCGAAGCCGGAAAGACATCGTATCAATACACATCAATTTAAGAAATGCCAGAGGAATATGTCAGCGATTGGGGGATAAAAAAGCTTCAGGAGCGGGCTATCGCCCTTGAGGTTGGAGGAGCGTTCACTTCATTCACTTGAGGATAGAAGCTAAATGGGAAAAACTTCGCCTCTACCCTCAAGCGAAGCGCTCCTCAAACGAAGTGATCCTCAAGCGGAGCGCTCTTCGAGCGCAGTGCTCCTCAAGTGAAGCGCTCCTTGAACATCTTTTGGAGGAATCCATGCAAAGGCTTACTCACTTTGACAAGAAGGGCCGGGCGAAGATGGTGGATGTCAGTAAAAAGGCAGAGACTTTGAGGGAGGCCGTTGTTCGAGGGTCCATCTTCATGAATCCAAAAACTTTTAAAAGAATTATGTCTGGTGAGGTTTCAAAGGGAGATGTCTTTGCTGTGGCCAAGGTGGCTGGGATTATGGCAGCAAAAAAGACCTCGGAAATCATTCCAATGTGCCATCCCCTCAGTCTTTCCCATGTGGAAGTAAATTTCTTTCCGTTTGAAAAGGAGAGCCGAATCGATATCGAGGCAAGAGTAAAGATCAAGGCCCAGACCGGGGTGGAGATGGAAGGATTCGTGGCTGTAGCCACTGCAGGTCTCACGATTTACGATATGTGTAAGGCCATTGACCGAGGAATGGTCCTCTCCAATATCCATCTGGCCAAAAAAACAGGGGGAAAGAGTGGAACCTATATAGTTCGGAGTTCGGAGTCGGGAGTTCGGAGTAAAAAATGATTTTTTCACGCTTTGCGCTATGCCCTATGTCCTTTGCGGTTTTGGGAGAATGAAATAAAACAAGGGTGACATCTGAATCGACTTTTATTGTCATGCTGAACTGGTTTCAGCATCACGTATTAAGGCGGCGAGTATGTCCCGTAGTTAAGGAGAGAAAAGGAATGACACAGGTTCAGAAAGGTAAGGTCCTGGCAGTCAATATCAGTGAGGAAAAAGGAACCAAGAAGACCAATATCCAGAAGTGTGCTCTTCTGAAGGATTTCGGACTGAAGGGCGATGCCCATGCAGGTCCTTGGCACCGACAGGTCAGTCTCCTGGCGAACGAATCGATTGACAAGATGAAGGCCATGGGTTTGAAGGTGGGTTATGGCGATTTTGCAGAAAATATCACGACAGAAGGCATGGATCTCGTTCACCTTCCTATTGGGACAACAATCCGGGTTGGAGATTCTGTCCTCCTCCGGGTCACCCAAATTGGAAAGGAGTGCCATGAACGTTGTGCCATCTATTACCAGGTAGGGGACTGTGTGATGCCCAAAGAAGGAATCTTTGCCGAGGTGCTGAGTGAAGGGGAAGTGAAGGCTGGAGATGAGATTCTCATCGAAGATGCGTAATACATGACATAACTATTTTCGATTTTCGATTGCCAATTTTCGATTTTTGAAAAAATTGCAAATCGCAAATCGTAAATCGCAAATCAACTATCCGGGTGAAATATGTTCAAAGTGGCTATTCTGACTATTAGTGATCGAGGTTCAAAGGGCGAGCGGGAAGATTTGAGTGGGCCTCTCATCCGAGAAATGGTAAAAGACCTCCCTGCTGAGGTCATTCATTATGAGGTCATTCCGGATGAGAAAGAAGTAATCATCAAAGCTCTTAAGAAAAGTGCTGATCGACTCAAGGCAGACTTAATCCTCACTACAGGAGGCACAGGCCTGAGTCCCCGAGACGTGACGCCCGATGCAACATTGAAGGTAATCGATAAAGAAGTACCTGGTTTTTCTGAGGCCATGAGAGCGGAAAGCCTTAAAAAGACACCCCACGCCATGATCTCCAGAGCCATTGTGGGAATCCGCGGTTCAAGCTTGATTGTGAATCTGCCGGGAAGCCCTAAAAGCGTAAAGGAAAATCTAAGTGTGATCCTCCCTGCCCTTCCCCATGCATTGTCCAAATTAAAGGGCGATCCCTCCGAATGCGCCCAAATATAAAGGGACCTCAGGCCTTCGTAAATTGCGACCAGACTCATGCAAAATATGTCAGAAATTCTATGTCGTGAATTGGGCAAAAGGCGACACGACATCGCAAATTCATAACCGGAAGGTGGTGTGAAACCCGGCCGAACAGTTTAGGAAATAAAAAAATGTCGCCCTTTTACGTAGAAGGCAACAAGCCGGACACCTGCCTTAGGAGAGTGAGGTGTACGTAGTCAGGTTGTTTTTTTTACTTCGAGGATTTCCTTTCTATCTCCAACAAACATCAGTAATACATTATCGGCCTGAAAATCGAACAATGAGAGTTGCCTTCGCAAAGAGGCAAGAAGTTCGACATGCTCCGGAATACTTTCCCAGAAAAGCATATGGTCAAAAACAAAGATGAGACTCGAACCACCGGAGGACCGATAGTCCCGAAGGGTTTTCTTCCTGGCTATCTTTAGCGTAAGATTTATTGCGGCTTCTTGCCTGGTAATGTCATTGACATCCGATATCTCGATATCAGTAACACCACGTTCGTTTAATTGCCTCCCCTCCTCAAAGAGCTGCTGCCCGTCGACTGGAAATGTAATTTCAACAGAGTGCTCACTTCCTGTCTTTTTATCAATCACGACGGCATCGCGTCCAGGTGTCCCTTGGACAAGAGCACACAAAACATCATTTCTGCTCCCATATTTCCAAGAACAGAAGCGACTAAATGGCATCAACTCCTCCAGAAAAGTCTTGTAAGGTCCTTTCCGAAGTCGTGCAGCATATTTCAACTCACGATCCTGATCAATTTCATTATAAGTCTCGCGGACATACGAGGCAAGGTCCGCAGGTGTGCGAAGGATCGTGAAGGAGTCTCTTGTGATTTCAATTCTTGCCATCTATTTCCAACGAACGCTTTATTTTAGCAAAAACTTTTATGTTCATCAGGATAGCTATGGGTTCTTGCATCGATAAAAGAAATGTCGCCTTTTTACGCAGAAGGCGACAGGGGATTGGTCAAAAAGTCGCCTACTTGGCGTTCTCTTCCAATTTCAGATTCGAAAGGGCAATTACTTCGACTCCTTGGTAAAAACACATTTTCACAACAAGGCTGTTTTTATCTGGGGCCGTGTAAAGTTGATACCAAAATACCTCTGGATTATCTCCCTTCTTAGGAGTACGGTTAAAGAGCATGCTCGCAAAAGAAGCCATGTTCTGTATTATTCGGCTAATGGAGTCAGCATCAGCTCTGTTAAGAGCAAACATTACAGGACTGTGAATGTTTATCCTCTTAGTCCATGGGCGTTCGAACTCATGAAAATAGAGGCCTCTGGCTATGTGATCGAGTTCGCGATCAATGCGGGTGCGATTAATTTTGAAAGCGGAGGTCATCTGGCCATTGAGGACAATGTCCTTTGTCTCGTTCTCGTATATCGAAATAAGACTGGGTCTTCTCGTTATGGCGCGCAGGCTCTTCGATGCGAAGTGGTGAAAGGCAATCGGATTGTTATCGAAGTGGGTAACTAGAACGAACAATAGGTATTCATCGTCTTTACTCTTTTTTGAGTTGTGCGTATCACAAGCAGAGACAGAAATTAGATTTTTCCGTAAATTAAGGCCCGGGATGTCTTTTTTTTCAGGAAAAAGACATTGTGGAGGAACATGTTCATCTCCCGTAGCAGGGGCATTGCACATATAGCACGTTTTTGACATTTCCCATCTCCGTCGAGCGATCTATTAGACGACTACTTGGTAAAATGTATTTTGTATTCTTGCAAGAGCCGGATCCGCGAATCATTACAGATTTTTATTAATAAAAGAAATGTCGCAGAAGGCGACAGAACAGATGGGGAAAAGAGTCAATTCTACTCCTCATCTCCATGGGATGGATGTAATCTTCCGCTCAATGGCACGGCCATGGGCGTCAAGGTACTGGCGAAGGCGCTTTTCTTCGGAGGATGTCAACCGGCTATCGCCAGAAATGGGCTTTAGCTCAGGCCACTGATAGCGGGTGCGCTTGGTTCCAGGTGGAGAGTCGATATGCATGTGAGGGGGGTTATGGTCGTTGGAGTAGACGAAGACCTGCAGACCGAACTGCTTTGGGAATGGCTTTGCGACTCGCACCCAGGGGACTGAGAGGTCGAGGATGATGTAGACCGGAACTGAGGGACGGGCGGTGTTGCGGAAGAGGAACTCGGCGGGGTGCCAAGCGTAGGCCGACGCAGAGGTCGGCATTGGACTGAGAGCGAAACGATTCTTCGCAGCGGCTGGGATCGCCGCCATGAACACCGCCGCGCGCCGCTCTCCGCCAGTAAAACGTGGAGGGAGCCATTCCTTGAAGTCGCTATAGCCGGGACCCTGAGTGGCCATCCAGTTTTCGGCTTGCTTGACCAGCTTTGAAGGGACACTGCGCCTGAAACCTCGAAGCGCTTGTGCGTTGGCGAGAGCCTCCTCATGCAAACCAGCTTCCTCGTGTTTGAAATATGCAGCGTAGCAGTCTTCAGCAGTAACAACCTCAATCCTCGATGCAGCGTACTCCCCGAGGAAGTGGAGGTGCTCGTGCTCCAAGAGCAGCTTGTAGGCACAAGCTAGGCCAGTCGCATCGGGACACATTCTAGGCAGGGCGAAGCGTCGGGCGAGCGCCCACACACCGGCGGCTCGTATGTAGACCCCCCAGGCGGTCCTGTAGAAATGGAATGGTAGGTAAAAGGCTAAATCCTCGACGGTCGTGCCATCGGCCGCAGGTTCGGGCTCACCACGTCTCGGGACGGAACCCTCAACCCTGATTGGATCGTCACCCTCCGCTGAAACTTTTGCGTCACCTGCGGCCCCGGCCACCCAAGAGGGCAGCGGCGTTCTTGCCACACCAGCGGGCAAACCGGCATCGGTTCCGAAGCGGCGCTGCGCAAATTCGATGACCGGATCGATCTGCATCCTCGATTCCTATGTGTCCGGATAACTCATCTTTTAAGCTCTTTCTGTTAAATCTTAAACCAATAAGAGATCTATTCTGCTCAAAAAGGTTGGAATCTCATTCACTTTTCCAATGAAGATTTTTTAAAGGAAGTGTCGCCTTTTCACACAGTAAGCGACACTGGGATCTCAATCGTTCGGCCTCTATTTTCCACAACCCCTTGAGAAAGCGATAGCCTTGGGGAACAGGCCATTTGTGTTAATCCTTATCAGTGTCTTAAAGGGGACGGTTCCATTTTCATGATTCTTCTCCCCTTTCCTAGAAATTTCATTTAACGGCTGGCGTGTGAGCGAAGTGCCTTTTGGGGGTAAGGAAACCATGATATGACCAGATGAACCTTTTGAGACTTGAATTCCGGCCACCAGACTCCCCCTTTTTTGGATTTAAGGAAATCGAGTGTAAGGCATATATTTTTACGGATAAATTATCACACCTGCAAAAAATGTCAACCGTTTTTGTGGAGGAGGAAAACAAATCGTGACAATGGATCAGCCTTGCTAATTTTTAATTTCTTCGGTAATATGTCGCCAAGGTTAGACAGATATCCTATAATGTTTCTGTCAAGGTGGCGAGTGGAAAATATAATCAATTGTGCTGTTGTATTGATGTGAGTTTGAAACAACCATGTCTATAGAAAAGAATTTCGATATTCCTTTTGTTGGGGATTTGGCTCTGCGAGAGAAGCAGATACAGCAGAATTACCGTCCTGTCATTGCCGTCCATAAGTGGTTTGCCCGGCGGCCCGGCACTCTCTTCCGGGCACTCCTTCTTTCCGAATTTGTGAAAAGCCCCCTAAGAGAGTCCTTCTTTCGTTCAAACAACCTGAAAGGGATTCGTGTCGCGGACCCTTTTATGGGAGGGGGTACCCCGCTCATCGAAGCGAACCGGGTAGGTTGTGATATCGTCGGCTATGACATTAATCCAATGGCATACTGGATCGTCCGCCAAGAAATTAAAAATATCGACGTGGAGGCTTACAGAAAGGCTGCAAGTGACTTAATCCTCAATTTGGGGCATAAAATTGGACATCTCTACCGCACAAACTGTGTTGAATGCGGATCTGAAAACGCTAAGGTCAAGTATTTCCTCTGGGTCAAAGTGCAATCCTGTCGTCATTGCGGCAAGGAGGTTGATCTTTTCCCCGGATACCTGTTGTCTGAAGACAGAAGACATCCCGTAAACGTTTTTCTGTGTGCAACCTGCAAAGCCCTTATCGAGGTTAAAGACCGCAGGAATCCGGGCGTTTGTATTTCCTGTCAGGCACCTTTACAGCTTGCGGGCCCGGCCAAACGAAACCACTTTACCTGTCCTGGTTGCGGTAAGGAGAACTCCTATCCGGTGCCTGAATTGGGTCCGCCCCGACATCGACTATTTGCTATCGAGTACCATTGTTCTATCTGCAAGGCTTCCCACAGAGGCCGGTTCTTTAAGACCCCGGATGGCCAGGATCTGGACCGTTACCTGGACGCTGAATCTATGTGGGGACGAACGGCATCAAAGTTCGTCCCTGATGATCAAATCCCACCGGGGGACGAAACGAATCGCCTCCATCGGTGGGGTTACAGAAAATATCGGGAGATGTTTAATGCTCGGCAATTGCTTGGCTTGGAATTAAGTTGCCAAGAGATTGACAAAGAAACGAATGAAAGAATTCGTAGTGCCTTGGCAACCAACCTCTCAGATCTTCTTCGATATCAGAATATGCTCTGTCGCTATGATTCCATGGCGTTAAAGTCTCTTGATATTTTTTCCGTTCATGGCTTTCCGGTAGGACTCGTTCAATGTGAACCAAACCTTCTTGGGATTTCCAATGAAGACGGGACGAACGTCGGAAGTGGAGGATGGACAAATATCATTGGCAAATATGCGAAGGCAAAGTCATACTGTGACCGACCTTTTGAAATACGGCACCAGAATGGACAGAAAATGCTGGTGCATATCTCCGGGGAGTGGATTGGAGACCAGAGGAATGACGGGGTGCCACCTGAAAAGCGACAGGTGGACCTATATTGCCAGAGCGCGACATCAGCGGATCTCCCCGCGAGCTCGATGGATGCCGTTTTGACAGATCCCCCCTATTTCGGGAATGTCCAATACGCCGAATTGATGGATTTCTGCTACGTGTGGCTTCGTCGATTGATGGGTCAGAACGACCCAATTTTCAGGTCTGCTTCAACGCGAAACCTGCAAGAGTTAACCGGAAACGTGACGATGGAACGAGGTCTTGACCATTTTACTCAGGGGCTTTCGAGCGTTTTCCAACGGATGGCAAATACTTTAAAGCCCGGCGCTCCATTCGTTTTCACCTACCATCACAACAAAATTGACGCGTACTATCCTATCGCGGTTGCTCTCCTGGATGCAGGACTGACATGCTCTGCTTCCATTCCATGTCCGGCTGAGATGGGGGCTTCAATTCACATCAATGGGACTGCTTCCTCCATCATTGACACTATCTTCGTATGCCGGGTGCATGGGAGGGTATCAAGAAGTTTGATTGTTATTTCACCGCAGGAATTGGCTGATTTGGTCCATTCGGATTTGGAAAAGCTTCGAGAAGGAAATGTCAAACCAACGCAGGGTGATATCCGTTGCATAACTTATGGCCACCTGATACGCCTCGCTGTCTGGAGCCTTCGAATCTCATGGGAAAAAGAAAAGACGACTTCGGAAAAACTTGATATTTTGGCCCGTCATCTGAATGTCTTCGGCGGATTTGAGGCAGTACAGAAACACCTGACAATGGATTTCGGCGTAGCTTCACTGTTTCGTCATGCTATGGCTCGCGAGGGAGCAGAGCGTTACGAGGTGAGCAAAGACGAGATTTCCTTTTGAGGTCTCTTTTTCCGAAGTGGAAGCAAATCTGGACGAATTTGTTACAGCTGTGTTCTCCTGCCTGGCATCGGAATTCCTTGTGATGCCAAAGGGTATTGGTTTCATAGACTACCCTGTTTTCGAGAAGGGGTATGAAGCATTAAAACAGGCAACATCAGCTTTTGAAGATATCAATCATGAATCCATATTGAGAGTCGCATTTGAGGTCCCTATCTCGATCATTGTGATACGCACCATGCTCGGATTTACCCCTCCCGAGTGGGCTTATGTTGCGACACAAAGGACAGATGTTCGGGTCGATCAGGGGTTTGCCCGTGCCCTCGATCGCAAGATTCGGCTCGCTCCCCTGAAACCCCTGAAAAAGGGCAAAGTCACAGGAGAAAGAGTTAAGGCATTAGTTGAAGTTGCATGTCAGCTACTCAGAGAAGGAGCCCCGCAGATAGGGGAGAATAGACTCCACCGGCTTGACAAGGCGGATACAAAATATGGAGAAGACAGCATTCGACATCTCTCCAATATGGGTCTTCCGTATTCTATGCTTCTTTATGAACGGTTCTTGGGGCGGCCGTTTGCTGGGCATCGAGATTCTGTCAGCGAGCTTGTTGGAGATAGTCTTGAGTCGGCAATCGAAGACGTTCTGAGCAAAGCAGGGATCACCTACCGAAAAACAAAACGGGCGGAACGTATTCCGGGTTTTGACCAGACTCCTGACTTTATCATTCCAAGCGAGTTTAACCCTCAGATCCTTATTGAGGCCAAAATTACCGAGGATGATGGCACGGCCCGGGATAAGGTGACAAGGGTGCAACATCTGGGAACTCTTTCAATGGCTGGGCAACCGCCTAACCAGCCGAAATATCAGCTTATCGCGTGCATTGCAGGTCGAGGATTTGGTGTCCGCAGAGAGGATATAAAAAAGTTACTTCTCGCTACTCGCGGCAAAGTGTTTACATCCCAGAATTTAGACCAATTTTATCATGAGTTGATTCCCAAAATTTTTAGTTACTCTTCATCATCATTGTCACTATTGTCATTATTGTCATCATTGTCATCATCGTCATCTTCTTCTTTATTGGAGGATGTGTTTTTCGGAGGAGGCCGTTTTCCCATTTGGGGGATCTCAAATTTTCGAGGGGTCTCCGTGATCAAGCTCTTTGCACCAGTCCCATATCCAGTCAGAACCATTTCAAAATCCTTCGACTGCGATTTGATCAATCCGTAGGGAGAAACATCCTTATAGATCCAAGTATCGACCAAAGAACCGACATCCTGGTACTGAACATGTTGTGTCGTAAATGTCCCTGCAGGGACTTTAATCGTCTCCTTTCCTTTGTCGATCAGCTTGCCTCTTGACTCTTGTGGTTTAGAACCCTGTTTCCACATTTGGACGGGCATTTCCATGGCAAGTTGATTCCCTGCCTTGACGATAATCCTTTTAACACTATTTGGATCATCAGGATTTCCAGAAACGAGCATTTTGGTAATTGTCCTGCCTGCCTTTTTATCCTCCATCACTGTTTCATACCAGTAGGCATCCCCCTCTTTTCCGACAATGGCCATCTTCATCTTTACAGGTGCCTCACCTTTCGAGGTCATCTGATATTCCGACCATCCACCCACAACGGGCTTAAAATCAGAATAGAATTTAGGCATCGCCCCCTTTCCAAACTGTGCATGAGCGACATGGACGAAAAATAAAATTGAAAAGGCTGAAACGACCCAAATTATTTTTTTCATGGCTACCTCCTCACCTACTTACTGATTTCTGCACACATCACCATACGATTCACGAATTTATTCTTAGTCATTCTTGTCCAAAAAAGAATTTTTACCGCAGAGATGCCGAGGGCGCAGAGAAGTGATTTTTTTATTTGGCGGTGAGAGGCCGCCAAATAAAAAGCTCTCTTTTGGGTCAGAACAAGCATTTTTTGCAGTCCCATAGCCATGGAAAGCAACCTGGAATCTATTCCCAAAGGGTGAGAGTTTATGATCCAACCCCGCGAAGCGCGGGGTTGGATCATAAGAACATCCCCTCAGCGTTCTCTGCGTCTGCGGTAAACCTGATTTTGGAAGAACCATTTTCAATAGTGGTTTGCAATATCACTGTGCGCTAACAACATTGTACTTCCGGCCCACTTTCTTGAACGCCTGAATCGCTTTATTGATATCGTCCGTACTGTGAGCAGCACTCAGTTGAGTTCGAATTCTTGCTTGCCCTTTGGGAACAACAGGGTAGCTGAAACCAATAACATAAACTCCCTCGTTCAGCATATCCCATGCAATGTCTGCAGCTAATTTAGCATCGCCAAGCATGATCGGGATAATTGGATGGCCGGCGCCAACCGTAGTAAACCCTGCTTTCTCGATTTCTTTCCGAAAAAAAACACAATTCTCTTCAAGGTGGTCTCTCAATTCGGTGCTCCTACTAAGAATCTCCAGTACTTTCAAAGTGGTATATACAATGACCGGAGCAAGGGTATTACTGAATAAATAGGGCCGACTCCGTTGGCGCAACAACTCTACGATTTCTTTTCGGGCAGCCGTAAATCCTCCAGAAGCACCCCCCATAGCCTTTCCGAAAGTCGAAGTGATGATATCTACACGTCCAAACACTCCATTATATTCATGAGAACCCCTTCCAGTTTTTCCCACAAAGCCTGTCGCATGAGAATCGTCCACCATCACTAATGCTCCATACTTTCCAGCGAGATCACAGATATCTTTAAGGTTGGCGATAATCCCATCCATGGAGAAAACACCATCCGTGGCAATCAATTTGGTCCTCGCCCCCTCTTGATCGGCCTGCCGGAGCTGAACCTCAAGGTCATTCATATCATTATTCCTGTATCGGTACCTTTTGGCCCTGCAGAGTCTTACCCCGTCGATAATGGATGCATGATTCAGCGCATCGGAAATGATGGCGTCTTCTTCCTCCAAAAGTGTTTCAAAAAGTCCCCCGTTGGCATCGAAACAGGAAGAATACAGAATCACGTCCTCCATTCCCAGATATTCTGCAATTTTCGATTCGAGTTCTTTGTGGATATCGAGAGTCCCGCAGATAAAGCGAACACTGGCCATTCCAAATCCATACTTTTCCAGGCCTTCGTAGGCGGCCCTTACCACTCTTGCATCATTGGCTAGGCCCAAATAGTTGTTCGCACAAAAATTAATCACCTTCCCCTGTCTCACTCTTATATGAGATGATTGCGGGGTCAGGATGATACGTTCCTCTTTGTATAGGCCGGCTTTCCTAATATCATCAAGTTCTTTCGTGATTTTTTCTGGAATCTTTCTGGACATGAAAATACCCTCCTTAAATTAATCCCAACTTGTGTTTTTTCTTGATGACCCCCAGCATATCTTCGGTCACCATGGCCAAGTCATATTTTGGGTTCCAGTTCCACTCCTCTCTCGCACAAGAATCATCCATTTTGTTTGGCCATGAGTCCGCAATACCTTGCTTAATTGGATCTATATTGTAACTCATCACAAAACCAGGAATATGCTTTGCAATTTCTGCTGCGATCATTTCGGGAGAAAAACTCATCGCCGTAACATTAAACGAGTTACGATGTTTTAATTTGGAAGGATCTACCTCCATCAATTGGATTGCCGCTTCAAGGGCATCGGGCATATACATCATGTCAAGAAATGTTCGTGGGCTTAAGGGGCAGGTATATTTTTTCTCCCTCACTGCGGCATAAAAGATTTCGACAGCGTAATCTGTTGTCCCACCACCTGGAAGTGTGACATTCGAGATAATTCCCGGATAGCGGACGCTTCGAGTATCCACACCGAATCGTTTGAAATAATAGTCACTCAATAGCTCACCGGTAACTTTTGTAATCCCATACATCGTCTGAGGCCTCTGGATCGTATCCTGCGGAGTATCGTCCAAGGGGGTTGAGGCTCCGAAAGCACCAATTGAACTTGGCGTGAAAACGGCACAATGATATTGATGAGAAACCTCCAAGACGTTCAAGAGACCATTGATACCAATATGCCAGGCTTCTAAGGGTTTCGCCTCTCCAACGACCGAAAGTATGGCGGCCAGGTTGTAAATCGTATCAATCTTGTGTTTCTTGATGACTGGAGAGAGCTGCTCTTTGTCCGTGACGTCAACAATTTCTACAGGGCCCGACTCAAGCAACTCCTTTGAGGGGATGGTCTTATGAATTCCTGCGACGATGTGGGTATTGCCATATCTTTTACGCAGTTCCATGGTTAATTCAGACCCGATCTGACCCGCTGATCCAATCACAAGAATGTTTTTCATTGCCCTATTCCCTTCGCTCGATTCAGTAGGCAAATATCAATCAGACACCCTATTAACTCAAAGGCTTTAGCAATTTCTGGAAATATTACCCAATCAGGATTATTTGTCAATAAGAACTTTAAACCAAAATATCATTGGGGGAAATAAGCGGTTAGTAGTAATCTAATCCGCTCTGGCTTTTGTTTATACATATTTCCATCCATAATTCTTGACTTTCAGGATGATCTTGGAGTGAAGAGTAGTGCGTGGAAGGATCCATCCCTTTTTGAACTCTTCCTTTTCACCTGGTATGGATACCCAAATAAGGGGAACCCATACAAGATGCCAGTCAATTTGTAATTGACGAAAATGTGAAGATGCCACCTTCCAGGCGGGAGTCGTCCATCTATCACCCAAAACAGAAGGGGGATCTTTTATGAGAGTTCTGAAAAACTACTACGCGCTCTCTCGATTACACAGATTTCAAAAGATGATTACGCAGATTTCCATGATTTTTCGATGTGTTTAGTTTCTGTGTAATCGGTTCCTAATCGGTGTAATCAGAGATTTCAGGGCTTTTTCAGAAATCTCTCTATTATCGCTTGACAATCCATATAAGAGGTTTTATCCACACTGTAAATCCATTTCTATAATCAATGGTTGACACCATCCATGAGATTGCGTAGGTTTTAGTCAGTGATCAACGTTGTTACGGAAGCTTGTACTCCGTTTCTCAGGAAAGGGGACAGAACCCTGTTTACCCCGTTAGAAAGCCCCGACATTTATGCCGGGGATGTTATAAATAGAAAGCATCAGCTCCTTGTAAAGGCGGGGTCAAAGCCCCACCTTTCTAACGGGGCTTACTCTTTTGCCAAATAAAGAATGAGGGGGACTAAAATGACGACTAAAGAGATCTTCAACGAAATGCAGAAGAAAATGGATGCCAATCCTGCGAAGCTGGCGGGAATAAAGGCCGTGTTTCAGTTTGATATTAGTGGGGCTGATCCTGGAGTCTATTCCGCGGCTATGGCTGATGGAAAGGCCGTGGTCAGCGAGGGCGCTTACCCTTTGCCAGACATCACGATTTCGATGGCTTCATCCGACTTTGCCGACATGGTAGAGGGGAGGCTGGATGGCATCACAGCCTTCATGGGAGGCAAGCTTAAGGTGAAAGGCGATATGATGTTGGCGATGCAGCTACAGAGCTTGCTCAAGTGAGGTCCACGGCAGCCGGAAACGGCGGTCGAGAGATGAACGCGTAGCCTTTACGTCAACCCGAGCCGGGCGGTTATCCTCTTTTCCAATCGGAAAAGAAAAAACTTTGGTGTTGATTAATCTCCACTCTGTGTGTGGAAGGTGCATTTTGATTCAATCCGACATTGCGTCTATTAAATCGAGTCCTGCTTTTCGGAATGTTATACATGACGACATAAATCTTATCCAGTTTGTCATTCCGGGCTTGACTAAGCCTGCCCCGTACTTGATACGGGGGAATCCAGTGTTTTCCTGGATTCCTGCTTTCGCAGGAATGACGTTCTCTGTCATGATTAATGTCGCTGTGTATAATTGCGATAAAATGGTGTAAAGATGCGAAAAATATTTTCGCATCTATCTACCTATGTTCGGAGGGGTTTTTCAAAAAACCACAAAAATGCGAATAGAAATATCCCAAAATAGATTTCCCCCCCCAATCTCTAAATTAAGACGACTCTTGCCCTTCAGATAATCCTGCGATATTGAAAGGAATTTTTGTATACTCCCTTAAATAGTTTTCTAAAGATTCTGGAATAGAAATTGCTTTTCTATATCGAAAAGATTTTTTTGGATGGCTATCTCTAATGTGGCGAAACTGGATTGTTGGCCTATTGGGAATGTGGCTCATTATAGCTTCTTTCACTATTGAAGGTAATCTTATCAATGAATTGATTGTTGGAATTGCCGTTGCCATTTTAGGGTTTTGGACGGCTATCCAGAGCTAATTGATTTTCAGGAGGAATGAAAATGAACTTTTCAGAGCAGATGAAAGATTTTTCCAGTTATCAGACGTCCAAGATGATTGTTGAGCTCTTAAGCAGGATTTCCGACGAAAGATTGGTTCAATTGACCTATCTTGGGGAAAAACTGACTTCAGATTATGAAATCTTAGCTGCCATTAGAGGGGTCAGGAACATGCTTCAGACTCCAGGGCATCCCGCCGAAAAACTATTCCGAGGAGTCCTGGAATACCTTCCTCCAAAGAACCGGACGATCATTTTCAATACACTATTCAATAACGCCTGGTTCATGGGAAATAGGAAGAGGGACCAATTTGAAAAAGAACATGGATTTCGACCTCCTTTTGTTATGATCCTCAGCCCAACCTGGCAATGTAATTTAAAATGTGCAGGGTGTTACACGCTGGGCTATCAGAGGCATCCCGGATTGTCCTATGATCTCGTGAAGCGTATCCTAAGGGAATGTATGGATATTGGACTACACTTCATTACTGTCCTCGGGGGCGAACCCTTTATGTACCCCTCTCTTTTTCAGATGATCGAGGAACATCCCCAAATCTTCTTCCAAGTCTATACGAATGGGACATTGATGACAAAGGAGAAGGCGGAGAGGATCAGAGATCTGGGAAATGCCATGGTCGTGGTGAGTTGCGAAGGCTATGAAGAAGAGACAGATCGATGGAGAGGCCCTGGTGTTTTCAAGAAAATCATGGAGGCCATGGACCACCTCAGGGAGACAAACGTCCTCTTCGGTTCTTCAGCAACGGTGACGAAGAATAATGTTGGCGTTGTCTCATCTGAAGAGTGGATCGATTTCCTACTGAAGAAAGGGATTTTTGCCCAGATGTATTTCCTCTACCTCCCCGTCAATGGCCAGGGCGATATCAATCTGATGGTCACCCCGGAACAGCGAAACCACCTCCGAAAACAGGTCATACATTACAGGAGGACCAAACCCATGTTCATCCTCGACTTCTGGAATGATGGGCCCCATGTTCGGGGATGTATTGCCGCGGGAAGAAGGTACTTCCATATCAATGCCAATGGAGATGTGGAGCCATGCGTCTACACTCATGTGGCCATGAACAATATCAAAGACGTTTCTTTGGCTGAGGCTTTGGGCAGTCCTCTCTTTAGGGCGATTCGAAAGAGGCAGCCCCATAATCAGAACCACTTGAGACCTTGCATGATCATCGACAATCCCCACATCTACAGGGAGATCATTGAGGAGACGAAGCCCTACTTTACTCATAAAGGAGCTGAGGAAGTTGTTACACGGATGAAGGAAGACCTCGATGCCTATGCTGCGCGGTTTGGAGCTTTTGCTGACAAGGTCTGGAGGGAGGAATATTTGAAAGAACCAAGCGTTCCCACCCGTTGTGCCTCTTCAAGTGTTGGAATTTCTATGTCGATGAAATCGAGTTCGTAAATTGCGGGTTCTCGCCTTCAGGTGTTTTGGTAGCGTCGGCATTCATTGCCGACGCTTTTTTTGTCTTGACAAAATCCTTGAAATGGTTTAATGAAAACACAAATGGTTTAATAAAATCCAATACAGGAGGAGCTATGTTTACCCTGAATTTTAATACAAAGATGGCTTGTAAGATTATTGCGGTTAGTCCTCGCCAGATTCAACACTGGGATGAAACGGAGTTGGTTAAACCCTCCATTCGAGAGGCCGCAGGAAAGGGTACTGTCAGGCTTTATTCTTATACGGACTTAATACAATTGAAGGTAGTCAAGACTCTTCGGGACCACCGCATCAGCCTTCAAAAGATCAGAAGGAGCTTGGAATATTTACAATCACATTTCCCAGAAATAAAAAGGCCGCTCTTGGAGTTAAAATTCCTAACGGATGGGGAGACTATCTTTATTTTAACCACTGACCAAAAAGAAATTCTTGATACCCTTAAGAGACAATTCGTCTTCACATTAGCCATTGGAGAAATTGTGCATAAATTAAGAGGCGAGGTGATGTCATTGATTCAGAAGGTTAGGGAAAAGGTTACAGTGGAGGGTAAAGAGTACGAGGTAATTCTTACTCCTGAAATTGAGGACGGAGGATACAGTGTAGTTTGCCCAGCTTTGAGGGGATGTCGTTCGCAGGGAGACACGAAAGCCGAAGCCCTCGCTATGGTCAAAGATGCCATTGCGCTTTGGTTGAAAACCAATAAAGAATTAACAACAAGGCGGACGTTAAGAAGGGCGGCCTGATGTCAAAAATTCCCCAGTTAAAACCTGAGAGGGTTATTAGAGCTATTAAGAGGGCGGGCTTCGAGATTAAGGAAGGGGCAAAACATACCGTAGTCATAAAAGACGACCAGATCATAACAATGATCCCAAGAGGGAACAAGACGCTAAAGAAAGGGACATTAAGCGGGATAATAAAAGATTTAGGAATGACTTTGGAAGAGTTTAAGACCTACATATAAATAAGGTGCCTCCATGATTTGATTGACAATATTGTTATTTTTACTATAGAAATATCATCACACAACTTTAAACTTCTAATAGTTTTGCCAAATTAGCGTAGGCAAGTGTCAAAAGGGGCCGACTGAATGGAATATGAAAAAAGAAAAGCCATTAGTAAAGAAGGCAAAGAAATTATCTGGAAACACCCAGGTGGCAAGTTAAGAAGGCTCGGCCCAGCATCATTGACGGATACCGAGCTTTTAACAGTGATCCTTGGTTCAGGAATTAGCGGCCGGTCAGCTCAAGATATTGCTGACGAGGTTATCAGTAGGTACTACTCGTTACAAGGATTAATGGGGAAAACAATCGGAGAATTAATGACAATTAAGGGTCTAAAAGAGGTGAAGGCGACTCAAATAGCGGCAGTCTTTGAAGTTGCACGGAGAATCGTTAAGGCCTTAGAAAGGGAGTAGGATGTCAGAATTTGATACAAAGATTCCAACCATAGAAAAACCAGAAGTCAATCACCTTAACAGGCAAATCCCGCCTCTGGCCCACACTCCTATGTATAGTATAACTGGCATAAGTTTTGGTCAAGAAAAACTTGGAATGTGGTTGGCGAGTTTATCAAGACATACTCCAAGGAGGGCGAAATAGTATTTGACCCTTTTGGTGGCAGTGGCGTTGTGGCCATGGAGGCTTTGAAAAATGGGCGGAGGGTCATCATTTGTGATCTTCTTCCTGTTGCAAATGAAATCGCACGATTAACCATTAAACCAGTTTCCGAAACCGAACTCTTTAATGCCTTTAAAAGAGTTGAGGCGAGAGTAAAGAAGAAAATTTTGGATCTTTATAAAACACGATGTCGAAAGTGCAGGGCGGAATTTCCTTTTATATGCTCAGTTTGGGAAAACCACAGAATGGTCGAGGTCCGCTATCAAGAATGTCCCCAATGTGGAGATAGGAGAGAAAATGAAACGCCTCCTACAAGTGAAGATTTAAAGTTGATAGGCGATCTTACAAGTAAGAAGATTAAAGAATGGTATCCTAAAAACCCTTTTTACTATCCAGATGGCACGCCTTTTATGAAGAAAGAAAAATATGAATCCCTTAATGAATTATTCACAAAAAGGAACCTTCAAGCCTTAGCTTGGCTAATGGAAGCTATTGAAGAAGAGGAGAATAAGGAACTAAGAGACTTCTTGAAGATTGCTTTTACCTCGATGGTGCATTTGTGCTCAACGATGGTGCCAGCCATCAGTCCGACTCCGGGAAGCCACCAAACTTCTTTCAGTTCAACCTGGACGCAGCACAGTTACTGGTACGCTGGTCGTTTTATGGAGCAAAATGTCTGGAAGCTGTTTGAGAGTTCTATTGGCGGACACCAAGGACTTATTAAAGCCAAAACTGAATCAAATAGGTATTTTCAGAATGTGAGATTTGCGAATCATTATAAAGAGGTATTTGATAAGAAAGCTGATGTTTATATCCACACGGGCTCGTCCTTGGAGTTAATGGAACAAATGCCAAAAAGTACGATAGACTATATTTTTACTGACCCACCCTACGATTCATCTATTCAATATGGCGAGCTTGCCTATATCTGGATCGCTTGGCTGAAAAAAGACGATGGTTATTTGGATTATTTGATTTCGAATGAAGTAATCCATAATGAGAAGCAACATAAAGATTTTGGCGTTTACCATGGATTACTTTCGAGAAGTTTTCGAGACATGTTTGAAGTTTTGAAACCCGGGAGATATTTAACTGTAACCTTCCACAACCCAACTTTTAAAGTTAGAAATGCCACAATCAGAGCAGGGGTTTTTGCCGGATTTGAATTCCAGAAAATCCATCATCAGCCACTTGGCCAGGTTTCAGCGAAATCAATGATGCAACCATTCGGTTCGGCTCAAGGCGACTTTTACCTCAGATTCTATAGACCAAAGCTTGACGAAGACGTCGCCCAACCTGAAGAAATTGATGAAAAAAGATTTGAGAAAATAGTTGTTGATACTACAACCGCTCTATTAGCTGAACGTGCTGAGGAAACGCCCTATACCCAAATAATAAACTTCATTGATCCTGTTCTTGCCAAAAATGGATACTTTTCAAGTCTTGAAACGGGGCTTGATGTCAAGAAGGTATTAGAAAAGCATTTGGGCAAAGAATTTATTTTAGTAGATTCTAAAATAGGGGGAGCCGTCGGGAAATTATGGTGGCTTGGAGAACCACGCAAATATATTAAATACGATATCCCGCTTTCAGAAAGGGTTGAGGAGACGGTTTATCGGGAATTGTTGAGCAAAGGCAAAGTGACATTTACACAGGTTTGGGAGGCCATTAGCACAAAGTTTCCGAATTCTCTCACGTCGGACAGTAGCAAGATCATGGATGCCTTAGCCCAATATGGGAGAAAAGTGCCCGGCGGCTACTGGATGCTACAACCAGAATATCATGCAAGAGAAAGCCAGCACAACGAGGTTTTAGCTCTCTTAGCAGAGGTAGGGAAAGGATTGGCTTTTAAAATTTGGATTGGGAGGAAAGAACAATCTGAATTTGCAAATGGTTTGGCAGGGCATAAGAAACTTTCTGAATATGTGAACACCAAACTTGACAGTATCACAAATGCAGAGAATAAAAAGACGATTCAGGGAATAGACCTTCTGTGGATAAAAAGTAACAAGATCGTAAGTTCTTTTGAAATCGAATTTTCAACATCCATGACAAGTGGATTGGTGAGAGGGTCAAACATCGATTCATCGGTTTCCAAATATTTAGTGATCCCTGAAGAAAGGGAAGAACAACTTAGGAGAAAGCAAAAATCGCCAATGTTTGCCGAACGGTTTGAAAAGGATAATTGGAATTTATTGTTTTTCGATGCTATTAGGCATTTATACAAGAAGCTGAAGTCAAAAGAGGTTGAATTGAGCTCAATTATTAATAAAAAAGGGCCGTTGGCCATGCGGCCCGATAAGAAGAATAATAAACAAATGAATTTATTTTAAATTGCTTCAATCAAGAACCAATAAATTTGAGGAAAGCCTGAAAAATAACTTGCCTTGAATTTGGTCGTAGTTTCCTTCCTGAGTCTTCATTCTTTCACTGCACCTGACATTCGGGTACAATTATATGCCAAAAGCAGAAAAACAAGGCAAAGAATTTTCAGAGTGCAACTGAGATGCTGAAACAAGTTCAGCATGACATGATGGGCAATGTTTTGGGTTCTTGTCATCCCGAACTTGTTTCGGGATCTCGGTTTTGATCTTGGAACCTCTGTGGTTCTTGTGGGCGAGAAGCGGAGTAAATTGTGTTTGTATAAGATTATTCACGGAAGCAATAAATAACTGAAAAGCCCTACTTGTGAGCAAAATGCCTCCAGAACTGTATTTCGTAATTTTTGTTGGACTCTGGATTGGGATTTCACTCTCCGTTGCGCGCCTGGGGGTTGGGCAACGCTTGCAACTTTCTACCGCCTCTCAGGATCCTTTAACGGCGATTGTTGGCAATTCCAGAGTGGAGAATTCCGTTGGAAAATAGGCTATAACAATTGCCTGACCGTCGGAGCCAATCCAACCGGGCTCTATCTCTCCGTATTTTTTCTGTTTCGATTGGGTCACTCCGACCTTTTTGTTCCATGGAGTGATATTTCTGTAACACCCGGCAAGAGAGGTTTTCTGTCCATTTATACAGAATTCAGATTTCGGCAAGCACCGATGATACCGTTCCGAGTTAATGAACGATTGACCCAGCGGATTTTAGAATCAGCGGGGAATTCCTGGCCCGGTGACAGAGAAATTGAAACTATCTCAGCCATTTCAAAATGTTAGAAGAAAATTCTCAGATTTAGACATGCAGGAATCCAATGGAGAAACGGTATAGGGCAATCATCTTTTTGCTTCTTGCAGCAACCCTTTGGAGCTCAGGAGGGCTGCTTATAAAACTTGTGTCCTGGAATTCGGTTGCAATTGCAGGCTTACGCAGCCTTATTGCGGTTCTCGTCTTATTGGTCTTCTTTCGGCATTCCCGCCTATCCTGGTCTTTTTCACAAATTGGCGGAGCTGTTGCTTATTCGGTTACCGTCACCTTGTTTGTTATGGCTACCAAACTGACCACAGCAGCTAATGCCATCCTGCTGCAGTATACCGCGCCTATTTACGTTGCCTTGCTGGGCGCCTGGTTTTTGGGTGAAATGACTCAATGGTTCGACTGGATTACCATCCTTGTAGTGATAGGCGGGATGGCTCTCTTCTTCTTCGACCACCTGACCACAGGAAATCTGCTGGGAAATGGTTGTGCCATTTTAAGTGGGTTAAGCTTTTCCTTTCTTATTCTCTTTCTGCGCAAACAGAGAAACGAATCTCCTTTGGGATCGATTATTCTCGGAAATCTTCTTACCGGACTGATCGGACTTCCTTTTATGTTTAAGTCGATGCCTAGTCCAATGAGCTGGGTTGGATTAATCCTTTTGGGGGTGGTCCAGCTTGGACTTTCATATGTTCTCTATTCCGAGGCGATCAAACATGTCACCGCTCTCGAAGCGGTATTGCTTTCCGGGATTGAACCAATCCTGAATCCCATATGGGTCTTTCTAATACTGGGAGAAGTCCCCGGGAAATGGGCATTGGTAGGGGGATTCATTGTCTTCATATCGGTTACAGCCCGCTGTGTGATTGCAGCCCTGAGAAAAGATTATTCCCCTTAAGGGATACTGAGAATTCAGGAGGAGATTTTTGAAAAAGTCCAGAAATCTCTAATTATATCGATTAGGGACCGATTACACAGGTATGAAATGCATTGAAAAATCAGGAAAAACTGTGTAATCTCTTTTTAAAATCTGTATAATCGAGAGAGGGTGTAGTAGCTTTTCAGAGCTCTCAGGAGGTTCTTTTGACAAAAGAAAAGTTCCCGGTCACGTCCGCCATCCGTTTTTTAAGGGAAAATCAGATAGATTTCATCGAACGCCCTTACAAATATGAAGAACATGGTGGTACTGAGATAGCGGCTGAAGCGTTCGGTGTGGGCGAACACCTGGTGATCAAGACGCTTGTTATGGAAGACGATCAGAAAACACCCTTCATCATATTGATGCACGGAGACAGACAGGTATCGACCAAGGCCCTTGCCAGAACGATCGGGGTCAAATCGGTCAATCCCTGCACCCCTGAAATCGCATTGAGACATACAGGTTATATGGTGGGAGGGATCTCTCCATTTGGAACAAAGAAGGCTCTTCGGGTTTATATTGAAGAATCGATTCTTAGCCTTCCCAGAATATTCATCAATGCGGGCAGAAGAGGCCTGTTGTGTGAAATGTCGTCTGCGGATTTGATCAAAATTTTAAAGCCGATTCCGGTTAAAGTAGCAAGATAAAACTGAAGAAAGAAGCATTAGAGAAAATGTTTTTAGTGGATTGTCATGCTCATCTGGACGAGTTGAATGATGTTTCTGAGTCGCTTAAGGCAGCAGGGGAAGCAGGGGTAAAAGGCATCATCGCTGTGGGAATGGATGTAGAATCGAACAAAAAGATCCTCCAGATCGCTCAAGGGAACCCTGGATATGTTTATCCGGCCCTTGGTTAACACATGAAAAATTACTTAGAGAGGTCCTGCATGCCAACCTTTGCAGTGAGTGAAGAGAAAGATAGATGGCTTAAAGAAAGGATGGAAGCTCTCGATATCCATGAGAAGGATATTGAGGAAAAATTTATACGATCCTCTGGAAGTGGAGGGCAGAAGGTAAATAAAACATCCACCTGTGTTTATCTCAAACATATCCCAACAGGAATCGAAGTGAAATGCATGAGGGAAAGGAATCAATCCCTCAATCGGTTTCTTGCAAGGCGTGAGCTTGTAACGAGGATAGAAAAATTGTCAGGGGGGTTGACACCTGATCAGGTTAGGATAAAAAGAGTGAAGCGGCAAAAGTCAAAAAGAAAAGAGAGGGCAAGGTTAAAATATGGTAAACCCCCTCGTTCTGATTTAAAGGAAGTGCAGGGTGGGTGAAATGACTCATTCTTATCGGAGCTTTAAGGAACTTGCGGATCGGGAAGTGCAAGGCCGAGACTATCAGATCAGGATGAATCTGAGGCATGGACCTGTTCTTGTGATGGCCCCACATGGGGGAAAGATCGAGCCGGGGACATCGGAGGTTGCTGAAACGATTTCTGGTATGGATCATTCCTTTTACAGCTTCGAAGGCTTAAAGCCCGATGGAAATAACGTACTTCATATTGAGAGCCACCTTTTTGATGAGCCTCATGCATTGAAAGCAGTCGGAAAGGCTGACGTCATAGTAACCATGCATGGACAACTCGACCAGAAAGACGAGTTTGTTATGGTGGGAGGTCTCCATACAAGCTTATGTTCAGAAATCAAACGCCAGTTAGAAGCATCTGGTTTTAAGACTCGTCCTCCAACAGAAGGACTGAGCGGGATGGATCCGATGAATATCTGCAATCGGGGACGTTCGAAGTGCGGCATTCAATTAGAGATAAGCCGAAAGGTTCGTGATTCACTAAGAACAAACAAAGATCGCCTCCGAGATTTTGCGGAGGCTGTGAGAAAAGCAATTCAACTCTATTTGGCTGGTGGATAATCCCATGAATAAATAATGGTTCCTTCTCGAATTTGTTGTTTGAAGGATAGGATGGAGAAGAGATTTATTTTAAGTGGGCCTTAAACCCTAAGCCATTTCAATACCAGGGAGTGAAAGGCCGTATGGTCCAGACCTTCCATCTCACAAAACGTGTGAAGAAAATCTGGCCCTTCTATAAGATAAAAGGAATCGTTAAAAAACAAAGACACAACCCACCCTACTCCTGATTCTGGTTGCATGCCTTTATATTTTAAATATTTAACCAGATTCGGGTAAACCCTTTCCTTCATATCATCCCAAGACTGGTTTTTTTGAAGCACAATTTCATAAATCGAAAATAGGGTTTCTGGATTTTCATCTCGTAGCTCTTGGGAAACCTGGTTGTATTCTGTCCCGGGGACAATTTTAAAGGCTCTTGATAAAAGAATTTCTCGATAATCATCCATCTAAATCTATTTTAACATAAAAGTTTTTTGAATAAAAAATTAGGAGAAAGGTCTAATCTATTAATAGAAAGGCATTAAATAAAATGACATCACCCCCACCCTCAGCCTCCCCCCTTGAGGGGAAGGGGTGGGTGGGGGGTATAAGGAATTATTGCGTTTGTATTAGCGAATATTTGAGGGGATGGAAAGGAAAAAGCCAAAGCTGTGTTTTATTGTGTGGACTTTATGGCTGTTTTATAATATTTGTTGATTATTTAGAGAAACTACCATGAAGCTCGTCATCGCTATTGTTGGAAGGCCCAATGTTGGGAAGTCCACCCTTTTTAATCGAATTGTCAGGGGGAAGAAGGCGATTGTTTGGAATGAACCTGGAGTCACCCGTGATCGGAATTACGCCGATGTGGAATGGGATGAGAAAACCTTCACCTTGATCGATACTGGCGGTTTCGAACCGGTTTCAAAGGACCGGATCTTCATCCAGATGCGTGAACAATGTGAACTGGCCATAGAGGAAGCCAATGCTATCCTTTTCGTGATGGATGGGAAGGAAGGTCTGATCCCTTCGGACAAGGAGATTGCCGATATTCTGAGACAGCAGAAGAAACCGGTCTTCTATATCGTCAATAAGATTGATGGGCCCAAAGATGAGGAGAAGGTCTTTGAATTTTATGGTTTAGGTGTAGAGCCGATCTACTCCATTTCAGCAGAACATCGATATGGGGTGGATGGGCTGATGGATGAGGTGATAAAAGTCCTTCCAGGATCGACTGAAGAGAAATGGGATAGAGATGCGGCAAAGGTGGCTGTGGTAGGGAGGCCTAATGTAGGCAAATCCTCTCTGATCAATCGTTTATTAGGGTATAAAAGGGTGATCGTGGATGAAGCCCCTGGCACGACCCGGGATGCAATCGATACCCTCTTTGAGAGGGATGGGAAAAGATATGTCCTCATCGATACAGCAGGCATCCGAAGGAAGAGCCGGATTAGCTTAAGACTGGAGAAGTATAGTATCGTGGAGGCACTCCGAACCATTGACCGATCGGATGTCGCCCTTTTATTATTAGATTCGAGAGAAGGGGTGACCGATCAGGATGCACGCATCGGTGGGTTCATTCACGAAAAGGGAAAGGGATGCATTCTCGTGGTGAACAAATGGGACCTTGTTGAAAAGGATTCTCAAACCATGGGTCAGTATGAAAGGGAGGTGCGAGAAGATCTCAAGTATCTATCTTATGCTCCCATCCTTTTTATTTCTGCCCTAACAGGCCAAAGGATTAAGAGAGTCCTGGATGTGATCGATCATGTGTCAGAGCAGGCTAAAAAGCGAATTCTCACCTCTCGGTTAAATAAATATTTTGGTGATTGGATTGAAAAGTTTCCTCCTGGGCTTTATAAAAACCGAAGGGTGAAGCTGAACTATATCACTCAGGTGTCCACGGCTCCTCCGACCTTTGTGATCTATACCAATTTCCCAGGTGGGATTCATTTTTCTTATGAACGTTATTTACTAAATCAAATGAGAGAGACCTTCGGCTTTGAGGGGGTCCCGATTCGTCTCCACTTTAGAAAAAAGAGAAAGGAATGATGAGATGGGTAGCCTGGGGAAAAAATATCTATGGGGAATCATAATCATTTGTGTCCTCCTGGTTGGAGGATTTTTCCTCTATCCGGTAATTGGGCAGAAAGGATCAAACCAAAAGTTCAGGATGATGAAGGTTGAACGGGGGGAAATCAGTTCTATCGTTACGGCCACGGGAACCATCAACCCGGTAATCACCGTCTTAGTGGGAAGCCAGGTTTCAGGGACGGTCAAAGCCCTCTACGCTGATTTTAATTCCCGGGTGAAAGAAGATCAGGTGATTGCGCAGATCGATCCGGCCATTTTCCAGGCTCAGGTTGACCAGGCGAAAGCCAATGTGTTGAACACTGAGGCCAATGTATTGAATACCCGGGCGAATCTACAGAATGCACAGGCCAATCTTGTAAAAGCAGACGTAGCCGTCTTAGATACGAAAAGGACCTTGGATCGAAACCAACCGCTTTTGGAACGAAAGGTTATTGCCCAGTCCACGATGGATACGGCCCAGGCAAATCATGATACGGCAGTGGCCCAGAGAGATGTGGCCAAAGCCCAGGTGGAATCTGCAAAGTCTCAAGTGGAATCCTCAAAGGCACAGGTGGAGCAGACGAAAGCTGCCTTAAAACTGGCAGAGACCAACCTGAGATATACGACCATCCGGTCTCCGGTCAATGGGACCGTCATTTCGAGAAATGTGGATGTGGGGCAGACCGTAGCAGCCAGCCTCCAGGCCCCAACGCTGTTTACCATTGCCAAAGACCTCACTCAGATGCAGGCAGATACCAACTTTAGTGAAGCCGATATCGGTCGCATTGGACAAGGGCAGGAGGCGACCTTCACCGTCGATGCCTACCCTGAAAGAACGTTCCGAGGAAAGGTCTCCGAAATTCGGAATGCTCCCCAGACGGTTCAGAATGTGGTCACCTATGACGTCGTGATACAAGTGGATAACCACGACTTGAAGCTTAAGCCGGGCATGACGGCCAATGTCACCATCATGGTTGCTCATCGCGAAGGGGTCGTGAAGATCCCTAATGCGGCCCTTCGATTCCAGCCTCAGATGGCAAGGAAAGAACCGGTACAAGGGAAGGAGGGAGAGGCTGCTTCCTCCCGCTCAAGAGGCGGGCCAACGGCGGTTGGGAGATTCACAGAGAAATTAAACCTCACCCCGGAACAGCAGGTGAAGGTGGATACGATCATCAAAGCCTCGCAGCAGGAGATCCAGGAGATTCGCGAAAAATCAAAGCCGGAAGAGGTAAGGACGAAGACTCAGAATTTGATACGACAGAAAATTTTGGGGATATTAACGCCCGAACAGAAGCAGAAGCTCGCTGATTCGGCTCTATCCTCCGAAAGTGATCAGAAAAAGCCGGTAAGAGTCTGGACCCTTTCTTCGGAGGGGAATCCGGTTTCTGTTTTTGTTGTGCTAGGGATCACCGACGGGGCCTTCAGTGAAGTCGTGTCTGGAGATCTTAAAGAGGGAACACAGGTCATCGTCGAAGAGACGTCGAAGAAAAAAGGTCAGAGCCAGGGAACTTCTTCGCCTCTCATGGGGCGGCCAATGGGCAAGTAGGGGCAATGGAGCCATTAATTCAAACTCAAGCATTAGTCAAAGTCTACTATTTTGGTGAAGTAGAAGTTCATGCCCTTCGAGGAGTTTCTCTATCAATCGACAGGGGTGAATTTGTGGCCATCATGGGAGCCTCTGGTTCTGGGAAATCAACTTTCATGAACATCCTTGGATTCTTAGATCAGCCGACCAAGGGCCAATACCTTTTAGAAGGCATCAACGGAGAGCATCTATCGAGGGATGAACTGGCGGAGATCCGAAATCAGAAGATTGGTTTCGTTTTTCAGGGGTTCAACCTTCTGGCCAGGACGTCAGCTCTGGAGAATGTTGAACTTCCCATGATTTATGCAAGGACTTCAGCCCTTAAACGGAGAGAGATGGCCAGGAAAGCCCTTGTGGAGGTGGGTCTTGAGGGTAGGGGCCACCATCATCCCAGTCAGCTTTCCGGAGGAGAACAACAGCGGGTGGCCATTGCTCGGTCCCTCGTCAACCAGCCTTCCATCATTTTGGCGGACGAGCCAACAGGAAATCTTGATTCCAAAACGAGTGTCGAGATCATGGCGATCTTTCAACGCCTCAATCGAGATCTTGGGATCACCATTATCATGATTACCCATGAGCCTGACATTGCCTTATATGCCAAACGGAATATCCATTTTAGAGATGGGAAGATAGTGGATGATCACGAGAATTTGATTCGGACCGTATAAATTGTAGTCGCAACCTTTATGGTTGCGGGATTTATGCTTTGCAGATACATTGAAACGCAGGCTAAAACCTGCGGCTACCAAGGCATAATCAATAGGGGATCAATATAGATGACGACCCTCTACGCCAGTCTTCGTATCGCCCTGAAGGCCCTCATAGCCAATAAGATGCGCTCAGCCCTGACCATGCTCGGTATCATCATCGGGGTCAGTGCGGTCATTGCCATGATTGCCGTAGGGTCAGGGGCAAAGCAGCGGATCGAAGAGCAGATTGCCAGTATGGGATCAAACCTTCTCATGGTCATGTCAGGGAGCGCAACAAGCGGAGGATTTCGAGGTGGCGCAGGAACAGTGCCAACCTTGACCGTCGATGATGCAAAGGCGATCGAGACAGAAATCCCGGGGGTCAGGTATGTCTCACCGAGTATCTCCGGCGTCGCTCAGGTGGTGTATGGAAATCAGAACTGGTCTACTATTATCCAAGGAACAGCTCCTGAAATGCTCGAAATCAGGGGATGGTCGCTCTCCTCAGGTCGTTCATTCACCGAGCAGGAACTCGGTGGGGCAGCAAAGGTTTGCGTTTTAGGACAGACGGTAGTAGATAACCTGTTCGGAGGGATAGAACCAGTCGGTCAGATCGTCCGCATCAAAAAAATTCCTTTTATGGTCATTGGGGTACTCTCGCTCAAAGGCCAGACGACATGGGGTCAAGATCAGGACGATCTCATTTTTGTTCCTCTAACCACTGGGCAGAAGCAACTGTTCGGACAGACCTTTCCAGGGATGGTGAGGAACATTGCTGTTCAGGCCTGGGGGCCGGAGGAAGTAAAGCAGGTGGAGACGCAGATCAACCAGCTCCTTCGACAGAGGCATCGCATACAACCCAGCCAGGAGAATGATTTTTCAGTAAGGAACCTTACCGAATTGATGTCGAGTGCTGAACAATCGGCCAATGTGATGTCTCTCCTTCTGGGTGCCATCGCCTCCATCTCATTGATTGTCGGAGGGATCGGGATCATGAATATTATGCTTGTCTCGGTCACCGAGAGGACAAGAGAGATCGGCATTCGAATCGCCGTGGGTGCTAAGGGACGGGACATTCTCCTCCAATTCTTGATCGAATCGTTAGTGCTCAGTCTGTTGGGAGGGATCATGGGTATCGGGATTGGGATATTGGGGACCGTGGTCCTCTCCAGCTTTACTCAATGGCCTACCCTCTTTTCGATCCAGGCGATCCTTTTGGCCTTTCTCTTCTCTGGCTCTGTAGGGGTATTTTTTGGATTCTACCCGGCGAGGAAAGCCTCCTTGCTCAATCCCATCGAAGCCCTCCGATACGAATAAAACCCTAATTTCCGATTTCGGAATTTATAAATCAAAACCAAAGAACTTTTCCTTCCTTTTTCACTCCGCAATCTCTATTCCGCATTCCGCAATTGTTGATGATTTAGGTTGTTGATATGTCATGGATCGAGTTCTTACTCTAAGTTGCGGTTGAATGTGTCGATTATGTTATTTAAGATCTCTATAACATCGGGCGGTGGCCTCTTTTAGTCTTTGCTCGGCCGATAGATGGGACAGCGTAGATCGATAAGTAAAAAGTCGTTCGGCCTTGCCTGTACTTAATTTCCAGATATCGGCTAAAAATGCTGGCCCTTTCCATGCACCTGCAGGGATTACTTCAAGTGAAGAAGAGGAATTGGTAACGTCGATAATGATTCGGGCAACTTCCTCCCAGCTAAGGAAAAGGGTGGAGAGATTAAATATTTCCCCAAAGGTCTTCTGTTTTTGTATGGCAAGCAGTATGGCATTCGTTAAGTCATCGAGATGGAGAAAGCTTCCACCAGCACCTTCGGGAACCATCAAGGGTTGCCCTGCCTGGGCAAGCTTGATCAGGTCCCGAAGATGCCTCCCGCCAATCTCTTCGCCATAGGACCACCAGAATCGGAAAATCGTCACAGGCAATCCTTTCGTTCTGAAATAGGCCAACGAAAGTTTTTCTGCCATCAGTTTGGCAATTCCATAAAAAGGCTTTCTCGCTTCTTCCACCAAACATGGATCTTCTTCAGTGATAGAAGATTTGATGGGTTTGCCATAGACAACAGCGGTACTGGTGTAAAAGAAATGAGAGATTTTTTCCGCAATTGCTGCATCAAGCAAAAAAATATGCCCCTTGAGGTCGCTTGCCAAAAGCTCCCCCGGGTCGTCAGAAAAGGACCAAGCCAGGTGGACAATAACATCTATGCCTTTGACGGCTCCATTTACTATGGAAAGGTCTTCTACCTCTCCTTTTATCAGCTCTAAATTTTTATGTTCCAAGGACTGGAGTCGATCAGCCTTTTTATCCAAAACCCTTACAGAATGTCCCTTCTCTAAAAGAGATAGGGTCAGGGCTTGACCCACTGATCCTGCTCCGCCCGCAATCAAAAATTTCATGATGAAGTTCCTGTGAATTAACCCCTCACCCCCTCCCTCTCCCCGCTGGGGAGAGGGAGGGGGTGAGGGGAAACTTCAAATACTCTGGGCTAGGTTTTAGTCCCCTTTTTAGCAGACAGCTTCTGTTTCCAACTTGAGATGGTTGGCCAGAAGAAGATGAGGATCGCAGCGATCATTAGAGGAAGAGCGATGGGAGGTCTGAATAGGATCAGTGGATTACCTTGTCCCATGATGAGGGCTTGTCGCATGGCTGACTCTGCCAGATCTCCAAGAACCAGCGCCAGCACCATGGGGGCAATGGGGTAGTCGAGTTTCTTGAAAAAATACCCAACAATACCGAAAATAATCATGTAATAGATATCAATTACCCTGTTATTGACAGCATAGGCACCTATGGCACAGACATAGATGATGACAGGCATCAAGATGGAGAATCTTATCCTGAGGACGGCTGCAAAAAGAGGTGCAAACATTAGAACCATAATGAAACCTAAGATGGTCCCTATCCAGATACTGGCGATAAGCCCCCAGACAAAATCAGCATGATCTTTAAAAAGCATCGGCCCGGGCTGAAGGCCAAATATCATTAAGCCACCCATGATGACGGCCATCGTGGGTGAGCCAGGAATACCCAGAGTAATCATTGGAAGTGTGGCAGAGGTTCCAGCTCCCTGGGCTGCTGATTCAGGTGCAATAATGCCGGCTGAAGCCCCCTTCCCAAATTCATCTTTATTTTTAGCAGCTTGTTTTGCAAAACCATAAGCCATAAAAGAGGCTGGCGTTGCTCCTCCTGGCTTGAGGCCCATCCAGCAACCGATGATGCACCCCATCGTAAGCACCTTAAGGTTTTGACGTATTTCTTTTATACCATCCACAATGTCTCTTAAGCCCACTGTAGCCTTGAACCCCTCCATCCTAAGGCCTTCCTCAACCGTGAGAAATATTTCACCAAGACCAAATAATCCGATAACTGCCACAATAAAGTTAAATCCGCCCATTAGATTCACGGAGCCGAAGGTCATTCTGAGCTGTCCACTCACGATGTCCAGACCGACTGCTGCCAGAATGAAACCAAGGAAAATAGAAATCAATGTCTTCATTGCAGATTTCCCACCGAGTCCAACAAATGCGCTAAATGTAAGAACCATGACAGAAAAGGTCTCAGCAGGACCGAATCTTAAGGCGAATGCCGCAATAGGCGGGGCAAAAAAGGTAAGTAATATACAACCCAACATTCCTCCAGTACCGTGGGACAGAAAAGACAAAACGAGTGCTTTTCCGGGCCTTCCACCTTTTGCCATTGGGTACCCATCAAATGTGGTTGCGACTGACCAGGGCTCTCCAGGAATATTAAACAGGATAGAGGTAATACCTCCACCATAAAGTGCTCCCCAATATACGCCTGAGAGTAAAATGATTCCTGCTGTGGGTGAAAGGACAAGCGTCACAGGAATAAGAATCGCAACTCCATTTGCTCCCCCTAAACCGGGAAGTACACCAACGATAATTCCCAAACCCAGTCCAATAACAGCTATTAAGAGATTAATAGGCTGAAAGGCAACACCAAAACCCATAAACAGGTTATTAATAATATCAATCATTTAAGTTCACCTTCCTTTGATTAAAATGGCATAAGCTTATCTCCAAACAAACCTGACGGGAGGGGAATCAAGAATATTTTCTCAAAAAGTGTATAGATGGTCAGAGGCACAATAACACTAACAGGTATTACTTTGACCCAGTTAATCTTACCAATCACCCGCATATAGAAGACGAGGAATAATAGAGCGGCCATGTGGAGTCCAACGAGTTCTGTTAAAATAACCATAAACGTTGAAGGTAATAATACCCAAAGAACCGGTTTTACGCCCCCTTCTGGAATGAGGCGTTTACCAGGCCCTTCCTGCTTGAGTTTTTGGATACCCTTAAACAGGACAATAGAGCCACATATCACTATCCCCAAGGCCATATAGAATGGGAAAAAACCAGCTTTAGGGCCGCTCATTCCCCATCCGAAGCCTAATCTTATTGCATCTGCCAGGACGAGGAACCCGATCAGCATTAAAAATAAGGCGACTCCAATCTCAGCCTTTCGCATCTTCCCTCCTTCTGCAAATTTGTTTGCATTAATAATTAGGGAGCGAGATTAAATCTCGCTCCCTAAAGGCTTAACTAATCTTTTATTTATTTCTTGAGCAAACCTCCCTTTGTCATTAGGTCTTTAGTCATTGCTTCTTTCTGTTCCAGCCATTTCACATAGTCAGGTCCTGTGAGGAAGGCTGCCTTGAGACCCATATCCGATGTGTATTTTTTCCATTCCGGGGTCTCGGTTACTTTCTTCATCACATCTACGTAGAAATCTTGTTGCTCTTTTGTGATACCAGGGGCAGCAAAGATTCCACGAAGCATGAGATAGCTCAGATCCACACCGGTCGCCTCTTTCATGGTAGGAATATCTTTCCAATCTGGGAGGGCAATTCGCTCGTGATCAATGGTCGCTAAGGCTTTCAGTCTTCCTGCCTTCCAGTGACTTACAGCCTCTGCAGGATTGTTCACAGTTGAATTCACATGTTTTCCAACGAGCTCAACCGCTACGTCTCCACCGCCCTTAAACGGGACATAGGTAAACTTTATACCAAAGGCCTGCTCTATCTGGACGGTGATGATCTGGTCCTCCTGAGCAGTACCTGTCCCACCCATTAAAAATTTTCCAGGCTCTTTTTTAACGGCATCAAGATATTCTTTTGCCGTATTATAGGGAGCATCCTTAGGGACCCAAAGGACAAAATAGTCAAGAGCAAGACGGGCGATGGGTGTAAGATCTTTCCAGTTGAATGGAACTCCTGTGGCCAGAGGGGTTGTGAAGGTATTATCCAGGGTGATGATAATCACATTTGGATCACCCTTCTTTCCTTTCACATATAGAAACCCCTCTGCACCTGCCCCCGCTGATTTATTGACCACGACAAAAGGCTTTGAAGAAAGGTTGTACTTCGAAATGAGCGGACAGATGAACCTGGACATAACATCAGCACCACCACCAGTTCCTGCTGGGACAACGAATTCAACAGGCTTAATGGGTTGCCAGGCGGCATCTGCTATGCCGATAGATAGAAAACATAGAACCAAAGAACAAATTAAAACCCCCACAATTTTAAATACCGAGAATGCCTTTTCCATGGAATTACCTCCTTTCGTAGGTAAGGCTTATAGTAAATAATTCATCAAAGTTTTAATCCGATTCTTACCTCCTTTCCATCACCACGTTTAGGCTTTTGTTTTGGGTGTAGGGATAGGAGCCTCGACAGCGATGGCCTTAATCCTTTGGATCTTCTCGTCCACAAAGGCCTGCATCTTGGCGATATGTTCTTCTTTCAGATGCGTAAAACGCCCCTGATATTTCATATATTCGCTTACCGGTTGATACTTCTTTGGAATGTGAGAGTATTTATATTCCCCATTTTCCCACTCATAGAGGGTCCACATCCCTGTTTCGACCGCCAGACGGCCCATCTCCAATGTCAATTTTTCATCAAACTTCCACCCCTTGGGACAGGGGGAAAGCATATGCAGAAAGGTTGGGCCATTTACATTAAGAGCCTTGCGCACCTTGTTCATCAGGTCAAGGGGATAGGAGATGCAGGTGGTGGCGACGTACTTTACGGCCGGATGTCCTCCGATCACCAATTGTGGAGGGTCTTTGGGGAATAGGGTTTTCCCTTCTGGAATGGCCTTGCCCGGAGGGGTAAAAGTAGTATTCGCCCCGTAAGGAGTGGTGGGTGAAGTCTGAATGCCCGTATTGGCATAAGATTCATTATCGTAACAGACAAAGAGGGCATCGTGACCCCGATACATCAATCCCGACATCGCTTGAAGGCCGATATCCACCGAGCCGCCATCTCCTGCCATGCAGATGACATTCGGGAAAGGCCCGTCATATTTTCCCCGGCGGGCCATCGCCTTATAGGCGGCCTCAATCCCCGACGCCACGGCCCCGCCGTTCGTGATCTGGGCATGGATCCAGGAGACCGCATAGGGGGTACAGAGATAACTGGAATTTGCCACATACATACAGCCGGTTGGTCCAATAAAAATCGTATCTTTACCTGCGGCCTTTGCTACGAGCCGGTAGTTCAGGGCCGGGCCACAACCCGCGCAGGTACGGTGCCCTGGGACGTACATCTCCTCCCTCGGTGCACCGCGGAGAGACTTGATCGGTTCCAAGATCTGTTTTTTATAATCAAATGCTTGCATCGTTCAGCACCTCCTTGAGAGTTAAGTGGACTATTCTTCTTCGAAACCTATCCAGTAAACATGCTGGTGGGTCTTCTTATCTTTCACCATCTGTGTGAGAATCTTAGCCATGTAATAGAAATCCTCGAGCAAGACGACATCTCCACCCAGGCCACCCATGAAGGAGGTGACGAGGGGTCTGTTCTTCAGGTCATAAAGGGTCGCCCGGACTTCGTGAATTAAATTTCCACCCCGCATTGCACCACCGTAAGAGGTACTTGATTCAACGCAACCTACTGCTTTGACCTTAGACAGGGCTTCTGCAATCTGAATGGTGGGCCAGGGTCTCATCCAACGGGGTCTCACCATACCAGCCTTTACTCCCTGATTTCGAAGGTGATTAATGGCCGACTTGCAGGTATTGGCGTGGGCCCCCTGGAGGAAGAAAGCAATTTGGGCATCCTCCATTTTATATTTTTCAAGATAGGGATCATACGTACGCCCAAAAATACGGTTAAAATCGTCTGTGGCTTCTTCAATCACTTTTGGGACTTCCAGAAAAGTTATCGCTCTCTGGGCATCCATCGGTGCCCCCTGGTCCGGCCGGATTTGTGGGCCGTGCGAGACCGGACAAAGAGGACTCAAAGGATGAGGAGCCTTATAGGGAGGTAAAAATTCCCTGACCTGTGCAAGGTCTGGTAAAATAACCTTGTCTGGAATATGAGAAAGGAAATAACCATCCTGACATACGAACTGGGGCAGCATGACGCGAGGATCTTCTCCGATACGGTAGTTGATCAACGTATTATCAAATACCTCTTGTGGGGTTGCTGCCCAGCCCATCAGCCAACCCTGATCCCTCGCAGACATCGCATCGGTATGTTCCGAACCGAAATCACCAGGAGGATCGAGGGTCCTATCGGCAATCGCCATTTGAAGGGGATAGCGACCGCCCGCTGCCGGGCTGTAGACTTCAAACGCATAGGTGACCCCGACCCCGGAACTTCCGGTAAAGGCACGGGCGCCGGCTGCCGAGGCGCCAAGCGCCACGGAGAGCTGGGCGTGCTCTCCTTCACCATGAACAAATTCCGCATCCAGTTCACCGTTGGCAACCATTCTGGCAAGCTCCATCATGATCGCTGTATAGGGACGGATGGGAAACGAACAGATGACCTCCACTTCTGCAAATTTTGCTCCTTGGGCTGCCGCAGCGCAGCCGCTGAGCATCTTTTCTTGAGCCATAATGTTTCCTCCTTCTTAAAAAGGTTTTTCCAAACGAACTACCCCGTCCTCAAAATCAAGCTCTGGGACAGCGCTCAGGGCGTCCGCCGGGCATTCATTGATGCAGATCTGACAGCCTTTACAAAACTTCCAGTTCCATTCCATCTGATCTTCCTTTTCGTTATAAGACCAGCAGGAATCTGGACAGACGATATAACAGGTAAAACAGCGGGTGCACTTCTCATGGTCAATGACCGGACGGACGATGCGCCAGTTGGAGGTCATGAAAAGCTCTTGTTGCTTTACCGGAGCGGGCGTGATCGCTCCAAAGGGTACTTCTCTATCTTTGGGAACTTTAATAGCCATAACCTTCTCCTTTCTTTATTTCTCCTTCATTTTCTTCTATTGATGATGAGCTTTTTTTAACCTTTAACTCCGAACTTTTAATTCTTAGCCTCCCCAGAAATACTCTGCGCGGGGTTTGCGAAACTTTTGGATTTTAACTTCATTGTAACCCCGTTCGAGACCGGCGACATCACTGACAATCTTTGCGAGGGTCTCTTTTTTCACCATATTTGTGACTTTGGCCATGGCCCCAATAATGGGAGCGGCAATCCCTGCCCCAAGACCCGCCGTGTCCACACCGCCTTCTGAACCGGAGAAGTCAACGGTGCGGACCCCTGAAATCCCATCTGCATCCACCGTCGCAATAGCGCCTAATATATCCGCATTGGGGATAAATTTAAGCATATAGTCAATCGGACGGTTTGTATTGATGACCAGAAGACCTCCGTCAGGCATCCCCCTCAACACGTTAATCCCTTTGATGATGGTTGGTTCAACGATCACCACCACGTCCGGATGATTGTTGGTGTAGAGGTACTTCATCTCAATTTCTTCATCGCTAATTCTCGCATATTTCCGGGTGGTAACGAGCACACGGTCGGGGAGGTCTTCATAATTATCGAAGGCCTGGATAAATTTACCCTCCATCTTCGCAGCCTGGGCAAAGGCATTGGCGATATCTCGGGCCTCTTTGTCCATGACCACCCCTCGGGTCCAAACAGTTATTTCAGTTACTTTAGCCATAAACTTGTACCTCCTTCAATTAAGGTTGATCAGCCAAGCTAATACAGACGCATTAAATCATAATACCCCCCACCCGCCCGCTCCGTCGCTAAAGCTATGGAGCGTCCGCGACCTCCCCCTCAAGGGGTGAGGGTGAGGGTGGGGGTCATTAAACCTCATATATTTATATTTTGACGGGTTCCTTCCGTCGGGATCGATGACCTCTTTGCACCTCCTTTCTTCTTATTAAACAGGATATGCTCTACCTCCTCTAAGTGGCGACGCATGGCCTGTCGTGCCGCCATAGGATTACGGGCCTTGATAGCGGAGAGAATTTCCTGATGACCCTTTAACGATTTTTGTGCTCGTCCCTCCACCTGGAGGTATTTCTCTCTCGTCTGTTCCAGGAGATCGAGAATGGCAAGGAGAAGTCTTTCTAAAACCCGATTCTTCGCTGTCTGGATGAGGAGGTTATGAAATTCAGAATCTGTTTTGGTAAGATTCAGACCCTCGACAAGGTTTTCTGCCTGTTCCTGGAGGATTTCCTCCATCTCATTTATTTCCGACGCTGTTGCTTTTTCCGCTGCGAGCTGGGCGACCTGAGGTTCGATGATCTTACGGACGGAAAAGATATCCATGAGATTGTCCTTCTCGAGAAAAAGGGTTGATGCGAGAGGCTGGACCAGGGCTTCTTCGCTTGAGGCAATCACATAGGTGCCATTTCCCTGACGGCTTTCAACGAGCTTCATTGATTCCAAATAGCGAATGGCCTCCCGGACCGAGGCACGGGATACTTTAAAGGTGTCAACCAATTCCCTTTCGGTCGGAAGCTGGTCCCCCTGCTTCAATCTCCCTTTTTGGATCAGGTGATGGATTTGTTGGACGATGTCCTCATACACCCGCTTTTTTTTAATAGCTTTTAACATGATGGAACCCCTCTTTTTATTGCACCTCTTTTAATGCGGCATTAAAGTGAGAGGCGGTCACTGAAAGCTTCGTTGGCTTACTTTTCCCGGGATCGTTGATCAACTCGGCAATGGCCAGCATCGTTGCTCTCTTGGCGATGAAAGCGATATGGGAACCCACCATTCCGGCAGTGCGTCTTGCTAACTCCGCTAAGTCTACATCATCAGAAAGGGGTCTCTCTCTGGTGTGAACCTGAAATATTTCCAGACGCTCCTCCTCACCAGGGATAGGGAATCTGAGAACATAATCGAGCCGTCCGGCACGCATCAAGGCAGGATCAAGCAGATCATCACGATTCGTTGCCCCGAGGACGATGACCTGGGAAAGATCACTTAAATTATCCAGCTCATTAAAAAACTGACTTGCCATGCGTTCCACAGCCCCTCCCTCGCTTCCGCGGCCACGGGTTGTCACCAAGGCATCAATTTCATCGAAGAAGAGGATACAGGGTGCTGATTGTTTGGCTTTTTTGAAGATCTGATGGAGCGCCTTTTCTGATTCTCCCAGCCATTTCGAAAAAAGAATAGGGCCGCTGATCGAGATGAAATTCAAACCGGTTTCACCAGCCAGAGCCTTTGCCATAAGCGTCTTCCCGGTACCCGATGGCCCGGAGAAAAGGATACCCCTTGGAGGAAGGACTTTACCTGCATTAAAAAATTCCGGATATTTGTGGGGCCAATCGACAATGGAAATGAGAGTCTCCTTAATCTTTTTCAATCCCCCAATATGGTTCCATTTCACGGTAGATCTTTCGGTATAAAATTCGCGCGTTGCAGTGGGTTCAATCTCGCGAAGGGCTGTTAAAAAGTCCTCCATCGTAATCTGCAACTGGTCCGGTGTGGCGAGAATCGTATCGAGATGATTTTCCCCCTCCAGGGAGAGATATCTCCTCAAGGCAACCATCCCTGCCTCTTTGCATAAAGCCTCTAAATCAGCTCCGACAAAGGCATGAGTAATCTGGGCAAGTCGTTCCAGACCCACATCAGGGGCCAGAGGCATACGACGGCTGTGAATCCTGAGGATGACCTGGCGTCCTTCCGCATTAGGGACGGGAAGGGCGATTTCGCGATCAAAACGGCCTGGCCGTCTGAGGGCGGGATCTATCATCTCCGGTATATTGGTGGCTCCAATAACAATCACCTGCCCACGGGAAACCATGCCATCCATCAAGGCGAGGAGCTGGGCGACCACCCTCTTTTCGACATCTCCTAAGACCTCCGCGCGCTTTGGGGCGATGGCATCGATTTCATCGATAAAGATGATGCTGGGAGCATGTCGGGTTGCCTCTTCGAACATCTCCCTCAAGCGGGCTTCACTTTCACCATAAAATTTATGGATAATTTCTGGTCCATTCACTTTGATAAAATGGAGTTTGGTCTCACTTGCAATGGCGCGGGCAATCAGAGTTTTCCCTGTTCCAGGTGGACCGTAAAGGAGCACTCCTTTCGGTGCCTCAATTCCCAGTTTTTCGAAGACCTCCGCATAACGCAAGGGAAGCTCTACCATCTCACGAATGAGCTTTAATTCATTTTCAAGTCCACCCACATCCTCATAAGAGACATGCGAAGACGCCTCCAGAGAAAAATCCGGTTTCTTTAAGAGGAATTTTGTCTTTTGATTAATGATGACCCCCCCTGAAGGAGAAGTTGCCTCCACCTGGAATAAACGTTCTTTTCCAGCCAAGAAAGGGACATTGATTTTGTCCCCTACCATCACCGGTAGCCCCTGGAGGACTTTCGCAAACTGCTCGAGCTCACTTTCTTCAGGCAAGACATTTGTAAAATCGAGAGGGCTGACAAGAACGGTCGCAGCGGTTTTACGAGGAATCTTTTTGATTGAAACCACTTCCCCTAAATTCGCCTTGGCATTACTCCGTGTGATCCCGTCAATCTGGATCGATTTTTTCCCGTAAAATTCTGGAAAGGTTCCGGTAATCCTGGCGACGGTCTTTTTTTCTCCACCGATCTCAATCAGATCACCCAGGACGCCATTGATGGCTTTTATATCCTCCGGGTCAAGGCGAGCCAGCCCTTTACCCACATCTTCAACCAGCGCTTCACTTACTTTTAAATCCAGAGTCATCATCATTTAAAAAACCTTTACCCCGTTAGAAAGCCCGACCTTTCAATGTGGGGATGAACCATGATGAGCTTTTAACTTCCTTAACAGAAAGAGCGGGGTATAAAGCCCCGTCCTTTCTAACGGGGTTTATCAAAAATGGTTAGATGATCAGGCCATATGACAAATATTTTTACCCAAAATTTTACACCATTGTCAAGATATTTCTGTGAGATTTCTGAAAAAGTCCAGAAATCCTCTGAGAGAGCGTGTAGTAGTTTTTTAGAGCTTTCTCTGTCTGGGGTTTACTGTTTTTATTCCTTTATTTCCGGTGATAGTTTATATTTTGGATGAGATGGGTCATGCGGATTTGGATCAGTGGGGTTTGGGTTTCAATGCTTTTTGCACTCTTTATCATTTTCTCGCACTTTATATGCTGGGGAGGTGAAGCATCATTGTCGTCGCAGGCCTTAGCCTGCATTTATAGACTTCTCCCCTTTTCTAAATTTTTCCAGAAGGATCTCGGCCCGGAAAGGATTGAAAACACCGCACTCGCAACATTTGGCCATGATCTTAGCCGCTTTCTTAGGTGTCAACCTTCGAAGTTTCACATATTCGATCATCTTTCGAATGAGGTTGAAGGAGACCATGCCATGACCGCACATCGTGTTAAATTCTAAAATTTCCCTCTCAGGCAAACGATCCTTGGAGCCCCAGAAACCGAGGGAATGTTCGACACTATGCCTATCCATACCTGCCTTTCTGCAGCATTGCTGGACCTCATCCAAAAGTCCACTGATGATCATGCTGATTCCCAGGTCCGCCCGAATCAGTTCTTCCACCACTTTCTGAAGCGTATCTATGTCAGCGAAGACAGCCGCTGCTCCAGCCCCATCTCCTTGGTTGGAGATCAATTTCTGAATGTCGATGTCGTCCTGGTGGATGTTTCCCTGCTTGCTGTCGCCGATATTGATAGGGTGATATTTCAAACAGATTCGCATGAATTTCTGTAGCTTAGGGCCAGATCCTTCTCGGGTGATTCCCTTTGCCGTGTAGGCGAAGATGACATAATCGTTTTTCAGACTTTCCAATGTCCCTTGTCGATGGAGTGTATTGGTCATGGTTCAACTCTCCTCGAATAAGGGGCGCCCCAATCCTATATTGGTTTTCCCGTTGAGCGAAAGTTTGTAGCCAGCCTTCTTTACCCACTCCTCATGAGGGACCGTTCCGTCAGGGAGGCATTTGGATGCAACCCCCGCGCTGATGACCGTATCCACTTCCTTCTGAACCATTTCCAAGGTACGGAGGAATTCTGGAATCCTCTCCAGTTCGGTCTTCATCTCGATGATGGCCGACAGGACCTTCTCATTCAGAACCTCGTCTTTCATCTTCCCGGTCTCCGGGTTCACCATTGACTGAGTGACAGGGTTTTTCTTTTCAAAGTGTAGTTTGAGTTTGGCAAGGGCCATGGCCACCTTTTCGATATCCCGGAAGTGGGCACCGATCCCGGGTCGGCCCATTTCTACAACCAATCCTACCTCTCCTCTACCAATTCTGCCGGTCACATCGTTGGTTTTAATCTCATCGGTGCCTCGTCCGCCCCCGCCTGTGCCCGGGTGTATGGTCGTGGGATCGCTGAACAGTGCCCGGATGCTCCGCGGCCACTTCAACTCAGGGAGCGTCAGAGCGCCCGTTGGGCAAACATCAACCTCGGCCAAGTATCCTAATCGGAAAAAGGATAGGATCTTTCGGATGGTTCGGACGAACCAGGGTTGATGACCCTCATTACGCAGTACCCGGTAGCAGGTATTACACTCCACACATTCATCCTGATTCACGACAGACTTTCCGTCTTCGTCCAGATAGATGACGCCCATGGTACAAACCGCGTGACAATTGCCGCATCCGACACATTTCTTCTTATCGATCTCCATTCAATGCCTCTCTATGATCTCACTTATTCTCTCCTTTCTAACACAGGTTTGTTTTAAAGACAATGAAAAATTGTATCCAAAAATAATACCTTGAATGAAACGGGCCTGAAGTGAAACCTTTGTGGTTTAAATACACCTCATCGGCGATTGAAATGTAAGCCATTGTAATTTAAGAAGAATGTTTGTTAACAATTTTCTTGACAATATAGAAACAAAATTCTAATATTTGGTAAAACCCAAAGCAAATCCAAAAATTGGATACAATATTGAATAAACTCCCCCTTCGAAAAACCTATCAAAAGAATACCATCTCAGTCAGGGAGAGGGCTTATGAATTTTTAAAATCGTCTGTTCTCTCTGGCCAGTTCAATCCGGGAGAAAGGCTCACCGAAGAGCATCTGGCAAAAAAGTTAGGAGTCAGCCGAACCCCTGTTAGGGAGGCCCTTCACAAGTTGGAATCAGAAGGCCTGATCA
>Ga0315280_10000205_pt1 | contig 116237 bp, 117 predicted proteins | sample YL17G06_40_MG_FD_203697 | JGI IMG/M metagenome (GOLD analysis project Ga0315280, IMG submission 203697) | Sediment microbial communities from Yellowstone Lake, YNP, Wyoming, USA - YL17G06_40 | ecosystem: Environmental > Aquatic > Freshwater > Lake > Sediment | place: USA: Wyoming | collected... | reverse complement strand
TATGATGGAGGAACCCAAACAGCACACGTTTGGCCGAAGTAGTTGGCTACAGCCTTTATGTCAGCGATGTCGACTATTCTATTGTTGTCGATGTCTGCTCTGAAGTTCCATCTTTGATGTGTCGGGGTCTCGTAGCCGGAACCGAAGGCTTGAGCGACCTTTGCGATGTCGACTATGTCGATCTTGCCGTCGTAGTTAATGTCTACTGGAAGGTCGTTAGATGTTGGCTGTGTTGAGTTGTCTAAGAGGGCTTGTGGAATGTAATACCACTTCCACAGGTTGTATCCATATATGCCTAGATGACTCGGGTTATAATACCAGCCTGCGATCCAGTCTCTTTCGAAGTGGCGCTGTAAGGGCTGGACAAGCATCATGCATGAGCAGTCTTCGACCGCTAGAACTTGGATGTCATGGTAGATGACTGCTCTTCTAGCTGGGTCAGGTTCTCTGAGGGCCGCATCGATGAGTGCGTCCATGTCTGGGTTTGAGTAAAGCTGCCGAGCTGCAAACATGCCAGAGCTGTGGTAGAATTCATGGACAACTTCATGAGGATCAGGAAAGTAGGACAGCCAGCCGAGCACCGAAATTGGAAGTTGCCGTTGCCTGCTTGCCAACATGATTTCTGACCAGGGGACAGATGCTAATGTTATGTGGAACTTCGGGTTGAGGCCTTCAATCGCCGACTTTATCAGCCGTGGATAGACTGTTCCAGTGCTGCTTATCCCGAATACGACCGTCATGGTGAAGCCTGTGTCCCACAGGCCCGGGACTTGCTGGAACTCTTCTGCGGCGCGCGTCAGGTTGTACGTGTACCCTGTGACAGATGGATCGTAGTATAGCAAGCCAGGGATGATTGCGCTCTGTGGATGTTGAGCTTCACCAAGGAAAACTTCAGATATGTATGTGTCATAGTCAAAGGCACATGCAAACGCTCTTCTAGCGTGTATGCCCCAAGCTGCATTTCCGAAGAAATCGGTTGGGACTCCGGTTTCGTTGAATACGCCAGCTGGTAAGATTGTACCGTAGGGTGTTGTCGTGTTGATGTCAAAGGTAAAGAACACAGCGTCTTCAGAAAGCGATGGCAAAGGGTATGTACATCTTATTCCGTCTTGTCCGAGGGCCTCATGCGCTTGCAGCCTTGGAATCGCACAGAAGTCTACGTCACCGTTCAGAAATATCGTCATAGACGTCAGCCAGTCGTAGGCCCATGTGACTTTCATCCGTGTGATATATCCAGCCGGTTGTACCCCCACCGGACCTGGCAGGTCTGCTGGCCATCCGCGCCAGTAGTCAGGGTTCCTGATCGCAGACCAGTAGTTGTTAGTGTAGTCTAGCGTCTCAAGCATGAATGGGCCTGTTCCATCCATTACGGGAGTTGGAGTATCAAGCGGCGACTCAATTGAATTATGATATTCTATCCAGCCAGAGTAGTCTCCCCAGTCCCCGCCCCAATCTGGGGGCCCAAGAACGCCAATTATATAGTTTCCTATCCATTGTTTGCTCAATATACTCGACCAAGTTTGGCATAGTATTTGTAGCAATGGTCCGTAAGCTCCCGGGAAGGCAAGGTTGAACCAGACATGAGTTGCATTTGACTCTACAGAATGATCAATCATCTTGCCAACCAGCTGGACATTTGCCGGATCGGTAAGGTTGCCGTTGCCCAGGTACGTGGCGCCTCTTGATTCGTTGAGTAATGGTTCGTAAAGCATATATTGTGGACCACTTGGTCTGTCCTGAACCATCTCACGTTCGAAGCTGTATTCCACATCCTCAGGAGTCAATGTGCTTCCATCATGGAATTTGACGCCTGATCTTATTCTAAACGTGTATCTATAATACCATGGCACCCCTTCAGGGCTGGTTTCACCAGTTATGTTTTCCATTTCCCATTCTGTTGCAAGCTGTGGGATGATCTTGTCGAAACGTTCACCCTGATAGGTCAGCAAAGTTTCGTAGACGTTGAAGATTAACTCCATACTAGCAGTGTCATAAGCCCAAGCTGGATCAACCGTTTCGGGATATCCAATCCTTGCCTCGACAATTTCATAGGGCCTTTTTATCAATGGCGGCGCAGAGATTACCGGTGAAAAAAGAGATCCGATTAATAAAAAGCTTCCAACCAGAACTAGCAAAACTATCTTGATCTTTCTTTCCCCTTTCACTCACCTTGCCTCTGGCAGGATTAGTTTTCCTAGTATAATATTGGATTATATTCAGATAAGCATTACGTAAAAATCTAGAGAAGAAGAAGACAGGCAGCTCATACGCGACTCACGAATAACAATATACAGGATGGTGTGCCAAACGATTTCTAGGTGGCGGATCCGCTGGTATTCACACCTAATTAGGTGCAAGTCCTCCTTTCCGACGACACAATCACTGTCTAAGTGCGCGGGCTCAGCCCATGTCAACTAATGAAACTCTCCAAGGTCAAGCAACCTGTCAATTCTTGATACTTTTTCAGCTTGTCCTCTCTGGGTGGCGTCAGCCCTCCACTCCCAAAGCGTCTTCCTGAGTGTTGAGACCTGCTTCTTTGTTAGATTGCCGAACTCTATGGACGTATAGAGGGTCTCGAACTCAGTTGTTTCCCAGTTCAGTGCGGCAGTGAGCAATTCTTTCATAAACTCAAAATCATGTTCTCTTAGTTCCTGTTCAAGAGACAAAGCTTTCGCTTTTTCCTCCATAGTAAGATTCTCAAAGATTCTCCACATTTTCCCGGTGAAAATGGTTCTGACTCTATCATTTACAACCGGATCTCTGCGATGGTAGATTGCTGAGACACATCTCATACATAGGAGTCTCATCTTTTCATTGCTCATTTCGCCTTCAAGGATAAGCAGGAAGTTGATTACCATATTTCTTAGGGCAGGGGGCATTCCATCAAGAGGAAGGCAAGTAGCTTGATTTCGAATCCCTTCCAACAGCTTGTATCTTGTATCCTCGTCTCGCAGATTCGTGAAGTTCCTTACATCAGTGGCAAACTTGTCGGGGTCAAACCTTGATTCGATCGGAAAGGCAACGGCTATCTGTGATTGTTGCTCTCTTGCCTTTTCCTTCCTAATTAGGCGAAGACCATTCAGCGCCAGAGCAATAACCCAGACAAATGCAGCCATGATCAATATCTCTCCAAGAGTGACAGAGGACGGAGGCTTCTGGCTTTGCATCCAGAATAGCATCGACATCAGAAGGGTCGCTGGACCGACGATGACCGCAACTGATGCTACGATGAACTTGAACTCCCGTTCTTTTTTGATAAACCAGAACACGCCAGTAGGAGGTGCGCATGCCAGAATGGGCGCGACCCAATTCGAAAAAAGAGGAACGATTCTTTGATTGAATTTTCTGCTTAATGCTATCCCAAGCTGAAAGACCGTCTTGTTCGCGTCATTGAGAAACTTGGCGTATTCTTGTGGAATGTTGCTGACAACTTCCGTATCGTTGCTGATGTCCCAATAGGTCTCAACGCTTCTCTCAGTGTCTTTCTCAATTTCGAATTCTGCTTTTGACAGCTCTCCCATCAGTCGCTTGGTTTCAATAGTAACGTTGAGACCAATCAGGATCTTAACGATATATGTGTCGAAGGGGTACAGAAATTGATCTGGAGAAGAAACGTCATAGTGAATGCGACCAAGATCGATGACACAATGATGCCAATCTCCGCTTGTATTTTGTCCGTAGTACACGTAGGTCGGTTGTGTTTTCGGTATAAAGATGACTCTGGTTTCAAAAGACGAGTTCGCATCAAAAGAGAAGTAACACTGAAGATCCACTTCCTTTCTTTCAACATCCAGGTCATAGACAATCACATTCAGGCTCGAGATTTGCAGATCAGTGCTCCCAGACTCTAGACAGGAAGCTGTGTGGAAACATAGACTAACTACGAGAACTAGCAGAGTAATGAGCAGAAAACACTTACTAGAACAGCAGTTCTGCATCTTGCTCAAAGACATTTCGTCCTCCTGGCTTTTAACACATTCTTCTAACGCAGTTGCTTAGGCTTGGCGTACTGGGAATATTGTCGGAAATCTCCGCACGATTGAAAATGATGTTAGCAGAAAAATCCATGCTTGGACTTTTGCTTGACCTAAGATACTATCCGCGTTTTTCAGTACACGAGACTATGTCTTCAGAATACAGTTTTAATTTCTGCAGTTGAGGTTGACTCAATTCTCTTACATGAGCTATAGCATTTCTTATGGGCTCCAGTTCTCTCAACTTTGCCAAAATGATATCTTTTTCCCGGAAGATTTGCTTGAACACCTGTTCCCAATTGTCTCTTCTCATTATAATCTTGATATAGTCTGTAAAGTCAACATAGAACATGAGTGGCAAATCCTTCTCCGCATGCCAAGGCCATTGTTTTTCGTTTCTTTCTTTTCTAAGCCTTGCTCTGTCTTGAACATCTTCAGGTATTCTTTCGTTCCACCAGTTCTTAGACACTTTTTCAAGACAGGTCTGCATGCATTCTCTCAGTCTTGTTTCAAGTCTTTTCAACATCTCATAAGCGTCTTCACGTTTCGGCTTCTCACTCTCTATGACTTGAGGAATGTTCTTGTTATAGATAAGTGGTAAATCTACAATAGTCTGAAGGATTGATATTGCGCTTCTTATCCGGGTTTCAGGTTTTACATTCCTATAAATCCTGTCGAATTTTCTGACTAACAAATGGCTGTTGCCTGGATATTTGAGATTAGCTTTTCTCACAGAAACAGATGAAAGGAACCTCTTGATGTTGTCAAGCCATACGCTAGACCTAGCAAAGAAGTCCCTCTCTGTAGTCTGAAACTGCGCCTTCTGTTGGGCATTCAGAATTTTTCGGGAATATTTTTTGGCATATCTTCCCGTAATCGGTGTTTTGGTGATTTCACTGACGAAGGCACCGGCCATTTCGCTGAATATATCTTTGGTTACATCTCTTCCAACATTTTTGACCGACATCTTGGAGCTTTCTAACTCTGTAAGTAATCTCTCTCCCTCTTTGATGTAACTTTCAAGTACTGGAGTAATCTCACTGGACAACGTCCTAGCCTCGCCATTTCCTGACATAGTCATCTGTTTCTTTCTCAACCTTCATCGATCGATCGATCGTTGTTTTCCATACTTCTTTGCGTATATTTCCTTGGTTTTGGGAGACGAACAGAAGATGCAATCAGAGGCAGGTCTTAGTGGTATCGTCCCACTCAAAGGTACATTAATCATGTCGTAGGAATAGTAGTTTCGAAGAACATCATTCTCGAAACAGCGATCCTTTATCACCTCGCCAGCTAGGAGAATTCCAGGGAGAACTGTCGCGAAAGGCAAGGGAAATCGTTCTTGTCCTATCGGCGAGACAAGTTCACCGCAATGCATTGTTAGCCAATCGCTAAAGTGGTCACCTACGGAAGGCAGAACAAACCCACGTATTCTGGAAAATTCTCTCATCAGATCAATGTGCTCTTGACCAAAAAGAGCGTTAGTACTTCGAAGTCTCACTATCTCTTTCGGATTAAGCCCTATGGCATCAGAAAGAATTTCTTCAAGAGGGCGTTCAACTTTGTCTGTCTTGTGGGTGCACAGTAGGCATGGGCTCTTACCTATGTCGACTCGACGAATATAGAATTCAGTTGATACAACAGCAGCGTCAAGTATCACTCTTGGCATGTCCCACTGAATGTTACGTCTAGTCTCCTTCGTGTCTACAGTCGAGAGTACAACATCTTTGATGTCAATCTTCTCAGATTCTTTCAATTCCTGGTAAGAACATTGATACATCTGAACATCAAGTTTCTGAAAGTGTTTGAAGAGTCTTCGAACGACTTCGACCTTCGGTGTATTCCAAGTAGAGTCGGCATCCAGCGCATAAAGATAGCGGTTCATATTTCCCGGTTTCACTTCATCAGGATCAATTAGGTTTAGTCGTCCATGAAGGCCATGCAAGCTAGCTAGTGTGTATGCTGCAACTCCACCACCAGCGCCCACTCCAACTATGCTCAAATCTCCAAGGTCAATACTGGAAGGTAACGGAGGGTTCTTAGGTTGATTTTCATGAATATTATAGTCAAAGGCTGAAAAAGCGATCAGACCTTCAATAAATCTAAGCCTCCATCTTACATCAAAAGGTTCTTTCTCCGGTGCCAGGAGATTGGACTTTTTCAGAAATATTTTTTTGAAAACCTCCATTCCACCAATGCAAGCAGCGGCATAGGCTCCAATTGGATTGCAGTTTTCCGTGAAACAAGTGGTAAGCTCATTTGTTGACACATACGCTACCCATCCGTCAGAACCTATGCTGATTGCATTCTCTAACTCGTTTTTTGAAGAACCAATGTAAAGGGCAGTATCCCAATAGCCATTTGGTCTGTCCATGAACTCGACTTTGCAGTCTGGTCGTAACCTGCTGATAAAGTCTATGAGGGCATCTCGAATGGTACCCCGTGCAAATAAAGGAACATTGGCAGTGAGGGTGCAAGAGTCCGGAATTGAGATGCAGATATGTGTGATGATTGGGTATAACCTTGAAAGCGCATTTACAGCCATGCACAAAGCAAACTGAGCATTCGCAGTTTCAAGAGACTTCTCTTCAGCAACTATTAGTGCAGAACCTGGTTCCTTAGCCCAATCGTTCGTCGTGGTACTGCTTTTAGGAAGTAGCTGTTTCAGCATCTCTGAAGTCCTTGAGTCAGTTCGTTCCAACATAGCTTTCAGACCCTTATCAAAGAATCTTCAACTACAAACCGTGAGGACGCCTCGCTGCCTTCGAGGAGTCTCCAGTTCCAATTGCCTTTGTACTCGTAAACATAACATTCAGAAAGATCATGTATTTTTTCCAGAGCAAAACAAGGAACCACTATCGATATAAATCCTATTCTGTAGCTTGCAGCTCTTTTCTCGTCTCCGGGGGAGTGCCCGAAGTTTCCAGGATGACTGTGAACTTGAGCAAGAAGCAAAAGGTCTCTCTTTTCGAGTTCTTCAGATAACTTGAGCAAGAACTTGGAATCCAATCTAACCCCGCCACCCCAATGTCCTCTTCTCGGAACAATGTAACTGACCACGTGTGCTTCCTCGGCATCTGCGCTTGCCCCTCCTGCCCAGAGTACGAGGCCTTCTTGTTTCTTACGCCCGCGTTTTCGAAGCACCTCAACGGTCTTTTCGAATAGATCCCTTGAAATATAGTAACGTTTTATGAATTTGACGAGCCTAGTTCTTCTGGGCTTGTAGTCGAGACTTGCCGATTTGGCATGCTTTCTTTTGTTCATGGATACGCCTTATCAAGTTCTACTTGAACACACTGAAGTATTGTGGCCAAAGAGTACTTCTCATGCAACCAGGGTCGTGATGAATCTGCAGCGTGGCATCCTTCGTGAAATTCTCTGATTCCGGGAATGCAAAGCTGTGGTGAACTTTGACTCCTGCTTACGGCAGCTTGAAATGGACCACCTTGTGGCCAGTATTGGGCTCCTTCTCGTCTAGTAGAGGGGTCAACGAATTGAAGGGATGGAGCCCTCTTTGGATATTCCTCACAACGCAATCTAACCAGAAAACTCCTGTCTGGATGTTGCTTCGGATGCATGGTTACATAGACATCGAAGCCTTCTATGTTAATTGTCCAACCATGGTGTTCTATAATCCCTTGTAGGGACTGTAGTTTAGAAACCTGTTCGTTGAAGTAGTATTTTGATAGTTCGGGGTCCACTAGGGGATTACCTTCCTCCGGACAGGTTAAATGACTTCTGCTCCCAATGGGGATATAACCAGAGTCATACCGTTAGAGATTGCCAATTCATCTAGTGTTTTGTCTTCTGGCAGTGGTTCATTTTTCCCTTTTATGAATAATCCGTAGTTTCCAGCGGTTGAGGGATCTAGATGCAGTTCTGCCATAGCTGAGACCTTCACAGCGTGAATTTTTTCGTGCACGTTGTAAGATCGTTCTATTGATCCAGCAGTGGACTGTATAGTGAGCATAATTTTAGGCGGCTCTTTTGTAGTTGACATATTCAGTTTCATCACCTCCTGTGAGTCATCATTCCTACTTAAAGGCATTTGATGTTGTTTTTTGCGGCAACATAGATGGTATCAACCTCTTCGTACGAGGAAATCGATATCCTTGATCGTAAAGAACTCGCCGTTAACGTAAATATATGCTTTGATGTAGTAATTCCTAGAGGTGTCTCCGACATCAACAGCGCCTTTTATTGTAAACGTTAGATCACTCACTTCCTTCGGCTCTAATGATTTCGCGTAGCTATAGTTACCCCCCGATTTTGGTAGAATGGCGTCTCCTCTATAGATTTTCACGTTCTCATGGGTCTCGAAATATACAGCAACATTGGTTGGAGTGTCTGTGACCAGGTTCTCGACTTTCAAGTGCAGTTCTGCTCCTTCGGTTGATTTGAATTCGGATGGCCTTATTTCGAATGTATGCACGCTGATAGGAGCTTGTTGTTGTTGCGAGTTAGCGATAAGGAACCAGGCTGCTGCAACTAAGAGGGCCATAACGACCAGAGCTATAACCAGAGCCTGACCATTCTTATGATCGACCACCTTGTCACCTCCTCGTTACTAAGCTACAAATGGGGGCTTTTTTGATGGTTGCGTCGGAAAGGGGCCTAGCTGAGACCTCGGAACCGTGTATGTCTTACCTGGCGGGATGATGTTGATTTTCAACGACGCATTAACATTATAGTGCGGTGTTCCGTCTGGACTCTTGAAATCGATCGCAACACCAGCCCGGTCAATATCAACCTTAATCTTCACGACCGCGCCGTCTTCGAGCCTGAAGACAACAGTGTCATTTCCTGTACACTTGGCCTCTAGCCATTTAAATTCTAGACTGGAATCTGCCACTCTGATCCCCAAAAAGAGAGTGTCTGAAGTTACATATAAACTTTGAGTTTACACAACTCTTTTAAGTTATAACGCCCATTGAATCATGGGAAAGGAGAACGGCTTTGGATAGAGGAACTTTCTTGGCGATTGAGTCAGACAGAATTAGAGAGGGCTTCAAACAGGCACTGAAAGAAGACTTTGGACTTAATGACTATGAATCAAAAATCTACTCCGCCCTGGTTTTCCATGGGCCGATGGACGCACCCATCATCTCTGAAGAATCCGGCGTGCCATTACAGAGAGTTTACCAATCACTTAGATCACTGATCCAGAAAGGTTTCGTCATACGTACGGGATCAAAATTGAAGACTTTTGCTGCTCAGAATCCTCGTTCAATACTGTCAAGAAAATATCAAAAAATCCGGGAGATCATCGCAAAATCCGAGGAAGCGTACGAGGCAACGCTATTCCACCCAGAAAGCCGTAGCAAAGGACTTATATGGAATCTTGAAAGAACCGAAGATATACTATCCACGCTGGCTGACCTTATCAAAACGGCAAGAAAAATTGTTGTTGGCACAAGTCACGACTTTTCGTGGCTGAATCAAATGGATATGAAGGCAGATATTGAAGGCGCCTTGAAAAGAGGCGTGAAAATTCGGGGAATTGGGTTTGCTGATCCTGCTTTGTACCCAGATATTATTCAAGAACTGAAGGGAGAGAATTTTCAAGTAAAGAGATATCATGAGAAGGAGTTACCTATTTTTGTGACCACAGATTCTTCCGAACTAGTACTTGCCATTCAAAAACCTAATGCTGATCTAAGAGCGCATTACTTGGGCGTCTGGATAAGGGATAGCACATGGGGACGATTCTTTGAAGAATGCTTCCACCACTATTGGCAAGAGAGCCAAGAGTCCTAGAGGAGCGAAACTTGACGACTCAAGTAGACCTTACAAGAAAGGATTGTCTGCTACTATTCGTCTATTTGGCAAAAGAGATAAGAGGAAGGACTAGGCTTCAGAAAGAAATCTACCTTTGCGAAGAAGAGTCAGGGGCGAACATACAGTATTCATTTACTCCATACGACTATGGTCCTTTCTCTATCGAACTATGGAATGATCTTGAAGAACTCTGCACGGGCGGGTTTGTATGGGAAGGGGAGATGCCATTTGTGCTCGAAGATCGAACAGGGGTACGGTATATTTACAGAGTTACTGATAAAGGGACGAAGGAGGTAGAAGGGAGAATTCTTCCAAGAGCTGATAAGGAATTAGTCAGAAAGATGAAGGAAACTATTGAAAAATACAACGAAAAAGATTTGATGAGCATATTAAGAACCGTTTACAGACATTTTTCATCAGAGGTTCGGCGATTCTAGCCACGCATTCAAACATTTAAAACGGGGATGCCTACTTATTGACCTTATCGACTTTTCGCATACGTGCGGAAAGTCTTTCGTTGATCTTCTGCTTGGCCCAAAAAATAGATTGCCAAAGATATCTTGGCAATTGAGAAAGGGGGGAGAAAAGGGCGGCCTTCTGGAAGCTCGGAAAGAACTCTTCCTACCTTTTCTCAATCATTCCTCGCTGACTGCTATATCCTCTTCGTTGAATCCTAGCGATCTGCCATGCTCATAGGCTTCTTTTGCTGTCTTGAATTGCTTTGTCTGTTTGACCCAAACTCTCAGAGATACTCTAAACATCTGAGACCACCGAGTAGCTAAAGGCTAAAGAACCTTCGTTGTAGAAAAACAGTTGATTGTCCTCTATCCTGACTTCATCAACCTTCCTGTTTATCATGGCGATCACATCATCCAAGTTTAAGGTAATACTAGATCTCTTTTCAACAGAGTATTCATCGAAGAACTCTGGATTAACTGCATAGAAACACATTACACCATCGTTGTCATAGCGTAACCACAATCCTTTCTTGCCGATACCTAGAGTCACCGTCTTGCCTGCCAAAGCCTTTAAAGTCTTGAGAACTGACCTTAACTTCCTCATGTTACTTATCTTGACCTGCATCCTTACCTACCTCCATTTAATCCTTGTCGATATCTATGGGAGCCTCTTCATCAAGAAGCGCCAAGACTCGATCAAGTTTCTTACACCTCAGACCAAAGACGAAAGCCATTAGTCATCATCCTCCAGCGCCATCAGTAGCGCAGTTTCTTCACCGAAGAGTTCTCGATCGACCAAGAATCGAGTTCTTCTATTTGTTGTTTGCTTCATAGCGAAGCTCACCTCCAAAGGCGCTGGAGCGGAACGTCCAGAATAACGTTTTAGCGATAGCGTAGGTCGAAGACCGAAAACGTGTATCTAGGACGTGGGAGCTGAGTTTAAGCCTTTGGAAAGAGGTGAGCGAAGCGTATAGTGAAGCAAACTTGAACGAGATTCAGTCAGAGAACTCGATATTTCGAGAGAAACAAGCGGATGATAAGCTGGAGTGCATGGCTTGAGTCCTGTGTAAGAACTAGAGGATTGGTGCTGGAAGAGGCGGGTTCTTGGACTTACACAAGTCCTCCTCACCATTCTATTTCTCAAAAGAAGAATAGGTTTGCGAAACTTTGGCTATCAGGCTCTATTATATACTCGTTGAAGCGGGCTTTGAGTACGTCTGCGATTATAATGGAAATAAGATCTTCCGGAAGAGAAAGTAACCCTTACAAAAAAGGTTAAAAGGTATGTGGTGCGTCTGTAGCGGGCAAGGTGGGATTTGAACCGCCCCACTTGACACGGATTCCGGAAAAATATCCGCTGCTCCCTTTTTTGCCCTAAGATTGATTTTAAAAGATTTGATTGACATATTATGTAATATGCCGTCAATAGGTGTCAACGATGGAACATGAACTCGAATCCTATCATGAATCTCTCTTTAAGTCTGAGCCAGCTTCAAGATTGGGTCAAATTCATTGTATAATTCTTGTCGCTGATAATATTTATGAGAAAAAGGCAAAGGTACAGCAGATTCGAAAGAACGAGGAATTTGATCTAAGCCCGGTAGAACTAACTCCTTTTGGTGAAGAAACGGCTGGCAATCTGATCAAATGGTGGATACGTAAAAAAGTAGGACTACTTGGTCAAATTCGTGAGAGAACGCAAGCAATAAAACCCTGTCTTGATAAGCTAAAACGCGAATCATTAACACTGAACCAGACTCTGAGTGTTAGTAAGTACAAGGATTTAGTAGATGCCTTGAGGAATTTCGTTGAGCAACATCATGCGGACATAGACGCCTTATACGACTTTGTCTCGTGGCTAAGTAAGTTGGACGAAATCGGTCCCTGTGTTCTGTTCACTCATCCACCTTGGAGTACGACCCAATTATCTGACCGATATCTCAAAGTTGAGCACTGCGGTGAAGCTCAAGTACAAAAATCTACAGAAATTGTGTTTGGCCTTCGGTCGAGCGGCATGCTGACCTTAGCCCAGGTTAGAAACGACATAGAAAGCGATTGGGCAGACTCTGTTGATCCCGAATATGCGAGTCCATCCCCCATTACATGTGAGACAGCCTTTCCGCAAGCGTCAAGAAAGATACTTAACGAATTTACGCTGTATTTCCAGAAGATACGGGATTCTGTTGAACTAGTTCTGAGTGAACTGCTTTCGTTTTCAAAAGAAGAGATTCTGAAAAATGAGGAATTTTTGAAATTGTTCATTTCAAAAGCTATGCCTAAACACAGAGTAGAATGTGAACTATGGGATTTCAAGGAAACGATTCCTGCATGGCATGCAACAAAAAACGAAGAACTGAAATCTGATTTTGCTTGCAACGTCGCTTCCTATGCAAACTCAAAGGGGGGTTTACTTCTGATAGGAATAGACAAACACCGCAAAGTAATAGGAGTTGACAAGATCGAAACAAGGATTCAGCAGAGCAGAAGCATCCTTGAGAATTTTCTAGCAGATTTTCCAGCTTCCACAGAGATATTCAGTCTTCCGACGAAAGACGAAAACGGAAAAATTGTAAACTGCATTATAATCAAGATTCCGCAGACAAAAGACGTTGTGGGAGTCAGAGAAACTTTGGGTGGAGTCAATTACAAGTATCCGGTGAGAACAGATGATGGGATAATGTACAAGAGCCATAAGGAAGTCGCCAATATGAAGAAAGATATACCAGAAGACAACTTCCTTTTTTCAAAAGACATTTCTGATTTCGTGTACTTCACCGAGCCATAAAAGCATCTCTCATCTCACCATTTTGGTTGAGCTTTCAAATTTTCTCACGGTGAATTTTCGAATCTGCTGCGCAAGAATTAGAGGTAATGCTAATTTTGAGGGATGCACGAGAGAAACCCAGTCCAGTTTAGTTAGATTGCCTCGTTGCCCAGAACTTCGTATCTCACCATATTACATGTAGAACCTATAGTGATCTCTAAGTTCTGATATTTCGGGAGGAATTTCAGATAAGACTTTTCCAACCGACTGTGCAAATCCTAGCGTTATCGGTATCTGCTTAGAGAATGCAGTTGTGTTCCAATCGAGTTTAGTCAATCCAAGAATTTCTGAACATACTATTTTTATCTCGGAATCACCGTAGTGTGTTACCAAGAGCGGTCTAGGCACCCTATGACCCGGATATGTCCGAATCCGTGGGATATAGCCAGTAGTGTAGAGTAAACATTGATTAGGCGTCAACTGAATGATAGTTCCTCGAAGGATCGGATATTTTCCTGTCCTGAGGAATCTTAAGTCGGTGTCCCTAGAGATGGCAACATAGTCTTTTTTGAGATGTCCGATGGCCTTATCGAAACCATCTTTTTCTTCTTGAGAGAATAACGAGCTTTTGTGGATCACGACACGATTGGGTGAGTTTCCGACTTTCTTAGTGAAAGTCTTTATTGAGTCATCCATGAGATCATGAGCTTGGGTTTTGGTCAAGCGTGGTTGTCTTGTTTCCTCATCCACCGTTACATCACTTCCTCTAAGGACAAAACCCTCACCGCTATGAGTGAATATTTGAGCCATTGAAGTTTCGAGATTGCGGTCTGGATTCCTAAGATTTCGATAGAATGAAACACCTACATAACAAGTACCGGCCGTTAGTTTGGCGAGACGCCATGGTCGACCATGGGCTTTATAATACAGTCCCGTTGAAAAATTCCATGCGAACGCTGCGGGAGCTTGTTTATCTTTGTATCCTGAATCAGGGTATTCTAATATGCTTCTGCAGGTGGACTCTCTCAAGACTTGAGTGGGTATATCATACCGCATTGCTTTTCCTTTAAGTGCGTTCCTGAAATCATAGCTCTTGGTTGGTTCTTCAGTTTCAATGTCCACAATCCAATCTTTCAAAAACATTTGTCCCTTCTCTTGTAAGCTATTGACTTCTTTTTCCAAAGACGTGGGTTTTGGCCTTTTGGCTCCTCTTGTTTTTTCTGATATGCCGCAATACTCTTCTATCTCTAAAGGAATGGCACAGACTACAACTTGCGGCCATGAGTCTTCAAGAGTAATCCGTTCTATTTTTTCAACAAACAGATCGCTTCCGGCTGCAATTCGCTCGTTAGGATCAATTATCTTGAGGATCTTTTCTATTTCAGTAGTGGTGACAGTTTCATTCCAGTGGTCGGAATTGATGAATTCACAATTTATTTCATTATCCTGTCTGAAGCCCGGGTAATCAGGGTAGAGCCAACTGTTATCTTCATTACTCTTGATTTCGGTTTTGAGAAGACTGATGAGTCGTTTCGTCAGCGCAATTGTTTCACCTGTTCCTACTATTCCCACTCTCACTCGCATCGGAGAGGGCATCTCTTCATCAGATGAGAAGTAAGGGCCAAAATGCTTCAGCCCTAACCTAGGATCTTTCTCTTCACCTCTTCGCCCAAATACGAGGTCAGGTTCTTCGATATAAGAGACATAGATTTTCGTCATTTCATATCCACCATTTCCAGAGAGTAAAGTTCGTCCTTCCGACGATGAAACTCTGTCAGGGGTCTATCCTTCATAATCCCGATGTCTAGTCTTGCTGTTACAGGTTCAGCTGAAATCACAACTCGCCCGTCCAGTTCGATGTTTTCTTGCCTAGGATATGATTTAAACCTGGAAATCCAGAAGAGTACCAAGTTAAGGTATATATCATTGAACTCGTTGTAGGACAAATGTGTTTTTACTGAGCCTTCACGAAACTCTTGAATGGTGTCATACCCATCAAGAGTGAGTACGATTCTTGGAAGAATTACGAGATATATACCTTCTTCAACGAAATGAAACGAGATTGAAGCAGCATCATGCGCAAACAACGACCTCTTCAATTCGCTTACATAGATATTTCTTGCTACTTGCTTTGGAGTTTTTCTATAGCGACCTTCCCATGTTACATACCTTTCAGGTTCATCCGTGGGATAGAAGTATACATTCTTGTCTGCTCGGTCATATCTCAACCCCTTATTCAAAGCCATACTCCTTAGTTCAGAATTCAAGAGTTGAATCAACAGATTTTTCTTGTCTTGAGACTCTAAGAAATCGTTTATGGGATGGCTGAACGATGAGCCTTCTGTAATGTAGTTTTTAAAGGGTTCTTGATTGAGATCGCAGAAAGAGTATAATTTCTTACTCCTGTATGGTCTTACATATGGTATGTGTTTCGTTTGGAAAAATGGGAATCTGATGTTTGCAGGGATTTCAACTTCGAAAACATGAGTAGGCAGTTTGATGATTTTGAACATATTTGTGTAGAGATTCTCTATGACCTTGTCTGGCTCCCCACTTAGCAAACTAATTTTGTACTCAGTCTGCTTTGATCGCCTCTCTATGAATTTTATCTCATTCAAGGTTGCATGTACGCTTTGCGTTCCTCTTCTGATGACGACTTCATCTCTTGAGAACGCTTTCTTTTCTCTACCAGTCTTGTCCCTGTAGGTAGCATACTTGATCGGCTTTAACACGGTAGGTGATGGCGGCACATAGACAATGGCAAACCTTCTTTTTTCTCCATCTATGACTTTCTCAGTTTCTATGTATTCAAGAGATATTGGCTCATTGCCGAACGAATTAAATTTTTCCTGGAGTGTTGCCTGATCAACATGAAAATCATCAGGTAAGCCAACCGGATCAAAACTTCCAGTTTTGCTCTCTTTGTAACCAAAAACTAAGTGTCCTCCTCCATAATTGGACATTGCGAATATATCTTTGGCAATCTCTGCGAAATCTGAATCTTTTCTTATGTCTAGAGTCAGTTTGAAATCCAATTCCGCAGTTTCTCTTCTCTGCGAGAGCATGAATCGTACTACAAGGTCATCCAATGGATTCGGAACCGATTCTGTGGTAGCTTGTTTTAGGGCGACGCTTGGGTGTTTACCAGACTGTAGTGCACGTCCTTCTTCAGTGAGAACGTATATTATCTTGCGTCCACCTTTTTTTGACTCCGCTTCTTGAAGTTTTCTTATTAGTCCCAACGATTCAAGTTTCTTGGCACTCGTGTACGTCGTGGCATATGACATACCCGTATTCTTTGCCAAACCGTATGCTGATGCCCTTTCGAGAAGAAGAAGCTCAGTCAATAGTTTTTTGTCGCTTTGGGTTAGCGATCTAATGGTTTCTGCTGTCAATATTCTCACTCCGACTGGCTAGTTCCGGCTCGCTTAATTTCACTCCTCTCGAACCCGAAACTGAGACCTTTCTCACTAATCCCTAGCTTGAGAGATTCTTGTTGAATCTTTTCGACGTGTTTGTAACCTTTCATAGTAAGATAATGATAAGTGTTATAACCAATCAGAACTGGACGAACAAAAGCTTTGTCAACAAGTTTTTGGAGGTGCCCATTAACGTCATTTATCGATATCCGTGTTCCCTCTGCAATGCCTCGAACTGTCAAGCGAGGATCTGGCCCTACGCCTCTCTCTGGCGTATTTTTGAATTCGTATAGATAGAGAACAATTTGTTCCTGCCTGTTGTTCAATCCCCAACATCTCATTTAAACAGCCGATATATTATTCATTTTTTAGATTATTAATCTTTTTCGTTACTAATATATTAGGATTACTACTGATGCTTACCTTGAAAAGAGACTCAGATCTCTCATCCGGCCATTCAAAAAACTTCTATGGATCACTCATGTAGTTAGCGATTTGAACGGCACGAAGATTTCGATCTACGCCTGAGCTCGGTCCTTCCGTCAGAAGCATGATCAAAGATTCCATGGACTATTTCATAAGTTCGTCCTCTTTTGTCCCCGGCATTCCTTACCAGTCCCAATCCAGACAGGTTGTGCATGTAATTCCTGAATGACCTTCTGCTCTTAGGATATCTCGCCCTTAGAGAATATAGGCCAAAGAGCGCATTACTAGCCAGCCTTCTTTGTTCCCGCAGGATTTCTACTAGAATTCTTTCATCAGTCTTCAAGTCTTGACTCTCGCAATTAAACTTGTACTGGCATTCTACTTCATCGATCGAGTTCTTTCCATCATTCTCAGCCTTCAAGGCCAGAGCTTTCAGGAGATTCAAAGAAAGGGTTATGTTGCAAGAACTAGTCTGAACTATTTTTCTTATTGTGCCTTCGGAGTACGCGGTATCTTTTAGTGAATTCCTTGCTCTCTCAAGCAGTATGCCAAAAGCCTGATCCTCAGTGTAGCCGGGAATTTCGATGATGTTGGTGATGTTTGACTTTCCCATGGTGTTGAGCCTTCTGTAGGTTTCATAACTTTCTGACACTATGATTAACTTCATCCCAAGACTCAGAATCTTGTTTACGGTTTCGATTTCTTTCAAACGTTCAAAATGGTCCAAGCATATGGTTATGTCGTGGTCGAGGTTTCTCAATCTTGCTTTCAATCTCTTGGTGAGTTCGTAGTTGCTTCTGCTTGAAACGATGCAGTTCAAGGATAATAGAATCTCATGCAATATTGCGTTTGTCGTTTGGTATAAGCAGCAGTCGATGTAGATGGAACCCCCTCCTGTTCGCGCATTGAAATTCTCGATAGTCTTATTGATCAACAGAGTCTTGCCCGACCCGCAAGGACCATAAACGAAAGTGTTGACAACGTTGATCGCGTTTGAGAGTTGAGCTAACTCTTTTTGACGATGCAGGATGTTCTCAGGAATATACTCTTCTTCCAAGATTCCAGAATCTTCTATTATTCGATTTACCATCCATTAATAGTAACTTGATGCATAAGAATAAATAGATTCAAAGTGTGTTTATTGCAAGTTTTTCTTGTAATCCAAACGTCATCTTTTAACGTAGTAACACGCAAACATGGTAAAACGGTTTTAAGAATCCGTTCAGCTATAAACTCTTATCATGAAGATTTGGGAAAGGATTTGTTTAGAATCAGGAGTACAAACAATAGAAGGTAAACATACAATCGTTCTATATCTTTCTGAGGAGAGGATAAATCTAAATGCGAAAACTCGTTCTGGAGTAGTTAAATCTCTTTTAAGATCAGGTGTTCAAGTTTTCGGAGCGTGTGCTCCTGTCAATAGGCTTGTAATTCAAACCATAAAGGATTTGGATGGCAAGAATCTAAGTCAAAATACTCTGAATGCACTGAAAAGGAAAAACAAGAAGTACACTCCCTTTAGATTTTCGAGAGACTATCAGATGATCATAAACTGGTTGAGTTTCGAACTTGAAGGACGACGAATCGACAAATCAACTTTTAGAAGGGAATTAAGAGGGAAAAGATTACAATATATCTGAGTCTGGTCGTTCGAAACTTCATCACAACTCTACTTACAAAAAGTATCTAAATACGCGCTCACAAATAATGAAAAGATATTTGAACAATACGTAAGATTTGGATGTATATCCGGATTCTTTCGTTCCCTGGGGACGCTGACTCTCGGGTATATGTCCTCAGGCGTATTGTTCAAGTTCTTACGCTCTAAGGTTTTTCCGTGGACGAAATTGACATCCATAACAGGAGAAGAAGTCTGGAAAGAGCTATGATTAGAGTTCAGAGTTCGGATCTTTCTCAGAACAACAAGGATCTGGTGCTGAAATTCAAAGACGAATGTCTATCGAATGGGCTGGGCATCGACAGAACGTTATTTTACTTGGATAAGCTCTACCAAGTTGCGAAGCGTTTAAAGAAAGATTTCACGGACGCAACGAAAGAAGACCTCAAAGAAATAGTCAGACAGATCGAACTCAAAGATTATTCTGAATGGACAAAACGCGGGTACAAGATTACGCTCAAGAAATTCTATAGGTGGGTTGAAGGGGCAAATGAAGAATATCCTATAAGGGTTGGCTGGATAAAGACAGGAATCAAGAAGAATAGAGAGAAGCTGACGAACCTTCCAACTCAAGAAGAAATCGAAAAGCTGATCAGTGCTGCTTGCACGGTCAGAGACAAAGCCTTAGTTTCAGTTCTCTACGAATCAGGTTGCAGAATAGGAGAGCTCTTGAATGTTAGGCTTAAGGATGTTGAGTTTGATGATTATGGAGCTACGATTCTAGTCAAGGGAAAAACTGGCGCTAGGAGAATCAGAATCGTTTCTTCTGTCCCACGCCTCTCAGTATGGATTGAACACCATCTCAGAAAAGACGACTCAGAGTCTCCGTTGTGGATCAACACTGGAACATTAAACCATGAAGGGCCGATGATGTACCAGAATGCAAGGCAGATTTTGAAAGACTTAGCGAAGAAAGTCAACCTTAGCAAACGAGTCAACCCACACAGTTTAAGGAAGGCTAGGGCCACGCATCTGGCTTCCAAGTTAACCGAAGCTCAGATGTGCGAGTATTTTGGATGGACCCAAGGGTCTAACATGCCTTTCACCTATGTTCATCTTTCTGGAAGAGACATAGACGAAGCAATCCTAAAGATGCATGGAAAGGTTCCCAAAGACAACCATGCAACGGAGTTCGAACTGAAAAAATGTCCAAGGTGCTTTCATGAAAACCCTCCAGACTCACATTTCTGTATAAGATGCAGGCTTCCTTTGGACGAGAAAACTGCGATAGAAATCGAACAGAGAAAAAAAGAATTTATCTCGACCACGATCACAAGCGAGATCATTGAGAAGATGGTAGAAGAGAAAGTCAGGCAGATTTTGGCGGAACGAAATCAAGACAGTGCGTAGTAAGATGCCTTTGAAACCGTCACTTTCTTGATGATCCTCCATTTCTTCTCTAACCTGCTGAGTATCTTGCAGCAACGTGATTTGTTTATTCCGGTCAAGAATGAAATCAGTTCCACGCTCAAGGGTTGTTTGGCATCTTTCAAGAGTTTCAAGATGATTCTGTCATAAGCTTCTATCTTGCCGAGTTGCCCGTACTTATCAAGGATTTCCCTGGCTCTCTTCTGAGCTTCTTTCTCAACGTGCTCCATCAATTCCTCGACAGACTCAAACTTGCGAACCTTGTTTTTTTTCTGGTCTGTATCTGCCATTTTTCTGAACCTCCGTGTCTTTTGATAGTTGAACTGAGCTCTTTGATTCTTCTCAGTCCTCGCGAGGAGGAGTCCAAGTCTTCTGCCAAGGCGTGGATCGGTCCTTCATCCGGCGTACTTGAACCTTCAGAATCTGATGGAATTTGAATGTTGTATGCATGTACCTGAGTCGCCTTATGAGGTCGTTCAAATCTGAAACCGACTCCAGCATAAAGGCAGCGAAGACTTTATCGTCCTGAAGCCAGACCTTGTACCCGAAAGGGAAGTTCTTCCTGAACCTGGCCAGAAACTTGGCTATTCTTTCGCATCCAACATTCCTACACTCAATCTTCACCTTGAACACTTCATCACCTCGTTTGCTCAACAATCTCGTAAACCCTCCCTCTCTTGTCTCCGACATTCTTGACCAAGCCTTGAAGACAAAGGTTCTTCATGTAACTCCTGAACGACCTCTCACCCTTCGGGTAGTGTGCTTTTTCTCTGTAGAAGGCAAACAGCCTGCTGCTGGGCAGACTCTTCCACTCTTCCAAGATCTTTAGGAGAATTCTCTCGTCTCTGCTCAAGTTGTCATCCGGACAATCCACTTCATAGTTCAGCTCAACCTTGTCGATCGAACTCTTCCCCTCGCTCTCCGCTTTCAGCACCAACGACTTGAGAAGGTTGAGGGCTAAGGTTACGTTTCCTTGACTCAGATCAGCCATCTTCCTGATCGTCTCCTCTGAGTAAGTGTACTCTGCCAACGCTTCTTTGGTTCTTTCCTGAAGAATGTCGAAAACCTGATCGCTGGAATAGGTCGGAATCCCGACTAGGTTAGTGATTTGCGCTCTTGCTTGTGGGCTTAGTCTTCTGTAGGATTCTTTGCTTTCTGCGATTATCATCAGTTTTAAACCCAGGCTTAAGATTCTGTCCAGCGTTTCAATCTCTTTCAAGCGTTCAAGGTGGTCAACGCACACAGTCACTCTGCAATCAAGGTGTCTCAGTTTTGCCTGCAGTCTTTTTGTCAGGTCGTAGTTACTCTTGCTTGTCACTATGTTTCCAAGGGAAGTCAGTATTTCAGTGAACACGGCGTTCGTGGTTTGATAGAGAGAAGCGTCTATGTATACTGCCCTCGTCCCCTTGGTCGAGATAGAGTTTTCTATGATTTTCCTCGCGAGAAGTGTCTTACCGATTCCAGCGTTTCCATAGACAAACGAGTTTACAAAGCCCAAGGTCGCAGAAAGTTCAGCAAGTTCCTTCTCTCTGTGTAGAAGCTTGTCAGGGACAAAATCATGGGATAGCACGTGCGGGTTAACGGTAATGTTTGAGCTCATGAATGAATCCTAGCGTGAAGCAAGAAGTGTTTTATGCGTGTGCGGGCTGCCGTTTTTTCCGAAATGTAATAGTTTGAGAGTGTCCTCTGCCGCTTGAACCGGGGAGACAAACCTTAACTGTCAGCGAGCAGTACTCATTATGGGAGAAGGATGCGATTGTCGGTCCATGCGGATCGATGATGAAGGGAGTAAGTGAGCTAACAGAACTCACGATGAAAACCGCGCAGAGGAAGAGACGGAACCGATTATTATTCGAGACCAACACCTGCAAAAGAAAGGAACTACAACCGCAACGACTACTACAACAGTGCCACCGTCGACAACCACGACTTCAATCGCGACAACCACGACCAAAACTAACAAACAAGAAAATTTGAGGGATATATAACTATTTAAACTTTTTATCGAGAATTATAATCGGTTCATGGTTATCCCTAAAACACACATTAGTTGAACTTTGAAGATTGGAAATCGATGAAAAACCAAAAAAATCAAAAAATAAGCGAATTCAGTGACTTGAGATGTCCAGTCTGAGTGAAGACAGATGATGAGTTTTGATTAGGGGTAACACTAAGTAGATTCTCAAAGAAGACAAAAGACTGTCTAGACTAGAGAATTTACTGTCTTTCTTCCTGTTAGGAGAAATGATAGTTGAAGGGAAAAATTCTCTTTGGAATCGCAACAGCAATCATGCTGTTGACAGCGACACTTCCATTGATTTCTATGGCGCAAACGGGGACAAAAGTCCTTCAAATAGTTCCAAAAAAACAGACGAAAGACACCTATTTGCTATGTGTTGGTCAAAAACATTCTGCACTCAACCAAACTTCTGGAGAAATATATTACTTTTACACAGGCTGTCCTTTGAAAGGAATTGAAGCTTGGGATATTCCACATGCTGGTAATGATGAACATGGAAGAAATTATTGTGTCCGTGCATGCATTTCAATGATAGCAGCTAATCTCTCGCAAGACAGAATAACCTACTATATCAAGGAAGAAAAAGAAGGTCCAATTAAAGATGGACAACCAGAAAATGACTTATGGCATGGCGCGGGTTTCATTGATGAGGAAACAACTGCTGCTTTCTCATGGGCCTTAAACGGCGCTAGCATCACATTCATACAGGCAAAGCCTACATTCTCAGAGATAAAACAATGGATAGACGAAGGTCGACCGATAATTCGTGCCCACAGAGTTGACCCTAAAACTCAGCATGCAACAGTACTCAACGGCTACGAAGTAAACGGCGAGAAAGTTCACATAATCGATCCCTTAACTGCTATTGAAACAATCGAATCATACGCCACATTGAGTGTGGACAAAGTCTGGGTTCCACCAGCAAACGCAACCGCAAGGTCAGACGAGCCAGATATTTGGCTTGACAGCGATCACGACGGTGTGATGGACTTCGACGAGCAAGTTCGCTTCAAGACAGACCCGAACAACAGTGACACAGACAAAGATAAAATACCAGATAAGATCGAGATAAGGTCTTACGTATTCCTTTCCAACGACACTTTCGATACTTGGGATGTTCGAAAACCTGACATGGACAACGACGGCTTACGAGCTGAGTTAGATCCAGACACAGATGGAGGCGGATGCCCTGACGGCCTAGAAGATAAGAACTTCAACGGAAAACTCAACGCTGGAGAAACTGACGTTTACAACGCAAGTGACGACCCTGTGATACCAAAACCAGTCGCCATCTTCGAAAACCTGCCGGAAAAGCCATGGGTCAACGAGACAATACTCTTCAACGCGACAAAGAGCTATTCGCCCAACGGGAACATAACTTACGAATGGAGCTTTGACAGCGAAAACATAACAACCATAGAGCCGATGATAAACCATACATTCTTATCTCCGGGAAACCACACAATCGTCCTTAAAGTGACAGATGAGCTCAGCATGTGGAACACGACTTCAAAGAAGTTAACGATCTACTACATCACTGATGTTAACAAGGACAGAACAGTGAACATCCTAGACATAAGCTTAGTAGCAAAGGCCTATGGATCAAAGCCAGGAGACCCAAAGTGGAACGCTATAGCTGATTTTGACAAGAACGGTATCATAAACATCATAGACATATCAAAAGTAGCAAAGGACTACGGAAAAACCACTTAACCTCCCCTCTTTTTTTTCGAGATTAAATGTATAGCAACTGTTGGCATCGCATTAGAAAAGATGCCTACATGCTCAGGGAATGACTTATCGGCACCGCGGAATCCTCTGCTCGGGTAATGCTGATTTGATTCTCCGCAAAATCCTAAAGATGAGCTGGGACACTTTCTTGAAGAACAACTACGAGAAGATGATGCAGTTGGGGATAGACCTCAGAAACCTTGACAGCGTCAGGCTTAGTGCTGGAGAGATGTTTCGGCATCAACTCGTCAAATTCATAATCTGCCACCACTTGACAGAATTGAGGCATCACTTCAAGACGGAGCAGCTCATAAGAAACGCGATCTGCGACATCATAGACCTTGACACTCTCAGAATCTACGAAGTCGAGACCCGCTTCGCACCTAGTGTTGCAAAGAAGAAGCTTGAAGATTTTTACCATCCGTTGATTGAAGACGTGTTCATCGTTGACCTTAAGAAGCTGAAGCACTGGGCAAACATCTTCGACCTTCGCAAGGAAGTTGCAAGGCTCTGTGGGTTGAGGTGAATGAGAGGCTACTGTGCACGTTGTAGAGAATATCGTTCAGATGATGGTATGGATGCTTGGGCGATCACGTGGCAAAACGGTAGCCCATTGTGTGAGAGATGTGGATCGTACGTTAACACATGGAGTGACGAAGACAAAGAGGAAATAGAAAAAGAAGAAAAGAAGAAAGTTGAGGACAATTGAGGCTGACTATTCATATTTTTCTCTCACACATAACGTGGCTTGTTTGAAGGGGTTAGGGGATCAGGATATTTTGTGATAGTATGGAAACGCTTGGCAGCCCTTGGGACGATGAGCATAAGTGGCGTAAGTGGGCGTATGAGCAGAGGTATGGACCTGGAAGCTGGGACAGAGGGAGAGACACAGAGAGAAAAGTTCCGGAGGGTTTTGAAGAGTACAAGGAACCTTTCAAGGCTTACTGGAACAACGAGCTGGCTGTTGGGATTCTCGAAAGAGAAAGCAAATTCATCGGTGTCGCCTGTCTCGTCGCAAAAGAAGTAGTCGATAAAGAGAGTTTTGTGAGAAGGTTCGGTCTGAGCTTTGAGAAAGACGTTCAGTGGAAAGCCGCATCAAGTCTGCTGGACCATCTTTCTAGATCTCCTCTGTTTAAGGCTGTCCTCGTCACAATGAACAAGGTTCCTTTCAAGCTTGAGCCTGATGTCCCCGAAGAACTGGATGGGAGAATGAAGTGGGCGAGAAGAAACTACAACTACCACAAGTACGTTGCTCAAGGCATTCAACAGCACATTCAGGCTCACCCGTCTATTCATGCTCCACACCTGCCAAAACAGATGAAAGAGGAAGAGGATTACGCGAGGAAGTTCCTTCAGACATGTAGGAGCATAGAGGCAGACGTAAGAGAACACATGAAGCCGTACTTTCTGATAAAGGAAAACTTGTTCGCTGCATCTCTGTTCCTCTACGTGTACACTCATCCGTATGAAGAGTTTCGACAAGCCGTCGACGAGATTCTAGGCCGGAAGAGATCAGCAAAGATAGAGGCAAACTTGACTTACTTTGTCAAATGCACGGATGTAAGAGATCCAATCATAGTCTTCAACCCGGAGTTTTTTCCGCTTTGGAGTGAAGTGAAGAACAGCTATTGCTTGGCCTTGTCAGAAGACTGTGCTGGTTTCAGTTGCGACAAAGATGTTGGTTCAGTCCTTAGAAAAATGTTCACGACAGCCTTGGAAATTCCCAAAGAAGAAGAGATACAAGAAAAGATTCATGTGCCTAGCGAAGAGGTGAGTATCGAAACTCCAAGGACAGCTTTTCTTGGATATGTTGTTGAGTCTGTTATCAAGAAAAAAGTCAAGAAAAGAAGAGTCTATTTCCCACTCGATGTTCTTACAGGACATGCGATACTTTTCGGTAAGACTAGGACTGGAAAGAGTTTTCTTGCGTTGATCCTGATCAAGGAAGCTTTAGCGAATAATGTCAGAGTGACAGCTTTTGATCCACACGGAACTCTATTCAATAGACTAGGCCAGCATGAACTGCTGAAAGTTGTTTTCACTCACGGAAAGAGAGATGTGAGCGACGAGTTGGAAGAAATCTATCAAGACGCTTCAACTTGGCCTGAGACGAATGAACTGAAGTTGCTTGTGGTCCTGGATGAGACTAGGTTGTTGAGAGCGAAGAATTTGATCAACTGTTTAAACGAACTGGGGAAGAGAGGCGTTGGTTTCATCTTGATAACTCAGTACAGTACGAGCATTCCTTCAGAAGCAAGAAATCTAGGAACATATTTTATAATGGCTGCGATGAGTGAGAACGAGATACAGAGGTTCAAGGATGTAACGTTGCACCCGAGTTCAAAGTTGATAACAAGATTACCAAGAGCATACAGTTTTGTCTTCTCACCTTACTATTATCCTGAGCCATTTTTCATTAGGCATAGGAAAATTCAGTTCTAACATCTTCTTACAGCTGAATTCTAACAGGATAAGCGCTAATACCGCCCTCTCGCCAGAGCTTAGCTGGATCACGTATTTTATGAACAAATGGTTTTTTCGTTCCAGCACTGTATACTCTGTATATGTAAAATTTATCACCTTTTTCCTGCATCAAGTCCCACTGACCTCCGGATACATCAAACCAGTCTTTCTCTTCTGTTTTTGTGGATTTGACTTCGATATAGTACAACATATCACATTCCCAAAGTTCTATGTCATGCCCTCGGCCTTTGTCTCCATCTTTGTTCAACCAAACTACCTTAACTAAGGTCTTTCCATCTTTTTCTAGGGCAAACCCATTCTCCGTATCCGTTGCTCTTGTGCCTGGATATTCTATCATCTTGTCTTTTTTTAGACACCCTAACGCGTATTCTTCACCCCATCTGCCAATCGCAATTTTGGATTTCTCGCTTAACCCTTTCTCTCTTGTTCCTGACGGAGAAGCGGGTTGTTCACTCTCAGGTGAAATATGTCTCCCTCTCGTATCCTCTCTAGTTACAAGCGGACGCGTAATTTCTTTCGGTACATATTCCTCACTGCTACCCATCTCTGCTTGCTCTGGAGGACATTCTGGAACCCAATCTTCGCTTATTTTTTCGGTTGTCAAATCCTCTTTTAAAACTTCAGTCGCCAAGGGCTGTGCAACCGCTTCCTGAGTTTCAATCTCAATGGGCTTCTCGTATGGTTCAATAATCTCTTCTGGTTCGACTAAAGGAGGTTTCTCAACAAACTCTTCCCTTGGCATGGGTTTTGGTTTGTAGATCTCCTCTTCCCTTGGCAACTCAATTATGGAAATACCGAACCTTCCAAAATTATCACTTATACGAGCCAAGTCAGTTTGACCTAGAGTCCAGCTTAGATGGAATGCATGCTCTAAAGGTAGACCAAAAGACCTAGCGAGTTCAACTGACACATCAATTAATTCCGCATCTTCTTTGAGCCAAAGTTTTTTCTCCTCTATATCACAGAAAACTTTACTCTCAAACACCACCTCAGCCTCTTTCACTTTTAACTGAACTCTCAACTTCTTCATCAGGTAAGCTTGAACCGAAGTGAGAAATTCAGGTGCTTTGTCTAAGTTCATTGCTTGAAAGTTTGCTAGTATACTATAAATGAACCTAGATTTCTCTTTTAACAACTTTTCTGTATCGTGGTGACCTAAAACTTCCCTAGGATCAAAGATCATCGTCCTACTCAGAGACGCAGATAGCTTCTGCACGCCAAAGAATTTGAATATCTTATCGAGTTTGGGCTTCGCAATGTTTGGTGGTATCCATGCAAACTTCAGTTTGTCTTGGAACAGTTGACCCATTTCCCTGTCGTCATTCCAATAAAGGCTTTTGGGTGACAAGAACGAACAGTCGTCTGAAAGTAGCTTAATATCTTCCTCCAATTTCTCTTCATTAATTAACTCAGAAAAAACGTCGTAGATCCGCTCCAGCTGAGATTTGAGTTTTTCATCAGGTGCCACGTTTTCAGCCTTCGCCAAGAGCAGAAGAACAGTCTTGAAGTTTAATTCTGTGCTTAGTCCAATGAACTCAAAGAAGTCTTGACCTTGCTCGACGAATTCCTCTTGCAAATCCAAGTAGGTAACAAGATGACCCGCCACTCTCCTCATCTCTTCAGTAGGGACGAATATGTCAGGGGACGGTGCTTTAAGGCCTTCATTCGTGGGCAACCATGAGGATGTCTTCAAAAGAAAAGTTAAGAAAGACGGAACTTTCCTAGGGTTCCAATAGTAATGATGCCACTTGTAAGTGTTCTCCAAGTATTTTTTGTAATATTCTCTCCAGTGCTTCACAAGATAGTTTAGGTAAAGACGCATTCTCGTCTGATTACCTAAAGATTCTATGAAACCATCAGGTAGATATGTGCGGTCAATGTGATGCCCCCATCCTTGCCATCTTATTTCTTCAATGTGTGGGTTGATCCATTCCCAATACTCATCCCACTTATCTTTAATCATCCCTTTGGGCGTGGTGTGTCTTTCACACTTTTCATCAATTTTAATGACTCTCGGATGCTTTAAAACACCCAGTTTACTTAGAAATTCTATTCGTTTTTTCTGTTTTTTAACTCCAAGGAAAGACAACCTAACGAATAATGCTTTCGGAAGAATCGCTTTGAGGACACTCTCAGAAAAATAGCATTTATCTACCCTTGCCCATCCCCCGTTCTCTGTTGGAACACGAATAAAATCCAAATCTGCTTTTAGGTCATCTGGTATATTCCACTTCACACTCTTGAACCAATCGTCAAGATATGACAAGGAAGCTATTCTTTCCGCTTCTGTCCATTTTTCCCATGATTCATTCTTGTATCCCTCTATGAGAAACCTCGCTACAGTTTCTCTCGAAAATGAACGACAACCAAGTTCTTTGAGTAGTCTAGAACTCTTCTTAGTTATGATGCCTGAATCAATAAGAGAGCCGACTTTGGGAAGACCTAACAGCTGTTTAAGTTGCCGCTTACCTCTTGGCGGGAGCAGAACATCGATCGCTCTTTCGATTTTGCCGTCAGATGTCAGAATAAACGGTATTCCCTTAAGCCTTTCTTCTATTTCATCCATTTTCCAATTTGGAACACCCCAGCCTTTTTCAGTGTAGAGGTTGTCATACAGGAATTCGTAAATCTGTTTGAACCATTCTTTGTTTTGCCTTTGCAAGAAGACTTTGTCTTGAAGTATTTCGAACAATGTCGCTTGTTCATCCAATTCGTCTACTCCGACATCTTTCAAAAACCCTTTCCCTTCTACCTTTGGATGCACATAATATTGATAACCTGCCTTTTCGGCTGGGATAAGTTTCTGGAATCTTGGAGACGCCAACACGGCATCGGAAGGCTTGGACCATTTTTCATCCGACGTAATAACGACAGGGTTTCTCTGGCAGTAGCTTAAGAGAGGTGTAACTAGATAGTCGAGAAACTTCTCAGGTATGTTTTCCTTTCTCGGTAAGACCTTGTAAAACTCTGTTTTGAAATTTTTATGTTCCTTGAATGTCGGAATTATATCTTGTATGAACTCCCCTACTGTTTCCAGAAGCCACAAATTCCATTTGGATGACCAATCGATGTCGCTTCGAGAAGTGTCTAAAATAAAGTCTGAATTGAGAATGAATTTCAAGCCCGTCACAATTGATGTCGGTAGAAATGTGAAAAGCTTACCTTCAATTACTTCTAGACTTCTTGTGTTGCGCAAGCTGAACGCGAACATTAAATCAAGTTTTTCAAGGTATGCCTTCTTGGTTTCTTTGGCTGCATAGTCTGAACGTGCTTCAGGTGTCACCATCACTGTTTTTCGGAACAGGAGGAAACTGTAATTTCTCTCCTCTTTATTCATCGATTCGGTAACTATCATTCTGCCTCTGTGGATAGGTCGACCTCGCAACTTTCCCTTTTTGATCCTTAATGTCCGCTCTTCTCCATCCACTTTAAACTCGATTTGTTTCAGATGCCGAAGGAACGCTAAACTGAGGGGGTCAAAATCCTTTCGCAAAGCCTCTTTAAGGCTCTCTGCAGACCTCCTAGGCAAATCGTCTCTGAGTGGTAGATAGAAAAAAGTGTCCTTTTCATTCAAATATCGTTGAACTTCAGATGGAGCTTCTTCTATCCATTCGGGAACAACAGGAGTTTCTCGTTTGAAGAGGAACTTAAAAGGAAAAGAGAAGATATGTGGTTTGTCTGAAATTTTAAAAACCGATTTGAAGCCTATACCAAAGAACCCTATGTAACTTCCTACTTTCTTTGTAGTAAGAGCCACACTGCATATGTGCCTTACGTCTGATTTGCTGAAGGGTTTGCCATCATGCGAGTAAACCAGATTTCTCCCTTCGAGAATGAACTTCGCCTTCTTTGCTCTTGCATCGTCTGCGTTCTGTATCAGTTCAATTAGGGCATGATTCGGATCACTCCACACACCGAGGATTCTATCTACCATCTTTCGAAATTCTTCATCCTTAAGTTTCTTTGACCTCTCTTCAGCAAGGACACGAACGAATTCTTTCGGGTTGAGTCTCATTGAATCTCCTCGTGTGTACTCCAGGAATTGGACCACGAATATATAGATACAAATTGAAAGTTATATTTTAGCAATTTTTGAATCTTGATTGTTTGAACACAATTACATAAGTTGACTGTAAAGGAATTCCGTGCATCGGTAAAACTCATCCTCAGGCTTTTTCATTCTTCACATGTGAGTTTGTGAGAGAAGAAGCAAAAATCAAGGACAAATCCAAGTATAGAGTTGACATATACATAGGCAGCAATAATGATTCTGGAAAGATCAGTAATCCATACTTAGAAAAAGTCAAGCGATGGGCAAACGAAACTTTTCCAGATGGCTACACTATCTTAAGGGGCGAAGGCTATTATAACGGAGCTTCTGAAGACTCAATTCTTCTCCACGCATTCTTGAACTACGATATCGTTCTCAAGCATCAACTGGAGAGACTCAAGCGGAAACTGAGGCAAGAATCGATACTTGTTGTCAAATCTCCGCTAGACTACGAGGTGGTTTAGTGAAATGTTCAATCTGCGAAGAGAGAATAGAAAAAACTGAAGCTTATCTTGGTGACAAGGGTACTTTTTATGAAAACAAAACCTTATGCGAAACTTGTTATTACGAAGATGAACCTTGCGCGACAATTTTATACAAGAGAGATGATCAACCTTACGTTATCAGTCATACGAGAGATGAGACTGAAGGTGATTTCTCTGTTAGCTGGCATAGCACTGATCCATGGAGAGGTTACTACGAAACCAAGAGCGATAAGTACAGTCTAGTCAATACTGCAGAACTCTTGGCTTGGCATGAGAGCGAGAAGATGCTGAAAGATTTTGACGAAAGGATCAGAGAACTGTTCGACGAGCATGACATTGACTATGCAAGAGTTTTCGCCATAAGTTCTAACGTCTTCTACAACAACTATGATCTCTATGTGAAGAAAGAGCAAGAATTATCCGGAAGACTTCTGGTTGCAAAAGCAAAGGCTGAAGTTGAATACAGCAATCCAAAATGGTACAGAAACATAGTGTTCGATGAAGATGCTCTGTCCAGATTATCTCAATTGTTTCCTGAACGCCACATCAAGACTGATTACGATGCTGCAAGGTTGATAGAAGAACTCGGTGACAATGCCTTGGCGGAACTGGAGAAAAGAATGAAGAGTAAGGACACTAACCTGTTGATGAGCTGAGCTACATTGTAGTGTACAATGAAAAGAGAGATCGACCTGAGCATCTGGGCTAGTGTTTTACAATTACAAGGTAAATGCTGCTCTTTTCAAGGTCACGTTTGAAAGCTGCTTGATCAGAAATGTCGCCAATAGAATCATAAATCAGAAATATCAAATTGCTGAACTGTGAATTCCTGAAAGCCTCGATGTCTTCCAAGATCTCGGCGACTGTCGTATTTGCTCGGTGGTTTTCAGTAATCAATTTTGCCTCAAGCGCATCTCTATCCTTAAACAGGGAAAAATCGAACTTGCACTCTTTTCCAGCCACTCTAGCACCACTGCGCTCCCTATCTACGAACGGATCGATTGCGCAACGGCAAATAGCATGAATAACGGCTTTCAATTCATCTTCATCCCTGGGCTTCTTGTTATAGAAAGGTGGTCTGGTTTGGTCTTGAAGGATTTGAACTGTCTCCGCGAGGTTTTTCTCGTATTTTGAGCTCCCAACAATCTTGAATTGAGATGGTAATGAAGCAGAAGCATTAGTCATCGAAGACATGGACAATCCTCGTTACTGCTCAAGGATCTTTCTCAGAGCTTCTCTGGCTTGCATTTGTTCAGCTTTTGCAACTCCATAGGTTATCTTGTCTTCTTCGTATGCTTGCTCAAACATCTTCTTTGCTTCTTCTCTCCTATTCTGGTGTAACAGGACCACACCAAGATTATGAAAAGCCAACCCTTTGTGTATCCTCTTTCCCTTGATTTTTTCATATTTGTTTATGGTATCGATCATTCTCACGTAAACATACTCGGCTTGACGATAGAGACCATTTTCTATAAAGTATATTCCAAGATCATTCCAAACAGACTTGTCCTTGACATTGTCTTCAATATCAATGATAGCATTTAGAACAGCGAGTTCTATTTCTCCAAGTGCGTTCTCAATATACGAGAACGATTCCTTCATTTTTTGAATTGCACCAAGAATGTCTTCCCTAAGCTGTTTTTCGTCTGAAGGTCTTACAGCACTAGTCCAATCTGTTCGAATTAGGCTGTCTTTGTAGAAAAAGTAGGTTCTAGCACCCTTAACATCTGACAGATCTCTCTCTACAGCTTCGTCAACCACCAAGAACTCTCCTTCCGGACGACCTTCTTGCTTAAACAGTAATTGGAATCTGTCAGAACTAGCTGAATGTGAGGATAAAATCACATTCATCTTGAAGTCTTCCGCAGCGATTGATTTATGAAATTTGATTGTAGCTTCTAGTTTGCCACTAGCGTTCAGTGTGAGTTTTTCAAATCTGATGTAGATTGGCGCGATCACATAGATTCCTATTACATAAGGTCCACCCACAGCAAAGATGTAATTAGAGCTCAAATCACAGAGGTCTTCATAGGGTTCAACGTTGGCCCGCAAGCTTTCATCTATTTCATCAACATTTTTGAGCAACTCTCGCGGATTCTTCCCATAAGATCGAAGAAGGCATGCAGGCCACTCTTCAATATCGGTTATTCGATCCTCTTTCCAATTTTCTTTCTCTTTCGTTATGTACTGGAAGTCTCCAAGACCTTCAGAGAAGATTTCTATATTTTTCATCTTGATTGACTTACTCAAATTCTCTAAGATAACTTTGAGCTTGCTAAAATCGGATTTTTCCACTTTCTGCAGTATCATGATCCGATCTTTCAGACGAAATAATTCTTCCTCTCTCTCCTGCTTTTCTTCGGACGAGAGTCTGATAATGGTCCCAAGGTTGACCCAACGATTTTCAACCTTTCCCGTCAGAACTTTTGTCTCCATCGAAAACCATGTATCTTTGAAACTCTCCAATTTTTCAATGAACAAAGCGATCTGATTGATTGCCATAATCGATCTCCACAAAGTATTCCTGAATTTCACTAGTTATGGGTATCGGTATCGAATTGCTAGAAACGGAATTCTGCACATCGACAAGCTTGATGTTGGCAGTCCTTCATTTCTTTCACATGCCCGTTGATCGTAAGCTAGCAATCGAGTCTCTGAAAAGGCTTGATCAGAAACTCTACAGCATGTACCATAGAATGAAGGACCTAGAAGATTACGTTAAGAACGATGTGGAAACGTTCCAGAAATTGCACGTTTATCTTCTCTCTTTGGACGCTATGGACCATTTGGAGAAACTCGGGGTTGTTGAGATAATCAATGATTACGAAAACAAGGCTGTGCTCCTGAGAAGAAACTACAGTTAATGTGATGACGTGAGACAGAAAATTCCAAAGATGTATGAAACAGAAAAAGTGCCTCTTGAGAAGAAAATGATCTATCAAAGATTTGAAATCAAGGAGTTGGGTTTCTACTGGCTTATAGCTGAATTTGATGAAGAAGAGAATCTCGCTTTCGGTTACGCTAACCTGAACGACGATGTCTGTGCTGAGTGGGGATACATTCACATCAAGGAACTATTGGAGAATGGTGCCAGGCTTGATGAGGAATGGAAAACATGCACTTACAAAGAAGCCATAGAGAGGATAGCTGAAGAAAGGGCGAAGGTAAGGTACTTCAGAAAACGTAGTCAGAACTACTGAAAAAGTTGATCGCAAAAACATGGATGGAATTAACGGAATATTTCATTCTGGTAAAAGACTTGCCTGACTAGTAACAAACCTTCAAAGTGAAGTATCCGAAGGGCACGACCGAGCATCCGATAAACAAATCTGGTAGGAGGAAGATTCTTGTTAGCGTTTGGGATTTCGGAGCCAGCCATCCTCAAACTGAACGCTCATATTATTCATGCAATGATCATCCGGCAAAGATGCGTCCTTCTTTGGCTAGAGCTATTCTCAAACTGTACGGCGAGTCTCCTGTTTTAGACCCTATGGTCGGTATTGGCACTACTTTAGTTGAAGCCATGCTCTTGGGGATGGATGCTATGGGAGTAGAATATGAAGAGAAGTTTGTTCACCAAGCGAACAAGAACATAGATCATGTAAGAAAGCTATTTCCGAACAGAAAACTTGGCAGAGCTGTTTGTTTTAGGGGTGATGCCCGAAAGTTAAGCCTTGTTCTCAAGAAGAAGGAATTTAGATCTATACTGTTCAGTCCACCTTATTGGAAAGCCATCAAAAGCCAATCTTCTTCAACAAAGGAAGCGATGGAAAAATACGTGAATTCTGTTGAACATGCGAGAAAAGTTGGCGGTAAACCAATTTCGAAGGCGTTAGCGATTTCAAGCATGGGTTACAGCGATTCAAAAGAAAACATAGGGAACATAGACAAGTTCGGTTCCATTTTATTTAGTCCTCCATATGAGGCTGCATTAAACGCATCAAAGCACGTTGGCGGAATAGCGTCGAGAGATCTTCAATTGGCTAAGACAGGGCTGTACTCTAGGAGTAAAAGCAACATAGGAAACGTGGTTGGTCGAACTTACCTAGGCGAAATGTTGAAAGTCTATCGAGAATGTTATCGCGCCTTGAAGCCGGGCAAGTTAATGATTGTTGTGGTGAAGGACATTCAGAAAAATTGGCAGACCATACCGTTAGGTGCTGACACAATCAAACTCTGTCAACTGGCTGGGTTTGACTGCCATGATGTGATCATAAACAAAATGTACTTTCCGAGTTTTTGGGTGCTCAGCTTGGCAAAGAAATCACAAGAAAGGGGAAATGAAGCTCGCAAATTCCACGCTTTGAAAAGTCATGAGTATGTTCTAGTCTTCAGAAAACCCTTGAACCGTTGACCGAAACTAGAGAAGAACATTACTCTTCTTTTTCTTCTAGCACACTCGCTCCAATTTGTTTCAAGGTTTCCTTTATTTTCAGGTCTAAAGTGTCCTTACTTATTCCTTGTTCGGATCGTGCCTCGATTTTAACTTCTAATGCTATCTGTGCTCCTTCCCGACTTAATGGTGTAAAGACTCCACGATCGAGATCGATCGATCTCTCGATCGATCATATAGCATCAAGACCTAATCCCTAGGAGAAAACTTATTTTGAAAGGTACGGTGATGTCATGCAAGCCATATAATTCCTTGATTTTTCCAAGGACATTTTCCTCCACCCTCTTTCTTACACCAGGATAAGCAAAGAAAATGTCTCCTACGTCAGCGATGGAGGAAGATAAAAAGTTCAGGAGATGTAATGGATCTTTAAAATGCCCATCCAAGGTCAGGAATTTTCCTTCTTGGATTTTTATCCCTCTTACACTCACAATGTCAGCCAACTCGTCTATCCCATAGATTTCCTTTGCCCTGCGGAAAACCTTCCCTTCTGACGCGAGTGCGCTATCAAAAATGCCATAAATAACTTCTAGAGCATCTCTGTGGTAGCATGAAATCGCAACCATACCCCTGTCTGTCAAGAGGCGTGGAAGTTGATCAAGCCCTTTTTCCGTTGGTGCGGTCACACTCCAAACGACACAGTCAAAATTGCTCCCATATTTTGTCAAATCCTCCAGTCCCTCAAACCTTAAATCTACCAGTTTTTCAACTCCGAGTTTCTTTACCTCTTCTTCTGCAATAATCTTCCATTCAAGTTCGCTTTGATGCTCGGCGGTAACAAAATGGATGTTTTTGCTCCTGAACCTACGGTACAATTGCCGGAGAAAATTCAGCGGCCCAGTTCCTACTTCGAGTCCCCTCATGCCTTCATGTATTCCCCCATGATCCTGCAGCATGTCTATCAGCACATCGGCTGCATCGCGTGGCAGTTCTACTTGTGCATACACTTTTCCAAACTCGTTAAGTTCAACACGTCTATATTTTGTGGCTACAGTTTTAGACTCTGAACGCTCTATCACTCCGGCCAATTTTTCGCCATCTTCTACTAGGAGCACTCGGTTTGACTTGACAGTTAGGAGTGAATCAATTAGGTCGTTCCTTGCCTCCAACGAGATTTTTACGTACTGTTCTAGTACATCCATGAAATTTTTGATTGGAAAAAAATCCTCATCAGATCTGACGCGTCCGCTCTTTTCAAGTTCCTCGAATCTGCGTATCGTCAAAACGCCCTTGCAAATATTCCGTTCCATTATGCAAATGGCTGTTGGAGAATCCCTGAACATCCTTGAAGCATCAGCAAATGTATTAGTGGTTGTCAAGAACCTTGCTTCTTGCATTCTCGATTGCGCATCTCCTAGATGGCTTTTCAACAAAAAATCATTAATCCATTCCACGAGTCGCTTCCTGTACTCGAACCTGAGAACCTGATTGGGTTTGTTGTACCATCTCCATAAACTTGCATAAGGAATTTTAGTCTTCTTCGCAATTTCGTTCAACGACACACCTTGTTCTTCGATGGCTTCTTTGAGATGGCGCCTCAATTCATCGTCAGGGGCGTCGATGTTTACACGTCTGTAGGACAAATGCAGTCCTCATCTATCATCAAGAACTAATTCAGTCTAGTTATTTAAGTTTTTGGTTAATTCAAAATGGTTCATTCGGAACGCTTAAATAGCTGGTTTATCACAGTATAATTGATTCAAAATGAATAATTCAAAAAACCACAACCATCTCATAATCGTGTCCTCTCGTCCTAAACATAAGGCTTATAAAGGCTGCGCAACGAGGTGAAGGACTATGACTATAGATCCAGAAAGAGTGAGGTCCTCACAGCTATACAGTACTTTCAGTCCTCACCAGAAGGTACTTCTTTGGATATACTATCTTAGCAAGGAAGAGGTAAGACCAGTTTTTCTATCCGAATTGATCAATTTGACAGGAATGAGTAAACCGACGGTCCACAGGTATGTATCAGAACTTGAAGACTTTGAATACATCAGAAATAGCATAGTAAAAATCCCAAAAGAGAAAAATGCTCGCGGTTCAAAGTGGGGTCTAAAAATCGAGTTGGCTAACGGAGAGACAGAAACGTACGCCAAACGCTTGTATCAGACAGTAAAAGAAGTATTTCAATAAAATCTCATATCATCAAACCTTAAGCAAAAGTTTATAGACGGATCTTACAATGTATGTTGCATTATGGACTTTAATAGATCTTATTTTCACTTTTCCGATGCTGTACTAGAACAAAAAATAATACATATAAGACAATTAGTTACACCGATTTTAAGATTCATTCCAAGAAATATACCTGAGTTTACGGATCATGGATATCTTCATAGTACAGGGATTCTGAAAATACTCAGCGAACTGATCCCCATTGTCAATGAGCATTGCAGTTATGATCTTGATGAGGAAGACGTTTTTCTACTGGAGGCATCGGCATATCTGCACGATATTGGAAACATCATTGGTCCCAGAGAAATACATGGGGAAACTTCTGCCATCTTAATTGAACAAATGCTTGAAAAATACACATCCGAAAAATTTGGGTTCAGCCAAGAAGAAATATATGTACTGAAAGTCATCTCATGGACGCATCAAGGAAGTACTCTTCGTTTGCTTTCCATGAGAAACAAAATGCTAAAACTGAAGAAAGAAGTTGATCTTGGTTTTGTTTCAGCCCTTTTCCGGCTTACCGATGCTCTTGATATAGGAAGCACCAGAGCTCCCCAAATTGTCTACGAAATAATCGAAAAAGAATTGCCAGATGTTTCCAAAAGACATTGGTTAGCTCATCAGGCCTTGTTCATACGATATCCTATTGCGTTCGACGCTGAAGAGAAAGTCATTTTGTTGTTTGTTTTCCCTGAAAAACGTAAGGACGCGTCATTCATCTTGGAACAATTGAACAATGAGTTAAGAAATTGCTTGGTCATTCTTGACGATTATGGCTTTCCATTCAAAGAAATGTGCTTTGCTACACCTGATATATTGAAGGGGAGATACAGTTAAGAATCTAAGACGCAGTAAACCTTATAAGACACAGTGTACTATGTATTCTTGAGGAACACATATGAGTCAAATCGCAAAAATACTTCCCAACCGAAGGAGCGAGAGTCTATCGCAGAGTCTGATAACAAACCCAATGACTTCTTTCGAAGAAAAAGACAGGATTATTTTAAGGTGTCCAAAGCATGACAAAGAGTTCACCTTAGATCAGTTGAATTCCTCGCGTTGTCCTTATTGCAAAGAGTGGATTGATGTCTACACATTAATCCTCCTTAAGAATTCAGAATTTAAGAATGAAGCCAAATATTCAGACATTCAAACATTCGTGGTTTCCCAATAATAATCCCCAATTGTTTCTTCTTCGGGGAAAACCGTGTAGCCCCGTGCGAAACGGGAGGGTCCCCTTTCGCAAGAAAGGTGTCACAGCCAAATACATACCACCATCTATAGGCTCTAAAACATCTCGTTCTTCTGGTGGAAGCAAGACACAGATATTCAGGGTCAAAGAAAGATATGAGGCAATATCGATGCAAATTCTGTGGTAAAAGTGATAAAGAAGTAATTAAAGCCTTGAAAGAAGGCAAAGAAGATGTGGATAAGGAAAAAAGAATCTTAGAGAGACTGAAACAACAAGGAATATTAAAAGATGAGATAACGACTAAATTTTAGTCCGCAAAGAAGTGTGCATACTTGGAAAGGAGTTCTTGAGCCTCTTCAAAATTGGGGCACATTAGCTCGACAGTTTTCCAAAACAGCTTTGTGTGTCTCTTTGTGGTTATGTGCGCTATTTCATGAGCAACAACATATTCCAGTACAAGCCTAGGCAACATTACTGCGTTCTTTTTGACCAATATTCTATTTCCTTTGAGTTTAGCAATCCTCTGTTCTTTATTATCAATTTTCTTGATAATCTCGAAGTCTAAATCTCCCAGAACTTCGATGCCCTGTTTCTTCTTCATTTGCTCATAGATCTTGAAAAGCTCCGAATAAAGAGTATTCTCCAAGAACTCGTTCAATTGATTGCTCGCTGATTCTTGGTGACTTCTAATGAGTATTTTGCTGTCTTTGAATTGAACCGAATCTTTGTCCGCTTGCTGTTCTAAAATCGGAATGTTCCTACCGAAGATCATAACTTCGTTCATTTCATTCCCTCCAGCCCTGAGAATATTCCTTCAGTCATGTCGTCCAATCTGTTCCTATGATTTCTCAGTTTTGAAAGCAGCTGTAACCTTATTTCCACTCTGACTTTATGTCTGACATCTCTTTGTTGTCGCCAACCATTGAAGAGCAGTTTCTTCTCTTGTAAATGAATCAAAAGTTCGTGGATAAAAGCGATGATCCTTTGTTTATCGATGCCAGGAACGACACTTCTCATTGCTTCGTAAATGGGATACTTGTCTTCTCCTATTTCTTGTTCTTCCTTTTTCCACTCAGCAATTCTTTCAGAAACATCTAGAATTTTCTTTGAAGCTTCTCTTGTTTCAATTTTCTTCGCCATCAAATCCTCATATGTTTTCTCGACTTCTCTGCTCAGGTTTATGAAGAAAGGTGAGTTTGCATGTACTCTTCCTTCATGTCTGATAACATTTATTGCGTCAATTGCTGCACCTACAGTCTTAGGTGCAGATTTCTTGAGAATCTCTATGTACTTTCTATCAACGCTTATCGTTGGGAACAGATCATCGATTTCTTTAACGTCTATGGTCTGTTGTATTAACTGAATCGTCTTTTTCGAAAGTTTTTCTATTTCTAACTCGTTTACATTTTGCTTCTTGACGTCTTTGTAGTATGCAACGTATATCTTTACCAGCCATGTATAATCCATCAAGAAGTCTACTAGAAATGGATCGCCTTTGAGCATTTCATATGATCTCATCAGATCCTTCATGAGTTTCTCAAAGTTCTTTGCTTTATCTGGATCTAGTTTTAGAACATCGACAGTACTGCGCAAACTCTCGCGTGTGTCCTCTCTCTTCACACCTTCAAAGAACTTCAATGCTTCCTTGATGAGTTTCCTAAACGTTTCTTTTTCTCTTTCCAAGTCTCTAATGACAACCTTCAAAGATTTTGCATCGCTAGCCTCGAACTTCTCAAATGCTTTTTCTAATTCTGCCAATATCCCGATGTAATCGTTTATCAAACCGAATTTCTTGTTCCGAAATGGCCTGTTAGTTCTTGCTATTGCTTGCAAAATTCTATGCTCTTTTAGAGGCTTGTCTAAGTACATCGTCCAAAGGTTTGGGGCATCAAAACCTGTGATCAGCATGTCAGTGACTATCAGAATCTCGGGTTCTTTTCTCTCCTTGAACCATTCAACTATTTTTTCGTTGATTTGTTTGACGTCTTTAATGTTCTGTTCCTTCTCCCATCTGTCCTGTACCTTCTGGAAATATTCTTTCAAAATGCCCTTATCATCCTGAGCAGATGTCATCACGATTTCTGAGTGGCGCCCTGAAGGCAGGAGGGTATCGAGGGCATTCTTGTACTGAACGCAGGCTTCTCTATCGATCGTAACTACCATGGCTTTCAGTTCAGTCGGTTCAACAATTTCTTTGAAGTGTGTTGCGATATCTTTAGCAATTATGTTAATTCTCTCTGGTTTTTTGACAAATGCTTTTATAACCTTAATCTTTTTCTTGAGCTCCCTCTTCTCCTCAGAAGAAAGAGTCTTGATCTCTTCCTCTTCAAACTTTGTGAATTCTTCAAACTCCTTTCTGTTAAGATGGTATTGTGGCAGTCGTGCTTGATAAGACAAGGAAACGGTGAAACCATCTTCCAGGGCATCAAGCATGGAATATCTATCAAGATAGAGCTCATCTTTTGGACAAAACTTCTGGAAAGTATTCCGTTCTATTTTTGAGAGCGGAGTGCCGGTAAAGCCAAAGATAAACGCATTTTTGAAAACGCTGCGCATCAACGTGCCGAACTTTCCGTACTGGGTTCTATGTACTTCATCAGCAAGGACGATTACATTTTCCCTCTTGATCTCTATCTTGCCGGATTCTTTTTGAAGTTGCGCGAATTCCTTCGGTCTGAATTTCTCGATCGTCACTAGGAATATTCCTCTCTCTCCCTCTTTTCCCAATTTCAAAATATCTATGAGTTCCTTGATGGAATGAACCTTTTTGATTGGGACTTCAATGAAAGAAAAATCTCCTTCAATCTGCTTCTCTAGATCTCTTCTGTCAACCATCACAAAAATGCTGGGGTTTTCGGCCATTGGACAACGAAACAGCTTCCATGCAGAGAAGGCCATAGCGTATGTCTTCCCTGACCCTTGCCAGTGCCAAATCAGACCAAACTTATTAGCTGCTTTTTTAGCGAGAGTATTCGTTACTCTTTGAGATATTCTGTTAGAAGCTCTGAACTGCATGTACCTTGACATTATCTTTGTCGACTTGTCTTTCTCTTTCTTGATGAAGGTGAAATTCTCGATTATGTCAAGCAAATTTGGTTTAGATAGGAGGCCATACAAAGCTATCTTCAGCAAATCATCTTTGAACTCGTCTGCTTTGACTGGATAAGGATCTTTCCAGATACTCAGTAAGTCCTTCCCTTCTTCTGCAAACGAATTCGGAAAATAGTGTGTCTTTATTCCGTCTGAGGCTATTGAGAATTGGACATATCTGAAAGTCTCAGGAGCCTGTTCCTCATATCTCTTTATTTGTTCATAGGCGTCAGTCCAGTCAACTTCTTCGCTAGTTGGGTTTTTGCATTCGATAAGTGCCAGAGGAATGCCATTAACGAGTAGAACAATATCTGCCCGAATATTGCCCTTTGAACCTTCTACTCTAAATTGATTCGTTACCACGAATTCATTGTAATCAATATTCTCAAGGTCTACTAGTTTTATGATGCCTTCTTTCCCTTCTTTCTGCAATGGAACGACCAGTCCATTTCTGAAAATATCTAAAAATCTTCTAATGCCTTCGAGATTAGCAGGGATAGTTCTTAACGATACAATGACAAAATCGAGGTCTGCATCTGTCAATTCAAATTTTCTGTTTATTTTCTTCAAAGCACTGGTCAGTTCTTGTACTACCAAAGGTTCTTCAAGATTCTCTTTTCTTATTGATTTCATGTCTTCAGGCTTTATATACTTCCATCCAAGATGTTGAAGCTCCTCAATGATGAAATCCTCAACAGTGCCCTTTTCTGTGTAAAGCACTTCAATCCACCTTGACTCTCACTTTTCCAGTTAGAAGCAAATCCATCAAACCTAGCTTTAGAGTCTCCAATCTTGCTTTCTCTTCTCTTTCTATGTTTAGTTTGGAGTCCACAATAGAAAGAATCTCTGAAATATTCTCTTGCTCTGCGTGTGATGGTAGAGCAAACTTGAGTTTTCTGATCAAATGCAAGTTAATTCTCTTGAATGTCGACCCTGTTGAGAGTCTGTTTACTTGTGCATTCATAAAATCAGAATTCATGACATAGAACAGGAATTTAGTTGACTGATTATCAGATGTTATAGCTACTACATCCTGACCTATGCTGAATTTTCTGTCAGTTCCAACATAACATGCTACCCCAAAAGAGGCATTTCTGGTGAAGATAATATCACCTTTTTTTGGTGCATACTTGCTAGTGAGGTCATTATAGTCATCTTGAGAAGTCTTAAGGCATTTTTCAAGATTTAGACAGCCAGGTTGCACATCTCTTGGTCTGACGATTGGATAGCCTTTGTCAACATATTTTGGTGTTCTATGCTTGCAGTCATAGATGCTGTAAGTCGTACCCAATTCAGCAACTTGCCAGGTTTTTGGGAGTTTTCCTATTTCTGTGTCTTTGAATTCTTTATGTCCTATTCCTTTGGTTAGAAGCTCTTGCATCAGACCTCTTTTCAAGAGTTCAATCTTCGTAATGATTTCATCTGTTTTGAAAAGGACTTCGTCAACAATGCACAGGATATCTGAAATCATCCGCTGCTCCTGGATTGAGGGCAAAGAAATTCTTAAGTTTCTGATGACGCCTCTAGCTACTTCTTTGAAAGTGCTTCCCGAAGCTATCTGCAGTAGTGTTTTCCTAAGGAACCTCATCAAATAAAGAACGTAGAGATTGTGGGCCCTTTCCGAACAGATTAGATTCGCAAACCCTTGATTTGTAGCCATAGGAATTTTGTTTATCAAGCCATAACCTATTGTTGCTCGACTTGTCAACAAAACCGAGTTGGGAGGAAGTAATTTCGCGGAACTGTTCTTCAAGCCTTTTTTCGTAATATAGCTCTTCGTTTTGTCCAGGAAATTGACATTTCTCTCCTCTAATTCTGTAATGTCTGTAGGAGTAACGAACGGAATTTCGCCGTTCCAGTATTCCTTGACATGTGTAGAAGGAGTGCCGCCGCCAACAACCTCACAGACCTCCTCTATTTTTGTGACATCCCAGTCTCTGGGAACCCTTCCGATCGATGTCTCTTTGAAATCCGTTTCTGGATAGACTTTGATGGAACCCACTTTCAAGTCGCCTCAAGAACAGCATCGCGGAATGCTTTCCGAAGACCTTCATCACGAAGGTTATAGGTGTCGAGCATTTCGCCGATCTTGCTAGTAAGGTTCGAGTCATTTGACAAAAAGTATGTGACCTTGTTAGCGAGAGCAGTTGCAACCACAAGGGCATCCTGAGATTGGAGCTGACGTTGATAGATTAGGTCATAGAGTTCTTTGTATTGAGGGTTCTCCCCGGAAAAAGTGAACAAAATCATGTTGTTCTTGAATATGAAATCCTTTATCCTTTTTTCTATGCTGTTCTTGTTTTTTTCCGAAATCTCCTTGAAAAGCTTCTCATCCCTCCTTCGAGAACTGATCTCGTCAAAAGACATTCTCTCGTTCAAGCACCAGCCCATGAAGTGAATCTCGAACTCTTTATCTATGATTTCCGCAACATTGAAAACTGATGTCGCCAGCACGATTCTTCCTTTTTTATGGTAAAGCAGAAGCTGGGCAATTACATCTCTAACTTCTTGATTCCTATTTTCCAAGTAATCTAACATTACATTTGTATCAAGAAAGACTATCTGAGCCATTTTTCTCAATCTCCATTATTTGCTTCAGCACGTCCTCCAGTTTCTCTTTAGCATCCTGCCTTTCCTTCTCAAGTTTCTTTAACTCAAGGTAGACCCTGGAAATGCTGACTTTCTCCTCACGATCAACCGGCATAACGTAGAGAGAAACGTTAAGATTGCAGTTATTTTCCATAATCTCCTTCATCTCTACAACTCTAGAGAATCCCGAAGTCTCTGCGAATTTGCGGTAGGCGTCTGCAATGCTCTTTATGTTTCCTGCAGAAAATGTGTTTAATCTTCTCACGGATGGGTGAGTTACAAACTCGTTTGAAGCATTTATGAATAGAACTTTCTTCCTTCTCTCAATTGGTTTGTTTTTGTTGAGAATGATGATTGCTCCAGGGGCACCTGTATTGTAGAACAGCTTTTCAGGCAAAAGGATTATACACTCAACCAAGTCCTTTTCAATGGTTCTGCTTCTGATGGCTTTCTCTTCTCCACCCCTAAACAAGCATCCATTATCTATTACTATACCGATTTTTCCCTCTTTATCCGACGCCGAAGCTAACATGTGCTGAATCCAAGCCCAATCAGCACTGCTTTGAGGCGTGCTACCCAAAGAGAATCGCTCCCTAAATTCAGCTCTTTTTAGCCTCTCACCGTTGTATCCGTCTTGATTCCAGGGAGGATTTGCTATCACGATATCAAATTGCCTTAGTTTCCCATTATCCCTGAATCTTGGATAATCGAGAGTGTCTCCATTTGCCAGGTTTGCATTCTGTATGCCATGAAGAAGCAAGTCCATCTGGCCTACAGCATAGATTTCTGGGCTTCTTTCTTGTCCGTACAGAAACAGTTTTCCAGTTTCTTCTTTCCCGTATTTTTCGGCAACATGCATATAGGAAATTATCAGCATGCCACCCGAACCGCAACATGGATCGTAAACACTTTCTCCGGGTTTTGGATCTAGAATTTCCACCATCAGTTTTATGACTTCTCTTGGCGTGTAGATTTCGCCTTCCTTTGCTTTTTGTGGCGCAAATTTCATGAGTATATGTTCGTAGGCATCGCCAAGGATGTTTGGAGAAATCTCGCCATTCAACTCATACTTGTTGAAAAGTTCGACCAGCTGCCTCAGAAGCTCCCTGTTTTCCTGATTTCTAGCAAACTCCAAGAAATCTATTCTGTTGATGACCCCCTGTAACTCCTTATTCAGTTTTGCTATCTCGCTTATCGCTGTCGCAAGTCTTTCTGGTAGATTCTTTACGTCCTTAGTTATCTCGTCCCAAAGAAATTGTTTAGGGATCTTGAAAGTGTAATCAAACTTGTCTGCCTCATCTTCAGCCTCCTTTTCCGACAAGCCAGTTTCTTTCATCAACCTCTCCTTGACCTGTAGTCTCTCACTCTTTCCCAAATCGTTCAAGCGCTTCAAGAAGAGCAAGACCAAAATGAACTTGTAATCGACAGCTGTCCTTATCAGATCAGCAGCTTTGTCAATAAGAGAATTTAACTCATCCCGCGTTATTTTTCTCGGGAATATTCCTCGTTGAACCATTCTGCTACCCTCTTCCCTATTTCATTTTAAGACTTATTGACATTTAAAACAATCTATACTGATAAAATTCTAAGACTGTCAATACCGACAAAAGTCTGCTAGGTCTGCTAAATGTACCTGAACTTCAGATATAGAGGGATGAGTCCTGAACAAGTCGAGAAGAGACCATAGCTCATTCTACAGATTAAAGATGCTGGCGCTCTTTTGACATTTCGGCCCCACATGTTTGGAAGAATCGGAAGTTTATGTATCAACAATCTTCATTCTCTCTTTCTCCAATCGTTTTTCTATGCCTGTCGATCGTGAATTAGCATATGAATGTTTGAAGTGGGCCGATCCGAAAGTCTACAAGATGTATCTAAACCTCAGATACAGAGTAATGACACCCGAGCAGGTCGAGAAAGACCCTCAATCATTCTACAAGCTGAAGATGCTAGCGCTGTTAAATGATACATTGGACGAGCTTGAGGAGAGAGGAGTCATAGAAATAACAAATGACTATGTGAATGAGCGAATCTTGGTGAAAGAAAATCAAGTCGATGAGAGATCTGACGGAGATCCTGGGATTGAGGTCTGAACTGATTGGACCTGGCAAAAACAGCGATATGGATTTCGGCATTCTATCCGTCGACAAACTAAATGGTTCTTGACACTGAATTCAGGACTATGAAGTGCGAGCGTTGTAGGAAGTCGATCGAGGCTAATGAGATAAGATTCGCTATCGAGGGGGACTGGATGGGCAAGCCTCTGTGTAGACGATGCAAGTTCGATGTGGAGGAAGAATCGAGAGAAAAGTATCGAAGGGGAAGAGAGAAAGAGTATCGAAAGAGCGACTTGTACAGAACAGACGTTTACAGAGCTGAACCAGACGAATAGTCGAAGGATGGAATAGGCAACTCATCGCCCTTCAGAAACTCTTCAACAATTAGTGGCTCATCGATTTTTCGCGTACTCTCAATCTTCAGGAAGCGCACGCTTAACAAGCAGATCAAGACAGGCAGCATCAAAGTACATTAGTTTCGCGCTTTTTGGCCTCCTAATCTCCAAAAGAAATCTTTAAAGAACAGAATGATGAACATAAGAGATGCAACCCCAAGAACAATTGTCACTGCATGGGAAATCGACGATGAAATGAGGCCTATGCCAGTCAGCAACGTGAATAGAACACCGAAAGCAACAAGCGATCCACCAGTGATGAATCCTCTGACTATGAACCTAAGCATGTAGAGCGCCCATTCTTTGTAACCTAGGGCTTCAACCACTCTTGGATCAGCATACCTTATCATATAAAGATCGGCGAATACTGCAGTTACTAATGAAACCAAAAGGAAAAGATGGGGCACTGATATCACCGATATCAGAAAGAAAAAGAGGTCGACAAAAAAGACGCACAAAACAGAATAGAAAACCATTAACCCAGCATAAAAAGAGATTTCGAGATCAGGAAAGGCTAGTCTGTTGTCTTTGATGACGTATTTTCCAGTCTCAATTGATGTCAATCTTTCCTTCAGGCTTGGATGTGTTGCGATTGTATATCTGGACAAGTAGGACTGTGACTTTCTGGAAGAGCCGAGATTTATGATAGAAAGATGAGGAGGGGTTTTTGGTTTTTCAACATTCCATCTCGTTATCTCACTGAGAGCTGAACTCAGGTCAGAAGGATTCTGCAAGAACAGACAAGCTCGCGCATCGGCCAAATGCTCTCGGACTCGCGAGACAGAACAGATGGTTAGAACAGGGAGAGCCACAAAGAGGATCAAGATTATCGGAAGCTGACCGGTAAGGAACCACTCCATTGTACCGAGAAGTTGTCCTGAGGAATCTGTGGATGATACGGCTAAATCATAGGCGACCACAGCAAACAAGCATAGAGCAACCCAGTATTTCAGGCCTTTAAGAAATACAACTCCCCACGTCATGAATCCCATGTCCTTGTTTTGAATGTGCGAAAGTTCATGCTGCACGACCGCTTTTAGTTCATGAGGTTCAAGTGCTTCGATGGCGCCCTTAGGTATCACCAGGTTTGCTGAATTGTTAGTCGTCCCAAAAACAAATGGAGAAGGCTCCTTAGAATCTACGAAATACTGTTCAGGTATTTTCTTGAGTCCGCGAGCTTCGCAGAGCCTCAAGACCATAGAATAAATCTCAGGATATCGCTCAGATAAGGGAATGAGGTCGTATCTCCTTTTAAGGACTGATGGACCTAGCAGAAAACTCGCGACGACTAAGATGAGAAACGATCCAGTGGTGAAGGGTGATAGCGGAAAGACTAGAAGCACGACAAAAAACAGCCAGAGCACCGAGATCATTCTGATCAGGGATTCTGTTGTATCTACTTTCGGAAGGTTTCCACTCATAGGTAAAGGAAGAGAAGACCTTGAATAAAACAATTCCTTAGGGCGTTCGAAATCGCTATTTGATGTGTCGAAAGGGTTGAAGCAAAGAGTTAATGTCTTGTTGCATACCATACTCAAGACAGAGAAGAGGAGACACATACTCCAATTGAATTCAGGAAGACTGTCGAATTACAATGTTTCAAAAATAGTATTCGTCATACTCACTTCCTTAGGTTCGTTCCTGCTGGGATATCTTAAAAGAGACTCGTTTTCCGAAATCTTCAAGCTAAATGAAGACACGTGGGTCTTGATTGTGGTACTTTTCTCAATATTCTATCCTCTTTTCACGATACCGCTAATATTGAAAGAAGAACGGGACCTAAAAACCCACAAGAAGACAGAAGAGCCGATCCCTTCTGGCCCGTATCAACATATTCTACATGCCATCTCAGTGATGAAATGGTGCATTCCGATATGTATAGCTTCCATAATCGCCTTAGGTTCTTTGGCGTTCTTCGCCCGAGACGAGTTGGTCTATCAAGTTAATGGTTTTGAAATTACCATTCGAACCACTGGGCTTCTCCTAGTACGAGGTTTTTTGGTAGTGTACATTCTGAACTTGGTCGTCTTCTTGTTCGCTTTCAAGGAAATCAACATGCCTTACAGGAAATCGCTTCAAGCAGTGAACGATTCTATGAATAGGGGGACTCTAAAGGAAGACAGTAATCCAAAGAACACCTTGGCACTCAAGAGACTGGCAGACAGGCTCGGGCTAGACCCTCCGACACTCCTTATTGCAGAGAAATTGGAGAACAGGATGTCCGGCGGCTCGGTTGTCTTGGCAGGTCCAAAAGAAGAGGTTAGAGTGGAAATCGAAAAGAGTTACTTGCACTCGTTATCCAAGGACGAGCTGGAGAGCGTTTTCGCACATGAGTTATGGCACGTAAAGGCAGAGTACACAGAGCTTCTTCTTACAGCCTATGAGCGTGGCTACTTTTTGTACTGGATTGGCCTCGCCCTGTTCTTCAGTTTCGGCATCATGAGTACCATTGCAGCCATGCTCGCGTCAAGTACCATTCCATGGCCCTTCTTGTTGACCAATGAATATGGACTACCTATGCCACTAATCACAAATCCAGTGCTCTTCATCATATCCGCTTTTCCAGAACTTCTTGGAAGTCTGCTGACTGTCAGAAGCCTCGTTGTAAAACCAAGATTGTTCGGGTTTATGGCAGATGATCCTGCAATAGAAGAATATTTCGCCGACTGTATGAGCGCACTCACGACTCAACAACCAAAAGAACTGGCTTCAGCAATCTTGAAAGCAACTCTTGTTACTCAACAACCAAGTGAGTTTAACATAAGCACGCTTCCAATGATCACAGTGAGCCTTTCCGAATACAGCAGCATGCTTCAACCTAGACTTCTTAACACCAAGTATCCAGGTCCCAAGAATAGGGCAAAGAATGCATTTTTCATGGATGACATCCTTGAGAACCAGTTGAAGTTTCAAGTTGAGAGGGATCTAAAGCGATTCTCCTTGTCTGATTTCTTCGGATACAACTTTAAGCTTTACTTCTCTCCCTTTTCCAGGATGCTCGGTCAGATGGACAAACTAAAAATCAAGAGGATATACGACTTCATCATAGCGAATCAAAAGGACTTCAATCTTAGACAGTGTGCGGAGAGAACCGACTCCTCATTAAATGAATGTTTCTGCGTCTTCGCATGTCTCTTGGTGGCGAAGAGAATATTGTCAGCTTAAACTTGCTTTATTTTATCTAGCAATTGCTGGATCTTCCGCATTTTTCCCTCGTACAGATCTTTTCTGTCAAAGAATTCCTTTTCGGCCATGATTCCTTCGTTGCGCATCCTTTGCAAACCTGCAACAGCACTTCCCGCGCCCCTCAGTTCACGCCTGAGGTCTGACACAACTTTTGTGAGTTCTTCGACTTTTCTGTCCAAGTTTGAAAAAGAAATCAAAGATTGCAAAAAAACCAGATCGTTGAAGCTCTCTAGTCTAGAAAACGCGGCATAGGGAATTCCCCCTGCTTGGATCTCTTTGACAAGGCTTCCCCTAGATGTCTCAAACCTCCTGACTAAGTCAGCGCGCATCTTCTTGAGTTCGGAAAAACGGCGTGAACACTCTGCTTTGTTCGCTTTTCCACTGCCACACTGAATTAGAAGGTTCTCCTCGTCCTCTGTGAGTGATTCAACGTCGGCGTAGAAACCACTCAGTGACTGGGGCAGTCTAACCCCGATATTTCTCACGGTTTCCTCCGTTTCGTACAAGGCCGCGAGCGCATCAGGGTTAAGCAAAGCCCATGCCATAGCACGCCCTTTGTCAGTGAGCTTGTAAAACCGCTGTATACCCTTCTGTTCACTGACTTCTATCAACCCTTTCCTAGTCAATGTTTGAAGGTAAGTGTACGCAGCTCTTTCTGATACTTTGACACCCCTGGCTATCTCTCTCTTGTATGCAGTTTCTGGCCTTCCTTTCATCTCAAACGAATAAAGACACTTCAATATTCGTGCCTCAATGGATTCTTCAAGACTCATAAATTGACATAATGTGGAGTAAAATTTATAAGCTTATGATTGCCGATAGGTTTATATTTGCCTATAGGCTTGTTATTGCCTATACGAAACACGGTGATAAATATGATTGAAGAAAAGGACGAGGGTTCAGATAGAATATTCGTGGTCCAAAGAAAACTACTCTCAACCCCTTTTAGACCATCTAGCCAGGTGATGGCTGAAACCTTCAGCTTTCTGTGTGGTTGTCTGAAGCTGAGGTCATATCCTAAGATGAAAGAGTTTCAAGAAGACTTTGCTGCAGTAAGGGAGTCCGTTGAACTTCTGTTGCTTACCCGGTCTGCAAAGAGTGTGGCCTTAAACACCGAAGACATGTCCTTGAAGGTCATTCTTGGCGAAGATCCGTTGGAAGCAGAAGTCAAACTATCTCAACCCATCATAGCCTTGGAACCGCTGCCTCCCAGCGCCAAACTTGTTCTACTCATAGAAACAAAGGGCGAAAATCCAAAACTCACAGGCAAGTTAGCCAAGTGTTCACAGCAGTTAAAGGTTCTCACGGTCGATCTGAATGGGTCCTGCACGTCCGTAGCCGCAAGTCTTGAGAAAATGTTCTACGACACCCTACCGAAACTGGGTCTGAGGATCAACGTTCATAGCGAAGACTTGGGTTCTCTGAGCTGCATTCTTGAAAAATACCAACAACATGTGAAGGCAATAACCCTGACCAATGAAGAAGACGTCGAAATCAGATTGCCAACTTCAACGATACAAGATCCAGAAAAAATCAAAGGTTATGCCCACTTGCTTGAAGAGGTTCCAGTAGAAACAGGCCAATGGTCTCTTGGCTTTCTATCAGACAGCGAAATTGACCATGACTCTTGGGTCAGAACCGTTGGAAACCCGTGTAGACAGGTGACGTTGGGATCTCTTGATGTCAAAGGGCAGTTGATCCCCTACACTCTGAGACGGAGGAGATAACAAATGTCTGCTATTAGCATAGGCGTCAACATTGCAGTATATCCAATCACCTACGTTTCAAATGAGATCCTGAATTCTCTGATCAGAATAGTCGATAAACGCGGGCTAGGGCTGGACTACATAAACCGCAACAAAACCACGATCGCCGACGGTCTCTTCACTTGGCTTGGGACACGCCATCTTGAGAAAGTCGTTTTGGAGGTCTATGACTCGGGCAGAGACGGGGTCTTAGAAAGGTATGACATGTCTTTTGAGTACAGCTCAGTTGTGCCTTCAACCTCAGACTCGGTCTTTGAAACAAACCTGAAAAAGCTAGAGGATTTCCTCGAAAAATTGCCGAGCCTGCCTCCTGATGCGAACTACAGGGTCGTCGTAGTCTTGAGTGACGGAGCGCCAGATGTGCCAGGCTGGTCGCCAACAAGCCTCCGATCGGTAGATCATCTGAGAAACCAGAAGCTAGGCGGTTTCATAAGAGCTGACTACATCGGAGTGGCGATGGAGTACTGGGGTTGATTTCATGGTATCTCTCAAGTTCAAACTGAAAGGTGAGGAGTTTACAGTCTACGGAGACGCAACAATCGATCCACGAGAGGCCATCCTTGGACTGGAAAAGAGGATCTTGTCAAAAGCAGCAGAGAAGGGAATCAGCTTGCCTGAAAAGACCAAGAAATACCTGGCATCGATCATAGCAAAAACCTTGATAATCCAGTATCCAGCCAAGGGTGAGAGTGAACCGTTGGAATTGGAGCCTTCAGAAATAGGAGAGTAGAACGATGAAAATCAACTTGCCTCAAGAAGCCAATGAAATATTCTACGAAATAAGAGAGTTGCCGACGAATGACTGGAACTGCCTGTGGAGTAACATATTCCTTCCGTACGATGCGAAGAACAAGCCGTTGAATTACATAGTCTTTGCGAATGAAGCTTCAAAGAAGATTCCGGCAAGTTCACTTCAAGTCGCATTCAACTTATCGAAGGTGATCATATACTACGGACCACCGGGCAACGGCAAGTCAAAACTAGCCAGGGGCTTGGCTAACAGAGCCGCAACAATCTTCAACATGCGCAGCAAGCTTCGCGTAATGTACGTGGAGCTCAACGGTCACAAGCTGTCTTCTAGATGGCTAGGCGGTTCTCCCCAACTCGTGCAGAAGGCATTCACTTACGTCAAGGAGGTCGCGCAACAGGCAGACCTTGTTTTCTTCATGATCGACGAGGTAGAATCCCTACTGACAAATAGAGCTCTAGCCTTGTCTGAAGCTAACCCAGTTGACGTCTTTAGAACCGTGAACGCGGTTCTTCAGGAAATAGACAACCTGACGCAGCTTAACTGCAACGCCTTCATAATAGCCACCTCTAACTTACCTAAAGCCATCGAACTCGCCTTTTTCGACCGAGCAGACCTCAAGATATTCATAGACAGCCCAGACGAAAGGTTCAGAAAGCTGATAATAAAAGACACGCTCGACGAATTCGTGAAGATCTTCGGAGCAAAGTTGGATACAGAAAGTTGTTCAACAGCGTTAGTCCCAGCAACAGAAGGGTTCTCCGCAAGACAGTGCAGAAAGATTCTGATGGAAGCAATCGGAAACTCCACTTCACTCGCTCTCAACCCTTCCACGATCACACGCTCAGACCTAGTGAGAGCAGCGACGGAAATCAAGGAACGCATGGAAAAAGACAGAGCCTCAAACGGCGTCTATGAATACATCTTCAAGAAGAAGGAACCTCAGAAAGCAGAAGATGAACATGAATTGGCGGATAACGAGATGATGCGGAGACTAATGAACGGCGAGCATTGAGCAAAGTTATGTCACGGTTTCGGTGGTTAATATGAGTAAAGACGACGAAAAGCAAAGTGTTTGGCGAATTCTAGAGAGCAAGTTGAGCCAGATAGACGAGAAACTTATAGAAATAGAATACAGACTCGGCAAGCTCGAAAACTCTCAGTCTTCCAACGTGATTCTCCAAGAGAAACGTATACCTGAACAAAGAAAAGGAATCCTAGAGGAAAAAAGGCTTTCAAACACTGAAGCAGGGTTGGAGAAAATCATCACCTTGCCCGTCTGCGATGTCTGCGGCGTAAGACTGGAAGAAAGATTCGTGGCATGTCCTGCCTGCGGAAGAAAGCTGTGCAACAAATGCGCCATCAGATTCGACACGAGTAACTACTGTCTTCCCTGTCTGAGAGAACGAATCAACCTTTCTAAGAGGGCCTTTCTTATCTTGTATTCGGTCGCAAAAGAAGTCACTAACAAGAAAGAAGTCTCAAAGTTAACAAAAGTCCCGAAAGATGAGATCTGCTCGCGCATCGACGAACTCCTAGAACTGAAGCTGATACAAAGGAAAGGGATCTCGATCCTGTCGAAGTACAGCGCAACCGATGATGGAATGTCCGCGATAAGCGCCTTCAGCCAAGTCTACTGTACTAATGACGTTACTCAGTTCTATTCAAACCTGAGCCAGACTCTTGCGGGACTTAAGAGGTGAAAAGGCTTGAGAATCAAACAAGTCTTGGAAAACGCGACAAACGGATTGCTTCTTGTGGGTCTCATTGTTGTCGGCGCTGGCGTTACGCTGTGGATCATTAACATGCTTTTCAGTCACGGTGTTAGTTTGGAAGCCGGGTTTGTGTTAGTAGGAGTTGTTCTGATTGTCTTTGCCGTTGTCGTAGCGAAGGTATTCTCGAAAGATTGATTGGCAAGTCAAGGTGGACATGTTTGGCCAACTACAATGAGATCGATATTTCTGGAATCGCGAAGCAGTTGAGCATACTTTTTCCCAGAGGAACCGCTGAGAAGGTTGCCACCGCATATTTGCTCACTGAAGAGGAAGGCCTGGATGAACTGCTTAGACTGTCACAAGTGAAGGTCGCTATGTCGAAGAAACCTTTCATCTCGCCTCCAGAGCTGGAGAAACCTTCAAACGACATATTTCTAGGCAATGTACTGAGCGGAAGCCAAGAAACGTGTCCTTTCTGTCTGAGCTTGGAAGACCTCAACCGACACACTGCCATATTCTCGTCAACAGGCATGGGCAAGACAACTCTGATAATCAACATGCTGCTGCAAATGCTTAATCATAGAGAGCCTATCCCCTTTCTTGCGACTGACTGGAAAAGAGATTTCAGACATCTGATCCCAAATCATCCGATACTGGTGTTGCGGTGGGAGTGGCTTAAGATCAATTTCCTTCAGCCACCTAGAGGAGTGGACAAGAAGCAGTGGATGATGATAATAGCAGACATTTTTGCCCATGTGTTCGGCTTCTTCTCAGCATCCGAAAATTACATGATGCAGTTTATGAACAGGCTTTACAAAGAACATGAAGACTATCCGACACTAGGTGAGCTCTACGGTGCTATTGAAAGCACGGATGAAAAGAGCCGTAGATACATCGAGTACCAAGACGTCGTAAAGAATAGACTGGCAAGCATGCTCATAGTCTTGAAAGACGTCGTTGACTGCAGAGTCGGTTTTCCGCTCGAAGAGCTGCTCGAACATCCACTAGTTATAGAACTGGACGGACTGAGGAGAGATGAAGCCAATTTCATCGTGGAATACCTTCTGGCCTACATTTTCGCCTACAGAATGGCAAACGGGCATCGTGGAACTCTGCGCCACGTCATCGTTTTCGACGAAGCAACAAGAGTGTTCTACAGGAAGAGAGAATGGCGAGAAACCACAATCGAACTAGGCTTGCCGTTCATAGAAACAGTCCCCCAGATAATTAGGGACTATGCTGAGGGCATAATCTTCGCATTGCAAGAACCCTCTGCAGCAAGTCATTCGCTCCTGGCTAACACGAACGTCAAGATAGTCGGGTTCTTGGGAGAGGGCGGAGACATAGATTCGATATCAGAATCTCTAGACCTGGATAAGGCAGAACGCTCCGCAATTCCAAGGCTTGAACGCGGCGAATGGCTGGTAAAGAAAGCGGGCATGGACCCTTTCCTGATGAAGAGTCCAGATTATCCGCTTGAAAAGAACATCACTGACGAAGAACTCAAGGAGAGAATGAGTCCGATTCTTTCAAAGCTCAGCGAGACGGTAGTTCCAGCGTTATCGCAGCCTCAAGAGAAAACGATCAAACCTCAACTGCCTATCTTATCAGAAGATGCACAGAAACTTCTCTTCAACGTAAACGACCATCCCTTCACCGGCTTGTCCTCTCGTTACAGAACGCTTGACTTCTCTGGAAGAAGGGCAGAAGCAGCCAAAGATGAGCTTGTCAAGAAGGGATTGGTTCAAAAGGTTGACGTCGTTCTCGGGAGACACAGACCCTCAAAGTTCCTAGTAATAACTGAACTAGGTTTACACTATCTCAGAAGCAGTAAGAAAGAGACTGAACTCTGGGACCACATCGGTCATGTCAGTTTTGAACATCGGCTATACCAAGTTCTGATCGCCTACCACTTCAGGAATTCAGGACATAAAGCTTTCATTGAAAAGGAAATAGGCGAGGGCAGAAGACTGGACCTACTCGTCATCTGTGACGAAAAGAAGATTGGGTTAGAAGTTGAGCTGGGCCCAAACATAGACTTGAAAAAGATCCTGAAGAGTATGAAAGAACTCGACCATCTCATCATACTCTGCAAGGACCAAGAGACTCTGAACAAAGTCAGACAAACCATAGAAAGAGTTGCGTATCCAAGCTTACGGGAGAGAATGGAACTTCAAGTGGTGAATGAGTACTTGGCGAACCTGCAATATGGATAGTGGAAATGATGGAATTTAATCCAATTAGTAAGAAAAGATTGATTTTTCTTCAAATTTAGGGAATAAACTCGGAAATAAGGGGAAAAAAGAAATTGAGCAGGTATAGAGACTCTGAGGAACCGTATAAAAACAGGACATTGCGTGGTTACAGAGACATGGGCTCGGATCGTTATCTTGCGTCAAGAGCCTATCCTAGACCGTATCGTAATCCAAGGCCCGCAAGAACATATTCTAGGCCGACAGCGGGAAGAGGAGGAAGGGGAAGACTGGATCGCAATTCGAAACCAGAGTATTTTCAGAGCCCAAAGCCGGAGAAGAAGTATGAGGCAGTGCTGAAGCCTGAGAAGATGAGTAGTCCTCAGGTGGAAAGGGCTCCAAGGTATACGCTCGGAAGTCGCGGTCCAGAAGTATGGACCGACACGGAAGACATAACCAAAGAAGTTGAGAGGAGAGTGGAAGGCAGATTGACTGAACAGCTTTTGGAGAAATTTGGAACCGAACTGAAAGAACTCATGCAAAAGGTTGAGAAGGCGTCGGAGAACTCGGGCAGTTCGGCGGAGGGGAGGACTGAACCAAGGCAAGAGGTTGAAAGAGTTGAAAGGCATGTCGAGAGAGAGCAGGAACAGGGAGGAGACGTAGAGACGGAGAGACTCGAAAGTGATGGAGGTTCACCAGAGGTCACAGAAGAATCAAAAGAAGATGACGTTTCCTTGGAAGGAGGGTTCATTTTCTCTAGGCCTTTTGGCTTGGCCGTTCCGATAGAAACAGGTGAGGCAAAATCTGAGCAAGCGACAGAGGAACAGGCAAAAGGGGAGACGGCCGAGAAGAGATCTGGAATCGAACCTCATGAAAATGAGTCGGTCGAACCTGAGGTACAAGACGAAGCTGAAGACTCGGAAGAAAAGAGCGAAATCGAGAAAGAAAATGAAGATGAGCACGCAGAGAACGAAAAACAGGAGATTGCAGAAACGGAAAGTTCAGGGACTATTGAGGCCGAAGACAAATCAAACGAAGAAATCGATTCGGAAGCCTTAGAGGAGATAGCGGCCGAAGGTTTAGTCGAGATCGGAGAAACTGGTGAAGCCTCTCCCAAAGGAATGATCGAATCAGAGGTCGTGCCCGAGCTATTGCCTGAAGAAACTGAACTCTATCCTGCCGAAGAAGAACCGGTGGAAACAGTCTAGGAGCTATGAACAATGAAAGCTGAGCCGAGCAAACTCAAGACAAGGATCAATCAGAGTACCAGCATCATCGAATTGGGATTAGAGGGAAAACTTGAATCAGCGCTGGAACGCTTGAAGCAAACCCTGAACCTGAGTTATGAGTTGAAAGTCAAATGGATTCCAAACGGGAGTGGTAAGCTCTCAGGGGAGGTCAAGGGCGACTGTATTTACGTGTACGATGAGGAAGAAGATGAGGCTCTGAGGACTCTTCGCCATGAATTTCTTGACTATGCACTCAGCAACATAATCGAGCCCTACAAACAGGTGACTAACAAGTTGATAGCGCTGATAAACGAAGAAGCTTACAGGAGAAAAGAGAAGCTTGTTGAAGTGTTGGCCAGATCTCTCAACTAGTTAGAGGGCTGTTGAGAGTGCTTGGGGTGTAAGTGATGGAAAAGTTGGAAAAGGCGAAGAAAACTAACATGTACAAGCTTTCAGTTAAACAGTGGAATCCCTTCAGAGGCTGCTTGTGGAACTGTGCATATTGTCGCTCTTCCTTTCAAGCCCAACTCAAAAGGTGGGCTGGGTCGAAAGATGGGTGTCAGAAATGTTACAACTACGCTCCACATCCTCATCCTGAAAAATTGACTCAGACCTTGCCTGAGACAAGATACATGCAGTTCATTTTTGTGTGTGCATGCGGAGACATTGCCTTTTGCCGTAGAAAATATCTCGAAAAGATAGTAGCGAGGATACGAGAGGAAAAAACGAAGACTTTCCTCATACAGTCGAAATACCCGCGAAGCTTTGAGCGGGTCAACTTCCCCGACAATGTCGTTTTAGGGACGACGATAGAAACAAACAGAGACGAATTATACTGTGAGATCTCCAAAGCTCCGAGACCGTCACAAAGGTATAGAGATTTCAAGAGAATAGAACATCCTCTCAAAATGGTGACTATGGAGCCCCTGGTAGATTTTGACCTGGATGTGATAGTTGATTGGACGGAGGGCATCAACCCTTGCATGACATGGTTAGGATACGACTCCAAAAGTAACTTCTTGCCAGAACCAGAGCTCGACAAAGTCAAGGCTCTGTACTGGGAATTAGGAAGAAGAGGCTTCACAGTTATTTTAAAAACGGTCAGAAGAGCGTGGTGGGAACAGCCAATCATATAATGCATCTGATGGAGGCTAAACTTGTGATATTCTTCAATGTGCCTGAAGCTAGAGACTGCCTGGTGAAGAACGAAAGAGTGTACACTCTGAGAAGACCGAGAAGAACCGGTCACGACCTGGCTGCTTACGGCTCCAGGTTCAAGTGGAAAAGAATAGGCCATGTCAACGTTGAGTACATCAAAAGAATAGAAGAGGGAAAAGAGCACGAACAACTGAAGCCTTACTTGCCCCTTTCCGACTTCGAAACAGTGGATGCTTGGATTTCAAAAGCGAGATCAGATGCAAAGACCCTCTATAAGGTGACTATTCTACCGCACTGGGCAGAACCGCAATCTCGTGTCAAAGCGTGTCCTGAAAGCGTATCAGGTTCCTGATCAGTTTCCTAACCATCTTTTCTGATCAGAATTTTCTTAGACGGAAGCACAGAGACAAACTCCCATCCATCAGCTAGGTGCGTCTCAAGCTCTTCTTCTGCAACGATTATCTGCGGGTCTTGACGTTCTCTAAGTTTCTTGATCTCGTTCTCCAAGAGTTCAATTTCCTCGTCAGGGCTAAGTTCTTTTTCCAGTTCCTTTTCCTTTGCAATCTTGACTTCTGTCAGATCTATGCCAAACATTGTTTTCGCTATGCTCTTCAAGGCCTCAACCTTTGCCTCTTTTACTATGTCGCCCTGCTCAACCTGCCTAATAGTCGTGCCTAGGAAGGGTTCGCAGCTCTTGTAGCATTTCCTCATGTCCTCGATCATGTCTGGCGGCAGAAGCCCTTTGTTCGTGCTGTAACGGGATTCTATGTCACCTTTGTGGCCAGCAATGAATTGCAAGTAAGGATGGGATATCTTACCTCTTGACTCGGCTATTATAAGTTGAGTTTCTGCGTACGCTCTTAAGACGTACGGTCTTTTGTGTACACCGGCTTTGCGCATGCACATCCTGATTGAATGAGTTATTTTTCGTGTCAGCAAGAATGATCTTGTTGTCGCTCTAGGTCTTTCATGTCCTATCAACGGGCTTTGAGGAGCCAATTTCTCTCCAGACCTCAGTCTTTCCTCGAGGTATTCCTTGAGATAAGTGCAGCCCTCACTGGACAGAAATGTGAAGTACTTGTGTCCAGCTTTGCTGAGGCTAGGCCTGACGAAAATCATCGTTGGAGTTTTTTCAAACCTGACCTCATCGTTCTCGACTTTCAGTTCGGGCACGTCCTTGAGCGTCAATCCATCGCTTCCGTTGTAATTTCCAAGAGTCTGAGGCCTCAAGTCTGCGAAGGCCATCAATGCCACCGCAATCTTGACTCGTGCTGGCGAAGCTCTAAAGATTCTGGCCAACTCGTCCTGTGAAGGAATTTGTTCATTCTCAATCGTTGGAGTAGCAGTTGGGTTGCTTATCTTTATCCTCCTGGTCAGCGTGACGTCGTTATACCTCAACCAAGATCTGAGTGTCTTGATCAAGTCTCCGATGTATCCAGGGGATTTATCTTGGGCCTCAAGGCTCGAAACCAGGTCTTCAACATTGTCCTGAAATCCGGCGAGATCCTTCCTTGCTTTTTTAATCATCTGTTGTGGAGTCAGGTCTAGAAGTTCACACAAGCGACTGAGTCTACGCAACGAGCCCTCAGCACTAATCGGGCTCCCCCTAGCGAGATTCGTAAACCAGCGCTTTATGTGTGCATCTTTGAGATAGGTTGAATACTTGCTTTCTTTTTCCTGCATGTTTCGTCAGGATCATAGGGCGTACGGTTGTATTTAAGGATTTGCACCTAAAAAGTGGCGGATCCGCTGGGATTTGAACCCAGGACTTTCGGCTTTCCTCAGCATCAGCTTTAGAAGGCCGACGCGCTTTATGGCTTAAGCTATATCCATGCTGCGCTACGGATCCATTTCCCGCAATAAAAGAAAGGGTTAGATTGATATATTTTTATTCTATAAAAATCGCTGGGCGATAAGGTTTGGCAAGCGCAGCTCGACCCTTTGGGTCATAGCGTTCCAGATCCTCTTCCTCGTAGACATAGACTTCAGCGTTCAATTCTCTTTCAAAGAAATCCTTTGCTTCTTTGAGCGTTTGGCTCTCGTTTACAAGTTCGATTTGTAGCTGTTTACTTTTCTGTTCTTCGGACATCTGGTTGACTTCATCCACGATTTGCCCAGTGAACTTCGCCACTTTTTCAGCCTTAGGCTTCAATGCAGGATCGTCCATTAATTCTTTCATGAGATCCTTTTGCAGAATCTTTACCGAGACCGATTTTTTCAAAGCCTTCAGATAAGCTTCCCATTTCCAAGGTGCAGCCGTATAGTAGTATATTCTCTTCGGCTCTGCACCCGTTGCTCTTACAATATTCAACGTGTCATCCAACAAGCGGGTGATCAAGGCTTCATTCCCTTCGGCCACGATGTCCGTTTTTGTCTTATTTGGCATGGGCCAAGAGGTTAGCGAAACGAAGTCCTTACCGCCAGTCATTTCCCATAGCTCTTCGCATATGTGAGGAGCGACCGGTGCTAACATTCGTATTTGAGCGTCCAAGACTTGGTTGAATATGTGGGCAATGCCGCTTTTTCTTTTCGGGTTTTCCTTTTGATCTTTAATGCGCCTTTGATACCACTGGAAATCTTGGTCCAACTCGTACAGGGTGCTGTGTATAGCCTTACGCACGGCCAGTCTGTCCATGGCTTCGGTTGCCTTTCTCACGTGTTCTTGGAGTCGACTCAGCATCCATCTGTCTATTGCTGTCAAGGATTTCTCTGAAATAGTGCTTTTGCGCGAAGTTTTGGTGACTTCTGAGGCGAACTTGTAGAGGCGTTCTAATCTGTCGCCCATGGATTTTGCTATCGCATGGCTGAATTCTGCATCTTGAAGCAGTTCAGCAGTTGACAGAACACTCAGCCTCACCGGGTCCGCTCCGAACTTAGACAGGCCTTCACGCAACGGAATTATGTTTCCGAACGATTTGCTCATCTTTGCGCCTTCCATCATTACGCTGCCGTTGGTGACGATCTGACGTGGCCATAACTTCTCAGGGAATATGGCCGTGTGGTTGAATATCATGAAGGTCAGGTGGTTGGGAACAAGGTCGCGTCCAGAGTGTCGGCTGTCTAACGGATAGAAATACGCGAATTCACTGCGCATCTGCTCCAAGACTCTAACATCCAAACCGACTTTCCTGCTGACTTCAGATGCTTTTCCGATTCCGAGAAAGATGTAGTCAAAAACCTCATCCGTTAGCTGAGCTGGCTGAACCCTGTGTTTCTTGATGTGTCTTACTATCGTGTAGTAAGCCATGTAAATGGTGGAGTCTGAAAGCGATTCGATAATCCAATCCTTATCCCACGGAAGCCTTGTGCCCATGCCGGATTTTCTAGCGCAAGCCTTTTCATGTAGCCAATCGATGACATTGTTAAATTCTGAGCGCAGTTCCTCAGGCAGTATTTCCATTTGATCCAAGTTTCTGTGCGCCAATGCTTTCCACTCGGGCTTTCCGTAGTCGATGAACCACTGGTCCTGAAAGATTTTGACAATGCATTCTGTTCTGCAACGACATAGGACTGGTCTGTTCAGCAGTTCATACATGGTTGTCGCTTTGCCTTCCAGGATCAGGTCTTGTTTGACTTTGTCTTTTGCTTCAGCCACAGATAAACCGAAGTATTTGCCCGTGTTCCTTTTCATCTTGCCATTGTGAAACTCGTGCCTATAGACTTCTTTTGTTGCATCCTCCAGCTTTGGATCGGACTGTTCTTGAATGTTCATTTTCTTGACAACATCGCCTGCGGGAATTTCTGAGTAACCTGGAACCTCGATCAGAGAAATTGGTTTCACTGAGTTCATGATTTCAGTGGTCATTCCGTACTCTTTCAGGACCGATGGTGTTTTTCTTATATTCTCTAGAGCAACGTAATCGTAAGGAGCATGTCCAGGAACCGACATAACAACGCCCGTGGCGTTCTTTGGATCAACGAAATCCGCCGGCAGAATTGGGATTTTACTCTTTGTCGCGGGGTTTTCAACGTACTTTCCTACGTATTCTCTTCCTTCGAATGTTTCTAGGACTTCGACTTTTCGGTTTAAAAGGACTAGCTTTTCTACGCTTTCCTGGCCGATTACCCATTTTTCGCCGTCAACGATAGCCTTCACGTATTTGGTTTTTGGATTCAGCCAGATGTTTGTTACGCCGAACACAGTTTCGGGTCGCAGGGTAGCTGTTGGAAAAGCCAGATCGTTTTGTTTGAATTTTATCAGGGTGAATTCGCCTATTTCTGGTTCGACATCGCCCACCGTGTCGTGTTGGCCTACTGGGTTTCCGTCTTTGGGGCACCATCCTACTGGGTGGCTTCCGCGGCTTATGTATCCGGCTTGGCGAAGTTTTTGGAATTGCCATTCTATGAAGCGATTATAGTGCGGGTCTATTGTTGTGAATTCGCGTCTCCAATCGATTGAGAAGCCTATTTCTTTCATTCCGCTCTTGATTTCTTGGTGGAAGTAACGTGCCATGGCGATGGGTTCTGTGAGTTCTTTCAGCTTTTCTTTTGGAATTTTGTAAACCTTGATGAAGTCGTCGATGAGGCCTGTGTCGTTGTCTGCGAGGCGTTTGGCCATGGCCAGAACAGGCGTGCCAGTGTAATGAAATGCCATGGGTAGGAGCACGTTGTAGCCGCGCATACGCATGTACCGAGCGTGAACGTCTGCTAGAGTGTAGGTTCTGCCGTGGCCTATGTGTTGCGGAGAATTCGGGTACGGGTAGGCTACAGTTATGAAACATTTAGGCTTGGCTGGATCCGGATCTGCTTCGAAAATCTTGGCGGTTTCCCATTTTTTCTGCCATTTTTCCTCGATTTTTTTCAAAAACTCCATAAAACTTTCTGAATTGGTTTGAGGGGTATTAAAGGTTTTGTCTTCACGAACAGAGAACGTTATCCCTCATATTTGACACCGCAAACTAATGTGTACAAGCTTACATTAATCCTTTGCTCTAGATTGCATAGACAAGACTGCTTTCTACGCTGTTAGTGAGCAACAGGACTTGCAACATATTTTGCTTTCCTCATTCTTGAATAACTGGTAGGCTCTTGCGTCGTATAGTCAATACCAAAAATACGATTCCAATCTTTTCCGGAAAATGCCTAATGGATTGTTAAGTGAGTGGATTTAACCAGAGAAATCTGTTAAAGTCATAATTGTTCCTTTAATATTGCTTGGGCTTTCTTGATTGCTTCTGGCAACTTTTCGACTTGCGTTCCGCCGCCTTGGGCGAAGTTGGGTCTTCCCCCTCCTCCGCCGCCTATGATTGCCGATGTCCCTTTGACCACTTCATTAGCATTTACGCCTTTTTCAAGCGCAACTTTTCCAGCCATAACCATTATTCTAGCGTTTTTTCCATCAGACCCGTAAAATATCGTGACTGTTGCTTCGTCTCTTTTGATTATTTCTTTTGCTGTTTGAACCATGCGGTCTACATCAATTGACTCTTTGAAGTCTCGGATCACAATTCTCACGCCATTTATCTCTTCAGCCTTTTCTGCAGTTTTCGTCTCCACACCTGTGCTCTCCTTCGCCGCGAGTTCTTTGATCAGTCTTCTTCTTTCTATGTTTCCTTCTTTCAACTCCCTAACAAGTTTCTCTGCAGTCTGATCCAGTTTCTCTATCGGTGCATTCAATGTCTCAGAAAGTTTCACAAGCAGCTTCTCGTTTTCTTGCACAGCCTTAACGGCCGGAATGCCAATCGAATAAGTCAGTCTTTCGACGCCGTCTTGAACTCTTTCCGAATGAACAATTTTGATAAACCCGATTTCACCTGTGCTTTTCAAATGCGTTCCCGCGCATGCTTCAACATCCCAGTCTCCAGCTTTTACAACACGAATATCTTTGCCCGGAACCGCCCCGCCTTGATACAGCCTAAAACCATAACGGCTTTCAGCCTCGCCCCTAGGCATCCATGCAGTTTCAACAGCAATATTCCGCAGAACCGCTTCATTAGCCAACATCTCTATCTTATGCAGCTCTTCCAATGTCAATCTACGGTAATGCGAAATATCCAGCCTAGAAGATTCAACACCCTTTTGCGTTCCATACTGCCAAACATGCCATCCAAGCACACGCCTCGCAGCCCCGCCGACCACATGAGTTGCCGTGTGATTCTTCATAAGACTGTAACGCTTATCCCAAGCAATCACTCCCTCAACTGTATCACCTTCTTTCGGAACAGCACCTTTGACCCTGTGAACGATCACTCTGCCGATTTTCTGAACATCAACAACCTCAGCCCTCTTGCCGCCAACCGCCAGGTAACCACTGTCTGCCGGCTGTCCTCCACCTTCGGGATAGAAGCATGTCTTGTCAAGAACAACAAATTGTTTATCAATCACTTTCAGAACCTTTGCTCTGAACTCTTTCATGTATTGATCCTGATAGTATATTGGTTCTGTTTCAGGAAGACCTGAAACCGCTGTCTTTAACCGCTCTTCTGGCTTAGCTTCTTCTTCAACGGGTTTAGATACTTGCATATGCCTCTGGGCAATTAAAGCGTAGAAATTGTCCGGGACCTCCATCTTCAAGGCTTCTTTTTCCGCAGCCTGCCTAACAATCTCAGGCGGCAACCCATGTGAATCATACAGCTCTGTCAACGTTTCAATAGGAATCTCGTTCTTGCCTTTTGTTTTCAGCTCGCTGGAAATTCGTTTGACCATTCCTTCGCCGCGCTTAATTGTATCTTCAAATTTCTCCTCCTCGACCTTAAGCATCTCCATTATTTCATCCCGCATTTCCTTCAGTTGCGGATAATCCTTAGACCACAAGTCGACCTGCATGTCCATGATGTCATACAGCTTGTCTGGTATTCCAAGCATTCTAAGTAAGCGATAGACTCTGCGGAAGATAAGCCGAGCCAAATAGCCTTCCTGAATGTTTGAAGGAACGACTCCTTCGGAAAGTATGAAACTTAAACATTTAGTGTGGTCTGCAACTGCAAAAGCATTTTCAATCGGCACCAGAAACTTGTCCAGCTCATCCACACTTATTCCAACAAGCTCCGCTTCCTGCTTTCTAGTCTCAAGCCTGCTTGCCATCTTGTCCAGACTAACTAAGCCGGAAAACTTCGCAACTCTGGTTAACAGCTTATTGTCGATTTTGGCCAGTCCAGCCATTTTGAAAATCTTTTGAAGCAAATCGCCGTAGACTGCGTGGAAACCGCTTGGCGCACCTTGAGAAAGCCAAGCATAACGATCTATACCATAGCCTGGGTCAACTGTCCGAATTTGCAACTTAACAAACTCGTTGTTTACCACCTTATACTGCATGAAAACCAGTGTAGCAACCTCTAATCCTCGAATGATCGACTCGACACATGGACCCGCGTTTCCACCGCCAGACCAGATTCCTTCCTTGTAAACAACTTCATCAGACTTTACACCCAGATCCTCGGTAACCCAAGCATGATGGTACCTCACCGTCTGGTCTTTCCAATAAACCTCCTTGTCCGGATAGTTAAACGCGTGCGCACCGCCCATCTCAAAAATTGTAAAGTGCCTGCCAAACGTTGGACCCGTATTGGCTATGTCCACGAGACGAATGCATGGTTGCGAGATTACAAGCGGATTCGCAGGCGGAGGCACAATCCCATCAGTCACGTAGGGTTGAAAATCAATTATGCTCGCATGCGTCAAGTAAATGTCATCCCTCCACCTGGCCACAACCGGATAGGGCTTTATGCGAGTATGCCCATGCTTTTCAAAAAATGACAGAAAAGCCTCCCTCATCTCCCGCAAACTGTAGCTTTTCTTTGTAGGCGGATCATTTATGAAAGTATAAGATGCACAACCTTCAGAAGTTGCCTCCCCACAGGTTTCCTGATCAGGAATCTGCGTCCAGAAATATCCACCACACCTAGGACATAGCTTCCTAACGTAGCCCGACTCTTTGAAAAATGGAAGACTATACTCTTCCGCTGGAAATTTCTCCAATTTCTAAACGCTCCGATAATTCAATGCAATTTCGAGTTTTCAATGGATTAACGAGCCACAAACATTTAAACTATTTCGTTAAACTCCTGACGGCACACTTCTACTCGACATCCGATTGCCTCGGTTTGAGCCTAGCAGTGTTTTGGAAGCCAAAATTTTCAATGCGTCCAGATCTTAGGACAAGCTGTACTAAATGATAGGTTAATAAGAAATCGTGGAGTTAACTCTAGGTTGGTTGCCTAGAAAATGTTGTGCAGAAAATCCGCATCAATTTTGACATTAATCTTAGTAGCAGTTGCTGTTGTCGCTGGCATCATAGGATACATTGCGCTGAATTCCTTTGCAACGGAGGAAGTTTCAATCAAAGACATCAACTCAAATCCACAGTCTTTCAACAATACACGCGTGCGGGTAAATGGGTACTTGGTGAATACAAGTTGCTGCATGTTTGGTCCGAAGTATGTCTTAAAAGATAACCGCTCAGAGATTGCTCTAGGCGAGAAGGGTGGACCACTCGGCATTGACCTTGCAAGGTATGTCAGCTTCATTTTTGACGGTGAAAACTACACGCAGATAAGGGACATCGTAATGTCAATTGTAGGACATGTACACTACATAGGTTTTGTAACGGACGTACCATCATGCTACATAGAAGTTGAAAATGCAGAAATCAAGGCAGCCCGCTCCGATCTGGCAGCACTAGAAAAACAGCAGATAAAAGTTGAGGTTGAAAAGACCACCTATTCGGTCGGAGAGACTGTCCGATTTAAGGTTTTCAACAAGAACCTCGACCATGAACCGATACACGCAGGTGTAACCAACGTTGCATTTTGCACATCAAATTCAAAAGGTGAATCCGTTTCTGAGGTAGGCAGGGACATCACTTGGATCTCGAATTTCACGGTAAGCCCGGGTGAAGAAATCGAACTGCTCAGCGTGTTACCGCCGTGGAATCAAATCGACAACAAGAACGTGCAAGTGCCACCTGACGTTTACACCATCAAAATCGAAATGGACGCTGTAGGAGGCAGGGCGACTTTATGGCTGAAAATCGCAATCACAACTTTAGACAGCTCATGATCGATGCCTGATTTTAAATCTACTGTCGTCTGCTATCCGAGTTTCAGTCCAAGCAGAAAGCCGACAACGAAGCTTCCTGCAAATGGCAGAAGAGATATCACTCCGACAAGCCAGTTAAATGCTGAGCCAGCCGAGCCGACCAGACGGCTCAAAGCGTCCCAAAGGGCGCTGTAGTTTATGTTTAGTATGCTTTGTGTGCCTAAGTAGATAAGTGCCAGTATGAAAAGGCCTATCAAAACGAGTATGAGCTTGCTCAGCTTCTTAAGCGCATATCCGACCACGAAGCCGCCTATTCCGCCGACACCTAACTGAAAAACAACCGGGGAAATGACTTCGCTCATCCAACTCTTCTCCTCACTTGTGCTATCGTAAGCTTGATTTAAATGCATTTTGTTCATAGGATACGAAGTAATAGGCAAGGAGGAGGTGAAAAGCCACGGATGGGATACTGGATCTTTATTTGCTGAATCTTCTGCTTACTTTAGGCATGTTCACTGTTTTGGTTTTCCGCGCATGGCTTGAATTGAAGAATTACCGGTTAATGTGGAAGGAACTGGAATGGCAGCAAACCTACAAAACAATGGGACGCATACTTAAAGCTGAAAGGGACCTCTTTTCAAAAATGGAAGGCGGCGACGAACTGTATCAGTTGCTGCTGGAAATTTTCAAGGTCAACGAAAGACAAGCCTAGGGAAAATGCCAACCTTCAATCAACTCTTCAACCCTTCCGTGACTTTTCTCCATCCCATAACGGATAGAAGGCTTAGTCAGATGACGCTGAGACCTCGTTGAAGTTATGTAGAGCCCTCTTCTGATCTCCCGCTTCATTCTAGCCTCAACCTTTTTGAAACCAGCGGCTCTAAAGCCGCACTTCTCACACCTAAAACCTTGGCCCTTCCCCATAGATTTCAACCGTTTGCCGCACTTAGGACAGACTGGATTGTGATAGACAATTTTCGGTGCAAGCCTCAACACCCGAATTTTCTCAAGATTCACCGTTAACGGCTTATCCTTTGAAGGAGCACGGACAGCACCATAAACTTCCACACAATCTCCAACTATCAGCTTCCTCGCAACACGCTGAAGAATGCCAGTCGGTTCATAAGCGGCACAGTCCACCGATGCACTTTCATCCTTAATGGAAAAAATAACGTGCCTCCTCGGAATAATCCTCGGATCTGCTGACACTGTTCCTCTGACAACAACAGAACTGTACGGTTTTATCTGGCTTAGCCTTGCAACCCGTCTGAGATGTGCGTCGGTTCCTTGATTTGTACGGAAAATGACCCATCTCTCAATGGGCTCAAGCGGCCTAACAATCTGGAATGCTTTCTTCAAAATTTCCGGAGATTCACCCCGTATGCCGAAAAGAATAGGATCGGGCCCTCGAGGCGTGATTATAACCCTGTCTCTTTCCAAGTCAACATTGTTAAACGTGTGAGGCGTCGTGGCCTTGTCCATTTCAAAGATTGAAGCTTCTTCGACTTTCCGCTTCAAGCCGCAATTCTCCGGCGCACGGTAGGCAAGAATTTCGTACGTATGATCTGACTGAAGCGTTTCGCCGATCGCTGCCAAACCGCCAATGATGCCTCTGCCATTCTTAAAACCGACCGCTTCACCCTTAAACTTGGTCAAAAGTTTCAAAGCATCTTTAAGGTTCACAACTCCCGTTATGGTTTTTCTAGCAAAGATCTTGACTTCGCTCGGAATTCTCGAGCTTGCAAGAAAGACCACGCCTGGATCTGTGCCTCTGAATCCTAAATCAGAGTTCTCCTCCACTGTACATGCAACTGTCTCTTTGATTCTTTCTTCAGCATCCTCACTGTACCGTATCCTTAGGCAAAGCGCACCGTTTCCTCTGGTTTTCCATGGCACGTTGGGATTTAGCCTAATCAAGTTTGGATAGTCTATGAAACTTGCGCCTAGTTTCTGAAGCTTTTCGACAAGGAGAGCAGCAACGTATGTGGTGCATCCTTTACTTGTTGAATCTGTGTCATCAAGTCCGATGTGCATTGTTTTCATAATCATCTATAACAGCCATTCTGTTTGAAATTAGGAATTGAAGTGAAACATAAAACAGAGCACTTCTGGCTTGAACAAAAAAGGGGGAATGCTTATTTTGCACCTTCTTCTACAACGATCATGGTCAGCGTTGACCTAACCTTGTCGAGCCTTCTGACCTTCCACGTTACAATCTCCTTAAGCTTATCCATCGTGTCTGCCTTCACCCTTGCAATTATGTCATAGACCCCATACACAGCGTGGGCTTCCTCTACTCCCTCCACCTTCTTCAGGTCTTTCAGCACGTCTGATTCTGAACCGATCTCCGTGTTTATTAAAACGAAAGCTGTCGGCATTCAAATCTCCACACCTAATCTTTGCCTTTATGCATTAAAATATTTTGCTACACTTCGAGGCTAACCGCTCGTACAGCTTGCATTTTTCAGGTTCTCCTTCTGAATAAGCTTTTAAGCCATTCTTTCGGTTTTTCATTCACCATTTCATGTCCAAGGTACATTCTGCCGATTTCAAGCTTGAGGAGATGTTGGACGGAAGCCCGCCAGTCTTCAACGTTTGAGCCCCACTCTTTCTGGAAAGGCCCATTTATGTCACCTGCGAACAACATCTGCACTTCATCTATCTTTCCGTACACGCCCATGCTGCCAGGCGTGTGACCTGGCAAATGGACGGTGGCTAATTCAAAGCTGCCGGCACTTATCAGCAGGCGGTCTCCAAATCCAAGAAGTTTCATCGCATTGGTGTCAGAAGTGTAGACGCGAACGTTAACCTCGCATGGTTCAAACTCGCCTGCGTACAAGCTGGCCCCAGTCAATTTCACGTCACCTTTTTCAACTGCAGGAGCGTCTAGCTCGTGAATGATAATTTCCACGTACCCCAGCCGCTTGTTCAGCTGAAAGTTTCCACCAGCGTGGCAATAATGGCAGTGAGTATTAACGACAGCAGAGACTTGGCCCAGATCAAAGCCTGCCTCTTCGATGTTTTTCAAAATTTTGCCTGTTTCTAGACCAGTTCCTGAATCAACAAGAACGCATTCCTTGGGTCTGCCATCGATTAAATAAACGTTGCAGTCGAATACGTGTGAGAGCGTTTTACCTCCAACTAGGTAAACGTGATTTGACAACCGTATGAAGGGCATAAGCAGCCACCGTGATGCCCATTAGCTGCACCTTTGTTTAAAAGCCTAATCGGAGTTACATGAAAAGCTCTGAACAGGCAGCGGTTAGAGTAAAAACAAAACTTTACTCTTTCGACGACATGGATATGCTTATCTTCTGTTTCAAAGAATTAAGCTATTGGTCTTTAGTCATGTTGAAAGATTTTGTGACAAGCCGCGACATGCATGCACTAGAGGTGAACGCGGAATATTTTGGCGTTTCCAGACTCCTTTTGATGGAAAACGCTGGGCACAATGTAGCCTTGGAGGTCGCTTCGCGGTTTAAACCTAGGAAATCGGTTCTGGTTTTCTGTGGCCTGGGGGGAAACGGCGGCGACGGATTTGTAGCCGCCAGACATCTGTCTTCTATGGGCTTTAAAGTCAAAGTCATACTCGCCGGAAAAGCCAAAGAAATATCCGACAAAGCTGCATTAGAAAACTGGCAAGCTTTACAGTTCCTAGGCGAAACTATCCATATTCATGAGGTTTACGATAGCACACTCTTACCGGAAGTAACTGCAGACATAGTGATTGATGCGCTATTGGGAACTGGCACAAAAGGAGACGTAAGACCACCTATCCTGCAACTGGTTAAGAAAATTAACACCATAAACGCCTTTCGAGTTGCGGTTGACGTGCCAACAGGAATCGACGCTGACACCGGAAAAGTCCTACGCGACGCGGTCAAAGCCGATGTGACCATAACTTTTCACAAAACGAAGAAGGGACTTGAAAAAGCAAAGAAGTACACAGGCAAACTGCTTGTAGAAAGCATCGGGCTTCCTGAAGAATTCGAAAAATTCGCAGGCCCAGGCGACGTCTCGCTCGTCACTAAGCCACGCCCATCGGAAGCACATAAAGGAGATTTTGGACGCTTGCTGGTTATCGGCGGAAGCGAAACCTTTTCCGGCGCGCCAACTTTGGTCGCACAAGCTGCTTTACGCACAGGTGTTGACCTAGCTTATCTTGCTGCTCCAGAGAAGACCGCTTATGCCATCTCCTCCCTGTCGCCGGATCTGATTACAATAAAACTTGAAGGCACACATCTGAACCCAGGCAACTTACCAGTATTGAAACCTTACATAGAAGTGTCTAATGCCATTGTTTTGGGCCCTGGTCTCGGATTGCATCCGGAAACCAGAAAAGCTGTCAAAGCGATGGTTGAAACCATTGAGAAAGCTCGAAAACCTTTGCTTTTGGACGCAGACGGCCTGAAAGCTTTCGCAGAGTTCAAAAGAAGACTAAACATACCTCTGGTGTTAACTCCTCACGCTGGGGAATATGCTATACTGACTGGTAGAAAGCCGCCCGAGGCCTCAGAGGAAAAAACTCTAGAAGTGAAAAGAACAGCTGCAGAGTTAAACGCAGTGATCTTGCTTAAGGGACCCGTCGACGTAATCTCTAATGGGAAACGTTCAAAACTCAACTTCACAGGAAATCCAGGAATGACGGTCGGCGGAACAGGAGACGTACTATCCGGAATTACTGGAGCTTTCCTCGCTCAGCAGACAGATCCCTTTGAAGCCGCTGTCGCCGGAGCCTTTGTCAATGGTGCTGCTGGAGACTTTGTTTTCGAAGAGAAGGGCCCGCACATGGTTGCCTCAGACCTGATCAACTGGATTCCGCACGTTCTGAATGATCCAATGAGCCACCTGAGGGTGCGCAAAACAGGTGCAAAAACAAGTTAGAATCACAGTTTACAATGCCAAGCAATGTGACCCTAAGAAGTGCACAGCCTTAAAGCTTAAACACCATGGACTGGCTCGCGAGGTGGTGCAAACAAGGTTCCTGCCGAAAAGAGCCATCATGCTTAACCCTTTCTCTGAAATCGCTTTCTCTCCAGCAGACAGAGAACGCATCGAAAAATTCGGACTCGTAGGCTTGGATTGCAGCTGGGAACACGCTGAAAAAGTCTTACTAAAACAAACGAGGGGAACATCCCGCTGCCTGCCGGTTTTAGTTGCGGGCAACCCAGTCAATTTCGGCAAGCTAACCAAACTTACGACTGTGGAAGCTTTGGCCGCAGCTCTATACATTGCGGGATTCAAACAGCAAGCCTCTGAACTGCTTTCCATCTTCAAATGGGGACACACATTTCTAGAGCTAAACCATGAAAGATTGGAAACCTATGCAAACGCCAGAGACAGCACGGAAATAGTAAAACTGCAAAAAGACTTTATGACGAATTTGGAAAAGCAATGAAATGCTTCAATGGCTTGTACGCAAAGATGAGAAAGGAAAATGAGTAATCTAGAATTCAGTGTTGGTAAAGCGAAAATCTGTCTTGTTCAAGGAGACATAACCGACATGGATACAGATGCTATAGTAAACGCGGCTAACTCGACTTTGATGGGAGGCGGAGGCGTTGACGGAGCAATACACCGAAGAGGCGGACCGCAAATACTTAAGGAATGCAAACGCCTAAGATCCGCAGAATGGCCAGACGGACTTCCAACTGGAAAAGCCGTAATAACCACAGGAGGCAACCTAAAAGCCAGATACGTCATCCACACCGTTGGACCAGTCTGGCAGGAAGGCACTCACAGAGAACCGGAATTATTAGCAGAAGCCTATTACAACTGTCTGAAACTAGCAGTTTCCAAAGGACTAGAAACCATTGCGTTCCCATCATTAAGCACAGGCGCATACGGATACCCTATAGAGAAAGCGAGCCGAATAGCCCTAACAACAGCAAGACAGTTCCTGACTGAAGAGGACAAATTGGACAAGATAGCTTTCGTACTATTTACTCGCCATGACTTGGAAATCTACAATGAGACAGCAAAGGCAATACTACCATCAAATATCTAATAGTCCAGACTATTGCATCTGGCAAAGTACTGAATATACCAATAGGCAAAACATAGCTAGAGGCTAGATCCACCTGCATCTAGAGTGTGATCCGCGTGCCCGTCTCTCCGCGCAATGCACGTTCGATGTTCTCCGGGTTAGTGATCAACGCTTCTTTTCCCCCGTTTTCAAGATAGCTGATTATGGCTTGGATTTTTGGGCCCATGCTGCCTGGCGGAAAGTGTCCTTCTTTATAATATTTCTTAGCTTCGGCCAAGGTCATTCTATCTAAAAGTTTCTGGTCTGGCTTGCCAAAGTTTAGGGCTACTTTCTCCACCGCTGTGGATATGAGAAACAGATCAACTTTCAAGCCGATGGCTAGGAGAGCTGAGGCGTAGTCCTTGTCGATAACCGCTTCTACACCTTTCAATTTTCCCCGCTCTTCAATGACCGGGATTCCTCCACCACCTGCGGCGATGACTACAATTCCTCGGCGGATGAGAGTTCTGATGACATCTTGTTCAATGATGTGCACGGGCATGGGGGACGGTACGACTCGGCGCCAGCCGCGTCCTGAATCCTCAATTATTTTCCAGTCTCGCTCATCCCGGTACTTTATTGCCTTCGCTTTTTTGTAAAATGGCCCGATAGGCTTAGTGGGGTTCTTGAAGGCGGGATCATTCTTTTTCACCAGCACCTGCGTTACGACTGTGGCAACTTGCCTTCGGATTGCCCGTTTCTTGAACTCGTTGTGCAAGGATTGCTGGATCATATAACCAAGACTTCCTTGAGTGTCGGCTCCGCAAGAATCAAGCGGCAAAGTGTGCACAGCACTGCTGGCTAATTCAGAACGTAGAAGAATGAAACCCACTTGAGGCCCATTGCCATGGGTTATGACGACCCTCCAACCCTGTTCTATCATGCTGGCGATGTGAGCGCAAGTCTCCCTAGTAGCGTCAAACTGATCAGGCACTGTCTGATGGTCCTTATCTTTGATCAGAGAATTGCCACCGATGGCTACAACTGCCTTTTTTGCCATCCGCTTCTCCCTCAATAAATCGACTATAGCCTATAGTAAAATTGCATTGTCCTATAAATATGAAGCGAACTTTCCGCCCGTGGTCCAATGTCCGATCAACATCATTTTCTTCAGATCTTACAAGACAATCAAATCTCTGAACCGTCATAAGCATCAGCATCTAGAGGTCGGACACAATTAGGAAGGGTTGGCGTGTTGGTCATAACGCACGCACCTCGATTTGTGGAAAATCCGTTTGAGGTGTCACACGATCTTTGCCTCTTGTTACTTCTGCAGATTATGAAGAGCGCGTCACGCTTGGGGCTATCAACTATAAAGGTCGTTCGACCTGTCAAAGTTGACTGCCCCCCTCTATTTTTTTCACCCTGCGAAGAATGTGTGCCAATAAGCGTGTTATTTCAAAGTTTTGTTACACTTTTCCATTAAAATTCTCCATGCTGTTCCATATTCTCAACAAGCACGCGTGGTTTCCCGAAAGAAGCCGACTATTCTCTGTGAGAATTGTAATCGCGTATGCGGACTAAACCAGCTGGTCGGTCGTTGAAGATTGAAGAATTCTTTTCCGAACTCTTAACAGATAGTAGATCTGCAGAATGGAAATCGCTAGCCAGACGATCAGGAAGAGGGACGAGATTAATCTGATTTCTAAACTCTGAACAAATAGATTTATCAGCAAGAGAGTTACGAAGAGAGCACCAGTAGTTATCTGAAGTATTCTCAACGTTAGCAGTTTTCTTCTTGAATTTCCAACTGTCCATCTTGCAGATCTTTGCTCCTCTATCTGTCTTAGTCGTTCCTCTGAAAGATAGTACTTGCCGTTTACCTCAACAAAAATCCCTAAACGACCTAGACGTCTCTTCATCGCCTCTTCGAATCTTGGCGGAAGACCCAGCTCGTCAATTGTCATTGCTTTATCCGGGTTAATGGCTCCTTTCTGACGGAATTTCTCAATGACTTCAAGAAGCCTTCTCCTGATCTTGTCACGCCGCTTGAACATGCTAACCCAACAGTGAGAACTAGGGTGTCATTTCTCTTCAGTGACTTCTTCTAAACCTCTCAAGATCCTAGCTGCAAACTCCCGCATCATATCTGCCTTAACCATTGCGATGCCCCGCTTATTCTTACCTGCGATGACAAGCAGAAGATCACCCGGTTTTATTTTGAAGTCTTTTCGAGCTTTGGAGGGAATTACTACCTGCCCTCTCTCGCCAACCTTCACGGTCCCATAAATATATGAGTCTTGCTCACCTTCATTCATGTAGACCCACTTTTCCTACAATTCACACAAATATGAAATACTATTTACGCCTTTCGCTACCGCGCCTGCCAGAAGAAGGCGATCCTTGCCTGAAAAATGTCTAGGCATGCCAACGAGTGGAGACAGGCTTCGGACATGTAACCGAAATGAATGGCCAAAATCTCCGGAAAGTGCAAGCAAAAATGTGTGTGCTATTCCTAAAGGCTGGCGTGTTGGTTGTAATACCTTCAACGCTGGAGACATCTCCCGCAAACACGAAGCAACATTGATATACCATATACAACAAAGGGAGAGTGAAAGAAAAATGAAGATGTCTGTTGAAGAATATCTCGAAGACATTAAGCAACGCAAGAGCAAACAGACATACACAGAATACAAACACGGCATTGAACGGTTTTCTGATTGGTTCGGAAAGTCTCCTAATGAAATCCTAGCAATGAGGAAGGAAGACCTTCAAAGCAGAACCAGAACATAGACTCTTTGTAGCTGGTTACTATGCAAGTCTGGAAATGGATAATGAGATATGGGAATTCTATGAACCTTTGACAGCCTGGAAATTATCTCTAGGAAAACCAGAAGAAGAGAAAGAAGAACTCTACTGTCGCCTATGTGGAAAGTCCATTTCTGAAGAAGAACATGAACAATTTCAAGGCTATCATAGGAAATGCTTCTATCTTGAAGAGATCCAAGACGGAGACGACATGTAAATCCTATCACATTTCTAGAGGGAAGAGTCCCTTTTCTGGAAATTGAAAAATCTTTGAAACAAATCGGGAGATAGATTCTGAATTCACAAAGTTCTAGTCATCAAGAGGTGATAAAGGAAATCTGGAATCTCCAAAAGAAGGAAAGTAGCGAAGGAAGTGAGATGAAAGTCTCAATTTGCCAACCCTAGCAATTATGCTAGGAGAGCACAGTAGTCCTTAGGACTCCTGAAAAGAGTTCTAAGAGCATTCCTGAACAAAACCATGTCTCTCCTCTAAGGTTTGATCGATCGATCGATGAACTACTAGAAGTTGTTAAATGTAAGAAATCGGAAAGGTTATAGCAGAACCTAGAGAATTGTCAGAATTGTGAGGGAAATGAGTTCAAGAAGAGAGGTATTGATTGAAGAATACTGCAATCTGAACAAAACGATAGAAAATAGAGGTTCAAGTGCTTTGCTTCTAGATTCTATTATGATCCCGAGTTCTTTGTTGCTCGTTTCTTTCGCAATTGCCAATAGACTGAGTCTAGGCACAAGTCTTGTCTACAATTTGCCAGTTGCTGGCTTTGTACCTCTTCTAACATTATCGCTGATCATAATTCCTTACTTCTTCCATTATTCTTCAAACAAGCTTGATGCTGTTTGTTTTGACCGCATACAAGAAATAGAAGATGAATTAGAAATGGAAGGTGGAAATCTCTACGTGCTTGAGATGGTAAAAGATACTTTGTGGTACAAAGTAAGAAAGAACATGTGGCATGTTGTTTTTTGGTTTCTAATCGTGGCGTATGTTTTCATTTCAATATGGCTTTTCAGAGAAACTTGAATGATCAATTAATATCAATGCCTAATTTTTGGTTTTCTCCTTACATAATATTGACTGGACTTGTAATATTCCATTATTTCGCATTCATTTCCCGTCAAGGATTCCATTAGCTCTTTAGCCTTCTGAGCCTCTTGATAAGTGCAGAGGGGCATAACATTTACCTTGTTTTGTGTCGTGAAGATTTTTGATAATCTATGTTCCACTTATCGATTCCAGCTTGTTTGAAGCATTTAAGGTCTTCTCGGTTTAATCCCACGCTCAAAAGCTCATGCTCCGTGCATGTTCCCTCTATTAATTGATAGGCTGCAGCCGTATCACGAGTATAACTATATTTCTCTTCCTTACATTTGTCGCATATATTCCAAAATGAATTCGGAAAATGCAGAATAGAAGATACCTTTAGCCTGTTATCGAGGTCTGCATCAGTTTTGAACACTTTCCGACATTGATAACATTCTAGTTCTATCATTCTGGGTCTACGTCTTTCATGTGTAAAATACGTCACTTACTCACCGTCTCTTATGATAATGAGAGCAAACATAAAAAGCCTTGGAAGAACGCAAGAAGAGGTGAAAATTTGAGAGAACAACATATCCGCATCCATCAATGAGAGAACTTAAAACAACCATTGGAGAAAGAAATATAAGGTATCCTTTTTCACATCTTAACTGAGGATTTCTCACAGAACCAGAAGTTCAGATAATTGAGAATGTAAGAGGACGGTTCAGTGAAAAGTCAACGCGAGCCTGAGAAAGTGAAGCAAGGGTTTCTCTGCGTTTGTAGAGATTACACCCGAGAAGAATGCTTTAAGCGAATGCTATTTGGCTCAACGTTAGAATATGAAGAGAAAGTTCTTAAAATCAGAGAGGAAGACATTGGTTTTCTGTATGATTTGAGTAATGACATTCTACATGGTATTTTCAAGGCGTCCAGTGATGGAGATTTGAACATAGAACCCCGAGCTTGGAAAGGCAATTTTCCTGCTCAAGTTAGAGTCAACTGGATGGAAAAACTTGAACCCCGAAGCGAAGCAAAATCGCTTTTCAGGAAGCTCGGCATACAATGGGGGAATCTTTTACTCACTCGTGAAGAAGTGACTAAATTAATAAATGCACTTGAAGGCGTGCCCGAGATTGAAGAGGGTTTTAGAGAAAAATACCCCAACGATTATAGAACGCAAGATGGACATTACGTGAGGACTAAAAGCGAAACGATCTTAGATGATTGGTTGTACAATCATCTAATTGTGCACGCATATGAGAGAAAAGTTCCAATTGTAGAGGACATGTATTCTGATTTCTATATTCCTCAAGGAAAATGTTACGTTGAATACTGGGGCATAGAAGATGAAGAATATTTAGAAAGAAAAAACAAGAAAAAAGTATTGTACTCGAAATATAGGTTGAATCTCGTAGAATTGGCTAGAAAGGACATCGAAAACATTGATGATATCCTCCCAAGAAAATTGATAAAGTTTGGGGTCAAAATCGTTTAATATCTCAACCTGAATATTTTCTTTTCCATTAGCAGAGATGTAGGTTAACTCCGTGTATCTCAAAGTTCTAAACAGAAAAGAATGACTCCCCAAAACCTCAGATGAAACAAAGTCTGATAGTAGTAGAGAACCAATAGTCATAAATGGTCAAGATTTTTAAACCTTTTTGTGATGCCCGAGTAGGTGACTCTATACATCTTGTTGGTCTTAGGCCTGTAGCGTATTCTATTCGATTTGCTAAGATTCATCACAGATAGATAGTGAGATAGCACAAGCCATGTAAAAGACCATAGTTGATTATCCTACTCGAGTAATCTAACCGAACAGTCAAGAAGGAAAAAGACCGAGCAAAGAAAGCACAGTACTAACACCCGCATCATAAAGAAAGCACAGTATCAATCTGAACACAGTTGTCCAAGAACAGAGAGACTTGAAGAGAGGCACTATGTACTATATTACTGTTTGAGTGTGTCTTTCTAAAGCTAAATAAAGCGCAGAGTATATTGAAACGGGATTTAGATGAGACTACTCTTTGGGGATTTGACAAGGAAACTCACTAAGGAAAGGCTTCAGAAATTCGAAGATTGGATTGAAAATGCGAACAAGGCAGATAACACGAAATCATTGGATGCAAGAACAAATCAGTATGACAAAGCTGAGGAGCTGATTACCTTCTATACATTTGCACCAATCGAGTTAAGAAAAGACAAGGCGAATGTGATCCAAGAAGTATTAAAACTGGCAAACATACGTGTGCAGTTGGAAGGAGAAATCAGCCTTGATTTTGAAAAACAGTTTGAGCCTTCGAAAGACTATTTGAAATGGTTAGAAAATGAGGTTGCAAAGCACCCAGTAAAGTACATCAGAAAACAAGGACTGGAGCATATACGAAATGGTAAGTCGTTGGAGACAAAGTCTCATATTGACGCTGTTTTGAAATCACGTAATTTCCTAGTTTTCATAGAAACGAAGTTCACTTCTGACATTTCTGCTCAAACAAAATTCAATGTCAACAGAAATCAGTTAGCACGGATTATTGATGTTGCATCCAAGAAGCCGAGAAAAAAGGCAAGAAGCTTGTCATATTAGTGTGTTCTCCGTCAGTATTCTATCAGAAAAGAAGCAGATTCTTCTACTACAAAATTCAGGAATACTCTGACTTCCAGAAGATTAAGGAGGACATAGGTTGGAGAGACATCGAGAAGATCAAGCAATATGTATTTGCGGTAAACTGGCTTCCTCTAGAAAAAGTGATCGATGTCATATACAGAGACTTAGACTCCCCAGACCTAGATGAAGCGATGAGCTTTTTCAAAGAGAGAGACTTGATATGAGCATTCATGCGAACAACAGATAAAAAAAGTCCTAAGCTATGAACACGGGGAAAATTACGATTAGGCTTGCACCTATTCCTAGTTTTGCTAAAGATGAATATCATCCCGATCAGATTGAGTACTATGCAAAAATTACTGGGCTAGTGCATAAGGCTTTGAATCTAGATTCAGTTCGTGATTTCTTGAATGAACTCATCGAGATTCTTGGCATTAGCGAAGATGTTGAAGGAAGGATTACGCGGTTACCATCTTACAAGAGCAAGATATTGGGAATCGATAAAAAAGGGAAAATTCTTGACGAACAATTATATGGGCGTTCATGGAAGAAAAAGCCTTTAGTGGATATTTTTCCTAACAGACTGTTCCCTGATAAGCTGTCCAAACCATCTTGGAGTATTGGATTAAGAGGATTAATACTCAACAGTTCTATTCGAGCCATAATTCATGAACTCCTTCATAAGTCAGGTTTAAATGATGAAAAGGAAGTTCGTGAGTTAACAGAACACTATTACAAAGATTTCAGGCGTAAGTACATTCAGATGTTTACTGTTGAATTGAAATCATTGCTGAAAGAGTGGAAAAAGTTCGAGAAACAGCATAGAGCTTAATTCCAGAGTCTTTAAATTCCTCTTTGACGAACATATTCTTGGTATATCAACGCTTATGAGTGATTGCTCCCGCGAACCCCCCTTTTCTGCCCTAGGACAGACTCCAGCTTACATGCTTTCTATGATGGCAAGCACGCGCAGATAGAACCAGGTGTACTATCAGATTAGGAATAGAATCGGGTCTAATTCTGAAAAACGGTTTAATAATTCACGGTTCTTCATGAACAGTTGGAGGTCGTTGGAAAACAAGTCCGCAAAAATAATGGAGGTGATACGTTTGGCTTCGAAAAAGGATTTGGCGATTGCTGTTTTGATCACGTTCTGCTTTACAGCTACGTTGTTTATGATAACTCCGTCTAGCAGTCAATCAAGCAGGCACGAGTATGATCCGTGGTTAGACATAAACGATGACGGGAAAATTGACATTGTTGATATTGGCGAAATAGCATTGGCATTTGGCACATCGGGAACGCCGATTAACAAGACCGGTCTGCTTTTGGGAGCGAATGCCATCGCTGATCTTCCTGATCTTTATGCGCGCGCATATGCCAAGAGGTTTCACTTTTGAGTTGCGGACAATCCGATGGCATTTCTCTGCTGTAAAGCGGTTTGGAATAGACTAAAAATTGGAAACGATTGTACGGGAAAGACCGTTTCCAGACTGTAATTTATGCCAAAATCCCCCATTTTTTCCACGATTCTGCATAGCGCGCGCTATGCAGAGAATTCTTTAAGAGCCTTAGAGCCAGCGATTTAACAGACGGAAGGTGTACAAGTACGTCTGATTTCGATTCAAAGATTAGTAGTAAATTGAGTGAGCTTACACCGTCTGAAAGGAGAATTATCAGTGAGGTCTGGGAGCACAAAACAGAATTCATTCAATGGCCCGCTAAGGCAATACTACTCTGGCCAAAATGTGTTCGAATTCCTAAAGGGTTCCACAAATACCCCGAAGAGATAAATAAGGAATTAAAATCCAAAGGAATTAAAATCGACCCACGAACAAACGGACCTGCGATAATGTCCTTCCTGCTGGCTGGCGGACAAAGACCAATTCGTTCAAACAATCAGGGCTGGATGATTGACCACATATATGATGGAAAATTCCCATGGACAACCGATGGAGAAACGATGCACGCAGTAAAGGACGGAAACCATTTCACGCAATCTGCCGGTCTTGTGGCAATTCACCCAATAGCTGAAGCACTTCGAGACGAATACTTCTATTTTTCCTGGCTAATCAGATACGAATCCTTCTTAAGGTTCAATTATGACCCAGACATGGTTTTCTGCAATAAAATCGACGAATTAGGGTTCAAAATCTCTTGAAGGCGTGGGACTGCGAACTCAAGTTGACGAGTGAAGCATAATTCCCACCACTGCTCCGCCGTCCAGAATGAACCCAATGCTCACGAATAGTTATTTATCTGATTTGTTTTCCTCGTCACCTCCCCCGCTAGAGCCCTACTTACTCGCCCGAAAATAGATTACTATAGTACATCGACGAAACCTCTGCTCTGGTTCAGACAAATGACGGAGGATACGCGCTGGTTGCACGGGATAGAGCGCGCTAATAGCGCAGTGCGCTCTGGAACTGACAGTTTTGCAAAAAGGTATTTAGATTGAACTCTGCATATTCAGTGGCGGTGTCAGTGCACGTCAATTAAATGGAGAATTGGGGAAGCATTCACGCGCTCTAGAACGTTCGGATGCTCTGGAGGTTACGACAAATGAGTGGAATAGAAGTTTCGAAAAGGGAAAAAGGAAGCTTTCTTGAAGATACTGTGGCCAATTACTTCAGGCACTTGAGTTTTGAGGTCGAACTTCGTGCTAAGTTAAGAGATAAATATGATGTGGCTCACGAAATCGATGTTCTAGCTCAAAAGACTGAAGCTTTTGGGACAATCAGAATAGCCGTCGAGTGTAAGTATGTGATGTCACCAATAGACATCAAAGAAGTCAGGAATTTTCACGACAAACTAATGGCTCTGAACATTACCAAGGGCCTTTTCATATCGACTGCTGGTTTTACTACCGAAGCCGCCGCGCATGCGAAATCATTGGGCATGGAATTATGGGACTTGAAGACTCTTCAAGAGAAAATGGCTGAATTCAGTGCCCCTGAAGAAGAAACAATACGTGATGCCTTGCCCATCAACCCTAACTATCGCGATTTTCTTTACCCTGAAAACATAAAGAACAGAATTCTATTTTCTTCAAACATTAGACTATCGTATTCGCCTTTCTATTTTGCCACCTATCATTGCGTTTCACAACATAAAGTGGTAGGTAATGATGTGCTCTTGGAGAGCAAGGGGCATGTGGTTCTAGATGCTGTTGCTGGTGGCATAGTTAGTTCTCAATGCGTGTCAGCGAGTAAGCCAGCAATTGCCGAATCAATAGCCTATAATGATTGTTTGTCGTTGAAGCCACAAACAATAACAAAGAGCAAAACGTCAGAATCAATTGAGAGTGTAGTGCATCCAAAAGTAGACCTTGTGCAGGCCAAGAAACTCATAACGGTGGGACTGATAACAGCGCTGACGACAAACTATGAGTATCAAGTGGTCACAACCCGACATAGATGGAAAAGATACAAAACCCTTCAACCTAAGAAAAAAGACATAGAAATCGAAAAGATATGGCTTATAAGAATCCCCTTGTGTTTTGTCACCTTGAAATTCAAGGACAGACAATACAACAGAATTCTTCAAGCCGCCACTAACAGACTAATCTATGATGAGACAACAATGTGCGGTTTCGGACAACAAACTTGTCGACATCCTTCATCAATGTTATGTGAAAATTGCGGCATGGTGGTCTGCGATGAGCATGTGAAGAGATGCATCGCGTGTGGCAAACCCGTCTGCAATGTTTGCGCAGTCGGCAAAGGCTTTGTTTCTAGAAAGTATTATTGCCCAGAGCACAAACCAGAATAGAGCGCGCGGAGTCCGAATTCAGCGACGTCAAGTCTTTTGGAGAACGCGAATAGTCGCCGATGGGCAGGTATTATCATGGTGGGGTCGCTGGGATTTGAATCCTGCTCCAAGTGGAGATATCTCTCGCGCAATCCCCTCTTTTTCTATCTTGTTGTAAAACAAACATAGGAGTGTGCCAAGTCATCAAAGCACGAGTCAGGTCTGATGTGCGCTTCTCATAGGCATAGTCTAATCAAATAGGCTAAAGATGCCCAGCCTGAAATGAAACGAAAAGAAATCTTCGGGTCCGCACCGCAGTACACACTAATTTAATATTGAAATGAAAGAATTAGATATTGGTAAATCAGACATTGATTTGAGGAAGTGGGAACGTCATGCGAAGAAAATCGTTCGATATTGAAAAAACTGTAATGGAATTGATCATGAGCGATGATTTGGCGAAAAAGAAGCAATTAGCCAAACAGATCTTCGATGCCGCCTACGCGGAAGGGGTTCATTCGTCAAGCATCCATGAATTTTACATGGCCCGGGGCAGGGGCGAATTCGGCGGTTTCACGGTCCCCGCGATAAATCTGAGGAGCATGACCTATGATTTGGCTCGCAGGATATTTAGAGTGGCCAAGAAAAATAATTCCGGCGCGTTTATCTTCGAGATTGCAAAGTCTGAGGTGGGTTATACTAATCAACCGCCGATAGAATATTCAAGTATGGTTCTGGCAGCGGCGATAAAGGAAAGTTATTCCGGCCCAATCTTTATCCAAGGAGATCATTTTCAGGTCAATGCCGCTAAATTCATGGAGAACCCTGACAAGGAAATGGAAGGTTTGCGGGCTTTGATCGCCGATGCAGTCAGTTCGGGTTTCTATAACGTCGATATTGATTCATCGACACTGGTGGATTTGTCCAAGCCCGATTTGAGAAAACAGCAGCTTTTGAATTATGAGGTCTGTGCAAAACTCACAAAGTTCATCCGCGGTATTGAGCCTAGAGGGATCACGATTTCAGTGGGTGGAGAGATTGGTGAGATCGGGCATCAAAATTCCATGCCTGAAGACCTTCACGCATTTATGGCAGGCCTCGAAGAGAGGTTGGACAAGGGATTGGTTGGAATAAGCAAGATTTCAGTCCAGACGGGAACAACTCACGGCGGCGTTGTCCTGCCTGACGGCTCAGTCGCGCAGGTAAGCCTTGACTTCAATACCTTAAAGACCCTTTCTGATATTGCCCGCAAAGAATATGGGTTGGCGGGAGCCGTGCAGCATGGAGCATCAACCCTGCCTCCTGAGGCATTCCATAAATTTGCCGAATGCGAGACCGCTGAAGTGCATTTGGCCACGGAATTCCAGAACATGATTTATGAATCAAAGCACTTTCCAGCTGGTCTAAAGAAGAGAATTTACGAATGGCTAAAAGTCAACGCCGCAGGTGAGGCTAAGCAAGGCGAAACTGAGGAACAATTCTTCTATAAAACACGAAAAAAAGCGTTAGGCCCATTCAAAAAAGAGATTATGAGTCTGCCACAAGAGACACGCGACGTGATCGCAGATGAAATAGAAAACAAATTTGACTTCCTCTTCAAGCAGCTTAATGCCGTGAACAAAGCAGATCTGGTTGACAAATATACGCACACAAGCTCCACTTAACAGACTTCACGTTGCAAAGACCCGCCTACACGGAAAATCGGCTTCCGTCGAGCCATGCCCAAAGCCTAATCGCTCCTTCAGCAAAGATGCCGACGATCTCGTCCACCGTTTAGAAGAGCTAGCCTCGGAATATTGAAAAGGAGGGTGAGCTGGGGCGGCCTTCGCATATACCACCTAAACTTCTTGAAGATCTGCAGAAAAAATGGCAATAACCCCTCCTTGAGAGACTGCGTGTTGGTTGTGGAGCATTGTTCAATGTAGACGTCTTTCTCAACTCTCTCTTTTTCTGCAACTCTCGAGAAAAATCACTATGCTTGGCTGTTTTGTTGCGTGCGCGTTTGCGGACAATCGGTCATCGTTATTTTTATTTCCTGAGACCCGATGATTAAGAATACCTACTAATGAAATGAGGAAAATATAATGAAGATTGACGTACTACTGCAATAGTACAATAGGTGAGGGGGAAGGTTTTTAAAGAAACCTTTGTTCTATGTATGGAACGATTGTTCTATGAATAACCCATTCTACTATCCGGGATTCAGGATTCTCACTACCTTTTTCGACGAACCTTATCGCGAGTTCCACTTAAGAGAAATAGCGAAACTTGCAGGTGTGAGCTCAAGCACGGCGAAAAGATATCTTGATTTCTACAGCAAGAACGATTTTCTCGCAAGGAGCAGGAGAGCTAATCTTGTACTGCTGAAAGCTAATCTGGAAAGCCTCAGTTTTAGGTACATGAAACTTGCCTACTTCACAACAAAGTTGAAGCCCCTGACAGATTTCCTTGAGCATACCATGCCCAACACTTCGATCATACTATACGGGAGTTGTGCTCGTGGCGAGGATGATCCTCAAAGTGACGTGGACTTGCTTATCATTGGCAAGAAGTTGGGACGGCTTGATTTTGGCAGATTTGAAAAGAGGTTGGCAAGACGAATCGCGGTTCTCAACTATACTCAGACCGAATGGGAAGAAAAAGCAGAAAAGGACAGGGCCTTCTACGAAAGAATATTGATTGATGGCATCGTGCTTCAGGGCAATCTTCCGGTGGTGAAACTGTGAGGTTAGATGAGTGCTTCAAAAAGAGACTTCTGAGAAGGGAAAGGCCAGACCTGGAAAAATGCAAGAGGTCGATAGAGGTTGCAGCAGCGAAGTTAGATGGAGCCCAGAGAGCATTCAAGCACGGATTGCTTGACGCAACGGTGGTTTTAGCGTACACCGCTATGTTTCATGCAGCAAGAGCCATATTGTTCAGAGATGGAGTCGTCGAGAAAAGCCATATTTGTGTGGTCGAGTATCTGAAGGAAAAATACGTGAAGCCTGGTCGACTAAGTGGATACCTGGTCAACGATCTGGACTCTATCAGAATAGACAGACATGAGACGCTTTATGGACTAGAAACCGAAGGCAGCAAAAAGGATGCGGAACACTGCTTAAACAGAGCCAAAGAATTTCTTTCAACGGTTAAGATAGTGCTAGGATAAGTCCAATGTCCCGAAGCCTTTTGCATGCTTCTAGTGTAACGCCGTCAACAGTGGAGACGTCTCCAGCAACTCCCAATTTTTCCGTATTGCTAAGCTGCTTGGCATTGAGCAGGATAGAATTGGTGGGGGCAATTCAAACAGTCAGAATCACTTGCAGGTATCATATTCTACATAAGCCCTAGAAATCGATTGATCGGGATCGTGTCTTGGATTGATCTATTTACAATGTATTTTCCTGTCAATCAACTCAAGGATTCTTTTCCATTGTTCTTCTTGGAGCCGAAAATTGGTGGCTTGAGGCTGTTTCAGAACTTCCATATCTGAAAGTATGGGATCATCCCTACATCTGTCCTCCAGAAGAGGTCTATCGATGAATATGTGCAGGTATCTCACCACAACGCTTTTCTTTTCTTCGAATTTGTCTATGCTTTCTTTCTGTATCCAGTATTTCTCTTGTTCAGAATTGAGTGATCCCTTGCTGGGAGCTGTCAATATCTCGCCTATGGCGTAGGCACCTGCCTTGTCTCCGGAGGCCCATATGACCACCTTGTCTCTTTTGTTAATAGCTTTGGAATATCGGCTTATCAACCACTGCTCCGTCTCCCCGTTCTCTCTCATCCAATCAAACCATCGATATATCGCAGTATTGAACTGAAATATCCAGTGCATGGGCCTTCGAGGCCTGGAAAGCAGTGTGCCGCACTTCGGACAGAACTTAGAAAGATTGTACTGCTCCAAAGAGACAATCTTTCCACACTTTCGACATTCAGAGGTTGCGTCTGACGGATGTTCCAAGGTAAGGTTCTCTCAGATAGTTTGTATGATTCATTGCCCAAACTGATAACATTTTCGATATTCCATTGTCGAAAGAATCGCGTTACTTGGATCATTCGATAATTCCCGAAATTCTCGGTCAGAAACGGGATCTCCTCGATACAATCACGCAAAAGGGCTGTGCTTTATGCTTCTAGAACAAGAAATCGACGTTAACGTAGGAAAACACACGACTGAATGCTACAAAGATCAAAGGTACCCTGCATGTTGAGCAGCTTCTCGGCAACAAGAACAACGATTCGACACTGTCCAAATCCATTTGGTCATTCAAGATCGACGACTATCATCCTGCAACGACCAAGACGACAGCAGAAGGACATAAGCTAATAGAATCCGGCTTCAAGTTCATCTGCACAACGCTCCGAAAGCATCATGTTGTTCAGGAAGAGGAAGCAAAAAGATGCAGGTTAGCGAAAAAGGCTGGCGTGTTGGTCGTAACCCGCCTTTGGGCTCAGTAATTTTATGGTCATTGTTTCATCTCCTTTTCTTTTAATAGCTTGGGTGATTCAAGTTCTACCCATAGCTGAGTATATCTTATTTGGTCTTTGGTTAGGTGATATGCTAACCTTCTTGTTTGGGTCGGTCTGTATTCACATGCGTTTGTTCTAGATTCTTGTTCTGACATTTCTATATTCTCCTTTACATGATCGATTTCATTGTTTAAATGAATCATAGGTTGGACGAGGAGACAATATGCATTTAGCGGACGACTCGAATCTAGGGGAGAGATGAGGGGAAATGCTTATGTCTCCGAGGACATGGATGAAGCGGAGAGATTTTAAGGGCGTGTGCTGAGGTATTGCATAACTCAAGGATGCTCTGATGAGGCATCCGTTTGTTAGTGAGAAGAGAAAGAGTGTGCCGTGTGACTGCCCAAGGCGAAAGGTTACAAGGGTTTTGAATCGTTCCTAAGGGATGATCGAGGGCGGAATTCGGAGTGTGAATGAGATCGATCGATCAGAGATCTAACAAACTTTTTTGCTCTGAGCTCTTCCTTCTTGATTTCTAAAAGTCGCTTGACGCTCTCTGGAACTTGTCCTTCAATCCAGATGTCTTCAATATCTTTGAACGGCACAAATACACTATTGCCAAAGGTTAAATGCTTGATTTCAGTTGGAGTATCTTCGAGAGTTCCCTTCACAAGATGATTTTCAACTTGAACTTCGGAAACCTTGACCCACATATGTTCGACACGCTTACCAGCAGAGAATGCAGATTTCACCATATCGGCTTTGAGTAACTGCTCCACAGTGAATTTTCCCTTGTTCGGATAGAGTTTCTCTGAAAGTTCAGGACAAACATAAAGAATATTGGGATCAGACATTATTCTCCACTCCAAACGCGCGCGCCCTAAGTATCCCAACTGATTTAACTTATCGTTTATGAATCGGAAATTCAGAACCAGAGGTGTGTGTTTGGGATAAAACTTGTCCCCTTGTGTGTACCCTTGTGTGTGAGCCTGAATTATTAATGTAAGTTGAAATGAAAGAGCGATTGATCAAGGTCTCTACACAAGTCATAGAACTGAAGCAAGAGACTTAATGAATGGTGTTGGGTTTGCTTGAGGGCAGAAATGTGAATTTAGAGTTGTGGAGAATGAAGACATCCCAATGTTTTGGGAGTGGTTGAACGATCCTGAATTTATGGGTGAGTATCTGCCTCCCACACAATGGTCTAGAACAGAGTTAGAGGCATTTGGGGCTAGCCCTTTTGAGCCGAAGGTATTCATAATTGAGAAAAAAGATGGGAGCAAGATTGGTTTCATAAACCATCTTAATATGTTGCATCCCTTCATGGGAAAGCTGTTGGAAATAGGCTATGCATTGCTTCCAAGTGAATCGATCGATCGAGAATAGGGGCAGGTTGCAGTAAATTTGGGCTGGTGTGTTGGTCGTGACACTGATTACGCTTGAGACATCTCCCGCGGACTCCTTCTTTTTTCTTTGGTATGAGCTGCCAAACAAGTCTTAAATCTCGTCAAAGTCCATTCTAGGAGTCAGTAGAGATCGTGGATTGAGGAATGATTTGCGTCCAAACCTGACCTTACAGAAAAGAGGTACGTTTGTCATCTGGGATTTTGGTCGGCCACTATTGATACTCTGTTGTTGGTGGTTGCTGGTATAACAGCCACTGTCTCGATTCAGCCCTTGGCAACTGTTATTGGGTTCTTGTTGACTTCATCGTTTCTTGTGGTGATGGCTTGTATTCACTGTTACGCGTCTAATGAGAGGAAGGTTTTCAGTCTAGTTGGGCTTTCATTTGCCATTGTTTGTGCGACTTTGATTAGCGTCAATTACAAGTGAGTGAGATTTCGGGAGATGCGCATGAGTGAGGTTCAAAAGTTTGTTGAAGCTGGATTTGAGTACGTCTGTCCCATAATGAAACAATGCGCAGACGTAAACGCCACCTCTTCGTTTCTCCGCGGGCAGTTTGAGTTTCTAAGAATGTTTTGGCCGCCCAAGGGGATTGTAACAGTAACGATGGACAGCCCGATTAGCGTCATAGCTATCCCTGTCTAGATTCCTATAACCTTTGATGTGCGAGTTGCGCCATTGAGATTCTGGAAAATCAAGAAAGGCATAACTACTGGGAAAGCTGGAATAAACACTAAGAAGAAGCTGAAAAAAGCGTGCGCGATTCTTGAGGTTATTGCGAGATGGCTGAAGAGTCTGATAAACTGATCAAACCAATAAGAAACGCTTCTGCCCCTGGAACTTTGGCAGCCTTATGCCTAGCAGCATTGAAGCTCGGTACAGAATTTCCTCACGCCTTAAAAATGGGCCTTTTAGTTGGCGCCATCATGTTTCTGTTATCGGCGTTTTTCATATTCTTCTACAGTATCTACCCCACAAGGAGAACACTCTGGACAGGTACGGCCGTGACTTTTCTCTTGGGACTTGTTTCTCTGGTTTCGTCAGCAATGGTTATGCTGCTCATTGTTTGAGCGCGCGCGTTACCTGAAACTGTGCCTAAATCCAATAAGAACAAGAACCATTCTTAGCCCATTTAGCAACAATCATGCACGCTCTAAAAAGACTTAAAGGTTCAGTGATGGATGTTTCTTGTATAGATTGAGAGTTTGGATGGATTTGTACAATGGATAAGAATGACTTCTTTTTGGGCTTTGCCGCTCATGCCCATACTAAGAACGAACTTGGCTTTGATCAAGTGAAAGAAGAAGAGCTGAGGAGAACAAATTCCCCAGAGGAAGCTCGACGGTTGACCGGAATGGTTGCGGACAAGCTCGAAAAAGACATCTCAAAAAGCGGCTATGGGCTTGATGACGTAAGACTGTTGGTCCTATATCTGAGCTATAGAGGAGAACCCAAAGAGAAAGATGCGATAATATGCGAGTCTGTTCTGGACAGCATAAGAGAGAGATTTGAGAAACGTTCTGCCTCAAACCAACTTCGACTAGTTGGGCATACGACAGGTGGTGAGCTGGAAAACGAAGACCTTGTCCTAAAAGAAGTTTCAGGCATCGGATACAACGGCATGTCTGTTTTGGCTCTTGTGACAAACCTTCCAATAGGCGTGGGACGAACCTGGGGTCTTCGAACGGCAAAGGAAGCAGGAGAACAAGGAATTGAGATGGCTCGCGATGCGTGGGTCGACTTCAGCCAGCAGACCACAAGCAAAGAACAACTTCAAGCAAGAAAGACTCTGCTTGTATTAACGCAGGGAGGTAGAGTGCAGCTTCCAGGATACGAGCATTTCCTAGCAGAGGGAATCGCCAACTTCATGGGCAGCAACCGCGAGGCAAGGATAATGAACGTCATAGGCGGAAGCAGCGGCGATGGGCTGAATGCCACGCTTTTTCATCAATTCTACGGGAAACTGAAAGAACAGCCGCGGTTTAAGATTCTGGATGGTGAAGCCGTGTGTGCCCTAATCCCTAATCTTTGCGAAGTCTCTTTGGGCCTCGCTGTAGACGGGCTGACGAGAGTTGGAAGACAGCAGACATTCCATTTCAACAGCGGGAAGGAGCCGTACTTCAAATATGTCAGCCGAATCGGGAAAGATGATTCTTGTGCAAAGTACGCCGACATGATCTATGAGAATGAAGTTCGATTGTCAAAGGAAAAAGGGTTACCATTAGTTGACAAAAAGGTCATCTCGCAAGCGGTTGCAGATGGGCGCGCGGGGCGAACACTAGTGTTTAATCCTATTCTCGGGAAGTACGCATTCGTCTTTCCTTTTGGTAACTATGCTGGTAACACTCCAATACAGGTTGTAGGGGATGATATTGAACTCATCTTTCCAGTTAGAAACTATACTCCTGAGATGCCAGGTTACCTGGCAATAGGTGATCATGAGAAGGTGCAGAAAGGAGCTCATCGCCTGTATGACATGTTGAGAGCAGATCAAGGCTTCGGGAAAAACGATGCTACTATCCTTGTTTGCTGCATTAATAGGAAATTGGTTGAGTTGATGGCTGGTTGCAGGTCTGGGACCGAAGCTGAGATATTGAAAGAAGGGCTTTCGTCAACTCAGGCAATAGGATTTCTTTCATACGGTGAGGTATCATTCACTCATCTGATTCAAGAGCCGTACTTCTACTCCTTCAGCTGCTGGGGAATAACATTCCATTCCAAGAGTGCGACGACTGAATCGAGAGAAAAGAAAACTGAACTCGGGATCAAGGGCTGGATCAAAGGGAAAACGTAGAGTTTGGCACTCGGACAAAAATAGTGATACTTGGACCGCGCGCGTGGAGCCGCCCGTATACATCTACGACAAAGGTCTGCCATTCATACCACTCGAGAAGGAAATTGACGCCTTAATCTCTGGTTGCAGCTCCAAGATCGCAGCCTCACTAATGCTGCTAAAAGAAACCGGCGTCAGAATAGGCGAAGCCTGGAAACTCAAATGGACAGACCTAGACGAAGAAAACGGCACGATAAAAACCAAAGCTGAAAAACACGGCAACCCCAGAATGTTCAAAATCTCTCCAAGATTAATCGCCATGCTCAACAGCTTACCGAAGAAAAACGAGTACATATTCGCCAACGCAAACCTACCCGGTCACCGATGGAGATTTGACAGACAGAAAAGAAGACTATCAGAAAAACTCCCAAACCCAAGACTGCTACAAATAAAGTTCCATACCTTAAGGCATTGGAAGGCCACTATGGAATACCACAAAACCAAAGACATCCTGCACGTCAAGCAACTCTTAGGTCACAAAAGAATAGATTCAACATTAGTCTACGCACAGTTAGTCTCATTTGAAAGTGACGACTACCATTCCGCAACTGCAAAAACAACGGAAGACGCTAGGAAACTCGTAGAGACAGGTTTCGAGTTCATCTGCACAACACCGGAAAACATCATGTTGTTCAGGATCGATCGATCGATCGATCAGGAAGAGGAAGTAAAAAGGATGCGGATTAGCGAAAAAGGCTGGCGTGTTGGTTGCAACCCGCCTGGCAGTGGAGATGTCTCTCGTAAACCCCTCTCTTTCTAATATGCGAGTATGCGTCCTTCCAGTCTTGGTCGTCGGTTCCTTGGGCGTTCAGAGTCCCTTCCATCCCATCGACGGCGGCTCAATGTTCATTTGCCAGAGAAGTGCTATCAATTCGCCTCTGTGATGAACTTCCTCTTCGAACACATGGATCAGGACATCTTCGGCTGCGATTTCAATTGTCTTATCATCGTCGCCCGTAACCGTATACGTTTTGCTGAGCCCTCCAACAGGCAATGAGTCGAGGTAGCCTAGCATCCGTTTCTCAACATGTTCCATGTAACCTTTGACTTCCTTAAAGTCTTTGTATTGGTCAAATTTCTTCTTCGAGTGAAGTTTTTCTCTCTGAAGGAAATCCAACCAGTAGTCTATCGCGCCCAGAGTGTGGACAAATATGTTCCTGATTGAGTGAAAACTCGCTTCTCTATTCTTGGTGAACTCTTCCCAAGATAGTTTAGTGAAGCTTTCGAAATATCTGTGTCTCACGCGATCGATCGATCGATCCAACAAGACATCGCGAGTCATCTAATGTCGGACTGAGAAATGAGGTGAAGAACTCAACTTCTAAATTTTGGCAGATTACGCGAAAGGGTCAATGACGTATCGGGCGGGCTGATTTCTCGATGTTCAATATCTTGATTAAGTCGTGTTGAAATTATGAATGATATGCTAGAATCTGAAGCCGTTGAGGTTGAAAACAGTTGGAAAACCCTGTTTCAATCGGTTGAAGGCAGGTTCAGGTTTGAAGAGAATATTTCGAATGGTAAAAAACACTTGGATTTTGGTTGTGGATTTGGAGCGTTTGCGAAGATTCTTGCAGAAAAGTATCCACACGTGCAGGTCTATGGGATGGATTCAGACAGGGAAAGGATTGAGATGGGCAAACAGAGATACAGACTTCCAAATCTTCACTTGCTGCATTCAAAAGAGATAATCGGAAGATACAGTTCATGTACTGCCTTTTTTGTCTTGCACGAGATTGCTGATGCTAGAAAAACCCTGATTGACTTGTATGAGCATCTAAACGATGATGGAAGAATAATGGTTGACGACTTCAGGAAAAGGGGCAGAGCAAAATATAGAGAATGGTATGAAAAGGGGAAGCGCTCGCACAGTTTTGAAGAAGAATATCGAAAACATAACCGGTGGACAGTTAAACAGTTTGAGCGGATATGCGAAAATGCGGGTTTCAAGACCACGAAAATACAACAGCGCGGAGATTATTGGCTCACTTACATCGGTAGAAGATAAAGCGCCTAAACCTTTCCTATTGTCAAATCGTAAGCTTTGCCGTATCCACTAATCGTGTTCGCGACTTGCTTCTGCACATTACGGTTCTTTGTCAACATGAAAAATGCGATTTGATTATCTGATATGTACAGAACGGTAGAGTTCACTGCCTTTTTTAATCTCCTACCTATCTTAGAAAGATAGCTCTTTCTTTCTACGCGAGGAATGAACTGGAATACTATCAAGACTGAATTCTTATCCATGCGGTTAAAAAGAAGCTCAACCTCACCATAAGTGATGTAATTCTCCTCTCTCCGTGCCATACTCTTTACTTCGAGGCCAATGTCGAGGTCGACGAGAATTGCAGACCGAGCCAAGAGCTGACCTTTTATTCCGTTAAAATATTCCGTTCTTGTTTCATGGGAAAAATACTCGCTCTTTCTGTAAATCACGAATTCAGTTGTCCGCGATGATTTGAAAGATTTAAAGAATCCTTCGAGTTCCGTGATGTTTCTTCTGCCTTCCATGACGCATTTAGCAAGAAAATAGTTCAATCCCTTCCTTCGTGTCCCAGCTCTCGCCAAATCATAGTTTGTCCTTCTGCCATGGAGATTTCGCTGGTTTTCTGTAAGCATCGGAACGAAAGTGAAACGTCTCAAGAACCTGTTCTTTGCAATGAGCTCTAAGATTAGATCGTATTTGAACAGGTCTCTGGTATCACCGAAATACTGGTTCTTCATGACTTAACAGCTTGAATCTATAATTGGCCATCAATCTCTCGTTTGAGTCTTTCAAAAAACTTCTTCATGTACTCTAATCGCTCTCTGGCAATTTCTCCAGCCTTTTGAGTGTACAGTTTGTCCGGGATGTGTTTGAATTTTGTTTCGAATTCAAGGTTTGGGGCGTGCTTTGACGGATCTATGATTCTTCCGTTAGGTCTTCCACCCGCAAGATTTTCTTTGACGTACTCGCCTACTGGAACATCTGAATAGATTGTCTCTCCGCATTCTCCTCCAATCGTGAATGATCTTGCAATTCCTGTTGCTCCCAAAATGTCTAATTTGTCAGCATCAGACAGAATCTTCGCTTCTATCGTTGTTGGCGGATTTCCTCCCCTGAATCTATGGGCAACGATGCAACGCTTGACACTTTCAATCTTTTCATCCGGATAACCCAGCTCTCTTAGGATCTTGGCACTCATCTCAGCGCCGAGGACGGCATGGTCGACGTCCAGCACGTGAGAGTGCCCTTTCCCGTCCTCTTTAGCCCTCGCGATGTCATGAAGCAACGCCGAGGTTTTCAAGACGTCCAAGTCAACACTTTGTTCGTAGCTCGCCAATCTAAGGCACTGGTTGTAGACTCTCATTACGTGTTTGATGTCATGGGCGGGGCTTGCTCCTTCCATCTCCTTCTCAACAATCATCTTCAATCGGTGATATCTCTCTTCCATAGTTGATTATGTAAAGGGCTAGGTTTTTAAACTTGAGCAGAATCAGCTCCTCTGTGAAAAAGCATCATATCACGAATATTCACGGAGTTTGAACATAGATCTGACTTGAGGCTGCTGGTGGCCCGAACGTTCATTCTCAGCCGTACCCTATCCATGTTGTTACCTTCGGCATCGCCAGAATTTCGCAGATTTTCATTCTTTTCTCCGGATCAACGCCGACAGCATCTTCAAACCTTGAAGTCTTCATCACTATGGCTGTATCGGCCCCGGTTCCTGTGCCCGCAATACTCATGACCATATCTCCTGCGTTTGTCGCTTCAGCTTCCTCCGCCATGAAAACCACTTCGACAGCTGTTCTGAAACCGTGCCCGCCGACACAAATCAGACTCATCCAAAACAAGTCGGACTCGGGCCGAAGTACCTCAACTGTTTTCTTTTCCCACCAGTTTCTGAATGTGATGGGCTTGAACGGCTCTTCAACATCATTAATCACTCTAATCCCCGATGCATCCATTTTTCTCCACATTTGCTCTTCTATGAGAGGAAACCTGTATTGGGCATACTTTTTCCACGACGGGGGGCCGCTAACGCAGATGACTTTCATTCTTGGACCTCTCTTTTTCAGTTGCTTAGCGACCTCTACAGAGGTTTTACCGGAGACAGAGGCAACCACAACGGCTTCAATATCACCTTCTTCAGCTCTGTCCACCACGGTCCTTATGACTTCGTCTGTGTTCTCTTCACCAGGGCTTTCGAAAAATTGCACCACACGTTTAGTCATGATATGTTTCTCGTTCCTCCTACAGACTTCTAATCTCGCTAACAACTTTAAAAGCTCATGCGCTAAAGGAAGTGAGGACGAGAAAGTGGGTGAAAACGGTGATTGAAAGAATAGAGAATCTCACAATCAAAGTGACGGATCTCAAGAGAGCCGTATCTTTCTACGAAAAGATACTTGGATGAACAGGTTATGGACATAACAAGTTTAGGCCTACATATAACAGACCGTTGCAATGCGAAATGTCTTCACTGTGCTTTCTTCTGTGGTCCGGAAATTGAGGGTCATATGGGACCGGAGGACGCGAAACAATATGTAACTGACGCTAACGCATTGGGTGCCGAAATAATTTGCATAACTGGCGGGGAACCCATGCTTTATCCCATTTTGGTTGGGAAGATAATCTCCGAATGTAGTCGCTTGTCTTTTTCTCAAATATGGCTTTTCACTAATGGCTTCTGGGCGCATGATAGATCTAAGGCGAGTGCAACTGCTACAGGGCTTAGAAAGCTCGGCTTAACGAAGATGTTTTTCAGCATCGATTTTTTCCATCAAGGCTACGTCCCCATAGAATCCGTCAAGAACGCGATTGAAGCCTCTCTGGAATCCAGCCTAGAAGTTTCTATTGATGCTAGGTTCATCTGTGAACCAAACGAACAAAACGAATTCAATTCGGCCACCCGCTCTCATCTTGAATTTCTGGGGAATCTTCTCTCAAAGGTTGAAGTCGTAAAGGCGCAACCTATGTTTGTTGGTAGAGCAGCAGAATCTCTTGCAAAACATGTTGAAATGAAGCCCTTGTCCGAAATCTTAACTGAAGAATGTCAGGGTGCATGGGCTGGAGGGACGCTTGAGTCTCCTTTGGGCGTTGATGTTGACGAATTTGGATTCGTTACGATATGTCCGGGTTTAAGCATTGGAAATGCGCGTGAAGTCTCTCTTATAAAAATCATTGAGAATTATGACTATCAAGACTTCACTGTTACCGCTGCGTTGCACGATAGGGGTATAAAAGGCTTGGTGAACCTTGCGTCTAAAGATGGATTCACTCCAAAAGGTACCTATGTTAATGGATGTCACCTCTGCTATGAAATGAGAAAGTTTTTGAGAAATCATCTTCCAGAGGCCTTTGTCTTGCCAAAAACGGACATTTCGGTATAGTTGCACATTGCAAGATAGTAATAAAGACTTCTAGCCTTTCCAAAAGATGAGAGTTCGAAGGTTACCTGACTAGGCTTTTTGGTAGCCCGGAATAGCTTCAAACTTTTTCTGAATACTATCAATTTGCGAGTAAGAAATAGCATAATTGCGATTGAAACGACTAATTTCTTCTCGCATTTTCGCTATGCAGACGAGAGTTCGAGAATTTTGGGCCTGCATGTTATATCACGAATAGAGCATCTTGACTATCTGCAATTTATAGAAAAAAAAGCCTTGGAACGAGCTTAGAATAGGATTTAAGTCTTGTTTGAAGTTTAACAAACTTTATTATTGAGCGCCAGACCGTAAGAAGCGAATTAATGTGGTGTACTCGACATGGAATTCTATGAAGTTGTCAACAAGAGGAGAAGTGTGAGAGAATTCCAGTCTAAGCCCGTTGAGGCAGATAAACTTCAACGAATTCTTGGGGCTGGGTTGAAAGCACCAAGCCACAATCATCTCAGAGAGTGGGAGTTCATTCTCGCAAAAGATCTTGAACAACGAGTAAGAGTAATTGAGGCAGGTGCCAGGGCAGAGGATATAACCGATGGGAAGCGATTGGAGGAAGCTGTAAGAGGTTTGACGGATGATTTGCAGAGGGAAATGTATCTAAAGGCTTTGCCTATTCAGAAAAGAATGCTGCTGAGCTCACCAGAGTTGCTCGTGGTTTGTTTTAGGATGAGAAAACCACTCAAACAGTGCAAGACACTTTACGAGTTGAATAATTTCGCTTCCGTGTGGACTTGCATCGAAAATGTTTTGCTTGCAATGGCTGCAGAAGGACTCTACGGCGTGACCTACATACCATATGAGACATCATCGCTCAAGAAAATCTTGCGTGTTCCGGATGACTATGAGGTGGCAACCCTCATTCCAATAGGCTACCCGCAAGAATACTTTGTAAAACAAAAACCAGTATTACTGCAGGAGAAAATACACTACAACGAATGGTAGCAGAGAGAGTCGGCAGACCAGAATTCGAAAGGTTACCTGCTTGGAATTGTTAGTAGCCCGTGATACGTAACTTATCTCGTCTAAATTCCTCACATCGGATTAACAAAGATGGCGGCTCTCTCTCTGGCCAGAAAGGATCTTCCGCAAGTTCCGTGACAAGTCGGATGAATCTGCCATCAAATCTTGCATGCCTTAGCTCTTGAGGTGTAAGCTTAAGGACATTTCTATTCAGTCTGTCAAATGATTGATCTATTTCTTCTTCATCAGCGTCCTGAAGGTATTCGACTGAAATTACATAACTCCAGAATCTTCGTTTGTCTTCAGAGGACAGTTCAGAAAAATACTTGCCGTTCAATCTAACGTCTCTGAAGTCATCAGGGAGCGCTATCTTTCCGTTGATGAACTCGAGAATTGATTCAATTCTCTGCTTCCCATCTACCACCGCATAATGAGTAGTCCCATCGCTTTCTATTTTGATCGATCGATCGAATCAAATGTGAGGCAGAGTTGCGTGAAAGGAACAAAAAGAGAAGTCATGTACCCCTACTACACAATGACTCATTTTAATGTGCCATATGTTACTGATGGAGAAGAGCTTTGTATTTATCATGTGGCATGTAAGATTCCTATCTTGGTCGGAGCCGATAGTAAATCGATTGTTGTCGGGATAGGTGCAACTAAAACGGAGGCACGCGGAAATTTGATATATGTTATGGAAGTGGAAGACGCAATGAGATTTGAAGACTTTGAATAGCAAATATGCTGAATATTTAACTCAAGTAGACAAGAAGTATTTGGAAAGAACCCGCAGCCACAGTTTTCCTTATGCCTTGGTTGCTTCAAGACCTCACTACTTCTACTTCGGAGGAAAAGGCAAAACCATGGAAGGAGAATTGGAAAGATTCAAAGACAAATTCAAAGTCAAAGGGAGAGAAGCTGGTTCGCACTTAAGAGGCAAATACAATTTTCTGACATTAGAAGAAAAAGACGCGAAGGATTTGTGGAAAACTCTCACCAAAGTAACGAGTGCGGGAATGCACGGGGAACGTCCGAAAGACTGGCGATAAATATCCAATAGCGCGGGAATCCTTAAAAATTGAATTAGAGCAATTCCTAAGCTATGAAGGTGATTCTGAGCAAGAAAGGCTTTGATCAAGGAAGCGCTGGGTTCCCAAATCCTATACTAGAGGACGGATCTATGATTTCCTTACCAATTCCAGTTACAGATCATAAAGAAGACCATAGAATTCGCTATTCGGAAATACAGTATGGGAAAAATAAGAAGCTCATCGAATTACTAGAAAGAATGGGAATAAAAAAGATCAAAGGTACAAGCCTCAGGCAATTGTCTGCGCATCTTGACCCTGATCTACGGCAAGAGTCATATCCTCACAAACCTGGCTGGCGAGGTGTATTTGGCATCAATGGAAATTGTCAAACCCATATCGAGAATAACGGTAATGTGAGTCAGGGTGACATTTTTCTTTTCTTTGGCTGGTTTGAAAAGTACAGGCATGACGGAACTTGCAAACTCGTCAATGTTGAGAATAGGAAAGACTATCGCACAGGCAGACATGCGATTTTCGGATACCTACAAATCGATACAATTCTTCCGCTGTGGAACATGAAGGATTCCGACACTAGAATAGAGAGTTGGATGGAGTACCACCCTCACATTGGCAAAGACCGAAAAATCGTTGGTAATAGCTACTTTGGCAAGAATACATTGTACGTTGCCAGAAAATCATTAGATTTCGCTCCTGAGAAACCTGGATTTGGCCTTTTCCGCCATGACGATGACACTGCAGGACATATCACTCTGACAAAGAGGGGATGCACACGAACGCAGTGGGCACTACCGCCTGCATTTACCACGCCAAAGCAAGTCAAAATCAGCGGAAATCCTGATGGTTGGAAAACATGGAAGCAGAAAAGATACTTCCAATCTGTACGGACGTATGGTCAGGAATTCGTTATAGAAGAGAGTGTCGAGGTTGAGAAATGGGCGCAATCTTTGGTTCGCGATTATGCCTAACTCTCGGCGCTGATCGATCGATCGAGTGAGATTGCATGTTTGAACATGTTTGCTTGCATTTACGTGCGCGATGTCGGGTGCTATTGTTGTTTTGAGAACCCTTTGAGGTAGATTGCCTTTAGTGCTGTTATTGTTGGTAGGGTTTCGTGTAGGCCACCCATTGTTAGTATGTTCATGACGTCTGGCGCCAAGTCCGACGCGTTTTCCATCGTTCCCATTTCATTAACAATGTCATAGCACAGTTGCAGTATTCTCGTCCGTCTCTCTTGCGTTTCTTTCTCGTCAATTTGCTGTTTAGTTTGGAAACCGAAAATGTTGCGCACTAGTGACGTGAGTGTTTCTTCGTTGAATATCTGGGCCTGTTGCTTTTCAGGAAGCTTTTCGGCCAGAAGCGCAAGATCTCTCAGCGCTTGGATAGCATAATTCTTGATCCTGTTGTTGTAAACGTTTTGAGTCTGCTTATTGTAGCCGTTCTTCCTTTCGTTTGTAACATATTTTCTCATAGCATTGCCCAACAAACTCTCTTCACCTTAACAATTTCAGTTTTAATCTATGTCAAAAATATACAAAAACTGTTATATAAGCATTGTGCAACAATCCCTTAACAGGTCAAACAAAAGCCGGGAAAAAAATTGAAGCTTTGGAACATACCCGTAACCGCGCACTTGGACGAATGCCTTGAAAAGCCGTCCAAGTAAACGCACATGTTAGCGGGCGCTTCAAAGGAGTACAAGGAACGCGGTCATGTGCTGGTGGCTTTTGATCTGGACGTTGACGGATACCATTGGAAAGCTGTCCATGTGAAAGCAGATCGGCCTGAGAAAACGTTGGAGGCCAGCATATTTGGATCCAAATATCCATGATACATTCAAACCTAGAGGGGGTAGACGCCGTAGAGCATCACTCAGGACTCTGCAACACAGAGTTGCCAGGATAGCCGACAGGTTCAACGTTGACACTCAAAGAATCCGCACCGGACTCATCCTTCAACTCGAAGCCTTGGCCGAAATGACCCAGCAGAATGCCCTGGACGCTCATCCGGCATCCGTTGAGGTTAAGCAGAACTGGGCTCGCCTGGCGGCTTACATAAGCCAGGTCATCAACAGCATCGGCAAAACCTATGACGAGGCAAAGATAGACGCTGACCTTGAAGAATTGCAGAGACTGATCGCAGAATCATCAAAGACATAGGAGAAAGAGCGAGAGCAGTAAGGATGACCATGGCTGAACAGGGCCTTTGCCGTCCACAGTGCGGTTCAAAGAGGCTTCACCTAGACGGGCTTAACGCGCGCCTCAAGATCTACAGGAAACGGAAATAGGCTGGCGGGCTTCTATAAAGGCTGGCGTGTTGGTTGTAACCCGCCTTTTGTTTTTTGTGGCATTCGGCTAATCGGGCTACCCGCGCTTTGGGTAGAGTCTTCATCAGCGTCTGTTTGCCCTTTCCACTTGCAGGACGGCCGTTTCACCGTTTCGCATCCAGCATTCTCAACAGTTTAGCATGCATCATAGTCATTTGCTAGATGGACGTTTCGTTTCTGCTCCGTTGCCAAGGTTCTCACCTTGCGTCCTTGTGGACGCTGCAATTCTACGCGTGGGCGGAGTTTCCTCAAGCCTTTCATATAAGGCTCGAAAGCCACACACCAACTCGCCAGCCCAAAAGAGAATGTGCGATGGTACGAAATAAGAATTTTGGAAACTTTATTTTGCTGCTGACTTAATATTGCATGTAGGATTGTTGAGCGATGTCTAAGTGGGTTATTTTGGTAACCGGGACGCCTTGCGTTGGAAAGACCTCAGTCGCGCATCTGCTTACCGGAAGACTTGACGCTTTATACATTAATTTAACTGATTTGGCCATGAGTGAAAATCTGGTTTCAGGCAAAGATGAAGAACGAAACTCCTTGGTTATTGATGAAAGTGGAATGAGAAAGAAAATCAGCGAAATCATCGGCAAATGTGACAAGGAAGACATTGTTGTCGACGGACATTACGCTGTTAGTGTCGTTCCAAAAGAACTTGTAACATACGTGTTTGTGTTGAGGCGTGATCCTGTTGAACTGCGGAAATTTATGCAAGGCTGCGGCTTCTCTAATAGAAAGTTATCAGAGAATTTGGCTTCCGAAATCTTGGATGTATGCCTAGTTGACGCGTTAAACGTTCATGGTGAAGGAAAAATCTGCGAGTTGAACGCCACTGGCAAAAGCGCTGAGGAGATTGTCGATGAAATACTGGAAATCATGAGTAACCCCAGCAGGTGCTGTGTGGGCATTGTTGACTGGCTGGGCAAGTTGGAAAGCGAGGGTTTGCTGGACGAGTTTCTAAAAATTTGACCTGTTCATCTTAGGCTTAGAGTAATTTGCCGTTTTGTTAGCAGCGTTATCTTTCTTCTGTTGGCATAAGACTTTGCATGGTCGCTGAACTTTTCACCTATCACTATTGGACTCGATAAGCCTACATCCTCAGAAGCCTTGTCAATATTTATTACAATGTTCACACCTATCGTCCTATTCCAATCTCTAATCCAAACTCCCTGCTCCACGCGCCCCTTCTGAACGATCAAGTCAAATTTTCTTGAAATTCCACTAAAACCTTCAAGCGTTGTAGCGCCTTGCTCCACCTTGTAACCTTCTTTCTTAAAATAGTGTATTACCGCCTGAGCCAGACCTGAAGACGATTTAGGCTTAGTTTCAGGTTCACTGTTCACTTATTCTTCCCCCTTCATACTAAGCGTTATTTAGTAGGGTGTGGAAAAGGTTTTCGATTGGTGCAAAACATGGGTCTCACTTTAGTCGTTGTGTGTAGCAGATGCGGCGGTCTTCTGTTAGCCAAAGCGCAACAGAAAACGAGAACCTGCCCACACTGCGGTTTCACAGTTGTCTTAGCGAAAGCTAAGAAGCTGGCCTCAGCCAAAACAGCTAACGAAGCATCGGTAATTTTGCGCAAACTAAAAAGTGATGCTGCTGTAAAAGGAAAAGGCCTAAGCACGTATGAGACTTGTAAGGAAAGCCATCAATCCTAATCCTAACAGAATGGACACGAGCTGAATAATTGATTCGCCCGCATGAGATTTTTTGTGGAGCTCTGGCATAAGATCCGTCGATGCAATATAGATGAAGCCTCCAGCTGCAAACGGAACCAACAAAGCGTAGTTGCTTCGAAGATAAACCACGAAATAAGTAACTATCGCCCCCAAGATCGCGGTTAAGGCTATAATAAAGTTGTAAGTCAAGGCTTTCCTTTTACTAAAACCTCCGTAGATCAAGACTCCAAAGTCGCCTATTTCCTGGGGGATTTCATGGAAAATCACGGCGAGCGTTGTAATAAGCCCCAGTTCGAAGCTTAGCACAAATGTAGCAGCTATTATCATTCCATCAATGAAGTTGTGAACTCCATCTCCAATCAGATTGACATATGCGAACGTGTGAACTTGACATTCTTCTTCGTGGCAATGCCTCCAGTAAAGGAACTTTTCTATTGAAAAGAAGACGATAATGCCGAGGATAACAAAATAGAATATCGTTATCGGTGGAGTTATCATATTTACAGCTTCTGGCAATAGATCGAAGAATGCTCCGCCCAGAAGAGTGCCTGAGGCGAAGCCTACGAAAGCCATCACAATCCGTCTTAACAAGCTCTCTTTCAAGCCTATGAATATTACACCCACAAAGGAAATCAGGCTTACAACGGTGACTGAAGTCAAAATTGCAACCAAATCATCCATGCCATTCTTTGTTGAAATCATTTCTTTATTAGAATATCGGTTGCATCATTCTATCTGTTTTCGCATTTGACAAGTTCTGCAAATTCTATCGGTTGTCGGCTCTCCACATTCACTGCATTCTATTAACCCTTCTTTCCTAGCAACCTCTTCCAAGGCAGGTCGGATCTTCTCAATAGATTTGAAAATTGTAAATTTTATTCCCGGATGCTTCTCCTCAATCCTATTAAGCATCATACGGGCATCATTTCGCAAAGCTTCTGAACCATAAGGGCACGGCTTGCTTTGGAACTTTATTCCCTTAACATAAGCATACAATGCGGTCTCTTTCTCCGGAATTTCACAGAAGGGCTTTATTCTCTGCACTAGTTTCGGATGCACTTCATCTGTAACTGGCTTTTCCTTCGCTATTCGCAAGACATCTCCGTGTAAAATGTTCAAGAGAATTGTCTGCGTCTCATCATCAAGCGTGTGGGCTGTTGCAAGCTTGTCTGCCTTAATCTTTCTAGCTGCAATGTTCAAAGCTTTTCTTCGCAGGACGCCGCAATATGCGCATGGCGTAGGGCCATCAACGCCTTTCCGCTTCAGGCGCTTAACCATTTGGTCAAAGGTATAGCCGTAAAGTTCTTTAAAAGAAACAACGCTGTGCCCTATGCCAAGCTTTTCGCAGTTGTCAGCAGCTATCTTTAAGGCTTCATCTCTGTATCCCTTGATTCCTTCGTCCACTGTGATTGCGACAAGCTGGGCTTTCGGATGTCTCCGCTCTATCTTCGCCAAAACATGTAGCAAGCTTATGCTGTCTTTTCCTCCTGAAACAGCCACTGCAATTTTGTCGTCAAAATTGAACATTTGATATTTTGCAATTGTTGCTCTGGTCTTTTCCTCAATGGATTCAGTGAAACATTTTCTGCAGAACCCCATTCCAGAGTATGGTCTAAAGAAAAATGCTACTCTCCTCTTACACATATCGCACACAGCGGTATTAACGCCCATTAAGACTCACGTTGTTAACCAGTATTCTAGAATTACTAAAATAAACCAAATACAATAGTCTTTTGAAAGAGGCAAGGCGATGGCAAAGAAACCCATGAGGCATCTGGAATATCGCGATGTAGTCTATGACTCTGAACGTTGGACTTTGCTTGACAGGTTTAGAACGAAAACCATCCGTATAATGGAGGCTATGCGGAGGGCTCATCTCGAGACCATTGTGCATGGCAGCATAGCAAGAGGAGATGTTTCCGAAAAAAGTGATATAGACATTTTCATACAGTCTCAAGCATCGTCTTTCGTTGTTGAAAATGCTTTGGAAAATGCAGGCATACCGATCAGAGGGCGCTTGATAGTGCAAGCTACACCTACCTATGCCATGAAGGCACACATCGAAATAGACGAAGGCACAAGTGTCTCGTTTCCGTTGATGAGGCTTCGCAAGGTTGAAAGAGAATTCTACAAGTTTGGTGGTGAAGCCGGCTTGGAGAACCTGAGAAAGGGTTTGCGAGTAGTCGGGGTGGACAAGCGTTTGATGCTTATTGAACCGACTGAGAAAGGACACAGAGAAAGCACGATTGTTGGATGCGAGGAATATGTTGCAAAAATGCTTGGAATATCCGTTGAAACTGTTATGGATCGTGTTCATACTCTTTTAAGAAGGGATGAAGTTGGCAGAACAGGGGTTTTTATAAAAAAGGAACTGTCTGCTGATGAAACTTTTGAGATGGCTCTGAAACGCCTTGCAGATAAGAACCCTGCTGTCCGCAGGCGATTGACAAGTTTACCCTAGGGCTCTATTTACTGCGGGTAGAAGATGAGGTCTTTTTCTTCCAATATTCCCTGAAGCTTACCCACCGCTTCATAAACGTCTTGTTCTCTCTTTGCGCCTACACATACTAGTTTTCCAGCTGCGAATATTAGAAACACAACTTTTGGCTCGTCCATTCTGTAAACTGCGCCTGGAAACTGTTCAGGTTCATACATCACTCTTTTAAGCTTGTAAACAACGTTTTCCAAGTCTATTTCCCCGTTTAACGCTGCAGATGCAACAACGTTTTGAATATTAATCGTAGGCTTATTGGCGATCTGTATCCCGTGGCTTTTCAGTTCCCTCGTCACCTTGTTTACTGCTCGTATGGCTTCTTTCTCAGATTTCGCCCCAGTGCAAACCATCTTGCCAGTTTCAAATATCAGTGTGGCCGTCTTCGGTTTTTTCAACCGAAAAACAAGCCCTGGAAATACACGCGGGTTATATTCAGCGTGTGGAAACTTTTCAACTATCGATTTCAGGCTTATTCTTTGGTTAAGCGCTGCCGAAGCTACTATGTTCTGGATGCATATGGAAGGCTTTCTCTTTTCCATTTTGTTCATCTCAAATCTATTGGTAGACATATTGTACGGCTTTATATAATACAGTTTTGATTTGCCACGATAACCTTTTCGCCTTTGAGGCAAGGATTAAACCATCAGTAACCGAGACTTTGGTGGATTGAGAAGCGGAGAAGAGCGGCTATACCGCCCAGTGCGAGAAGCTTCTTTCCTGCCTCATGTTCTGTGCTGATAACTATGATAGTTCCACCTTTTTGTTCAACGATCGTCATGATTTCCTCGATAAGCAAACGTTTTTCATCGTCATACTCGCGGAGTATTATGTCTGCCAAAGCAAGCTTTTCAATGGCACCTAAGTCCGCCGCTTTCTCAACTTCGTCGAGTCCGTAAGTGACGTTTGCCTCCGCTTTTCCCAGTCTTTTCAGGATTTCTTCGATGACCTCCGTTTCTTCGGCAATCCGCAGCTTTTTCATGGTTTTCAGCAGTACGCCTGAGCGTAATGCTTCGTATATTCCAGCAATACCGCCGCTATTAACGCTCTTTATGTCTGTGACTGATCTTGCAATGTCAGCTGCTTCGTTTTCTAGGAATCTTGCAAAGTCATTTTTTATGAAACCTACGCCGATAATTGTTATCGGGCTTCTTGTAGCTGTCCATATTTGGCGCAGGCTATTCAGCGTCTTTCTAAAGTATTCATTTGTGGCCGCGCTTCTCTTGTCGGCTTCAAGCTTTCCAGGAAGCTTTACCCTCTCTTCAACTTTCTCTTCGATGCCGTATTGCGCGGTAGTGGCTATTGCATAACCTTCGTCGTCTATTGAAACTATTATGATGGGTTTTTCAGAAGTCTTGCTTGCCTTTTCCAGTCTTTCGAGTTGATGTTTAGGCCAATCTTTTTTCACTATTGTGATCGGCGTGTTCAACGTAATGTTAAGTGTGTGATGAGCCCCTGTCGGAACTGTTTCTGGGGCTTCACAAATTGTTCCATGAACCCTAAGCCTGCCTAACAGTCTATCCCAGTTGACATTTTCCACTTTGACTCCTAGAAAAACTGGAATCCTTTCTCCACGTTTGGGTCTTCCATATTTTTCGTCGACTTTTATTTCTCTGGTTGTATATGCGTAGACTTCATCATTTTTGTAAATAATGTTGTATAAATGCCAAAAATCGTCCGATACTTCTGGGATCACCTTTACGAAGCCCTTCTTCCTGTTTATTTCTAGGATTCTCAGAATTCTCAGCCTCTTTTACCCTGTAGTCTTCTTCCCATATTAAAAGTATAAATCCTAATCCTATTCAGTCAAACTGCCTCACTCACCCAGATAAGGGATAGGCTTTGACGGCGAATTTTTCCTCTTTCACGCTTTGGATTTTCCATTGTTTCTCGAAAAGCCTATTTGTATGCGTCGTGTATAGCTTTTGCTTCAAAATCGCATGAGAGTGTTAATGTTGGTAATCGCTGAATTCAAATATGAACTGGGCAGAGTTGAAAGAGGTTACAATAACAGAACGTTATACGTGGATCTTTCAAACATGCGCATCACAAGCAAGCCTGTGTCAAAGGATATGAAAGACAAGTTCACGGGCGGTCGGGGCTTTGACTTGTGGCTGCTGTGGAATGCCTTACCTAAGGATCGAATTGTCAAATGGGATGACCCTGAAAACGAAATCTGCATCGCCTGCGGACCTTTAGGTGGCACTCCGGTTTATCCAGGGAGCGGAAAGAACATTGCAGTTTCGATATCTCCATTAACTGGAAGCGTGATTGACTCAAACGTTGGCGGCTATTTTGGTCCTTATCTGAAATTTGCAGGGTGGGACGCCCTTGAGGTGCAGGGAAGGGCAAAGTCTGAAGTAGTTATTTTCATCGATGGTGACGAAGGTAAGGTTCAAGTTGAGGACGCGCCCCAGCTGCCTTCTGAAGCCAATTTGATTACAGAATTTTTGGCCAAAAAATATGGAGGCGAAAATGGCCAAAGCATCTCTGTGATTTCTTCAGGCCCAGGAGCCGAGCACACGCTTTTTGGATGTTTAAACTCTTCATGGTATGATGCTACTCGGAAGATTCACAGATTTAAGCAGGCGGGAAGAGGGGGAATTGGTACAGTTCTTCGCAACAAGAAGGTAAAAGCGATAGCTGTAAAGTATTCTGGCAAGATATCTGTGGAAACCAACGGTCCTGCTGATCAAGAGCTGGTCAAGCAGCTTGGCGTAGCCCACAACCAAGAAATAAGGAAACTTGACCCAAAACAGAACGAGATGGCAGCAGTAGGAACCACTCACCTCGTAACGATCATGAATGAATTTGACCTTCTGCCTGTGAACAACTTTAAATTCGGCAGCAATCCCATGGCGGACGAGTTAGGTAGAGAAGTTTATAGAAAGAAGTTTCACAAGGGATTTGACGGATGTTGGATGGGCTGCGCAATGGCGTGCGCCCACGGCGTCAAAGACTTCGAGCTCAAAACAGGTCCATACAGAGGAAAGAAGGTTTTCGTAAGTGGTCCGGAATACGAAACCATCGCTGGAGTAGGCAGCAACTGCGGCATCTTTGATGCTGACTATGTTATTGAAATGAACTATTACTGTGACATATATGGTTTAGACACGATCTCTGTTGGCACAGCCACTGCGTTTGCTATGGAATGTTACGAAATGGGTTTGATTGACAAGAAAGCTACAGGCGGTCTAGATCTGAGATTTGGCAACAAAGAAGCAGCCCTTGAACTAGTGCATCAAATGGCAAGAGGCGAAGGCTTCGGACCCTTCGTAGGGCAAGGCATAAGGCGAATGAAAAGGCTTTTCGCAGAAAAATATGGCGCAAACCCAAAAATGATGCAAGACCTTGGTATGGAAGCAAAGGGACTAGAGTTCTCTGAGTATGTGACCAAGGAATCACTCGCGCAGCAAGGCGGTTACGGACTTGCGTTAAAGGGACCTCAACATGATGAGGCGTGGCTCATATTTTTGGACATGGTATACAATCTGATGCCAACTTTCGAGCAGAAGGCTGAAAACCTGCATTGGTTTCCCATGTTCCGCACTTGGTTTGGCCTTAACGGTTTGTGCAAGCTTCCATGGAACGATGTTGTTCCAGAGGATAACAAAAACACAAAAGAACCAGCTAAAGTGATCGCTCACGTGGAAAGCTATGGTAAATTTTTCTCTGCGGTCACAGGTAAAAAGGTCACGGTTGATGATGTGATCTCAATGAGTGAAAGAGTTTACAATTTTCAGAGAATCTTCAATTTAAGGATGGGATTCGGGAGACGGCAACATGATGCAATACCATATCGTGCTGTTGGACCTGTAACAAAGGAAGAATACGAGAGCCGTGCAGAGCGTTACGACAAACAGCTTAAGGAAAAGTTTGGCTATGCCTCTGAGGGGAAATCAACTGAGGAAAAAATGACGGTTCTAAGGAAATATCGTGAGAAAGAGTATGAAAGATTGAAAGATGCCGTTTATGGGAGACGTGGATGGAATGAAGATGGAGTGCCCAACCTAGAAAAGGTGAAAGCCTTAGGAATAGACTATCCAGATGTTATTGAACTCTTGGAGAAGCATTTGTGAACTGAGACTTGAAAGTAAGTCGATGCATTCTTTTCTGCATTTTTGGTTTCAGGTAAACGTATAGTATTTAAAAGCATTCTTATCCAGTATTGATAGATCGGCGGAGAGCATGCCATGAAAGTTGCTTTTTGGCTATTAGACTTAAACCATGAAGTCAAGGATGGTACGCCAGAGGTCTGGCTTTGGGGCGTAACCACCGCTGGAGAAAGAGTGCTTGTTATTGACCGAAATTTTGTCTCCTATTTCTACGCGGTTATTGAAGAGGGCGCTGATTCCGCAAGGGTTATTGAAGAAATTCGTGATGCTCACTGTGCTTCGGTTGCGAAGCTTGAAGTTGTCGACCGCAAGTTTTTTGGAAAACCCGTGAAAGCCGTGAAGGTTTACTGTAGTAATCCTGATGCTATATCCAAGTGTGCAAAAGAACTTCGAAACCTCGAAGGCGTAAAAGACTGTCTCGAAGATGACATTCGATATGCCATGCGCTACTTGATTGATAACAATGTTTTTCCGTGCGGGTGGCACGAGATAGAAGTGACTGAGGAACCAAACAGGATAGGAGTTCAAACTGGCAAAGTCTACCTGGCAAAATCATTCCCAAAGCTTTTTGAAAAAGCTGAAATTCCACAATTGAGAATCTTAGGTTTCTCAACAATATACTACAGTAAAGAGGGTTCTCCCAAGCCTGATAGAAATCCTGTAATTGTAATTTCGGTTGCAACCAATAGTGGCGAACAGAAACAGTTCTTGGCAAGTGAAGACAAGAATGACAAGTCCGTTCTGGAAGCCTTCATGAGCTACGTTAAAAACTTCGATCCAGACATTATTGTAGGCTACGGTGTGAATGGACAGGACTGGTCGTATCTTGTTCAGAGGTGCAGGAAGCTTGGATTACGCTTGTGCGTTGACCGGGCTCAAACCGAGCCTCATACTAGCGTTTATGGCCATGTTTCATTAACTGGAAGAGCCAATCTTGACCTTGCTGATTATGCAGAGGAATTTCCAGAAGTAAAGATCAAAACTTTGACCAATCTGGCCGATTATTTGGGCGTCATGAAAATCGAAGGCCGCAAGATCGTTGAAGACATAGATTTCGCAGATTACTGGGATAGCAAGGACAAACGTGAAGTCTTGAAAGAGTTTTCCAGGGATAACACACGTTGCGTTATGGGCATAACTGAAGCGATACTGGATTTTGCTATGCAGCTCTCTAATCTTGTAAGCCTCCCGCTGGATCATGTTGGAACAGCAGCTGCAGGCTTTCGCGTCGAATGGTTTCTGATAAAGCGCACTCACACAATAGGCGAGCTTGTGCCTCGGAGAATCGAGCAGCCGTACAGACCGTACGCGGGCGGTCTGGTGCTTCAGCCAGAGCCCGGGCTGCACGAAAATATTGCTGTTTTAGACTTCAAATCCATGTATCCGAACTTGATGATAGCCTACAACATCTCGCCAGACACTTATGTATCGCCTAAAGATCACATACCAGCAAGCGGAGTGTATGAAGCTCCAGAAGTAAAGCACAGATTCAGAAAAGAGCCAACGGGTTTCTACAAGGAAGTTTTATCTTATCTCATTAAAGTGAGAGACGAAATCCGTCCAAAAATGAATAAACTCAAGCCGCAGAGCCTTGAGTACCGCGTTTTGGATGCTCGCCAAAAAGCTGTGAAAGTGATAACAAATGCTTCTTATGGCTATGCGGGATGGGTAGGTGCAAGATGGTACGTGAAACCTGTGGCTGAGGCAGCCGCCGCATGGGGAAGACATACCATACTCACCGCGATCAAAATGGCTGAAAAGGCTCAATTGAAAGTTGTTTACGGAGACACCGACAGCATATTCATAAGAAATGGGCCTGAAAAAATTGCAGTGCTCTCAAATGAAATTAAGGAAAAACTGGGATTGGAAACGAAACCAGACAAGGTTTACGACCGAATTTTCTTCACTGAGGCGAAAAAACGTTATGCCGGACTCTTGCCTGATGGACGACTTGACATAGTAGGTTTGGAGGTCGTACGCGGAGACTGGGCAACTATAGCCAAGACAGTGCAGGAAAAAGTCTTGGAGATAATTTTGAAGGAGCAGTCGCCTAAGAAAGCCGCCGATTTTGTGCAGCAGTTCATTTACGAGCTTCGACAAAAGCGTGTTCCCTATCGCAATCTGGTAATCTGGAAAACATTGACCAAGCCTGCTGAGGAATATGAAGTTAAGGCTTCACATGTTGAAGCTGCAAAGATGCTGCGGAAGAAGGGCTGGGAACTTGCGGTAGGCGACAAGATAGGCTTTGTGGTGGTTGTTGGTACCGGGCGATTGTATGAAAGAGTCAAACCGTACATGTTTGCTTCGTATGATGAAGTAGATATTGAGTATTACGTATCTAAGCAGGTTGTGCCTGCAGCAGCTAGAATTCTTGAAAGCTTCGGGATAACAGAAGAACAGTTGTCACAATCTAAAATGGAAGGAAAAGAAACTAGGAAACTTACAGACTTCTTTGGAAGTTAGCTTTCTGCGACTTCTGCGAAAGTCGTCAGTTGAACGGTTAATGATGGTTTGACAGCGTCTGATATACGCGAGGCCACAATTCTCTTTATGTTTTTCTCGCTTGCCACATCGACAATCCTTTGCGTTATGATGCCGTCGAAGATAATGGTGTCTACGCCCTCTTCTTGCTGGAGTTTTTCGGCAAGTTGGCTTACTGGCAATCTTTCTATCTGTTCAAGCTTTTCGTTTAATAGAACAGCTTCTAGTGTACCTTCTAACGCTTTCATTGTCTCAGCGATCTGTTTCGGTACTTCTATTTTCTGCTTCTCCCTCTTGGGCGGTTTTGGTGCTTCTTGCTTGGTTGCTTCTGGGATTGGAACCTTGGCTTCTAGTGCTTCGAATATTTCCTTGCAGTTCAATTCTTCAACTTCTTTTCCTCTAGGCGCCCTAGCTATGTATTTTATGTCGGTAACCTGTAAGAGCTCTTTAAAGATTAGGTCTCCACCTCGGTCTCCGTCGAGAAGAGCTGTGGCCTCTTTTTCTTTGCAGAGCTGTTTGATTGCTTCCGGAACCTTCGCCCCCTCTAGAGCTATTGTGTTCAGCAGTCCGCATCGCATTAGGTTGATTATGTCTGCTCTTCCTTCAACAACGATCATTTCTTTTGAACCTGCAAGCTCTGGTCCTGCGGGCAGTTCTTCCGCGCTGTACTTTTCGACCTTGCCGATTTTCAGTGTTTCCGAAATTTCTTTGAAGACTTCGTCGACTGAGGGCATGGACTCAATCGTCCATTTGTGGAGAATGTCTTTGGCTCTGTCGATTATGACCTTTCTTCTTGCTTCTCTGACATCTTCAATTTTTTCCAAGGTTACCTTTGACGCACACGGGCCTACTCTGTTTATGCTTTCAATGCTTGAGGCAATCAAGGCTGTGGAAACTCGGTCTAGGCTTGTTGGAATTGTTATCGTCCCTGTTGTTTCGTCATTTTTCGAGTGTAAGTCAATTTCGATTCTTCCAATTCTTCCGGATTTTTGCAGTTCTCTCAGGTCAAGTTCTGGACCGAAAAGACCTTCTGTTTGCCCGAAAACTGCTCCTATAACGTCTGGTTTTTCAACTACTCCTTCTATTTCGAATTTCGCACGTATAACATACTTTATGGTAAACGTTTGTGATGAACCCGTAAACGTGCACCTCCTAGTGATTTAGTTAAGGGTTAGCGTTAATCGCGTGACTTGAAGATCTTATTCTCGAATCACGAGATTGCATCTTAACATTTACTATATATCACATTTATGAATTACAAATCATCCTCTTTAAGTTTTTCTTATTTTTAACCCTGTTCTATCAAAGTTTTATATTGAAACATGAATACTTACAGCGGGGTTGTGTGGAATGATCGAGGGCAAGACTGTCCGCCTTCGAAGCGTTGAGCTTTCTGATGTTGATGAGCTTGTTGAAAGTTGGAACAACATAGAGTTGAGGAATTTGCTTGGCGCCGCAGCTTTAGGTCCAATGTCCCGGGGAGAGGAAGAAGAATGGGTTCGGAGTACATGGAAAGACAAACGGGAAAGAACAAGGTTTGTTTTCGCAATCGAGGAGGTCAAAGAAAAGAAACTACTAGGCACAGCGAGCTTGTTCAACTGTAATTGGGTTGACCGTTCAGCAGTTCTAGGAATTGATATTCATGGCTCCGAGAATTGGGGTAAGGGTTATGGTTCTGAAGCTGTGCGGTTGCTGCTTGATTTTGCGTTCAAGAGTTTAAACCTTAACAGGGTTGAGCTTGAAATGCTTGACTTCAATGAGAGAGCGCAAAGATGTTATAGGAAAGTTGGATTCAAAGAGATTGGGATTAGGAGACAGGGTAAATTTGTTGATGGTAAGCCGCGAAATGTCATCTTGATGGATATACTTAAGGACGAGTGGACGTAGACCTGAAAACTCGTGTTTCGCCGATCTTTCTCTTTAGTGTTTGCATGTAAGCCGCTAAGCCCTCGATGTCCTTGAGTTCTCTGCCTGCAAGCCTCAGAAGTCCATTCCAGAATGTGAGATTAGTTTTTATCTTCGCCTTTTCCAAGAGTTGTTTCAGCATATCTGTCCATTCCCTTCCGCGCTTGTCGAAATCCAGCAACAGAATGACTTCTCTGGTTCCAGTTTTCTCTATTTCAGAAATGACGTCTAAACGAGATTTGCCGCCGGTTTTGGCAGATATTATTTTTCCTTCCACACACAACGCTCTCAGCGTTTCGGTATCATTCTTGCCTTCGACGATTATAGGCGTTCCTTTGGCTGATTCTTCTTTCAGGCACTCTATGATTTGTTCTATTTTTTCTTCTCTTTTCCTTAGGCGTGTGGACAAGGCTTTTACCTTGTTATTTTGGTTTTCTTCATAAGGTTCAGGCTTTCCTTTGCTTCCTTGTTGTTTTCAAAGTATCTTCTGGCGGGCTCAAGGATTCTGGCCAGTTGTTGTGCCACAGCATTTTTGAGGTCTTCAGGGTGCAGTTTTCCATCTCTGTAGGCTTTTTGCAGTTCTTGGAGGCTGTGGAATTCGATTGGTCCGCCGAATTTTGCCGATCTTTCTATCTTGAAGGTTTGTTTTTCTCTGAAGATTATGAATTTGCATATTTCCAAGATCGGGTTGTATTCGACGGTTTTTTCAGGGCAGAAGGCCATTGAAATTTTCTTCTTTATCTCTTCAGGTGAGTCGTAGATGAAGATGCAGGTTTCGGGTTTGCTCTTGGACATTTTTATTGATGACAGAATTTCTCTTTCTCTTTCCTTTGGAATGGGCCAGACAGGAGGTCTCACTAGGCCTTGAAGATAACTGTGGTGAACGCACACGGGCTTCCAGTATCCGAGTTTTTCACCTAGCTCTCTGGCTACGACGTTCGCTTTGCGTTGGTCCATGCCTAATTGGCAGATTTTTACTTCCATGTGGAATATGTCAGCCACTTGCATCGGTGTATACAGGTAGTCTGAAACGTGTCTTGCTTCGGATTCTTTTCTCCCAGCGATCTCTAAGGTTCTGGTCACTCTGGCTATTGAGAGGTTCTTTGCGACCATCACTGTTTTTTCCCAGTATTTCAGATCATCGTAGAGCTCGTCTGAGTAAATGAATTCAACTTTGTCTGGTGGAACGCCGAGGGCTATCCATGAATGTTTGAAAAGATCTGCGGCTTTCTTGATTAGTTTAAGGTCGCCACCCATCTTGTCGTTCAGCCAAGCATGCCACGTTGAAAGGTAAGCCTTGTAGCGTATTCCGGCCTCTATAAAATCCTTTATCTTATATACACAGATCAAGCCTGTTCCAAGATGAACAAGGCCCGACGGCTCCCAGCCGTTGTAGGCTATCGGATGCTCCTCAGTTTCTAAAAGATGCCGCAAGTCCTCTG